>SXGT01265311.1_pt1 | contig 11574 bp, 12 predicted proteins | sample 3176221 | NCBI WGS metagenome assembly SXGT01 (sample SAMN11356862, study PRJNA531348) | freshwater metagenome | isolation source: freshwater sample F1-120 | place: China: Fuxian Lake, Yuxi | collected 2017-12-25
CACGCGCCATGTCGGCGCCCGACTCGCGCTGCCCCGCCAGCACGACCGAGGCGCAGGCCTAGTTGATCTCGTTCAGGTCGATCTGGTCCAGCCGCATGCCCGCCTTCGACAGCGCCCAGGCGGTCGCCGGGATCGGCGCCGTGAGCATCCACACCGGGTCGGCGCCCCGGACGCTGAGGTGGTGGATCCTGGCTCTGGGCTTGAGCCCGTGCTCCTTGAGCGCTCGCTCGGAGACGATCAGCAGCGCCGCGGCGCCGTCCGAGATCTGGCTCGCCGCCGCCGCCGTCAGCAGCCCTCCCTCCTCAAGCGGCTTGAGAGCTGCCATTTTGTCCAGTGTTGAGTCCCGGCGAGGCCCCTCGTCCTGGGAGATGGGGCCCAGGGGAGCGATCTCGCGGTCGAAGATGCCGGCGTCGATGGCGCGGAGCGCCCGCTGGTGGCTCTCGAAGGCGAAGGCGTCCAGCTCGGCCCGCGTGATGTCCCACTTGCGCGCGATCATCTCCGCGGAGCGGAACTGCGACAGCGCCTCGGACCCATAGCGCGCCCGCCACCCGACCGAGCCCGAGAAGGGATCCGAGAAGCCCATCGGCTGGGCCGCGAGCATCGCGGAGGCGATGGGGATCATGCTCATGTTCTGGACGCCGCCGGCCACCACGACGTCGCTCGTGCCGCTCATGACCGCCTGCGCGGCGAAGTGGACCGCCTGCTGGGACGAGCCGCACTGCCGATCGACGGTCACCCCCGGCACCTCCTCCGGCAGCCCCGCGGCCAGCCAGCAGGTCCGCGCCACGTCCCCGGCCTGCGGCCCGATCGTGTCCACGCAGCCCAGGATCACGTCCTCGACCGCCGCCGGGTCGATCCCGCTGCGCGCCATGAGCGCCTTGAGCGCGTGCGCCCCCAGATCGGCCGGGTGCACCTGGCTCAAGCCCCCCTTGCGGCGCCCCACCGGCGTCCTGACCGCCTCGACGATGTATGCCTCTGCCATCCCTCGCTCCCCCTCGCGCCGCGCTCCGGCGCCTCCACGGCCTCTCGCCCCTCAACCGGGACCCGCCCCCTCACCAGAGCCGAGCAGCGCGTCGGCCACCCGATCCATATGCCAGCCCGCGCCACCCCAGCTCGACGACAGCGCCCAGGCTCGCTTCATCCACAGGTGCAGGTCGACCTCCGTCGTATAACCCATCGCCCCGTGCGCCTGGAGCGCCGCCCGCGCCGCGCCCATCGCCGCCTCCGAGGCCCTGGCCTTGGCCGACGAGGCCCACAGCCCCACCTCGGCCGCAGCCTCCGCCGAGGCGTCCCCCCGATCCACCGCCCACGCCGCCCGCCACACCAGCGGCCGCGCGAAGTCGATCCCGATCAGCGCGTCCGCCAGCGCGTGCTGGACCGCCTGGAAGCTGCCCACCGGCTGCCCGAACTGGCGCCGGGCGGACGCGTACTCCACCGCCATGTCCAGCATCCGACGCCCCAGCCCGATCAGCTCCGCCGAGGCCCCGATCACCCCCAGCGCCCAGGCCCCCGCGCACGGCACGGCCGCATCTTGCACCTCGGCGACCCGCGCCCCCAGCTCCACCTCGAAGAGCCGCCGACTCCGATCCACCGACTCGCGCCGCCGCAGCGCCGCCTCCTTCGGCGCGATCGCGTGCAGCTCCCCACCGCGCTCCATCAGGATCACGTCCGACCGATCCGCGTCCAGCGCGAAGCCCTCCCGACCGAACCCCACCGTCGCCCGCATCTCGCCGTCGATCACCGCAGACGCCGACACCCCTCGCCGTGCCCCGACCCTGGACAGCAGCCAGCCAGCCACCGCCGCCTCCAGCACCGGCCCAGGCGCCGCCGCGCGCCCGACCTCCTCCAGCACCAGCACCAACTCCAGCGCCCCGAGCCCCATCCCCCCGACCGACTCCGGCAGATGCACCCCGAAGACCCCCAGCCCGGCCAGCGCCGCCCAGAGGTCGCCGTCCGGACCCCCGGACCACGCCGCCCTCACCCGCGAGGGCGGACACACCCGCTGAAGACCCTCCCTGGCCGCCTCCTGGATGAAGCGCTGATCGTCCGTCAGAGCAAAGCGCATGTGACCCCATCCTCCTGTAATTACAGGATAAACCCAACTACTTGCGCGGCAGCCCCAGGACCCGCTGGGCGATGATGTTGCGCTGGATCTCGTTCGTCCCCGCGTAGATCGGCCCCGCCAGCGCGAACTGGTAGCCCTTCATCCAGTGCCCCCCGTCGAGCGCGTCCGGCGACACCTCAAGCTCGGCCTCGGCCCCCAGCAGCGCCAGCGCCGCGTCGTGCGCCCTCAAGTCCATCTCCGACCAGAAGACCTTCGTCAGGCTCGACTCAGCCCCGATCGACGCCCCCTCCGAGAGCCGCGCCGCCGCGCCGAAGGTGTAGAGCCGATAAGCCTCGGCGTCCACCCAGGCCCGCGCCACCGCCTCGCGCAGCCTCGAAGGCAGCCGCCGCCCGCGCCGCGCCGCCTCGGCCTCCTGCCGCCTGTAGAGGTCGATGAGCCGCTGGGCCGTGGCCATGAAGCGGCCAGGGCTGCGCAGGCTCAGGCCGCGCTCGGTGCTCGTCGTGGCCATCGCCACCTCCCAGCCCCCGTTGACCGGCCCGATCACGTCCTCGTCAGGCACGAAGACCTCCTCGAAGAAGACCTCCGCGAAGCCCTCATCCCCGTCGAGGCGCTCAAAACCCCTCACCTGCACCCCCGGCGCGTCGAGCGGGATCATGAGGTAGGTCAGCCCGCGGTGCCGCTCCGCGCCCGGATCGGTCCGAAAGAGCCCGTAGACCGCGTCGCAGAAGGCCGCCCGCGTGCACCACGTCTTCTGGCCGTTGACCCGCCAGCCGCCCTCGACCCGACGGCCCGTGCTGCGCACCGCCGCCAGATCCGAGCCCGCGCCAGGCTCCGACCAGCCCTGCGCCCACAACACCTCCGCCGACGCCATCTTCTTGAGAATCCTGGCTTTTTGCGCCTCGGTGCCGAACTCGAAGATCGTCGGGGCCAGCAAGAAGATCCCGTTCTGGGTCACCCGCTGCGGCGCCCCGGCCCGGTAGTACTCCTCCTCGAAGATCAGCCACTCGACCAGGCTCGCCCCCAGCCCCCCGTACTCCCTCGGCCACGACACCACCGCCCAGCCCGCCTCGAAGAGCCGACGCTCCCAGGCGACGTGCAGCCCGAAGCCCTCGCGGGTGTCCCCGCTGGGCCACGCCTCGGTCGGGACGTTGGCCTCCAACCACGCCCTGGCCCTTTGCCGGAAGGCCTCCTGCTCCGGGGTGAAGTCCAGATTCACGGCTTCTCCTTGAGGCTCCGGGCCATGCTCCTGGCGTCCTGACCCTTGAGGTGATCCTCGCTCGTGAGCGCGTTGTGAGCGTGGGCAAGGTGGTGCAGGCCGTAGGCGGCGTCGATGGCGTCGCGCAGGCCCATGCGGTCCTCGGCCTGGTTGATCGCCCGCTTGACCAGCGCCAGCCCGAAGCGCGGCTTGTCCGCGATGCGCTCGGCCACCGCCATCACGACCGCGTCAAGATCGGCGAGCGGGACCACGCGGTTGATCATCCCCACCTCGAAGGCCCGCGCCGCGCTCATCCTGTCGCCCGTATACAGAAACTCCCTGGCCAGCCTGGGGTTCATGACGAAGGGGTGGGCGAAGTACTCCACGCCCGGCACGCCCATCCTCAAGACCGGGTCGGCGAAGAAGGCGTCCTCCGAGGCAATGATCAAATCGCAGATCCAGGCCAGCATCAGCGCGCCAGCCACGCAGGCGCCCTGCACCCTGGCGATGATCGGCTTGGGCAGCTCTCGCCAGCGCCGACACATCCCCAGGTAGAGCTCCTGCTCGCGGACATACCACGCCTCGGCCCCCTGCCGGCCCTCGTGCTCCCACCACATCGTCGCCACGCGCCCGAAGCTCTTGTCGATGTCCCGGCCCGGGCTGCCGATGTCGTGGCCCGCCGAGAAGTGCTGCCCCGCACCCGCCAGCACGATCACCTTGACCCCGTCGTCGGCCGCGGCCCGCATCAGCGCCGCGTCCAGCGCGTAGGTCATCCTCGCGTTCTGCGCATTGCGGAACTGCGGCCGGTTCATCGTCACCACCGCCACCGAACCCGCAACTTCATAAAGAACGACGGGCTCTTGCGCGACACCCTCCGCGGCGCCCACCCCCTCGACGGCGCCCGACCCCTCCGCGGCGCCCGACCCCGCCGCCGCGCCCGACCCCTCCGCGGCCCCCACCCCCTCGACGGCGCCCGGCGCCTCGGTCGTCGCCCGCGCCACCTCCGCAGGCGCCTCTCCCTCTCCTCGGCCTGTCATGCCCCCTCCCTCGCGCCAGCCATCGCCCCCAGCCTCGCCAGCGTCTCCTCGGCCTCGGCCACGATCTCGCCGATCACCTGCGCGACCGTCGGCAGCGTGTCGATCAGCCCGACGACCTGCCCCGTCGGCAGGATCCCGGCCTCCGGGCGCCCGTCGACCATGCTGGCCTTCGTCAACATCGGGGCGTTGGCCGCCATCGCCAGCTGCGCCCAGGTCAGCTGCTGGCTCTTGCGCATCGACAGCCCCTCCCGGATCAACTCCGGCACCCCCGTCTCCGTCAGCCGGCTCAACCGCAGCGCGTTGAGCGCGGCCTTCGGGAAGCGCGACAGCGGCCCGGCCTTCTCCAGCGCCTCGACCAGCGCCGTCCGGATCACCCGCTGGGGGTAGCCGTCGATGCTGCTCGACACCACCGTGTCCGTCACCGATGCCTTGAGGTAGAGCGCCTTGACCTCATCCGGCACCGTGCTCTCCTGCGTCAGCAAAAAGCGCGTCCCCATCGCGATCCCCGAGGCCCCCCACGCCAGCGCCGCCACCAGCCCCCGGCCGTCCTTGAAGCCCCCCGCGCCCAGCACCGGGATCGACACCGCCCGGCACACCGAAGGCAGCAGCAGCGTCGTGGCCACCGGCCCCGTGTGGCCGCCGCCCTCGTGGCCCTGCGCGATCACCGCGTCCACGCCCCACTCGACCATCTTCTCGGCGTGGCGCTGCGCCCCGATCGTCGGCATCACCACCAGCCCGGCCTCCTTCAACCTCGGGATCACCGCCTTGCTCGGCGCCCCCGCGAAGCTGGCCACCCTCACCCCCTCCCGGATCATCAACTCGACCCGCTCGGGCACGTCCACTTGATCGCCGCGCAGGTTGACCCCGAAGGGCTTGCTCGTCCTCGACTTGACCTCGCCGATGGCCGCCTCAAGCTCCCCGAAGGTCATCGTCGCCGCCGCCAGGATCCCCAAGGCCCCGGCCTCGCTCGTGGCCGCCGTCAGCCGCGGCCCCGACACCCAGCCCATCCCCGGCTGCACGATCGGGTAGCGCACCCCGAAGAGATCACAGATCGGCGTGTGCAGCGACCCGCGCCTGCCCTGGCCGTCCTCCTCAACCCCGCTCATGGCGCCCCCCTCGTGATCCCCTCCGGGTCGATCACCTCCCGCAACAACCTCAACTCCACCTCCGTCGGCGCCCGAGTCTCCGGCACCGCCTCAGGGACCACCAGAGAAAACCCAGTCTTTTCAACAACCTCCTCGACACTCACGCCCGGGTGGACCGAGGCCAGCCGCATCGCGCGCGTCGGCGTCTTGAAGTCGAAGACGCCCAGGTCCGTGATCACGACCCGGATCTCGTGAAACCTGGAGGCCTGCGCGCCGAGCTTCGCGGCCCGGTCGTAGCCGACCCCCGAGACGACGTCGACCTGCTCGACGAAGACCCTCGGGGAGTGATCCGGCACGAAGTAGCTCGTCGTGTGGTTGATGGTGTTGCCGGGCGCCCCCCGCATCCCGAGCAGCTGCACCTTGGGGCGCGCGGGGTCGCCCAGGCAGGCGATGTTCTGGTTGCCGAAGCGGTCGATCTGAGAGGCCCCCATCATGACATGGCGCCGCCCCCACCAGACGAGGTCAAAGACCGCCCTGTAATGCATCTGCCCTTCGACGACGCGGGCCGCCGCGCCCGGCCCGCCCACGGGCGGGTTGTTGGCGATCAGCGCCGCGACCCCGTCGGTCAGCAGCAAGTCCGGCTCGAAGGTCGCCCTCGCCAGCCGGACGCCGACGGCGGGCACGGCCCCCATCGGGCTCGCCAGGATCTCCCCGTCGCCTCGGAAGGCCTCGGCGCACGCCACCGCGCACACCTCCATCCGTGAAAACTCGCCCATCAGCCCTCCTCCCCGGACAGGTGCGCGGCGCGAAAGGCCTCCCAGGTCGCCGGGCTCTTCGCCGAGGCCGCGTACTGGGCCTGGAGCGCCTCGTCGCGGCCGTAATCGGGCGCGCAGTCCGTGAACCACGCGCCGCCCGGCGCCTCGACCACCCCGTGGACCATCATCCTGTTGATGTGCAGGCTCTGGACAGGCCCCTCGTCGAGCAGCGCCTCCGTGGGCACGATCCGCTCGCAGGACATGTAGGCCCGCGACGCCGCCCGGCAGAAGAGGTCGTCAAAGAAGGGATCTGGCCCAAGCATCTGCCCGTTGCCGGCCGCGTCGGCCCTGTTGACGTGGATCAGCGCCGCGTCCAGCGTCAGCGCCGGCATCGCCACCAGCTCCTCCTCGTCCGCGTAGGGCGAGCGCACGGTCTTGAGGTGGGGGTTGATCGTCATCACGTCCGAGCCCAGGCCGGCCCGCGTCGGCAAGAAGGGCAGCCGCAGCGCGGCGGCGTACAGCCCCCACTGGAGCATCCCCTCGTCGAGCGGCTCGCTCTGGATCGCGCCGCTCTGGCACGCATTGCGGAAGTGCGGCTCCAGCGGGATCGAGTCCAGCGACACGAAGCCGTAGACCACCTTCCTGACCTTGCCCGCCGCGCACAGGAGCCCCACGTCCGGCCCCCCGAAGGACACGACCGTCAGATCCTCAAGCCCCGAGCGCGCAATGGCCCGCACCAGGCTCATGGGCTTGCGCCGCGAGCCCCAGCCGCCGATCCCGATCACCATCCCGCTCTCAAGGCGCCCGACGACCTCGGCCTCCGTCATCCGCTTGTCAGCCACGCCCGGCCCCCTTGGCCACGAAGGCGTCGCGCGCCTCGTCGCCTGCGCCGGCGAGGTTGAGTTCGAAGGTGAAGCCCTGCTCGAAGCGGTAGCTCTTGTTGACGTCGATGGGGTCGATGCCGTTGAGGCAGGCCTTGGCCGCCCGCATCACGGTCGGGCTCTTGGAGGCCAGCGAGGCGGCCAGCGCCAGCGCCTCGCCCTTGAGGGCGTCGCGCGGCACCACCTTGAGCACCGAGCCGAAGGCGTGCAGCTCCTCCGCCGTCGCCGTCGCGCAGGTGTAGACCATGGCCCGCATCTTGTGGTGAGGCACCAGGCGGGCGAGGTGGGTCGCGGCGCCGAGCGCCCCCCGATCCACCTCGGGCAGCCCGAAGGTGGCGTCCTCCGAGGCCAGGATCACGTCCGCATTGCCGACCAGCCCGATCCCGCCGCCGAGGCAGTAGCCGTGGACCGCCACGATCACCGGGACCGCGCACTCGTAGACCGCCTTGAAGGCCGCGTAGCAGCCCCGGTTGGCCCCGATCAGCGCGTCAAAGCCCTGCGTGCGCTGCATCTCCTTGATGTCCACGCCCGCGTTGAAACCCCGACCCTCCGCCCGCAGGACCACCACCCGGACCTCCGGCCGCTCGCCCAGCTCCCGCAGCGCTCGCGCCAGCTCAAACCACCCGGCCACCGTCAGCGCGTTGACCGGCGGGTTGTCCATGACCACCTGCGCGATCCCCTCGCCGTCGACCTCAACTGCGATCCCCATCTCTCCCCCCCTCGCGCCCGACGCGCGCCGCCGAGGCGCCTTATGATGGCGAACTAGAACACGTTTCAGTTTGATTGGCAAGCGCCGCGCGACCAGGGTCGCGGCCAGCGGCGGTGTTCCACATGAAACACTCGCGCCGTGAAACTGAAACATGTTACAGTTTTTCAACAAGGGCGCGTGCGAGGGGCTGGATTCGGGGGTGAGCGGATGACCACAGAGGCGACCGAGGGGTGTCGGGGGGATCTGGAGTTCGGGACGATCGCGGGGCTGGTAGGCGTCGCGGCGCGGCGCTACGGGGCGGCGGTGGCCGTCGAGGACGGCGAGGTGTCGCTGAGCTTCGAGGGGCTGTCGTTGGAGGCCCGCAGGGCGGCGCGGGGCTTGATGGCGCTGGGGGTCGATCGCGGGGACTGCGTGGCGATCTGGGCGCCGAACATGTGGGAGTGGATCGTCGCGGCGCTGGGCGTGCACCTGTGCGGGGCGGTCTTGATCCCGATCAACACGCGTTACAAGGGGATCGAGGCGGCGGACCTGATCGGGCGTGGGCGCGCGAAGGCGCTGCTGACCGTCGCGGGCTTCCTGGGGACGGATTACGTGGCGCTGCTGCGGGGCTCGGGGGTGGCTCTGCCGGATCTCGGCGCCATCGTGGTGATGCGGGGCTCAGGGGAGGCTGCGCCCGACGGGGTCCTGAGCTGGGAGCGCTTCCTGGCCGATGGCGAGGGGATCGACGAGGCCGAGTTGGCCGCGCGCGAGGGGGAGGTGTCGGGGGAGGACCTGTCGGACATCCTGTTCACGTCGGGGACGACGGGGGCGCCCAAGGGCGCGATGTGCACGCACGCGCAGTCGCTGCGGGCCTATCGGGACTGGAGCGAGGTGGTCGGCTTGAGGCGCGGGGACCGCTATCTGGTCGTGGCGCCCTTCTTCCACTGCTTCGGCTACAAGGCCGGGTGGCTGGCGGCGCTGATGATGGGGGCCACGGTGCTGCCGCAGGCGGTCTTTGACGTCGGGGCGGTGTTGGCGCGGGTCGAGCGCGACAAGGTCACGGTGTTGCCGGGGCCGCCGACGCTCTACCAGATGATCCTCGGGCACCCGGAGCTTGGAGCGCGGGACCTCTCGTCGCTGCGGCTGGCCGTGACGGGCGCCGCGGTGATCCCCGTGGAGCTGATCGAGCGGATGCGCCGCGAGCTGGCCTTCGAGCGGGTGATCACGGGCTATGGGCTGACGGAGGCGTGCGGGATCGCGACGATGTGCCGGCACGACGACGACCCCGAGACGATCGCGCTGACCTCCGGGCGCGCGATCCCCGACGTCGAGGTCCTCGTCGTCGACGCGCAGGGCAAGGAGGTGCCCAGAGGTGAGCCGGGCGAGGTGGTCGTGCGGGGCTATAACGTGATGCTGGGGTATCTGGATGACCCCGAGGGGACCGACGTGGCGATCGGCCGGGGGGGCTGGCTGGACACCGGCGACATAGGGATCATGAACGATCGTGGCTACTTGCGGATCACCGACCGCAAGAAGGACATGTTCATCATGGGGGGCTTCAACGTCTACCCCGCCGAGCTTGAGCGGCTGATGCTGATCAACGAGTCCTTGACCCAGGTGGCGGTCATCGGGGCGCCGGACCCGACCATGGGGGAGGTCGGGGTGGCCTTCGTGGTCCCGAGGGCGGGCGCCGAGGTCGACGAGGCGAGCCTGATCGCCTGGTGTCGCGCCCACATGGCCAACTTCAAGGTCCCGCGCCGGATCTTCGTCGTCGACAGCCTGCCGCTCAACGCCGTGGGCAAGGTGCAGAAGTTCGTCCTTCGGCAGCGGCTGGCCGAGGCGACCGGCCCGGAGCCGGCGTGAGCGGCGGCGGCGACCTGCCGTCGACCGGGGCGGCGCTCGTCGTCGGCGGCAGCGGCGGCCTCGGCGGCGCCATCGCGGCCTCTCTCTGCGAGCGCGGCGCGGAGGTCGCGTTGACCTGGCGGCGCAACCGCGAGGGCGCCGAGGCGCTCGCCGCCGCGCTCGGACAAGGCGGCAGGGCGGCCACCGCCCACCCCCTCGATCTGGAGGACCCCGGCTCGGCCCAGCGCCTCATCGACGCCGTCGCGCTCGCCCACGGGGGCCTGCACACGCTGGTCTACGCCGCCGGGCCGGCCATCGAGCAGCCCTTCATCAGCCAGACGAGCGCCGAGCAATGGCGCGCGGCGATCGACGTCGAGCTCAACGGCTTCTTCCACCTCGTGCGGGCCGCGATCCCGGCGCTGCGGGCGGCCAGGGGCTCCATCGTGGCGCTGAGCAGCGCCGGGGTCCACCGCTACGCGCCCGGCGACATCCTCTCGGTCGCCCCCAAGGCCGCCATCGAGGCCCTCGTGCGCGGCGTCGCGCGCGAGGAGGGGCGCTTCGGGGTGCGCGCCAACTGCGTCGCCGTCGGCGTCATCGAGGCCGGCATGTTCCTGCGCCTCAAGGAGACGACCTTCTCCCCCGAGTGGCTCGACGCCGCGCGCCGCAACACGGCCCTGCGCCGCTTCGGCACCGCCGCCGAGGTCGCCGAGGTCGTCACCTTCCTGGCCTCCGCCCGCGCCGCCTACCTCACCGGCCAGACGCTGGCCGTCGACGGCGGGTACAGCCTCTAAGGCCCCGCCGACGCGACCGAAAAGCTCAGTATGCAAGCCTACTTGCAAGCGAATCTGTCCTTGCCGACCTCCTGGCCACCCCTCCATCGAGTTGGAGGGATTGACGGCTTAAGCCGGGCGAGCGACATTGCCTGGGAGTTGGTTGGAGGAACCTTCATGAGAACAGGTCTTTCAGACACCCACCCCGATATTGAGCGGATCATGATCGACGGGTATCGCCGCATGAGCCCGATCGAGAAGCTTCAGCGGGTGGCCTCTCTCAACCGCACCCTCGATCTCCTCGTTCAAGCTCGAATCGAAGCCGACCACGGGTCCGACATCGACCCCACCGAGGCCCAGCTGCGCGCCGCGTCTCTCAGGCTCTCGCCTGAGATCATGGTCGAGGTCTTTGGCTGGGATCCCAGGAAAGAAGGCTACTGATGGCCACCGGGGAGGTCATTGACGTCACCCTGCAGGTCGTCGATGTCTTTGAAGAGCTCGGGCTCCCTTATCTCGTCGGCGGCTCACTGGCCAGCTCCCTGCATGGCATCCCACGTGCGACCCAGGATGTCGACATCGTCGTTCAGCTGTCCTTGGGCGACGTGAAGCCGCTGGTCCAAGCGCTCGAAGCAACGTTCTACATCGACGCTGACATGATCAAGGAGGCCATTCGGGCGCGCTCCTCGTGCAACATCATTCACCTGGCCACGATGTTCAAGGTTGACCTCTTCATCCTCAAAGACGAGCCGCTGGCCCGACATGAGATGGCGCGTCGCCAGCGCTTCTTGTTGCCTGGACTTGGGGAGCGGTCCCTTGTCGTGGCCAGCGCCGAGGACATCATCCTCCAGAAGCTGATCTGGTATCGCCTTGGTAATCAAATCTCGGAGCGCCAATGGAAGGACGTTCTTGGCGTCCTCAAGGTCCGTCAAGGGGCTTTGGACAGGGATTACCTTGATCAGATGGCGAAGGCCAATGGCCTGAGCGATCTCCTCCTTGAAGCCTTCGGCCAGGCCCAATAAGCCCCGCCGAGTGCGCGGCGGGCGGGGGGCAAGAGCCCTTGTCGGAGCGCTGGCCGCGTGGGGCGGGCGGCGAGGGCGGCGGGGCTGGCAGGAGGAGGTGTGGGTTCCGTCAAGTATGAAGGCGAGATTCCAGAAACTCTGACGGGTTGAGGGTGGTCGGCAAGGCCAGGACTGCGTGAGTTGGTTCGTTGGGACGGCCCATCGAGTTTGAGCAAGCGTCCATGGTGAAGTATCCGG
>SXGT01433235.1_pt1 | contig 11574 bp, 12 predicted proteins | sample 3176221 | NCBI WGS metagenome assembly SXGT01 (sample SAMN11356862, study PRJNA531348) | freshwater metagenome | isolation source: freshwater sample F1-120 | place: China: Fuxian Lake, Yuxi | collected 2017-12-25
GCAGTTGCACGACACCATGGTGAGTTTTAGTGTCGATGAAAAAATAACCGCAATGACCGAGCATGATATTCCCGACGCCAAAGAACGTTTGCAATACGTGATAGCCATGACCGAACAGGCTGCTGATCAGACATTGACGGCAGTGGAAAATTTAGTGCCAATTTCGCAGGAATTAACTAGTCAGGTTGATGTATTGGCGGGGAAGTGGGGGCGTTTTCTGGATCGGGAAATGCCACTTGAAGAGTTCAAAGCCATGACAACCGAAATTACCCAGCATTTCAAACAATCTCAGGAAGGTTTGGCACAAGTCCAGGCCGGATTGAATGACATTCTCATGGCACAGGGCTTCCAGGATATTACCGGGCAGATTATTCGACGCGTGATTGCGCTGGTGCAGGATCTGGAAATCAGCATGGTTAAATTGATCAGTATTACCGGTCGTAAAGGCGGTGGAAAAGATACTTATCATAATGAGCACGAACTACCCGGGCCGGTGGTGCCGGGTGTCGATGACAAAGCTGGCGACGTGGCGACCAGTCAGGTGGATGTTGATGATTTGTTGTCCAGTTTAGGTTTCTGAGGAACGAGACATGGCGATTGAATTGGACGACGAAATTTTGCAGGATTTCCTGGTTGAAGCCGGGGAAATTCTTGAGCAGCTCAGTGAACAATTGGTAGAGCTTGAACAATCGCCCAATAATCTGGACTTACTCAACGCTATTTTTCGCGGCTTTCATACCGTCAAGGGGGGAGCCGGTTTTCTGGCGATTCATTCCTTAGTGGAAATTTGCCATACCGCAGAGGATGTCTTTAATATTTTGAGACAAGGTGAGCGGCAAGTCACTGCGGATTTGATGGACGTCATCCTGCAGGTGCTGGATGTGGTCAATGAAATGTTTAATCAGGTGCGAACAGGTAATACACCAGAATCAGCCCCGATTGAATTATTGACACGGTTAAAAGCTTACGCAAGTCTCGGCAATATTCCAACCCCACCTGAAAAAACGTCGGAAGTCGTTGTTGATGCGCAGCCGTTACCTGTACTTTCTCCTCAAGACTTGGTTGCGCAGGAATTTGAGGCCATGCTGGTTGCAGACGAATTGCAACATGATTCGGCAGCGGGTGATGATGAAATTACAGAAGATGAGTTTGAAGGATTGCTGGATGCTCTGCATGGCAAAGGAGGCTCGCCTTCTTCTATGGTTTTACCGCGGCAGGAAGTGGCCGAAGATGAAATCAGTGAAGATGAGTTCGAAAATTTATTAGACGAACTGCATGGCAAAGGCCAGTTCAAAGGTATGCCAACAGAAGTTCATCAAGCAGTTGATCCTGGCGATATTACCGAAGAAGAATTTGATCAGCTGCTGGATGAATTGCACGGGAAGGGTAAGTTTAATACCAATATTGCCCAGTATCCCGCAGAGCCGCCCATATCCCAGCCGCAAGAAAAAAAGCCGGAACCGGATAAAGTCAAGCCTGAGCCAAAACCGAATATTCATATCGAGCCGGAAATTATCCTTACCAAGGCTAATGTAGTCGAGCCTTCCGCAGATAAAAACAAAGCGGCAGCTGCGCAACCGGACACCACGGTGCGCGTTGATACGCAAATTCTGGATGACATCATGAATATGGTGGGCGAATTGGTGTTGGTGCGTAACCGTTTCCAAACACTCAAGGCCTCGTCTGAAGCGGGTGAACAGTTATCGAAAGCCATCTCCAATCTGGATGTGGTGACCGCTGATTTGCAATTGGCTGTCATGAAGACGCGCATGCAGCCGATCAAAAAAGTATTTGGCCGTTTTCCCCGCGTTGTTCGTGATTTGGCCAGAAATCTGAAAAAGGAAATCCGCCTGGAACTGATCGGGGAAGACACCGATTTGGATAAAAACTTGGTGGAGGCATTGGCTGATCCTTTGGTGCATTTGGTCAGAAACGCGGTTGACCATGGTGTTGAGACACCGGATGAACGAGCTGCCAAGGGCAAGCCGCGTGAAGGGGTGTTGATACTCAAAGCTTCACAAGAAGGTGATCATATCCAGCTTTCCATCCGGGACGATGGCAAAGGCATGAATCCGGACTTGTTGCGTGCCAAAGTCGTGGAAAAAGGTTTAATGGACGAAGAAAGCGCAGCCAGACTGGATGACAAGGACTGTTACAACCTGATTTTTTTGCCCGGTTTCTCCACAAAATCCGAGATTTCAGACGTGTCCGGGCGTGGGGTTGGCATGGACGTGGTGAAGACCCGAATTTCGCAAATGAATGGTATTGTCGAAATTGATTCTGTTGAGGGTAAAGGCAGCAACATCATCATCAAAGTACCGCTGACCCTGGCGATTATGCCGACCTTGATGGTTAAACTGGGTGGACAGGCTTTTGCCTTGCCTTTGGCCAGCGTGTTGGAAATCCTTGACCTGGATTTAAGCAAAACCAACAAAGTAGATAATCAGTTGGTGGTGATGGTCAGAAACAAAGCCTTGCCATTATTTTATTTAAGCGAGTGGTTGGTTAAAGATCCTTATTATGTCGTCGATAAACAAGCAACCAGCAGTCATGTGGTGGTGGTCAATGCTGGAGGCAGGCAAGTCGGATTTGTTGTGGATCAATTGATAGGCCAGGAAGAGGTGGTTATCAAGGCATTAGGGGCCAAGCTACAGGGCATGGAGGGGTTGGCGGGGGCTACGATCACAGGTGATGGCAAGATTGCGTTAATTCTGGATGTGCCAGGGTTAATGAAAAAGTATGCCGGATGATTTTTTGATAATGGTCGATTTGCCTTACCCATTTTTATACAGATATTCTTAACGCCCATCGAAAACAAACAGCTTAGCTGGCGCATCGATTCCTCAATATCGGTTTGGTGAATCGAATATCAACACATTTGGGTGAGTTACCCGCAAATTTATTAAGTTGAGTTGATGGATATTTTAAGCATCATCGGAGTTCTTGTCGGATTTTCCGCCATTATTGGCGGTAACTTGCTGGCGGGTGGTCAATTTGACTCACTCGTCAATTTCCATGCCTTCGTGATTGTAGTGGGTGGAACGCTGGGAGCTACATTGTTGCAATTTCCACCCAAGGTGTTTTTAAGAGCCTTGCGCATCACGGTCTGGATTTTGAAACCTGAAAATTTGCAGTTGCAAAAGCAGATCGACAAAATCGTGCGTTGGAGCACGATGGCTCGAAAAGAGGGCTTATTGGGGCTAGAAACTCTAATTGAAGGCGAGAAAGATCGATTTGCCAAGAAAGGCTTGCAACTTCTGGTCGATGGCAACGAGCCTGAAGTGATCCGCGATTGTCTGGAAGTTGAATTAACGACCAAGGAACATCTGGACATGCAGGCTGCCAGGGTATTTGACGCCATGGGTGGTTATTCGCCGACGATAGGCATTATCGGCGCGGTGATAGGTTTGATTCATGTGATGCAGAATCTGGCTCAGCCGCAGTTGCTGGGTAGCGGTATTGCCACCGCTTTTGTGGCGACCATTTATGGTGTGGGGTTAGCCAATTTATTGTTTATCCCGATAGCCAACAAATTAAAGTCGCACGTATTTCGGGCTTCCCAAGCCAGGGAAATGGTGGTTGAAGGTATTTCATCGATTGCTGAAGGAGAAAATCCGCGCAATATTGAATTGAAACTTTCCGGTTACCTACTGGATAAATAAGCGGTTTTAAAAATGGCCAGGCGCAGAAGAAAAACATTTCAGGAAGCCGAGCATAATGATCGCTGGATGGTGTCATACGCTGACTTTATTACCTTGTTGTTTGCTTTTTTCGTGGTGATGTACTCAATATCGTCAGTCAACAAAGGTAAATACGATGTTTTTTCCGAATCGCTGGATCAAGCCCTGTCGCATAACGAAAAAGTGGAAAAAGTCGCCGAGCCTATACAAGTGGGTGAAGTACCGACCCGTATTCAACCGATTGAATTACCTAATCTGGTCACGGTGACTGAAGAAGAACATCAGTTAAGCGAAGAAATCATGGAGGAAAAACGCCGCCTGAATGACGTGTCGGATGAATTTCAACGCGCTTTACAACCGTTTGTCGAAAGCCAGTTGGTGGGCATTAAAAAACACGATTTTTGGGTTGAACTGGAAATGAACAGTGAACTGCTATTCGCCAGCGGTAAAGCGGAGTTATCCAGCAAAGCGCTGCCGGTTTTGCAGAAAGTGGCCGAGGTGGTGCGTGGCGTACCCAATGTGATCAACGTCGAGGGCTATACCGATGATGTGCCGATTTCTACCGGGATTTATCCTTCCAACTGGGATTTATCCTCTGCCAGAGCGACTAGCGTGGTAAAGGAGTTGGTCAAAAATAATATTCCGTCGACCCGCTTGTCGTCGGTTGGTTATGGCGAGTTTCATCCTATTGCAGACAACAGAGATGAAGAAGGACGCTTTAAAAATCGCCGAGTGGTCTTGGTGTTGATGTCGCAAGCTTTTGCCCGCTATGGCATGACCGATCAGGAGCGTGCTAAAGCCCTGAAATTGGCGCCGCAAACCGAACCATCGCAACCTGTAACGCAGGAACCGGCGGCTCCGGTTCAACCATGAAAATCTGGGCTGTTTCCAATCAAAAAGGCGGCGTGGGTAAAACCACCACCGTAGTCACTTTGGGCGGATTATTGTCTTCCTGGGGATTCAGAACACTGCTGGTTGATCTTGATCCGCATGGTTCTTTGACCAGCTACTTCAAAATGAACCCTGATGAAGTCGAGTTGGGTGTGTATAACTTGTTTCGCGATACCAGCGAGAAAAAAAAGGACGTCAATCCGGAAATTTATGTGGCCCAAACCGAATTCGATGGTTTAGCCGTGTTGCCTGCATCCACTGCAATCGCCACTCTGGATCGGCAGGTGGCGCAGATGGGGGGGATGGGTTTGGTCATTGCCACCGCGCTGGGCAAGTTAAGAGAGCATTACGACTATGTGATTATCGACAGCCCGCCCATGTTGGGTGTGCTGATGATTAATGCGCTGGCCGCTTGTGATCAGTTGATCATACCGGTTTTAGCCGAGTTTTTAGCCTTAAAAGGTCTGGATAGAATGGTGCATACCCTGAACATGGTGTTCCATTCTCGAAAAACACCACCCAAATTTACGATTGTCCCCACCATGTATGACAAACGTACCAAGGCTGCCCGGGAAAGTTTAGTGGCATTGCATCAGCAATATCCGCACAATGCATGGGATTCTGTGATTCCAGTCGATACCAAGGTCAGAGACGCCAGCCAAGTGGGGGTGCCTCTACCACTATTCGATAAAACGGCAAAGTCAGTCGAAGCCTATTCAGCCTTGCTGGAGCAACTGTTGCTCGATAAATCCGCTGAGCAGTCTGCGGACAAGTAGCCATGAAAACCCAGCTTCCCAAGCAGGAGATTGTGCAACAGGAATTGGCTTTGGATGCCTATCTCAGTCGATTACTCGATGAAATGCCTGAATCGGATGAAGATGACTTCAAAAGCACCGAGATTCGGGCGGAGTTCGCGACAAAGTTAATTCAAACCCCTGTTCGACCAGCCACTAAAATCAAGCATCAGACTCAGATTACGCAGCAACCCTTGGCTGTGTTCAAAGCCCCAGCTAAATTACATCCGCTTTCCGTGATGCCTGATTGGGCTCAGCATGAGTTTCAAGCCTTGTTTTTCAAGCTTGAGCATTTGATTTTGGCAACGCCACTGACTGAATTGTCCCGAGCCATCAAGATTGATCAAAAACCCGGCAAAATTCCAGGCCAACCGGGTTGGTTTATCGGCTTGCTGGATGAACAGGATAGCCGTGTCGGTGTGTTGGATACGGGGCAGCTTATTTTTGGTAAAAGCCGGGGTGGTGCAAGAGACTTGGAAACCAATCCGTTTAAAAGTATTCTGATTACCCAGGATAAGCGCTGGGGCTTGGCTTGCGACGAGATTTTGTCGATAGGCAAGGTCAAGCCGGAAAAAGTCAGGTGGCGTACCAGTCGGCAAAAAAAGCCCTGGCTGATCGGTACGGTGATTGAAGAATTAACTGCGATTATCGATTTACAAGAACTGATACCGCATAGAAGACGATAAACCTATAAATTTTGGATGACTGACATGAGCGAAGATAGAAAACAAAGCGATCCTATTATGCAATGGGTAACTTTTTGTCTGGGAGACGAAAAATACGGCATTAATGTAATGCAGGTTCAAGAAGTGCTCAGAATCACAGAAATTGCGCCTGTACCCGGTGCGCCTTCTTATGTGTTGGGCATCATCAATTTGCGCGGCAATGTCGTGACGGTGATCGATACGCGTAACCGTTTTGGCTTGATGTCCAAAGAGCCGGATGACGCCTCGCGCGTAGTGATCATAGAAACCGACCGACACATCATTGGCATTTTGGTCGACAGTGTGGCTGAAGTCGTGGAAATGCGGGCTTCTGAAATTGAAACAGCACCTAATGTAGGCAATGAAGAAAGTTCGAAATATATTCAAGGCGTGACGAGTCGTGATAACAAGTTGTTGATTTTGGTGGATTTAAATAAGTTTCTGAGCGAAGACGAAAAGGCTGAACTGGATATGTTTTAAAGCAAAAGCCGCACAAGGAGAGCGATTGATGTCGGAAATACCACCCATAGTGCCGAGTACGCCGTTGACCAAGGTTCTAAAGGTCGAATCCGATCATAAATCGCCCAAACAGCCGCCTAAGCAAAAACAGCCGCAACCCCGCAATGACCAAGATGAAAACGATGCCGCGTCAGGGCATATTGATGAAATTGTCTGATGATTGAAGCGTATTTGTCGTTTGTTTTGGGTGCGATAGGTAGCTTGATCTTATTGCTGGGATGGGGTTTTGTTTGGCTGTGGCGTGAGTACAAAAATCTTAAACAGAGCCATCAACAACTGATCAAACAAATACAGCGCGCCCATGATGACTTGGCTGGACTGTGTTCAGCTGCGATTGCTGTGGATTCCAGAATGGCCGCAACCGAAAATCGGGTGGAATATTTAGTCGATCACCTTAGTGCCAATCAAACTGCATTATCTCAACCCGATAGCGATGAAGCTTTTGATGAGCTAGACGAAGCGCCTCAAGGCTATGGTTTGGCGATAGAAAAAATTCGACAAGGCGCCAATCTGGAAGAACTGGTGAAAGCATGTGCTTTAACCCGAGATGAAGCGGTTTTGCTGATGCGACTGCATGGCAAGGATCGCAGTTAAGCGATCAGCAATTGATTCGCCAACCGACTGTCCCGAATCTTGTTGATTTAGCGAAAGTATCAGCAGACGAATAACTCGAACGATGCGGTTCGTATCTCACCGCATCCTAGTCTGTTTTATCAACCTGGAATCACAGGCAAGCCTTTGCATGTTTATCTGGAAGGCTATGGTCAACCGTGGCTACAAGGCTTAAGGCCAGCCATTGATCCCACCACGCACAACTCATTGATACTGCCGTTAATGACCATGGATCAATCCCCGGCCTTATACCTGGGGCGGCCTTGCTATAACGGCCATGCCCAGATGCGGGCTGCGACCCCCGCATCTGGACCAGCGCCCGTTATTCCCGTGAGGTTGTCGATGCAATTACAAACGCGCTGGAAAGCTTTTGCAAAGCTTATGGCCATCAACATATCGTGCTGATTGGGCATAGCGGCGGTGGTAGTTTAGCCATGCTGTTGGCGCAACGCTTACCGCAAACCCAGCTATTGATTACCCTGGCAGGCAATTACGATATCGATGCCTGGGCGGATTACCATCATTACTTACGTTTGACTGAATCACTCAATCCAGCCCAACAACCTCCCACCGGCATACCGGAATGGCATTTTTTAGGCGAACAGGATACGGTGATACCACCTAGCCTATTTGCTTCCGCACTAAAACAACGGGCAAATAGCCAAGTAGAAATCCTGCCAAACATCAAGCACCAGCAAGGGTGGGAAGTCATTTGGCCGCATATTCTGAAAAGACTGGGTCAGCAAAATTAGACTTTCCAATTTAATATATTTCTGCTCCGAGGCAGGGCGGGTTATTCAACCTGCTCTAAACAGTTTGACTTGATTTAGAAGTTGTCCAAAAATTTGGGACAGGGTTGCAAACCCAGTCCCTCTGAGTTATGAACTTACTGATCCTGGTCAGGATCTTTTGCGCCCTGAAAAAAGGTGTCTTCGGACATTGGCTGATGATCATCACAAAGACTGTGCCGGTGAACCTTTTAAATCTGCGTAACTATTTCACTGGGGCTGGCTACCGAATGGCCTACGCCGGGTGATTTACTGAGCAAACTCTACTTACCAAACTTAATAACATGCCCCGCAGTCGCTATCAAGTCGTCCAAAATCCCAGCCCACATTTCCTGACCGCGACCATCAACCACTGGCTGCCGCTGTTTACCCGTCCTATGATTGTCAACATCGTGCTGGATTCCTGGCGATTTTTGCAGCAGGACAGCAGCTTCAAATTGTACGGTTATGTCATCCTGGAAAACCACCTGCACCTAATCGCTGCATCGCCTGATTTGAGTCGGGACATGCAGCGTTTTAAGGCCTATACCGCCAAGCAAATCATCGCCCATTTGGAACAAAGCGGGTCAGTGCGGTTGTTGGAGTTACTGTCATGGATGAAATGTCCGCATAAAACTGAAAGCGAATATCAGGTTTGGGAGGAAGGGAGTCATCCACAGTTGATCGAAACCGAGGCTGTGATGCGACAGAAACTGGATTACATTCACCAAAACCCGGTCAAGCGTGGTTATGTAGATTTGCCGGAGCATTGGCGTTATTCCAGTGCCAGGAATTATGCGGGTATGGAAGGCTTGATTGAGGTGATTCGGGATTGGTGAAGGGGGCTGGCGCCCAAGCTCCAGCTTGGGTGCCAAAAGCTTGGAAGCACTAGCTTCCCGGTTAGTTTAATGAAAGCTTGAGCTTTCAAGACCGTGCTCCCAAACCGGAGTTTGGGAGCCAGGAAACACTCCCAGCCAAATTATTCAAATTGTATGGGAAATGCAACAGGCCAACTAAAGGGTAAGCTAACTTCATTTATCTGGTATTTAGGGGAGCCATTTACTGAAAATATGGCTGAGGTGCTAAGACCGTAATGGCAAACACTTTCAGAATCAGAAGAAGGAGCTTGATCCCAAGCACTTTTTAAGTCAACGACATTTCCATGAAATGTTCCATCAGTCGTTATAGGTTGATAGACAAAATATTTGCCGTTAGCTGTACCACCCCCAATAAGCACTGTTGCCGATTCACCAAGGCTTATAGACATTTCATGAAGGCTACCTTCATAAAGATTAACTGGATCAAATGATTTGCCTGAACAATCATCAGTCAAATAATATCTGTCGTGCCCACCCCAATTGACCTCGGGATCACTAAAATCGCGTAATTTTGTTGGCGCAATGCAAATTTCAAAAGGAGGATTTTTACAATCTAAGCTTGGGTCATATTTATACCTTTCTCCTATTTCTATAGGTTCTATAAAAATACTAGCCGATAGTGACGGTACAAAAACTACTAAATAGGGTTTTATAAAGGCAGATGGATTACCAAAAGTACTTCTTTCCAAAACAATGCCCAAAAACTGATTGTTGGCATCGTAAGCCTTCAGGCCGCCAACTTGATTGCCAACTGTGCCCGCCGGACCTTGTGGACCTGCCGGACCCTGTGGCCCAGTGGGTCCTTGCGGTCCCACGCTGCCAGCAGGGTTAATTGAAAAGCTGTTTTCTTTTTTGACATTGCATTTAGCGAGATTGGCAACGGGTCGCCACACGCCGGTTTTCTTGTTGACACAAACTGGAAAATCCACCGCGTTGGCAGTTTCTATGCTGAGTCCTAGTAATAAAATACAGCTGATGATGAATAAATGAGCGGGGTTATGCTGCGAAAGTAGCGGCTTGATGCATTTGCTTAGAATACTGAGGCCGCTAAAATTGGCTGGCTGGCTGGCTGGCGAAAATTGTGTCATGTGAATATCCTTGACCATAAGGCCACTTGATAATAATTGATTGACGCAATTAAACGAAAACAGCCAGATTGCGTCAGGTTCCGCAATCCGGCCAGCTTCAGCAAGCTCCGTGACTTTCCGGCCCGGTTTCGCAACCGGTGTGGCGTATCGATTGTATTATAAGATTTATCCGCTAGCTACCCAACTTTGCAGCTTGCTTATTATGCTGCTAGTTGCCAAGTCCGCTCCAATTAGCGATAGCGTAATCAGAGGAATGATTGCTTACTGAGAGAGCTGGTTACGTGAGTATTCCAATCGCTTCTTTTCTGTGGTTGATAAATGCGATTCTATTGACTCCAAAACGTTAATAATGGCTTTGTAATCCTTTGCAGGCCAAGCCACATCCACAACCGACCTCGCATACCTAAGCTTTGATTCCAGCTCAAATTCCGAGCTTTCTTTGTTACGCTGATTTTCAACCTGAGCAAAAGAGAAATCATTTCCCATTAAAAAATCGGAAGCATGATCAAGTGTTAATCTCACGAGCGTCGATAGAATGCCTGGCAACCGTGCCTGATCGCTATTCATCAATCTGGATACAAATTTAGCCTCTTGAATACCGCGTAACTTCAAAATTTCCGCGAGCGAAAAAGATGAGCCTGGATACTGAGCATATCGCTTTCCAATTTCAACACCCAATTCATAAGACCTACCATTGTCAAAATTAACTTCCAGAAACACATTATCATTTTCATATCTCAAGCCCTGCTCAGTAGAAGTCACACAATTTAAACCAAATTGTTGAGCTATTGGGTCAAATTGGCGTCGTGCTTCTGTCGAAAATAGTAAAGCCATTTTGCTCTCATTTATCTGTTAATAGGGGGGTGATAAGCACCCGTAGATGAATCGTATTTCCAGCTATGCGACTCCAGAAGATTGCGTTCTGCTCGAAGGAAACCTTCAGTTGGTATGCGGTCTCCTGTCAAAGAGTTCCGATAGGAATCATAGATTGGATTACCCTTACTCATTTGCTCCCGCAAACGGCTGGAATTTTGCGCCCAATTTAATTTTGGACTGCCCTTATCGGTTAGATAAAGCATGAAATCGCCTTCTCTCCAACCATCAAGCTTGGTTGTGGTGTCCTTACGCAACTTGAAAAGATTTAGCCCACCTTTATCTATGCCATTTGCAACAAAAGAATCTGCATTTCTAATACTTCTCGATGCCGTCCCCAAGCCAGTAACACCCGGAGAAATTGCACCCACAATATCCAGCCCAAGTGCTGTTAAATTGGTATTACGCTCGCATCCACCTTCACTGGCTAATTTATAAAGATCGTAAAGGATAAATCCGGCATCGGCTAGGGTGTCGATAATCAAGCCAGATGAATCGGTGTCATTAACAGGGTTCCCTCCCACATATCCATAAAGATTAACGCCGCCACTTTCCCCAATTGGATCCCTCGACAACCACCGTCCCGTATTCGGATCATAAACCCGATATTGGGTTAGATAAAGCCCAGCCTCTTCAAGATAGAACATGCCCGCATAGCGGAAATTGGTCGAGAGGCGGCCTACGGCATAGGTCGGGTTACCGTAAGCGTCGTAATCGTAAGTGGCGATACGCACACCGGCTTGTACCGTCAATACATCACGCACCGAC
>SXGT01251396.1_pt1 | contig 11572 bp, 11 predicted proteins | sample 3176221 | NCBI WGS metagenome assembly SXGT01 (sample SAMN11356862, study PRJNA531348) | freshwater metagenome | isolation source: freshwater sample F1-120 | place: China: Fuxian Lake, Yuxi | collected 2017-12-25
CACGACCAGGTGGAGGCCATGACCATGGGCGACCGCGTGGCCGTGCTCAAGGACGGGCTGCTGCAACAGTGCGCTTCCCCCCGCGAACTGATCACGCGCCCGGTGAACATGTTCGTCGCCGGCTTCATCGGATCGCCGGCGATGAACATGGTCCACTGCACGGTGGATGCCGATGGTGCAGAGTTCTCCTCGATGCGCATCCCGCTCACCCCCGAACAGCGCTCGGCGCTCACCTCCGGCTCGCTCAGCGTGGGCGTGCGCCCCGAAGGCCTGCACGTCAGCCCCGACGGCACCGGCATGCACGCCACCATCATGACGGTGGAGGAACTCGGCAGCGACAGCTTCCTGTACTGCACGCCAGAAGGTCACCCCGACCTCACCGTCGTGTCACGCGCCGAGGGCCTCAGCGGCGCGAAGGCCGGTGACACCGTGGCGCTGCAGCCCGACGCCGGCGCGCTGCACCTGTTCGACACCGCCACCGGGAACCGACTGCCCGACTGACGCCATGCCCGACCCGTCCGACACCCGCATCGACCCGTTCCTGGGGACGAGGGTCCACGTCGTGGGCACGCGGCAGGCTCGCCCGAACCTGCCGTCCACGGGCTGTCCGTTCTGCCCGGGCGGTCTCGAGGCACCTGAGCACTACGACGTGCGTTGGTTCCGCAATCGCTGGCCCGCAATGCAGGGTGACCGCTGCGAGGTGCTGCTGTACACGCCCGAGCACACGGCCACCTTCGCATCGCTCGGCGAGGCCGGCGCCCGCCGCGTGGTCGACCTGTGGGCCGAACGCACCGCTGCGCTCAACGCCCGCGACGACGTGCACTTCGTGCTGTGCTTCGAGAACCGGGGTCCGGAGGTGGGTGCCACCATCGCCCACCCGCACGGCCAGATCTACGCCTACGACCATGTCCCCGACCGACCGCTGCGGCTGCTCGAGTCGAAGTGGACACCCGAGCTCGCCCCTGGCGATCGCCTGGTCGCCGACCACGGCGACTGGGTGGCCTCGGTGCCGTACGCGAGCACGTATCCCATCGCCCTGTCCATCGCACCGAAGCTGCAGGCGCCCGACGTGGTGTCGCTCGACGATGCGGGACGCAACGGGTTGGCTGCGATGCTGGTCGACGTGTTGGGGCGGCTCGATCGGCTCTACGACCGGCCGATGCCGTACATGATGTGGCTGAACCAGCGACCCAGCGACGGCAACGAGTGGCCGCAGGCGTGGTGCAACGTCGAGATCGTGTCGCCCTGGCGCGGGCCGGGCGTGCCGCGGTTCATCGCCGCCGCCGAGGTGGCGTGCGGCGAGTACTTCAACCCGGTCATCCCCGAGGTGCTGGCCGAGCAGCTGCGCGCGCTCGGCTGACGCTCACACGTCCTGCACGGGCTGGAAGTTCGGCGGGCGCTTCTGCAGGAAGCTGGCGACGCCTTCCTTGAAGTCGGGCCGGCGCAGCGACGCCTTCATCAGCTCGATCGCATCGTCGGTGGCGGGCACGATGCCACGGTTCCAGTCGCCGTAGACCTGTCGCTTCATCACGGCCATCGACGTGGGCGACGCGTGCGTGGCCAACTCGGACGCGAACTCCAGCGTGCGGTCGAGCAACAACTCGGGCGCGACCACTTCGTTCACGAGCCCCATCTGCGCGGCCTCCTCGGCCAACACCACGCGACCGGAGTACAGCAGGTCGAGCGCGCGAGCCGTGCCGACGAGGCGGGGCAGCACCCACGACATGCCGTACTCGGCGATGAGGCCGCGGCGCGAGAACGCCGTGGTGAACTTCGCGCCGGCGGCGGCGAACCGGATGTCGCACATGAGTGCCTGCACCATGCCGATGCCGGCGCACGCGCCGTTCACCGCAGCGATGACCGGCTTGGGCACGAGCGTGGTGTGGTACTGCGGACGACCACCCGCGGCCGACTCGGCGCCGCTCCCACCCGAACTGGCACCGATGCCCTGCAGCGTGTCCATGTCGGCACCCGCGCAGAAGCCACGACCCGCGCCGGTGACCACGATGACCTTCACGTCGGGGTCGGCCGCCGCTGCGTCGAGCAGTTCGAAGTAGCGCGTGGCCAGCTCGCCGTTCCAGGCGTTCAGGCGTTCGGGGCGGTTCAGCGTGAGCAGTGCGATACCGGGATCGCGCCGCTCGTACAGGACGACGTCGTCACTCATTTTCCGGAACGTAGTCCACGGCTTCCGGTTCGCTCGGGTCGACGGTCGCGTCGGTCTCGGGCTCGGGTGCCGGGTCGTTCCGGTGGCGGAGATGGTCGAGCACGAGGTAGCCCGCCGACAGCACGAAGAACACCGCCGCGGTCCACTGGTTCAACCGCCAGCCGCCACCGCTGTTGGCCGGGTCGATGCGCAGGCTCTCCACCCAGAAGCGGCCGATGCTGTAGCCCATGACGTACACCGCCATCAGACGGCCGGGGCGCAGGCGGATCTTCTTGTCGATCAGCAACAGCACACCGCACAGGGCGAAGTTCCACAGCGACTCGTACAGGAACGTGGGGTGGAACAGCGTGCCCGACGGGTAGCCCTCGGGCAGGTGCGCGTCGTCGATCTCCAGGCCCCAGGGCAGCGTGGTGGGGCGGCCGAACAGTTCCTGGTTGAACCAGTTGCCCCACCGGCCGATGGCCTGCGACAGCGGGATGGCCGGCGCGGCCGCGGTGAGCAGCATCGGTACCGGGACGTTGCGACGCTTCGCGGCCCACATGCCCACCAACGTGCCGAGGATGAGGCCGCCCGGGATGCCCAGGCCGCCCTTCCAGACCTGCAGCCACTTGCCGGGCTCGCGCCACGGCTCCGAGGCGTCGGTGATGATGTAGTAGATGCGCGCGCCGATCACACCGGCGGCCACGGCCCACACCGCGATGTTGGCCATGTCGTCGCGCGTACCGGCGCCCGAGGCGGCGAGACGGCGACCAGCGAGCCACACGCCGGCGATGACGCCGAGCGCGATCATCAGGCCATAGGCGTGGATGGACAGCGGCCCGATGTCGAGCGTGCCGTCCGACGGACTGGGGATGCTGGCGAGCAGGCCCACGGTCACGCGGTGACGCGTCGGGCGAACTCGACGGATCGGTCGAAGATGAGCTGCTGGTCGTAGTCCTGCGTCGCGACGTGATAGCTGCGCTCGAGCATCACCCGCTCGACGGTGCCGCCGTAGTGCTCGGCCAGGTAGTCGCCCTGCGCCGGTTCGACCACGTGGTCCTGCGGCGAGTTGAGCAGCAGCAACGGTTGACGCATGCGCGGGTACTCGTCACCCAGCGGGGCGAGGCCGTCCTGCACCAGCGACAGCAGCGGTGCGAGCGGCGTGGCGTCGTACGCCGACTCGTGGGCCTCGGGATCGGCGATGTCGCTGCCGATGGCGGGCATGCGGTCGGTGCCGCCGTCGATCATCCCCTGCAGCATGGCCACCACTTCGGGCGCCTGCGGCTGCGTGGCCGGGTTGACGCACACCAGGCCGGCGATCTCGGGGTGGTCGGCACCGAGGCGCAGCGTGAGGGCGCCACCCATGCTGAGGCCGGCCACCACCACCTTCTCGCATCGTGCGGCGAGCGCCTGGTAGGCGGCCTCGGCCGCGGCCGACCAGTCGGCCCAGCGGGTGGGCAGCATGTCGTCGACCGTGGTGCCGTGACCGGGCAGCAGCGGCATCTCCACGTGGAACCCCGCCGCGGCGAACGCCTCGGCCAACCCGCGCATGCTGCCCGGGTTGCCGGTGAAGCCGTGCACCACCAGCACTCCGTGAGGACCCGTTCCGACGTGCGACCAGGGCTCGGCCCCGGGGATGAGGTTCGTCATGCCGTGCAGTATGTCAGGCGTAGGGGTCGGCGGGTCCGCCGGCTTCGTCCCACCACTCCACCGGCGAGCCGGTGGCCTCCCAGTCGGGGAAGGGGTAGATGCAGTTCACCGGACAGGCCGGCAGGCACTTGTCGCAGCCGCTGCACAACTCGGGGATGATGACCACGTCGGGCCCGTGGTTGAAGATCGCGCCGAACTGGGGCGGGCAGTGGCGCAGACACGCGTCGCAGTTGATGCACTCCAGCATCTCGATGCGCAGCGGCGGGTTCTTCCACTTCTCGTTGCGCGCACGCTCGGCAATGCGTTCGGTCCGGGAGGCCGCCATGGCGGGGAGTGTAGAGGGCGGGCCGCGCTCGGATTGACCCGAGGGTCAAGGCATGGTCGACTGAGGGCGTGAGTGATGCGCGGCGCCACACCGAACAGGGCGAGGAACGCAAACAGCAGTTGCTGACCGCGGCCGAGCAGCTGTTCACCGAACGCGGCTACGGCGCCACCCGCATCTCCGACATCTGCGCCGCCGCCGGCGTGGCCAAGGGCTTGTTCTACTGGTACTTCCCCACCAAGGAGTCGCTGTTCGCCGAGCTGGTCCGCACCATGCGGTTGGCACTCCGTCGGGCGCAGGCCGCAGCCATGCAACCCGACGCCGACCCGGTGACACGCATCCGCCAAGGTGCCGAGGCCAGCGTGCGGTTCATGGCCGAGCACCAGCCGTACTTCGCACTGCTCGACGTGGAGCGCACCGACGACGCGATGGCCGACGTGCTGAAGGAGGGCAGCGACGTGTACGCCCGCGACGTGCGCCGCCTGGTGGCCGAGGCGCAGGCGCAGGGACTCGTGCCCGATGCCGACCCGTCCTTCTACGCCGTGGGCGTGATGGGTGCGGTGTCGTCGTTCAGCCACGCGCACCGCATGGGCCGCGTGCAGATGCCCATCGACGAACTCGCCCAGTTGGTGGGCGACTGGGTCACCCGAGCGCTGACCGGTCGAGCGCCGATTCCAGCGACGGATCGCGGCGCAGCATCACTCGGATGAACGCGTCGACCACCTGCGGGTCGAACTGCGTGCCGCGACCGGCGATCAGGTGGTGCAACGAGTCGATCGACGACCACGCACGCTTGTAGACCCGCTCGCTCACCAACGCGTCGTACACGTCGGCGACGGCCACGATGCGGCCCGACAACGGAATGGTGGTGCGGTACAACCCGCGCGGGTAACCCGAACCGTCCCACCGTTCGTGGTGGGTGTACGCCACTTCGGCGGCGAGGCGCAGCAGCGGTGTCTGACCGCCACGCAGGATCTCGAAGCCGTGGTGGGCATGGGTCTTCATCCGGTCGAACTCCGGCGCCGTGAGCGGGCCGGGCTTCATCAGCAGCGTGTCGGACACACCCACCTTGCCGACGTCGTGCATGCGTGCCGCGTCGGAGAGCAGCGCGGCGAACGCCTCGTCGAGCCCCAACTCGAGCGCGATGGCTGCCGAGAGCTCGCCCACCCGCTCGGGGTGTGCCTCCGAGTCGGCGTTGTAGTGCTCGATCATCACGGCGATCTTCGTGAACGACGCGACCTGGAACTCCTGCATCTCGTCGGTGCGCTGCTGCACCATGTGCTCGAGCTCGGTGGTGCGCAGTCGCGTGATCTCCGCCTGCTGCCGAGCGGTCTCCGTGTCGTGCTGGATCTGCTGCGTGCGCCTGCGCAGCTCGGCACCACGGGTGAGCATCTCCTCGTTCAGCCGGTAGCGAGCCTCCTGGTGCAGGAGCGCCTGTTCGAACCGGCCCATTTCGCGGTTCAGGTTCGCGAGCTTCTCGCGCAGCTGCAGCGCCACCTCGGTCATGTTCGCCTTGGTGGCCAGCTCCAGCGCCTCGGCCCACTCACGCAGCGCGTGGTCGCGCAGGTGCTGCGCAACGTACAGCTCGCCGCGGGCGATGCCCACCATCACCACGCTGCCGGGCGACAGTGCGACTCGACGCTGGGTGCGATCGCGCAGCACCCCGTCGGCCTCGTCGAGGCAGCTCGCCGCCCGGTCGAGCGCCGAGAGCGCGACGTACGAGGCAGCCAGGCGGGCCAGGATCTCGGGCACGAACTCGGGGGTGTGCTCCTTCGCGAGCGCGAGCGCCGATTCACCGAGGCTGACGGCGAGCAGCTCCTCCTTCCGGTCGGCGCGCACCTTGGCCATGTTGGCGAGCGTGATCGCGTCGAGGTCGGGCCGGTTCTCGCCCTTGTTGGCCATCAGTGCGGCCTCGTAGGTGACGATGGCCTTGTCGGTCTCGCGCAGACCGTGCTGGATGACCGCCAGCAGGTTCAGCAGGTGGCCCTCGGAGGCGCGCTTGCCGGTGGTGCGGTACAACTCGAGGGCCGCCATGGCCGAAGTGAGCGCCTCGGAGAAGTTGGCGGCGTGGTAGTGCACGGCGGCGATGAGGTTCAGCGCCGACACCTCGGTGCTCACCGCACCGCACTGGTGCGCGAGGTCACGCGACTCGAGTGCGACGGCGAACGCCTCGTTGGTGAGGCCTGCCGCGTAGGCCAGCTCGGCAAGGCGGTACAGCGACTCGGCCTCCCCGGCCTGGTCGTGCTGCGAACGAGCGAGCACGCGGGCCTGTTGCACCAGTGAGCGGGCACGATTCGGCTCGGAGTCCTCGTAGAGGCGCGCCTGTTCCAACAGCTCCTCGACAGAGGGTTCGCCGTGGGGATCCCGCGTGACCGGTGTGGTCGACGCCATGTACGCACCTCCTTTCAGGTCCGGGCGCACGCTAGTTATCGGCCGATTCGTCACGAGGGATAGCAAAATTCTCAAGATTTCGGCTCGTAACCTTGAGGTTCGTGGACACGATGCGACGACAACGTGGTACCCGCCGGCACGTCGAGTCGTCGGCCATCGCGTCGCTCGCGCCCCTGGTGGCGGTGGTGCCGGTGTGGCTGCTGGCCATTGCCGTGTTCTGGTTGCCCGTCCACCTGGTGTGGGACGTGTCGTACCTGTGGTTCGCGTTCGCGTATCTCGCCGCCGGCGTGCTGCTGTTCCTGCGCCCCTTCCAGCGCTACGTGCTGGCGCCGCTGCTCGGCGCCCGCCGGCCCACCGCCGAGGAACACGCGTTGCTGCAACCCGCGTGGCGACCGGTGCTGCAGTTCAACGAGCTGCCGCCGAACCGTTACGTGCTGGCCGTGCTGCCGTCGAACGAACTCAACGCGTTCGCGTGCGGCGGTCACCTGGTGGTGGTCACCACGTTCGCGCTCGACACACTGCCCCGCGACGAGCTCAGTGGCGTGCTCGCCCACGAGCTCAGCCACCATCTCGGCCTGCACGTGGTGGCGCTCACCATCAGCCAGTGGTTGTCCATCCCGGCGCTCGTGCTCGCCCGCATCGGCTTCTTCCTGCAGAACGTGGCGTCCGCGGCCACCAGCAGCTTCGTGCAGCACTCGTCGTCGATGACCGCGCTCGGGCGCCTGGTGGCAGCCCTGCTCACCGCGGTGTCGTGGGTGTTCCTCTCGGGGCTCATCGCCAGCACCGTGCTGTCGAACGCCGTGGGTCGCAACGCCGAGTTCCAGGCCGACGCCCGTGCCGTGAGCATGGGATTCGGCCGTCCGCTCGCGATGGCGTTGCGCCGGGTGCTCGCCGAGTTCGGCAGCGACCGGCCCACCACGTGGCGCGACAAGCTGGCCGCCAGCCATCCACCGGCGCGCACCCGTGTGGCGCGCATCGACGCACAGTTGCGTGCCCGTCGCCCGGCGGGCGACGTCAGTTCCGCTTGACCCGGCCTGCGAGCGCCTTGAACGCGAGCGTGAACGACACGGCCCCCAGGCCCAGCACGGCCAGCAACGCCTTGCCGATGCGGTCCCACTCCCAACCGTCCATCAGCAGCGCGCGCAATCCATCGAGCAGGTAGGTGGTGGGGTTGAACTTCACCGCCGTCGCCAGCCAGCCCGTCATCGCCTCCTGCGGCAGGTAGGCCGTGGTGAGGAACAGGAACGGGAAGAACAGCAGGAACGCACCGTTCACTGCGGTGGGGTTGCCGGTACGCAACGCGATCGCGTAGGGGAAGCCGGTGAACGCGAGGCCCCACAGACCGGCGATGACCACGAACACGATGAGGCCGAGGAACCCGGTGGCGACGTCGATGCCCAGCAACAGGCCGAGCATCAGCACGGGCACGGCGAGCGCGGTGATGAGCACCAGGTCGGCGGTCATCAGCCCCAGCAACAGCGTGCCGCGCCGCACCGGCGTGAGGAGCAGGCGGTCGAGATAGCCGTCCTGGATGTCGAGCACCAACGAGCTCGCGCGGCTGACGCCCGTGACGGCGAACGCCACCGACACCGGCAACTGGAACGCCTTGTAGTCGAAGCCGGGTGGAAACCCACCCTCGACGAAGCTCTGCAGCGCGCCCACGTTGACCACGAAGAAGAACAGCGGGATCGCGAGCGCAGGCCCGAACGCCTCAGGGTCGCGCCAGGTGAGGCGCAGCGCACGCAGGCTGACCGTGCGCCAGTCGGTGAAGAACCCGGCGCTGCGCGCCTGCACTCGAACATGTGTGGTGCTCATGCCGCTTCGTCCTCCTGCAGTCGTCCACCGGTGATGTGCAGGAACACGTCGTCGAGCGTCGGTGTCCGCAACGTGAGTCCTTCGACCCGCACTCCCGCCTGTGCGATGGCCACCGCCACCGGACTGATGGCCGCCGGGCCGTCGGCGACGCTGATCACCACTTCGTGGCCCGACACCTCGGTGCCTTCCACGGGCGCCAGATCGCGCACCGCGGCCACCACGGCGTCGGCGGCCGACGGCGCCACTCGAGCCACGATGACGTCACTCCCGATCGACCGCTTCAGTGCGTCCGGTGTGTCCTCGGCGACCAGCAGGCCGCGCGCGATGATGCCCACGCGGTCGGCCAACGTGTCGGCCTCCTCCAGGTACTGCGTCGTGAGGAAGATGGTCATGCCCACCTCCTTGTTCAGGCGGCGCACCTCCTCCCACACGGCGATTCGACTGGTGGGGTCGAGTCCGGTGGTGGGCTCGTCGATGAAAAGCACCTCGGGCTGGTGCACCAGCGCCGCGGCCAGGTCGAGCCGCCGCTTCATGCCACCCGAGTAGGTGCCGATGCGCTGGTCGATGGCGCTGCCGATGCCCACCAGGTCGAGCAGTTCGTTCATCCGTGCCGTGCGGTCGTGCTTCGACAGGCCGTACAACCGGCCCTGCAGATCGAGCAGTTCACGGCCGGTCTGCTTCGGGTCGAGTGCCGCCGACTGCAGGGCCACACCGATGCGCAGCCGCACGGCCTCCGCCTCGTCGGCCACGTCGTGCCCCGCCACCCGCGCCGTACCGGCGGTGGGCTTGAGCAGCGTGGTGAGCATGCGGACGGTGGTGCTCTTCCCGGCGCCGTTCGGGCCGAGGAAGCCGTAGATCTCGCCGGCAGCGACCGTGAGGTCCACGCCGGCAACGGCATCCTTCTCGCCGAAGCGGCGCGCAAGAGCACGGGCTTCGATCGCGGGAGTCATGCCCCGCACCGTACCGCAGGCCGCTCAAGTGCCGATCGGGGCGACCACGGCGTCGAGCACCGACACCAGCGCGTCGGGTGTCAACTCGATGTCGAGCCCCCGCTTGCCGCCGCTGACGAAGATGGTGTCGAACAGGATGCACGTCTCGTCGATGGCCGTGCGCAGCCGCTTCTTCTGACCGAACGGGCTGATGCCGCCCACCACGTAGCCGGTGATGCGCTGGGCGAGGTCGGTGGGGCACATCTCGGCACGTTTGCCATCCAGCGCCACGGCCAGCTCGCGGAGCGAGAGCTGACCGCTCACCGGCACGATGCCCACCACCTGTTCCACGCCGCGATCGGTGGTGAGGTTCACGACCAGCGTCTTGAACACCCGCTCCGGCTCGGCACCGATCGCCGCAGCCGCCACCTGGCCGTAGTTCTTCTCTCCGGGCTCGTGGTGGAACTCGTGCACCTCGAACGCCACACCGGCCGCCTGCAACATCACGATCGCCGGAGTGCCACCCTTTGCCACGGCCGACATTCTGGCCCGGTCACCGCGCTCGCCGGAAGGTGGCAACATGGGCCCGTGGCCGTGATCGACACGTACGAGTTGTCCGACCGTTATCGACTCGACGACGGGAGGGTGTTCCTCAGCGGTTCGCAGGCGCTCGCTCGCCTGCCGTACGAACAGTTACGGGCCGACCGCCGCGCCGGCCTGCGCACTGCGGCGTACGTGACCGGCTATCCCGGGAGCCCGCTGGCGAACTACGACCGCGACGTCGCTGCGGCGGCGAAGTTGGCCGAGGCCGACGGGTTGCGCCTGGTGTTCCAACCGGGCATGAACGAGGAACTCGCCGCCACCGCGGTGATGGGCTCGCAGCTCGCCGTCACCCTCGACACGTGTCGCTACGACGGGGTGTTGGGCATCTGGTACGGCAAGGCCCCAGGCCTCGATCGCGCCAGCGATGCACTGCGGCACGCCACCTTCGCCGGTACCTCGGCGCTGGGTGGCGCCGTGGCGCTGGTGGGCGACGACCCGAATGCGAAGAGCAGCACACTGCCATCGTCGAGCGGCGCCACCCTGGTCGACCTGAACATGCCCATCATCTACCCGGGCGACGTGCAGGAGGCGATCGACCTCGGCCGCCACGCGGTCGCGATGTCGCGGGCGAGCGGCCTGTGGGTGAGCGTGAAGGTGGTGGAGGCCGTCGCCGACGGCACGGGCTCGGTGGAGGTGCAGCACGACCGCATCTCCCCCATCGTGCCCACGCTCGAGATCGACGGCCGCCTGTGGGTGCCGCAGCCGTCGGGCCGCACGCTCACGCCGTACACGCTCGACATGGAGCGCGAGTTCCACGAGGTCCGGCTGCGACTGGCCCGCGACTACGCCACCGTGAACAAGCTGAACACGATCCCCGTCCGCGGGCCGCAGGACTGGGTGGGCATCGTGGCCACCGGTGTCACGTACCGCGAGACCATCGAGGCGCTGCGCATGTTGGGCTTCCACACCGACGACGACCTGCGCGCCGCCGGCATTCGCATGTTCAAGCTGGCAGTACCGGTGCCGCTCGACATCGCCCAGGTGCGCGAGTTCGCCGACGGCCTGGCCGAGGTGATCGTGGTGGAGGAGAAGACACAGAACCTCGAGTGGCTGGTGAAGGACGCACTGTTCGGCCGCGCCGACCACCCCGTGGTGGTGGGCAAGCGCAACCCCGACGAGACCACGCTCTTCCCGTTCACCGGCACGCTGGAGGCCGACTCCATCGCACCTCGGCTGCGCAGCCGCCTCGCCGCGCGCCTCGCCGAGCGGATGGCCCCGCCGCCGCCCGCACCCCGTCAGCTCATCCCGTTGTCGGTGACCCGTACCCCGTTCTTCTGCGCGGGTTGCCCGCACAACAGCTCCACCACGGTGCCCGACGGCGCCCTCATCGGTGCCGGCATCGGGTGCCACTCGATGGTGCTGATGATGGAGGAGGAACGCGTCGGCCACATCGTGGGGCTCACGGCGATGGGCAACGAAGGCGCGCAGTGGTTCGGCATGGCGCCGTTCGTCGACGACGAGCACATCATCCAGAACATCGGCGACGGCACCCTGTTCCACAGCGGCATGACCGCCATCCGCGCCGCCATCGCCACCGGCGCGAACATCACCGACACGATCCGCTACAACGGCGCAGTGGCGATGACCGGCGGCCAGGACCCCGAGGGCCAGATGCCGGTGCCCGACGTGGCGGCGATGCTGCTGCTCGAAGGGGTGGCCCGGGTGATCGTGACGAGCGACGACCCCCATCGGTATCCGTCGGCGGCATTCCCGGACGGA
>SXGT01121608.1_pt1 | contig 11571 bp, 9 predicted proteins | sample 3176221 | NCBI WGS metagenome assembly SXGT01 (sample SAMN11356862, study PRJNA531348) | freshwater metagenome | isolation source: freshwater sample F1-120 | place: China: Fuxian Lake, Yuxi | collected 2017-12-25
GTCGGCCGCGACCTTGCCAGTGGATTCCGCACGCTGTGCGATCGTGCCGAAGATCGCCTCGCGAAGCCGGTATGACGCGGGAATGCGAGCGCCTCCCACGCTCCTCGCGAGCACGCGGCGCGGGACCCGCTGATCGCGGGCCGGTGGCGCTATCACGCCGGCCTCGATGGCGGCGATGCGGGCCGCGGCGGCGGCCGGGACCGGATCGGCGCCGGCCAGCGCTTCGTACAGCGCCAGCGCGAACGAGAACTGATCGGCGCGGGCATCGACCTGACCGCCACGCCGCTGCTCGGGCGCCATGTAGCGCGGCGTGCCCACCACGGCGCCGGTGGCGGTGACGTGATCGGGCTGCCGACCGGTGCTGGTGGTGGTGCGGGTGACCACCTCGTCCGCGTCGGCGGCGCGATCGACGGTGCCGCCGCCATCGAGGCCGACCACGTCACGGGCCAGACCGAAGTCGCCGATCCGGGCCCGGTCGTCGGCGCCGAGCAAGATGTTGTCGGGCTTGACGTCGCGGTGGACCAGCCCCGCGTCGTGCGCGGCGACCAGCCCGCGCGCGGCGGCCAGGTAGAGGGCCAGCACGTCGCGCCACGATCGCGGCCGAGCGCGCAGCCACGAGCGGGCGGTGCCACCGGCACACAGCTCCATCGCGACGAACGGGGAGCCATCATGGACGCCGATCTCGTGGATCGTGACCACGTTGGGATGGGCGAGACGGGCCAGGGCCTGGGCTTCGCGACGGGCGCGCGCCACGTCGAGGCCGCGGGCATCGATCTTCAGCGCCACCCTGCGATCGAGGGCGCGATCGTGGGCCCGGTAGACGATGCCCATGCCGCCGGAGCCGATCGCGTCCTCGATCACGAAGTGCTCACCGATCACGGTGCCCTCGGCCAGGGGCACGATCAGCTGGGCGGCCCGCGTCGGGGCGATCACGCCGCCCAGCGAGCCGAGATCGTCAGCGATCGAGGTCCGGAACCGATCGGGGTCGGCCACGAAGGGCATGGTATCAGCTAGCTAGGGCTCGCCTCTCACGAACGGTTCGAGGGCGTGCACCAGCGCGTCGACCTCGGTGCCCGGCTGTGCCGGGTTGTACCAGCGGAACGGTTGGATCCAGGTCGACGGTCGCCGCGCCTCGAGCCCCCCGCGGCCGCACTCGACGAGCATGGCCAGGGCCCCCAGCGAGGTGAGCCAGTCGAGCTCGAGGCCGCCGGGTCGGAACAGCGGCCAGCGCCCGGTGTGGAGGATGCGATACCGCGCGGGCAGGGCGGCGGCCACGGCCCGCGCGTGGGCGAGCAGCTCGGCGTGGCGCGGCGAGGTCGCGCCGCGATGGGCCCACGGCAGGAGGATCATGCGGCCGAACGCGTGCAGCGCGACCGCGCGATCGACGGCCTTGCCGGCGACCAGCGTCGCCACCGCCGCGGTCTCGGGCTCGCTCCACGGCGCCGCGCCGGCGCGCCGCTCGACCAGCCGCGCCAGCGGACCGGCGAGCGGGCCCGTCACCGCCCCGGCGTGGCCGAGCGGGAAGTTGCGGTTGAGGTCGACGCCGCGTTGGTTGGTGCGCCGGTAGCGCCGCGCGCCGGCGGTGAGGTCGCGGGAGATGGCGGCGTGACCGTCGACGTTGATCACCGGCACGATCAGCACCCGCCGATCGGCCGGCGGTGCCGCGGCGAGGCGCTCGGCCAGCCCGAGCGCGACCTCGACGCCGATCCACTCGATGGGATGGATCCCGCCCAGCACCAGGCTCACCCGCTCGCCGGCGCCGATCGAGATGGCGACCAGCTCGCGGCCGTGGACTGATCGCCCGATGGGCGTGGCGCCCAGCGCCTGGGCCCGCGCCGCGACCCGCGCTGGATCGCTGTACCCGGCCGCGACGCTCATCTGGCGTCGATCCGCACCCGGGTCACCGGCTGCCGTAGTTGTTCGCGCTCTTCTCCTCGGTGCGATCGGTCGCCGGAGGCGGCTCCGGCGTGAGCGCGCCGATGCGGGCGCGCAGCTCGGTCGTCATCGCGATCGCCGCCGCGCCCAGAAGCTCGCCGAGCTGCCCCGGGTCGCGGGCGCCGAGTAGCACCGAGGTCACGCCGGGATGACCGCCGGCCCATGCCACCGCCAGCGCCGCCGGGTGCACACTGAGGTCGTCGGCGATCGCGACCAGCCCGTCGGCGGCGACCAGGTGAGCGGGATCGGCGTAGCGGGTCTGGTACATCTTGTTCGACGTCATCCGTCCGGTATCCGGACGTCTCGCCGAGCCCCACTTGCCGGTGAGCAGGCCGCCCGCGGTCGGACTGTACGTGACCACCGCGACCCCCAGGGCCTGGGCCATGGGCAGGAGCTCGACCTCGGCCTGGCGCTTGAGCAGGTTGTACATGGGCTGCACCGCGCACAGCGGCGAGAAGCCCTCGAGCGCGGCGACCCCGAGGGCGCGGGTCACTTGCCAGGCCGCGTAGTTCGAGCAGGCGACGTAGAGGATCTTGCCGGCGCGCACCAGATCCTCGACCGCGCGCAGGGTCTCGGTCAGCTCGGTGGCGTCGTCGAAGCGGTGCAGGTAGTAGACGTCGACCCGCTCGCGGCCGAGCCGGCGCAGGCTGGCCTCGCAGGCGCGCACCAGGTGATAACGCGAGGCGCCGCGCGCGTTGGCGTCCTTGCCGGTCGGGAAGTACGCCTTGGTGGCGATCACCACCTCGTCGGCGTGCCCGGCCGACAGTCGGCCGAGGAGCTCCTCGGAGCGGCCGGCGTTGTAGACGTCGGCGGTGTCGAAGAAGTTGATGCCGGCGTCGCGGGCCGCGCCGTAGAGGGCGGCCGAGGTCTCGGCGTCGGCGTCCCCGCCGAACGACATGCACCCGAAGGCCAGGCGCGAGACTTTGACCCCGGTGCGGCCGAGGAAGCCGAGCTCCACGCGTGGGCTCCGGCTACTTGCTGAACGCGGCTTCGATCCGCGCCAGCACCTTCTCCTCGCTCGACGAGACCTTGCCGATGCCGAGGAAGCCGCCGGCCGAACCGGCGATCAGGCTGGAGAAGTTCAGGATCTGCTTCTTGAGCAGGCGGGTCTGCTCGTCGTTGAGCTGCGAGGCCAGCGACTTGATGTAGATCTCCCACGCCGTGAACAGCCCGTCGTCGGGCCTCTTCGACAGCCAGCTCTCGAGCAGGGTGAAGCCGGGGGCGCCCTGCTCCAGACCCTTGCCGGCGGCGCCGTGGAGGATCGCCTCGCGCTCGTTGTCCTGGATCGAGCCGTCGGCCCACGCCACGGCGATCAGCGGCACCAGCGAGAGGGCGGCGACGGTCTTGCCGGTCAGGCCAAGCGAGACCAGCTTGTCCAGCACGGCGTCATCGGTCATGCCGGAGACCTTGCGCAGCTCCTCCTTGGTGGCCTGAGCCTCGAGGTTGCCCTTGAGGGCCTCGAGCTTGGCCTGGTCCTGCTTGTGGAAGAACTCGTCCTCGAGCGCGTGACGGCGCTCGTCCATGATGTCTTTGCTCACCGGTCCACTCCGAGGGGTTGTGACCCGGAGGTGTATACCACCTCGCACGCCTTGCAACGGTGCGTCAGGACGTCACTGGTTCGTGATTGATCCGGGCCCGACAACGCGGTAAGCGCCCTCGATGCTCCCCCGCCTCCTGGTCGTGTCGGTCCTCTTCCTGGCCGCGGCGGCCTGCGCCTCCGGTCGCTACCAGGCCGAAGGCGACGATCAGCCCGATCCGGTGGACGCCGCGGCGACCCAGACCGACGCCGCCGCCACCGTCGATGCCCCCGTGGTCCCGGTCGATGGCCCGGGCGCCGATGCGCCGCCGTCCACCGTCGCCCCGCTCCAGCTCAGCGAGGTCGTGCTGGCCCCCAACAACCTCGAGCTCATCGAGCTGGTCAACCCGGGCAGCGCGCCGGTGTCCCTGCGCAACTACTACCTGACCGACGTGCCCACGTACTTCCGGCTGCCGGCGGCGGGCCAGACCGCCGACGTCAGCGACTTCATCGTGCGTTTCCCGGTCGGGGCCACCATCCCCGCCCGCGGTGTCATCACCATCGCGCTCGACACCACCGCCACCTTCACCGCCGCCGCCGGGGTCGCGCCCACGTACTCCATCGCGAGCGGGACCATCGAGCTGGTGGCCGGTTCGTCGGCGACCCTCACCAACACCGGCGAGCCGGTCGTGCTCTTCTTCTGGGACGGCGCCAGCGATCGCGTCACCGACGTCGACGTGATGCTGGCCGGCGCGCCCACCGCCGCCAACGCGCTGGTCAACAAGAGCGGCCTCAGCGTCGACGGCCCCGACGCCGGTGCCTCGGGGACGGCCTACGCCGTCGACGCCATGACCATCGCCGCGCAGTCGTCGACCCCGGGCTCGGGACTGTCGACCAAGCGGGTCGCGCTCGAGAGCGCGTCGACCGAGCACCAGACCGGCGGCAACGGCGTGCTCGGCCAGGACGAGACCAGCGAGCAGACCACCACCACCTGGGACACCAGCGGCTTCACCACGCCGACGCCCGGCATGGTGCCTGCGGTCCTGACTCCATAGCGAGCGACTAGCGAGCGTACAACAGTGACTCCGGACGCCCGGGGTCACCTGTTGCCGCCCGGGGGCTGTCTTCGTCAACTCGGCCTGTATTATCCTGCGCAGGAATTGACCAGCATCACGAGCAGCGCCCGGCGGGTGTGGTTCCTGCCGATGGCCGTGCTGGCCATCCTGTCGCTGGCGATCTTCGGCGGCTTCTACCTGATCGACGGCGGCACCGGCGACTACCTGTCGTTCGACGGCGCCATGATCACCGACGCGCTGCCGGCGCTGGCCGGGCTCACCGCGGCGGTGCTCGGCATCGTGATCACCGTGGTCTCGATCATCGTGCAGCTCTCGAGCGAGCGCTACACCGGCGTTGCCGCGATGTTCCTCCGCGATCGGGTCAACGTGGCGGTGATGGCCTACTTCGTCATCGCCTGCGTGACCGGCGTGTGGCTGTCGCTAGCGGTGCAGTCCGACTTCGTCCCCCGCGCGGCCATCCTGGCCATGCTGGTCTTCACCACCTTCGGCCTGGTGGTGATGCTGCCCTACTTCGTCTACGTCTTCCGCTTCCTCGAGCCGCAGAGCATCGTCGCCCGGATCCGCTCCCAGGCGGTCGAGACCGTGGTCGAGGCCGTGTCGAGTGATCCCGCCGCGGCGGTCGCCGCTCAGGTCGGCGTGATCGCCGCGATGGAGGAGCTGACCGACATCACCTCCAACTCGATCTCGGGCAAAGACAAGATCATCGCCAGCCGCGCCGTCGACGCCATCAAGGACTTCGTGGTCGGCTACCTCGCCGCCAAGCCGCGGGCCCCGGCTCAGTGGTTTGCGATCGGCGAGGGCATCCGCGACAACCCCGACTTCGTCGCGATGGACCCCGAGTCGCTGCGCGATCTCGAGCAGCGCCAGCACTGGGTCGAGTGGAAGGCGCTGCGCCAGTACCTGGGCATCTACAACGAAGCCAAGGAGTCGATGCCCGACATCAACTATCTGATCGCGATCGATACCCGCTACATCGGCGAGGCGGCGCTGGCCCGCCAGGACGATCAGGTGGTGAGCCTGACCTTCCGCTTCATGAACTCGTACCTGCGCTCCACGCTGAACGCCAAGGCGGTACGTACCGCTTACAACGTACTCAACCAGTATCGGCTCCTGGTCGAGGCCATGATCAAGGGTGGCGAGGACGACGTGGCCGCCGCCGCCGTCGGCCACATGATCTATTACGGGCGCACAAGCTACGACATGCAGCTCGGCTTCGTGACCGAGACCGTCGCCTACGATGTAGGTGCGTTGTGCGAGCTCGGCCATCACCACGGCGGGCGCGACGAGGCCCTCCTGACCCAGTTCCTCGAGCTCGATCAGCCCCTGCGGGCCAGGAAACAGGAGCACGGCCTGATCGGAATTCGCAAGGCCCAGGTGAAGCTTGCCTGCTACTACCTGCATGCCGGCGCCGAGGGCCGCGCCCGCCGCATCGCCGAGGACATGAAGGGCGAGCCCCCCGAGCGGCTGCGAGCGATCCGCGATCAGCTCGAGCGGGTCGAGTCCAAGGACTTCTGGGAGATCATCGACCGGGGACGCAACTTCGAGTACATGCCCCCACCGCAGCGCTCCAGGATGGCAACCTTCTTCTCGTGGCTGCCACAAGAGTAGGCGCGGCGGGAGGTCCGCGGTAAGCTGATCAGGTGAAGACCCGCGTCATCCACCTCCAGGAGGGACAGGATCGCGCGGTCGCACGTAATCTGCGAACCGCCGTGCTCATTGGTTCGCCGGCGGTGGCGCCCAAGGGCGCGCTCGAATGCCTGGCGCTGGTCTGGAAAGACGTGCGCAGTGTGATCACGAGCCTGGGTGCACCAGGTGTAGCGGTGGTTGCCGTCGATACACAGAAGCTACGGGTCGCAGGATCGATGTGCATCGGTGCCAAGCCGGGTCACGTCAACGCCGGCATCGTCGGTCGTCACGGCCAGTGTGATCTGTTCCTCGAAGGCGACGGGGCGCTGTCGCTGCGGCATCTCGTGGTCGTCGTCGATCCACTGATTTCGTGGGACGAGCCGGGCGGCTCGCCGGGCTGGGACGTGCGCTACCGGCTGATCGATCTTCGGACGTCGGGCGGGTTCCGCGACGAGGCCGGTCGCCAGCTCGAGGCCGCGACCGTCGAAGGGCCGGCGTTCGTGTTCATCGGTCGCTACGCGCTCTACTGCTTTCCGACCGGCTCCGCCGAGGCGTGGCCGGAGGACGCACGCGAGGCCATCAAGGCGCTGCCCGAGCGTCTGTACAGCGACGAGCGCGACGCCGAGCCCGACCGCTGGCGCCGCGGCCGCCACGCCCGCAGCGGGGCCAAGGACCAGTGGGCCGAAGGCAGCAAGGTCGAAGACCCCGAGCCGATGTCCGATCGCCGCTCGGCGGTGATCACGCGTGTCACCAGCGTGAACGGACCGTCACGCGCTCGGATCGACGAGCTCGGCGAGGGCGACGAGCTCCTGGGCACGCTCGAGGTCCAGTCGCGGCTCGGCAACGACTCGGTGCGGGTCGGCAGCGGCTGCGCCGAGCGCGGGCTCCTGCTGGGTCGCTACAGCCGCTGCGACACCGCCGGCGCCACCTCGCTGTCGCTGGAGAAGATCTCGCGCGTGCACCTGCTGGTGGTCCGCATCGGTGACGACCTGTGGGCGATCGACACGGCGTCGACCAACGGCGTGGCGAACGCAGGCACCGGCGTGCGTGTGCACAAGCTCCAGGCCGGCGACGAGCTGTCCCTGGCCGACGGCGCCAGCGCGGTCCGCTGGCGCCCCGTCCACTGACGGCACCGGTCAGGCCAGCTACCCGCAACCCAGGGCGAGAGCCGCGGGAGCGTCCAGTCCCGTGGAACTATTCCAGCGCTTGGCCGATTTCAACGGGCCGGTGATTGATGGGCGCGCGGGGGCATGTTTGAAGAGAGATGACGGTCTGCAGTGGGCCGTGAGGACATGGAGGAGTAACGATGGCAATGGGAACTGTGAAGTGGTTCAACGACGCGAAAGGCTACGGGTTCATCTCGAGGGCTGAGGACGGCAAGGACGTGTTCGTCCACTACTCGTCCATCCAGGGTGATGGGTTCCGTACGCTGATCCAGGGGCAGGAAGTGGAATACACGGAGAACGCGGGCCCGAAGGGGCTGTTCGCGTCGGGGGTTCAGAAGCCGACGAGCTAGCAGATCTTTGCGCGTCGCTGGGGGTGCCGGGGGGGACCGCCAGCGACGCGCAAGTCACATTGGAGGGCTGCTTGTTCGGGGGAACACGCAGCCCTTCACCTTTTTCGGGGTCGGCGCCGGAGATCGTCCAGGTCCACGTCCACGTCGACGACCACGCTCACGACAACGTCCAACGATGCGCTCTGTCGCGGACGTGGGCGTGATCGTGGAGGTGATCGTGGACGTGGACCTGGACGGTCGGATCGGGTCCGCGCCTACCGCAAGATTTCCGTGGCGCGGTACTCGCCCGACCGGGTCGGCGTGAGGACCACGCCGAACGACTCCTTGGCCACGACCAGCAGCAGGATCATGGAGCCGTCCTCGAGCTGGGTGGGCACGCCGGTCTTGGCGGTGAACTGGGCGGGCGAGACGAGCTTCCAGTCCTGCATGGGGCCCGACTCGACGAGCAGGGCCTCGTAGGCGCTCTGGAGGTCGGCCTGGGTCGCGGCCGCGACGGTGCCGTTGGCTTTCAGCGGAAGCGCGGTGACGCGCATCATGCGCGCCGTCGAACCCGACGTGAACCCGGCGACCCACATGTTGGCCGCGTAGCTGGCTTGGCGGTTGTCGCTGACCGGAGGCGGGCGCGGCGTGGGGTTCTCGCCGCTGGTCGGCGGCGGCGTCACCGGATCGTTGCCGCGGCGGGGCCGCTTGATCGCGCCAGCGAGCGCGGCGCCATCGTCGAGCGGCTCGGCGCCGCCGGGGATCGAGGTGAGGATGTAGGGCTCGACGTTGAACGTGCCGCACTGCCGCCAGTTGCGATAGAAGCCCCAGCGCAGGTAGACGCGCCCGTCGACCGAGCGGATGGCCTCGGGCGGCTCCTCGTACGGCGCCGCCGACAGCACGGTGTCGATGGCGGCGACGTCGAAGGTCAGCTTGCCCGAGGTCTTGGCGATGGTGGTCTTGTGCACGGTGCCGTCGGGATTCACCGACAGCTCGATCACCGTGAACAGCTCGAAGTCGTTCATCTCGTGACTCGACGACTTGCCGTCGAGGTCGGCGAGGAACCCGAAGCCCCAGAGCTCGTGGATGCGGCGATGCATGCGGGCGACGTAGACGGCGAAGGGATGGGCGCGGGTCTTGAGCGCGGTCTGGTTACCGGGGCGGACGTCGGGCGTGAAGTTCTCGAGCGAGCTCTTGATCGCCTCCATCTTGCGCTCCCAGCGCCCCTTCTTCGCCGTCATCTTGGCGCGGGCGACCAGCCGCTCCTCCTCGGCCTTGTCCTTGCCGACGATGCGCTCGTAGTCGTCGAGGTCGAGCTGCTTGTGCAGCCCGGGCACCCCCTTGCGTCCGACCTTCTTGCCGTCGCCCTTGGTGCGATCGAGCAGGCGGCCGCGTCCGTCGATGCCGCGCATGGCCATGAGGCCGGGGTCCTTGGCGCCGGTGCCGTCCTCGCCCTTGTCGCCCTCGTCGCCGAGCACCTGGCCCGACGCGGTCTCCGACTCGCCGCTGTGATCGCTCGAGCGATCGAGCTCGTTCCACTCCGACTCGGTGGTCTCCAGCTGCGCGATCTTGTCCTCGGGGCCGCCGATGTCGGGGCTGGTCGTGTCCTCGCTGCGCACGGACGGCGGCGTCTGCCCCTTCATCTCCTTCTCGAGGTTGGTCTCGGTCGCCGCGCTCTCCTCGGCGACGTCGCGGTTCTTGTCGGAGAGGTGGGTCGCGTCGTCGGGAGCGTCCTTGACCTCGTTCTCGTCGGGCACCTCGACCATCCGCATCTCGGGCGGCGGCGGCGGCGGCGGCGGCACCTTCTCGGCGCCGGCCTCGGGCGGCGGCGGCGGCGGCGGTGGCGGCTGGATCATGAGCTCGGGCGGCGGCGGCGGCACCTTGACCATCGCCAGCTCGATCGCGGCCTCCTCGAGCTTCTCGGCCTCGAACGGATCCTCGGGCTTGGGCGGCTCGGGGAACTTGATCTTGTCGTCGGGCGAGTTGACCCACGCGACCTCGAGCTCTTCGGGCACCTTGCCGAAGCGGACCTCGACGCGGCGATCGCGGAACATCATGAGCTCGGCGACGAGCACGTCCTCAGCGTGGGCCTCGGCGCCTTTCCATCCCTCGAACGTCGCCTTCTCGCCGCGCACGGCGGTCAGCCCAGTCCAGCGATCGACCGGGATCTCGAAGCGGCAGGTGACGTCCTTCTCGCCGTTGGCCTTGACGCACTTGCGGAGCAGCGACTGCTCCTCGGGCGTCATGGCGTCGACCAGCGCGATGTTGACCGTGCCCGTCCCTTCACCACCGATGTCGATGGTCAGCGTCCACGGTGGCGGCGGCGGCGCCGGCTTGAGCGCGTAGTACGCAACCGCGGCGCCGCCTTCGAGGATCACCGCCGCGGCGAGCGCTGGCGCGATCAACCAGCGCTGACGGTAGCGACGGACGCGGACCACAGCTCAGTTTGACACGCCGTAGCGCCGTGGGGTGCGTGCTTCGGTCGCAGGTGCTGGCAGCCCTGCCACACGCAAGTCTCGCCGCAGTCTCAGGGAGTTGACGCCCCTACCGCGGCCAGACTTCGAGCCGGCCACGAAGTGGCCCCGGACCCGAGGCGGAGGGTCGCCGGCGAAGGCGGCCCGGCGACAACTGAGCGCCAGCGAAGACATCGACCTCGGTTTGACCCGGGAACGCCGCGGCGGGATGCCCGGCTGCGGGTCACATCTTGCGCCACCGCCGCCGTCCGGCGGCGGGTCACATCTTTCTGTATACGCCGACCACGATCCCGATGATGTCGACCGACTTGAACTCGGCCTTGCGCACGTAGATGGGCGACATGTTGGAGTTCGCCGGCTGGAAGCGGATGCGGTCGCCCTCCGGGTAGTACCGCTTGACCGTCGCTTCGCCCTCGATCATCGCCACCACGATGTCCCCCGGACGCGCGGTCGGGGTCTTCTTCACGAAGACGTAGTCGCCGTCGAGGATGCCGTCGTCGATCATCGACTCGCCGACGATGCGCAGGCCGAACACCTCGCGATGGCCTCCCACCAGGACGCGATCGATGCGCACGGTATCCTCGACGTTCTCGACGGCGAGAATGGGTTGACCCGCCGCGACCTTGCCGATGATGTTGATCTCGATGAGGTCGTCGTCGGTGGCCAAGTCGGGCACCGCGAGGGCGTTCCCGACACCGGAGCTGGACGAGGGGGACGTGCCGCCAAGGAACCGGCGGCGTTCGGCCAGCGACACCACGTTATCGAGGGCGACCGGTCGCATGGCGCGCGACTTGAGGTCCTCGCGGCGCAGGTGCCCCTTCTTCTCGAGGGCCTTGAGGTGATCGTTCACCCCGTTGGTCGACTTGATGCCGAAGTGCTCGCCGATCTCGCGCAGCGTGGGCGGAAAGCCGCGCTCGTTGATCGAACTCGTAATGAAATCAAGTATTTGCTGCTGGCGATCGGTGAGCAAGTCGGCCACGGTGAAAACCCCCGCTTGTACTGAACGGATTGACCGTACTGAACGTACATGCACCATGTCAATTTTTCCGGCCGAATATGTGGAGCAGATCTCGCGCTGGGACTAGATGGAGCCCGTGCCGTCGCGCCGTCGTCTGATTGGCCTCGTGCGCGCCCTCGTCGCGATCATGGCGGTCGCCGGCGGTGCCCTGGCCCAGGCCGACCTGGCGGGCTCGTACCAGCGCGGCGACCTGGCGGCGCTCCGCCACGCCGGCGCCGGCGGGCGCGAGGATCTGGGCCGTGCCCTGCCCTCGCCCGACCGCGCCACGGGGCTCGGCGCCCACATCGCGGCCGAGGCCGCGCCGACGCCGTGGGAGCTCCTGACCCCGCTGGCCGCCGTGGCCGGCGGCTGGGATCGCAGCACGGCCGCGCCGGCGGCGCGCACCGCCTCCCGCATCGCCCGCCTCCTCGATTGTGTTGGGTTGCTGTGCA
>SXGT01145237.1_pt1 | contig 11570 bp, 13 predicted proteins | sample 3176221 | NCBI WGS metagenome assembly SXGT01 (sample SAMN11356862, study PRJNA531348) | freshwater metagenome | isolation source: freshwater sample F1-120 | place: China: Fuxian Lake, Yuxi | collected 2017-12-25
GAGAGAGAGAAAATGAGAGAGAGAGACAATCGACTAGAGAGGACCACACGACAACGCGATTGCAAGTCGCACTTGGTGTTTTGAGCGCTACCTTAAAGTTCGCTAGAGCACCACTCCACCGTTATCCCAAGAATCATCCAGACGCCGGCTCACGTGAGAATTCCGCCACATCCTAGAGCCCCCAGTTGACATCACCGCGATCTCTAAGCGGCCCGTGGAAATCTTCGGAAAACTAGAAAAATGTGACCTGAAGCTGTGCTGGGCTGTGAAAATGTTCATACGGAAGGCTCACCATCGCAATTGGCCCACCACCCGCTCCCAAGGTCGATCGAACCTAACGGCGCGTCCGCTGGGTGGTTTTTCGTCGGTCTGACGAGGCGCAGAGCAAAATACACGATCGGCTTCCGATCGGATAGTTTTGTGTTAAGAACCAGTACTTTCAGAATAACGGCCCTGGCGAACGAACTGCAGTTTTTTCAGGATGGGCACTCCCCTGGAAGATCTACAGCGGCCCGTACAGATCCTCCATAACAGTGCCCAGCCTAAGTCGCCGGGTGGAACCCCCGCTGGACCTCCTCGACAACTCATTGTCGCGGAAAACCACGTAGACAAAGTGGGGGCTTCCGGCCGAACGCCGCTCGCCCCCGCGGCCGATATTCTGACAGCGCCTGCCCCGGAAGCGCTCGATCAAGGCTTGCTCGAGCCGAGCCGTGAGGTTCGACGAGGGGGCCACCGCGATGACAAACATCGCCACATACCCAGCCCGAGCATGGTCACCCCACCGCTCCGCGGGCCTCTCCGAGATCCCGATGTAGAAACAGCGCCCGGAAACTCCTCGGACAACGGCTTCGCAGTGCTCAAACCAACTTGCAAAGTCGTCTGGCTCCGCAGCCGGAAGCCGAAAGTAGCAATCTCCTACGAGACTCACCTCGCGAATGATGCGAGACCCAACAAGGCCATGCCACCAAGGTTGACCGGGCGGTCGCAAAAGAACGGTGGTCCAAAATGACGGCTCTGGTCGAGGCAACTCCGTGCTCGCAGAAGCTCTTGAAGCCACGCTGGCGGCGAAGGCCACCGACTGGGGCTCTGTCGTTTCGGTCATCGGCGTGTCATCGCACGAGTGCAGCGAGTAGAGAGGGCACGGATCGTGCAAAGCCGGCTCGTGCAATCGATCAAGGTGCACAGCAGCAAGTCTCCCGCCAAGGGAAACGTCCCCAAAAGGCGGCACCGGCTCGCAAGTCGAGAACAGGGGCAGTTCCATCGATGATGCCGCAGCTGCCAGTCTCGCAGAACTCACGCCTCGGTCCTCGGAGACCACAGCCAGTGCCAGAGGAGCTGCATCACCAAGTCGAAGGTGTCCCAGAATCGGCGTGTCCACGTCAGGGAACCTGGCAAGTGCATTGATTGTCCCGGCGGCGGCTGTCCCTGGAACTGATGGGGAGGACTGCGGAGACGCCTTGGATTGGCTCGCCTGGCTCAGCCCAAGTTCACCAGCGGAAGAGCCAGACGCCAAGGAAAGACCTTGTAGGCCGTCGCGCAAGCTGGACAGAAGAGGAGAGGCTGCAAGCAATCTGCCAGTTGCTTCCGCTGACGATGTGGACCGCGCTACTGTTGCAACCGGCGCAAGGGCACCCGCCGTGGCCTGGGCAAGGGGCTCCAAACAAACAGTCCGCTTGCGCACCTTTGCACAGACAGCTGGCGTGTCTCCCCGCCGGTTTTTTTGATTGTCAAGACTTCATTGCTCGAAAAATTTGGGCACGTGCTCGAGATCCCCCCTAGCAGGTCTTTGGCTGGCTCCTTCGAGACTTCGACTCTCCCTTCGTCGCTTGTGCTTCGGGTCGGTCTTCAAATCCTGCACACTTCGGCTCCACGTCCCGAAGGGTGCCCAAATTGGTCCCCCCACGCGGCCTGCCAACCGAAGGTTTCCGGGGCCAGGTCGAGGGGTAAATCCTAGAGTCCGAGAATGCCACGGACCGCTAGGTGACCAGACTGAGTGACACAGAGTGGGGCGACCGCGAGGTGGAGAGTGGAGACTGGTGGCGCCGGGGCCCGGTCACCCCCCTTTCCGGCAGTTCGTGCTACCATGCTGCCCGGCCTGGTGGGATCTCCAGACTGGCGCTCAGCATGGGTCGAACTCCCACCGATGACACTGTCGGAGCCAGACGGACGGACGCACGGCGGAGCGAGGTCCTGAGGAGCGAGGTTCTGACCCCCCCGAGAAGACATGACACCGGACGAAAGCCATCTGCTTTCTGTGCGCAAGCAAACGTGCCCAAATATCACAACCTTGCCGTGTCTTCGCCGCTTGCATCACCCTCGCTGCTGGAGCTTCCCAAGCCTACGGCAGACCAAACAGCACGCGAGGGGCCCGACATGAGGTGTGATCGTTGAGTTGAGTGCCTGACGGGTTCGAGACTTTCGCCGCTTGTAAACGAAACAGCGCAAAGCGTGTCGCGAGAGACCCAGCCTCAGATCAGTCTAACACTTCAAAGAACTGGGGTCCAGGATTCCCACTGCGAGTGAGGGGAGATGGGGTTGGCGGTTTTCCCGTTTTACCCTCAGGCACGATTCCGAGTGGAAACCACCAGCAAGGTCTGCGTCGGATTTGATCGACCTGCGAGCGCCTCCCTGCCACTCTTGGGACCCGACACACTTTTTAAGTCTACTGTCGATTGCTTCCCCGCCTGCAGATTACTCACTGCAGCCACCTTCCCTCCCCCGTCCCGCAAACCTCGACACTCTACTACACCACCCAGTCCCAGTTGCAACCAGCAACAGCCCTCAGAGCACTCTTGGAAGCTTTGCAACCTAGAGCTTGAACAGGCGTCCTTCGCCCCGTCGCCCCTTCCCCCGCAAGACTTGATTGCTCGAAACGTCTGAGCATCGGCCTACGATCGGGGTCCTGATTTAAGTTACGCCGCACTGATTTCAACCAGTGACTCCGATCTACTGAGCCAGGTGACCCCCGTCAGAGCTTCACGGTTGGCGGCCCCAGACCCCCACCCTCAACCAACCGCAGCGGCTGCTGCAACCTTTCCCAGAAAACCAGCTCAAAAAAAGGAGGCCCTCCCGCGCACATGCACACACATGCTCGAGGGAGCCCCCAGCTAACTAACACGCAACGGCGGCGAAGCTGACCTCACTGTTAAACAACATTGACAAAGTAAGAACCAACCGAACGCACACCACCACCGCACGGGCGGATGGTGTTGCAAGCTTCGGGCCGGCAAGGTGGTGTGTCTCCCGGGTTTTCATGACGCCGGCTTTGCACCACCCGCCGGGCCCAAAGGCTCGGCCCGGCGGGTGGTGTGTCGCCGGCGGCTCGTGAAAATTGAGGAAAGTCGTCTTCACCACCCTGCCGGCCCTCAGCTTGGAAACCCATCCGCCCTGGCTAAAAGGTTCCAAAACCGGCCGGCCGGGGCCGAAAATTGAATGACCGACCGAAAACATACACATTGGCCTCCAAACCGGCTTTTCTTGAAGATTCGGGCGCTTTTTTTGACAAGCCGAAATTTGTCGAGCAGAGCGATGCATGTTTCAACAACTAGCTCCGTCAGTGCTTTTATTCACTTGAGCGCAGAGGCCGAGCCAAAAGTGTTCTTTGGTTCCACCAGCGAAGAAAGTCACCGATCCCAGCAAGAGGACACTAGCACGCGCAAGCCCGGCCCGAGTGTGGCGATAAAAGGCGAACCGTACCGTAAGAGACAGTCTGCTGACAGCACGCGTGGACTGGCCACTGTGCCCAACCGCACCATTGCCCCCCGTGTCCGACTCACGACCTCACTTGCGTTGCTAGACCTGCTGCTTGTCCCGCCCCAATCCGCATCTTCGTCGCCTATGCCTGTCCGAGTCTGTCTTGCAAAACAAAACACACGCCCCTGTGCACCGGCGGCAGTCGTGTTTTTTTACTGGTCCGCTTTGGGCCAAGAACGATGGGCCCCGGTGTCATCGCAAAAACTACAGTCGATAAAGCATGCTCGCTCAGCCAGGTGAGCTAGAGGCGGCCCATCACCCTTCCAAAGTCGTCGATTCTCCGGCCCCGTCGGTCTCTGTCGACAGAAACACAGCCACAGAAGCGCAGACTCTACAATAGTGCCAGGGGACGATCAAAAACAAGAAAACTTGCAGAAACTCAGGGACTGTGCCCCGACCCTACGGGCTTCTGCATCAACACCGAGCTGTAGTTCTTCGCGCTGCCATGCCCTCGAACGTAGGCGGCTTTGCCACCTCCCCATGCCCCTCCTAGGCGGCGTTGCCGCCACCTCCCAATGATTTTTCCCAGCATGGTTTGGCGAGCCGGACAGTGTGGGTTTGGGCGGTCCGGGCTCGTGCATCCAAGCTTCGGTCGTACTCGAAACGAAAAGGACCCGAAACCAGGGCCGCACGGCCCCGGCCCGAAGCCCGAGCTGTGCGGGGGCTGGTTTCGGGTGCGTTTCCACTACGAAGCGAACAAAAACCGGACGAAAAATCGGCAACCCGACCCGGACACGTACGTCTGGCTGGGTGACCTTGCGGGCCGAAAGGGTCTCTTCGGTGGGCGGGGCGCGAAGCGTGCCTTCTGAAAGATTTTAGACGGCCTGCCCAACCCAGCCCGTCGCTCAAGACGAACAACACGGGCCAACAAGGAGAGCACCCAACCAAAACTTGATCAGTAGGGCTTGTAGGGCCGTAGCTCTCCGCATGCATGTGCTAGATTTACGAAGCGACTCGTCAAATGCACAGTAGCACCTGGCGCCAAGACCAAGCCGAAAATTGGCAACATTGCCTTGCGAGTGTTGGGGGGGATGTATCGAGGACCGCGGCCCGACCCCCTCGAGGCAACATGCCTTCGAACGCGCTGCGATTTTCTCCCACTCTGGCACACGTGCCGTGCTACTGACGGCGTTTGTTCCGCGGTGGATTCCCGGCCGCCTCATCATCAGCCATGCGTCTGCAAAGCCTATGGTGACTGACCCAGCGTTATTGAGTTGATTTAAAAATGACGAAACGACACCGAAGCAGAGGCGCCCCCCAATGACGAGCCAACCCAAAGCCGAAATCCACGAAGCTCGTCACGGTTGGCGTTTTCGGCTGGATCACCGACCTGTCTCCGGTTTGTCGCGGCTCATTTTGGCTCTTCGGGCCAAAATGACAGTGACAGACCACCCGTGACGAGTTTTGTGGATTTGGGCCTTGGGCTGGCTTGTCACCGGAGCTACGGTCGAGTTGGCGAGTTTCGTTGGTTTGAACCTCGGGCTGGCTGCTCACCGGGGCTAGGGTCGATTTGGCGGCCCTGACGATTTCTCCGGGGCGGGGCCTGCAGCACGCCGTCGGAGTTGGGAAGCCAAGACGGGACAGGGCGTTTTCGGATGACACGCTCGATAAGTTAGCATCGGACGACTTACTCTGCAATAACGCGAGTTTGTGGGAAACAGCCTTTGGTCGGCACTCTCCCACTGCCGAAAGAAAGCATCCATCCGCGCGAACCTGTGTGTCACGTAACCAACATAGACGAATTTTGGATCCCCCCGACCGGATCCGCACAATGCGACGAAACTCAGATCAACACGTCGACATGTTGCATACCCACGAGTCCAAACAATGCGGCACCCCCATGTTTTGGAAAGGAGTCTGCTCGCTTCGAAGGGGGGGCGGCGACCTGGAGAACACCTTTTTCGCACAGATTTACACAAAGTGAGAACCAAGCGAGGATTTCCTGACGGGTCGGATACAAATTAGTCTCGAGCGGGTGCTCGTTGTCGGCGAGCATCGTGAAGACCACAATCAACCTCGAATACAAAGAGTGGGGTTGCTTGGCAGGACTATCCCTGTACCGTCGAACCTCCCAGATCAGCGATTTAAAACGAGAGCACACGATAAATGCCCGGAAGTGGTTCGGGGCTTGTCTTTTGTTTCTTTTAGTAAAATCGCAAAACAACGTGAAACTCTTCGGTGGGCCCCCAGACGTTGCCGAGCCGGGGGGTTGGGCGAGGTGTGTTCGGTGGCTGCGTTTTTCTTTGCCAGGCAGCGCCGGAGTGATCGACGGTGGTGTGGCCGGAGTCCATGCTTCGTCTTGACCGGACTTTCCGGCCTTGAGTCTTCCCCCCCCCGGGATTCAGTCTCAGACGTGAAATGCACCTTTTGAACACGGCGCCTGAGGTTGCGAGGCCTTGGATGGCAAAGACCGTTGGTGGCTCTGGGCCGGGCGAACGATGCCCGGCCGCAAGGCCACCAAAGGTGTGCTTTAGCTTGCCCCGGAGTGGGCGCCAAAAACGCCCGTCCGAGAGTGGGGCCTTTTGGGGGGCGGGTCCGGATCCCAACGGTACGGCTCCCGAAATCGATCCAAAAACGAAACCCGTTTCACGAAACACCCCTCGGTCGGGGGGGTCCAAGTCCGAAGCACCTTGTGAACTCTGGTACTGTGTTTTTGGCACCCTCTTTGCTCCTCTGAGCGTAAACGTCGGGGCCTCAAAAATCACCGGAGCTCGATCGATCTCCCACGGTTCTGGCACCGGTGTGCAAGTAGCGACTGCCGCGCCTCGAGCAGCTTACGTGGCTGTGTGAACATGCTGCAACGTAGTTTTGCGATGACCACTTGGTGGCCAGTCCGTTACTCGCCACTCACGACATGCCATATGCCACATGATGGAAGTTGGAAACCGGTACTGGTGGCGAAACGCTTCCAATGGGCTGACCGACCGCTGCTGATGCTCTTCAGAGTTTACTAAACTTTTTCTCGTTCATGGCGCAGGCAAACGATCGTCGGTGTCTGGGGGGCCGCATCGCCACCCCCCCCTACTGTGCCACCCGCCGGCGCAAGCGGGGTCGCAGCGCCGCAGACACACTCCGGTGGGTTCCGCGGTTAGAGGGGGTCAGTCAGGTCTTCAAAGTCGACGATTTTCCGGCCCGGTCGCTCCCCAAGGATACGAGTCGAGAGAGCCCCAGCCCAGGAGAATCCAACAGTTTTCTAAAGCACCCTGGTCGAACTAGGTCATCTTGGATCTCAAGCCGATAATTCTTCGAGCTACCGTGCCCTCGAACGCTCTGCGACTCTACGACACGGTTGGCCCTGGTGCCTCGGCTGGCGCCGCAGCTGCAGACGGACACGCCGCGGAGCAAGCGCAGTTGGCCGCCCAAAACTTGAGCGATGAGCTACGGCTTGCTGTAGCACGATGGGGCCACTTTCATTTTCATTTCGCTTGGCCCACCAAGAACCCCTCCTCGCAGGCGGCTTTGCCGCCACCTCCCAGGGCCACACGCAAGCGGCAACTTGGACAGGTCGGCCCACCCGGTCCCCCCCAGGACCGAAATAGCAACCGAAAAGGCCACGAAATGCCGTTAGCATTGGAGTCCGGAGTTGATTAAGAGGACTCCGCCCGCTCCGCCGATCCCCCCTCGCCCCCACCGCCCCCCCCTCTCCCCCCCGCACGGCGGGCTTGTCCGACACAACTGTCCCTCCCCCTCGTGGTGGCTCACATTAAAATAAACTGTCCGGGCGATTATTTTAGTACGAGTCGGGGATTACCCCTCTCAGAGCGTCGAGAAGAGGTAGTCTTCTGCCCGCCAGACTTCAGCAGGGAGTCCGGAGTCCGGCGAGTTTCTGGCACAGCCAGCGATTTGTGGGGCAACCGGCACCGCAAGCCGGGCGCCGTCGATCTGGAGTGGTCTCGAGACAAGTACGCAGAAAACTGACCAGTATTTGGTTTCATTTTTGGATTTTTGGACCCGGGCTGCTGACTTTTGAGCGAGTTTGGCAGGTTTTGTCAGACTGGCAAACAGCGATTTGGATAACACCACGTGCTCCGAGGCCAGCGAATCCCTAACTCGTGGACACTCACCAAGGTTTTTCTGACGGGCCCATCCAGACAGCGCCACGTGTTGAAAACCTTGGTGTCGCCTCAAGCATTGGTCGAAGAACCCACGTGCCGACTGAAAGTCTCAAGCGGCAAGACAGCGTGGGAATCAACCTTCCTACGGCGTGCAGCTGTGGGGGCTTGAGTTTGTGATTCCTGGACCGGCTGGCAACTGAATGAGCCCCCCGTCGGCCTCAAGGTGTTGTCTCGCTTTTGTGGGACGCTGAGACTGGTCGGCCCACGATGCCAGTCTGACAAGCCCGCAAAATCATCCCACAGTGGGCCATGGTTTGGGAGCGCCAAGGGGACTGCACAGTGGCGGCCTCGAGGTGGGTCTCGGGTGGGAGGGAGGGAGGGAGACAGTGAAGGGGGCGCGAATCCCAAGCAAACTTGGAGAGCTTGCCCCAACTTGGGCCCCAGAGGCCCCAACGTCTCGTGCAGTCGGTAGGGGGTTGCAACAGTCGCACGTCTGACGGGGCTGACGTGGCTGATATGGTCAGCGTTGCCGTTGAAAGGACTCCTGTGTGCGGTCAGCACGAACTGAAGTAGGTAAAATGCAGCGTCTGCTGTGTTGTACGATGTGCCGCCCCCAAGGTCAAACTCCAATCTGGCTCTCTGTTCGTTTGCAGCCGACTGAGTAATGGCGTTTTTGCCTTGTGTACGGGCTTGCCCGCAGTGGATTCTTGGTGGGTGTGTGGGCATCGCGTGGTTTAGTGAAGCGGACGGGATGCGCCCTTGGGGGTCGGAGGCGATCGCGAGGACACATCTTACACAAGTTTCCAGCATGTGGGTGGGCAAAAAGTTGGATGCGGCCCACCGTCGCGTTTGTTCTCGTGCTTGCGTGGTGTCCTGGTCTGGTCAGGCTAGTGTCTACGGGCTGGAGCGGTGAGCCGACGAACCCAAGTCGTTCTCAATGCCAAGCGAGTTCGCTTCGAACCTCCACCCCTCTCCTCAAGCTCAAGACCGCATAAGCCTATGTTGGCAATAGTTTTGCTGAACAAGACCTCAGACAGAACGTCGAGAATCGCTGAAAATCAAAATGTCGAGGTGCATGTTCGCGGGGGCTGGTTTGAAAATAACTATTGCTCCCGGGAGCATAAACATGTTCCCGGGAACATAAATATGTTCGGATTGACCGGAGCATGTTTCAGTTGGAAACATAAGTATGTTCCCGGGAGCAACATTTGCTCGAGTTGAGGTTCCCGGGACCATAAAAATGTCCCCGGGAACATGACCCTGTTCCCGCAAACATAATGTGTTCGGATTTGTGTCACGCGAAGCTTCTGATGATTATTGAAATGTTCTTTTGTTGTTTTCGTGTTGTCTCAGCAGTCTTTTGCTGCAACAATAGCACCAACTGCCAAAAAGGCGGTAACTTCCAGAATGCGTGGCCGAAGGCCGAGGCCAAGGACTTGACTCACGCATTTTGGTGCGATTGGGGCTCTTGCCACAGCATCCCTGGTGACCTTGACGTCCCGTGCGATGTCATGCCATCGGATAGGCGATGGTTTGGCCGAAGGCCAAGGCGCTTGCCTCGCGGCTGGCGCCGAAGTTGTAGACGGAAAGCACCGTGGAGCAAGGGTGCCGCAGTTGGCTGCCTGCAAACTTTCGTTCTCACTCATTCTCATTTTGCTTGGCCGGGAACCCTTCAGGCGGCTTTGCCGCCACCTTGAAAGCAACGAATACCTAACTCGTGGCCCGGAGTCACTCGCCAAGGTTTTTCCTACATGGTTTTTGACGAGCCGGGCAATGTTGATTTTGGGGGTCTGGCGAGCCGAAAAGACCTTTTGAAAAAAGTGGGGCGCGAGGCGTGCCGCCTTCTGAAAGGTTATTGGCCTGCGGGCCCACCCAGACAGCAACAACGGCCGATCCCGCCGGCCAAAAAGCCACGTGTTGAAACCTTGGCGTCGTCTCAAGCCTTGGTCGAAGGACCCCCGTGCCGCCTGGCAGTCCTCAAGCGGCAAGACAGCGGGGGAGTCAACCTTCCACGTCCTTGGGCAAATCCCAACGCGAAGCCCGTTGTGATCTCAAGCGCCAAAGAGCATTGAAAAAATTGGCTACGGCGTGCAGCTGTGGGGGCTTTAACTTGGTGATTCCTGGACCCGCTGACACTGAGTGAGCCCCCCCGTCGGCCGCAAGGTGTTGCCTTGCACCACACCCCCTCATCCACACAACCATTCATTTAGACAGTGAAGCTCGGTCCTAACTAGACCGACTTCGTTTTGCATGACAGCGGGAGTGTTTTCGGTTGTGGGCCAAACAACCGAATTTAAAGGGTACCAAAAATACGGTACCTGAGGTTGCGAGGGCTAGGGTGGCACTAAAGTGGACCTTGGGTGGCCCTGGGCCGGCCGAAGCCCGAGCCGGACCGGAACCTACAACGGCCTTGGCTTTGGACCGACTTTGGGCGCCGCACCGTGAGGATCTGGCCCCGAAGTGGGCGCCCAAAAAGCCCGCCCGAAGGCAGGGTCTGCTTGGGCCCCGCTTCGGGGCCAGATCTCCACGGCACGGCGCCCAAAGTCGGTCCAAAAACAAAGCCCGTTTTACTCAAGGCCCTCGGGTTGATGAAAAGCCCTTCGGCGGTTGGTGGGGTACGGGTCCGAAACCGATGCTGCCACCCCAGTGCCTCGCGAGTTCTGCTGGTACCCCATTTTTTTGATACCCTCGTTTACGCTCTGATTTACGTTTCCAGAAACCGGTTGTTTTCGGGGCCTCAGAATCACCGGCGTTCCAAGTTGTCATTCTGCCAGTCGACGGGGCACCGTAGGACCCAGCAAGGCTTGCTCAAAATTCTGCCTTGAGATCACAACACGCCCAGGGCCGCCAGCCTGCAACCGAGCCACACGCCTTGTGAGATTGTCTGCCGTGCCCACAGACTCACACGCCACACCCATAGACCTCTCGACCACAATCGTACACCTCTCCGCCATGGCATCCCGCCATACTTCGACGCAGACCTCTGGTTTCTGGGAGTGGCATGTTGTCACGCCGCGCTCCGGATATGAGAGCAGGGTTCTCCCACTCCCATATCCATGCCACGCCCGGAAACCAGTCAAAAAATTCTAGATGTAGAGAGGACAATGTGGGAGCTATGTGTGGTCCTGTCACGGCGGTCCTGTCACGGTACACCTTTAAGGCGTGATAGAGTTTAGATTGTTGCGTGCGTGGGTCTGCTGGGTGTTCCAGCAGGCCAGAAGCTGGTCGCAAGTTGAACTGACATCGTCGAGAAACGGAACAGCAGCCGAAGACTGATTGGAAACAGGCTCGGTCGCAACATCCCGAGCCAGTTTCCAAGCAAACTTCGGCCGGCGATTCCATGTCCTTGCGATGCTGAGTCAACTGGCGATCAAGTTTTCCGGCCCAATAGAAAACCAAACACCTCCATGTCCACACCAAACTAAGTTAATCACAACGTAAACTCCCAGATCGTCCTCTCCACGGCCATTCACAGAGGCAAAAAGGATCCCGAACCATCCAAAGGCTGCGCGCGCCCTTCCTGCAGTCCTTCCTCTCGGCGGCGGGCATGCGGGTCTGGGGCCGTCCTGGGATAGTCATGTGATTCTAAGGCCCGCGGCGCCTGTCATGAAGTCATGTCGAAACTCAACTGCCCACAGGGGGGTACCTGGCCCAGATTCTTCAGTTATTTTATTTACTTCGCGGTGCACCGGCTTCGGCCAAAAAATCTTTCCCTGCGCAAGTAGCGTGCCGAGGGGTGCGCGAGTATGGGTTCGCTGGCCC
>SXGT01183446.1_pt1 | contig 11570 bp, 10 predicted proteins | sample 3176221 | NCBI WGS metagenome assembly SXGT01 (sample SAMN11356862, study PRJNA531348) | freshwater metagenome | isolation source: freshwater sample F1-120 | place: China: Fuxian Lake, Yuxi | collected 2017-12-25
CTCGACGCCGATGGCGTGATGACGCTGCCGCTGAGCCGTCAGGAGCTGGATCTGTTGGCGGACGGTTCGTCGGCGAAGTTGAAAGGCTTGCTCAGAGCAACCGACAGCGTCGTGATAGTGTCGGCCATTGCGCCGGCGAAGACCGTGCCGATCTTGATGCAGAACCTGAAGATAGTCGAGACTGTGTGTGTGGCGCTGGCCGAGACGGAGATCGCACATCTGGTCTATATCAGTTCAGACGCGGTCTATGTTGACGATGCCAATCCCGTGACGGAGCGGTCAGCCTGTGCGCCCTCAACGATCCATGGCATGATGCATGCGGCCCGTGAGCTCATGCTGAAAAACTCCACCAAGGCGCCGGTGGCCATGCTGAGGCCTACATTGATCTACGGTGCCGCCGATCCACATAACGGGTATGGGCCGAACCGATTCCGCCGTCAGGCGGCCAAGGGCGAGTCGATTGCGATCTTCGGTGAAGGGGAAGAGCGGCGGGACCATGTGCTGGTGGACGATGTGGCCAACATCACGGCATTGGTTTTGGCGCACCGCAGCACTGGCGTTCTCAATGTGGTCACCGGCGTATCTGCCTCGTTCCACGACATTGCTCAGATCATCGCGAAGCAGTACGGGGTGAAAGTGGCGAGCCAGCCGCGTCCTGGTCCGCGGGCGCATCTCCTGCACCGGTTCTTCGATATCACGGATTGCCACAAGGCCTTTCCGACGTTCCACTACATGCCTTTGGCTGAAGGATTGGAGCGGGTTCGTATGGTTTCAATTTGATTGGTGATGGCTGATAGTTTTACTAGGAGTAGTATGACATGGCTGAAGTGAATCTACTCGCACGACTACCTAAAGCGAAGCGTAATATCCAGAAGCGCGCATCGACAAAAGATCCTGCCGTCATCGCTATATCAAAGCAATATGGTGAGATGTATTTTGATGGCCCGCGCGATTATGGATACGGCGGGTACAGGTATGACGGCCGCTGGATTCCTGTTGCTGAAGACATTATTAAACATTTCAATCTCAAGGCCGGTGATCGTGTTTTGGATGTGGGATGCGGCAAGGGATTCCTGGTGAAGGATTTGATAAAGGCCTGTCCAGGATTGGAGGTGTTCGGGCTCGACATCTCGCCCTATGCCTTGATGAATTGTGAGCCGGAGGTCATCGGGCGGCTTCATTTGGGCACGGCCGAAAAGCTGCCATTCCCGGACAAGAGTTTCGCTTGTGTATTAAGCCTGAACACGGTGCATAATTTTCCGCGGCTACGGGCTATCAAGGTCCTGCAGGAAGTCCAGCGTGTTTCCGGCGGCAGGGCATTTGTGCAGGTGGACAGCTACCATACGCCGGAGCAGAAGGAAGTTTTCGAAAGCTGGGTATTGACGGCTGAATTTCACGATTACCCCGATGGCTGGGTCAAGTTGTTTCAGGAGGCGGGGTACACGGGGGATTACTACTGGACGATTATCGAATAAGTGCATAGAATGCGAGTCCAATTTTGAAGAAGCCATTGTGGTGACGGTGGGGATGAGATTATGGGTTGCTGTATGGCGGCTGAGGGAGGTCGATTTACGTGAAGGCTCAGGACGAGACACAGTTGCTTGATGTCGCGGCGGCGCGGCGGCGCTGTTTGAAGTTCCGGCGGCGGATCCTTGATATTTCACAGACAGTGAGCGCGTTACATATTGCGCCGGCATTTTCTTGCATCGAGACTGTAGATCTCATTTATCATGGGCTCATGCGCTGGAACGATGGAAAGTCTCCGGACACCTTTATCATGTCCAAGGGACATGGGTGCATGGCGCAGTATGTGGTGCTTGAGGCGATGGGCATTTTAAGCGGCGAGGATCTCGGGAAATATTGCAAGCCGAACGGCCGACTGGGCGCTCATCCTGATTATGGCGTGCCCGGCATTGCCGCATCGACCGGGTCGCTCGGTCATGGCTTGCCTATGGCTGTCGGGGTGGCCTACGCTGAAAAAATCAAGAAAACCGGTGGCAGAGTCTATGCTGTATTAAGTGACGGGGAGATCCAGGAAGGCTCCACGTGGGAAGCTTTCATGATGGGTTCCACGCTGGGCGTCAGTAATCTCGTTGCGTTCATTGACAATAATGACTTTCAGAGTCTCGGACGGACGAGCGAGACACATCCGACTTTTTATCCGTTGACCGATAAGTTCCGTGCGTTTGGTTGGGAAACGATTGAGCTGAATGGCCATGATGCTGGAGGACTGTTCGAGGCTGTGATGTCGCGTGAAGGCAAGAAGCCTTTAGCTGTCATCTGTAAGACGGTCAAGGGGCGTGGTGTCAGCTATATGGAAAATGTGCCCATTTGGCATTACCGCGCTCCGAACAAGGACGAATATGCGAAAGCGATCAATGAGCTCGCAGAGGTGACCTCATGAGAAATAATTTTGCCGATACACTTTACGAGTGCGGGAAAGAGAATCCTCGCGTGGCCATCGTTGTTGCTGATATTTCGCCGGCGGGAAGTATGGAGAGGTTTCGCAAGGAATTTCCTGAACGATTTCTCAATGTCGGTGTCGCCGAGCAAAGCATGATCGGTATTTGTGCTGGGATGGCCCTGAAAGGGTTGCAGCCCTTTGCCTATACCATCGCGACGTTTGCCTTGTATCGCCCGTTTGAGTTTGTGCGCGATGATCTTGGATATCAGAATCTTCCGGTAACAGTTGTGGGAATCGGGGGCGGAGTTGTGTACTCAACGTTGGGAGGCACACATCACTGTCAGGAGGATATCGCTATCGCCGGGGCTATCCCCAATATGTCCATCATTGCGCCTTGTGATCCGCTTGAAGCGCGTGAGGCCACAATCTATTGTGCGCAGCAACAAAAGGGACCAATTTACCTCCGTCTGGGCAAGGCCGGTGAACCGGTGCTGACGGGCAAGGCGGTTGATCCCTGGCAGTTCGGAAAGATTCGTTACCTCCAGCAGGGGCGCGACGTGTGCATTCTCAGTTACGGAATCATCATGAAGAAGGCCGTTGAGCTGGCTGCGTGGCTTGAACAGAATGGAAAGTCGGTGTCGATTGTGTCTGTCCACACGATGAAACCGCTTGATAAAGTTGGCATTGAAGCCGCACTCAAGTCCCATCGGCAGGTTGTTGTGATTGAGGAGCATGCTCCGCAGGGAGGTCTTGCCGCTCAAACCAAACAAATTGCGTGGGATGCGAAGGCTACGTGCGATCTGAAAACTTTTAGCCTGCAGGATGAGTTCATTCATAACTACGGGAGTCATGACGACTTGCTCGCAGCGCACGGACTTGATGTTGCGAAAATCTCGCAGCAATTGGGCCTTCAGTGAGATTCCCTGCACCAGTATTGCTGATGTAAACGTCATGAACGAGAAGCTCATTATGCCTGAAGATCAGGGAAAGCCGCGATTGGCTATTCACGGGGGCGAGCCGGTTCGCAAGGAGCCGATGCCGCCTCGCCTGGCTCTTGGCGACGCAGAACTGAAAATGATTCAGGAATGTTTGTCCTATTACCGTGAGCAAAAGACCGATCCTGGGTATCAGGGGCCTTTCGAGAAGATGTATACCGATGCGTTCGTGGCCATGATGGGAGGCGGTTATGCAGATGCGGTGGCCACGGGCACGTCCGCACTCTATATAGCGGTCGCTGCGCTCAATCTTCCGAAGGGGAGCGAAGTGCTGGTCTCGCCGATTACCGATCCCGGCACACTCAGCGCCATCATCCTTAATGGCCTCAAGCCTCGTCTGATGGATAGCAAACCGGACAGCTACAACATCGGTGTCACGCAGTTTGTCGAACGGGTTACCGACACTGTTTCTGCGGCGGTTGTTGTACATGCCGCAGGTCAGGCTTGTGAAATTGACAAGATTGTTACAGCGGCCCATGCTCGCGGAATTAAGGTGGTGGAGGATTGCAGTCAGGGGCATGGGGCCAGGCTGATGGGGCGTCCGGTTGGGACATTCGGAGACATTGCGGCGTTTTCTACGATGTATCGAAAAGCCCATATGACGGGACCTTCCGGTGGAGTTGTCTATTCACGCGATCTGGAGCTGTTCCGGCAGGCTTTGGCTCATGCAGATCGGGGCAAGCCGAGGTGGAAAGATGGTTTCGATGATCGGGATCCGAACACCTATCTATTTCCGGCGCTCAACCACAATACGGGCGAACTTTCGTGTGCCATTGGAATGGCGTCTTTGGGGCGGTTGGCAGACACGATTATTCGGCGGCAATCCTTCGTCTCGGATTTTGCTTCTGCATTGATTGAACAATCTGAGGTGTGTCGGCCCTATTCCTGGGCTCCTACGGATTCGCCATTTTTCTTTCCGGTTATTGTAGATCTGCAGAATATTACTTGTTCGAAAGTCGAGTTTGCCGAGGCTGTTCGTAGGGAAGGGATTGATCTCAATGCCCACTATCAGTATGTTGTGGCGGAATGGCCGTATCTCAAGACACACCTTTCCGATGGGTTTGATACTCCGAATGCAATGTCCATTCGCGACCGCTCATTCAATCTTTATCTCAATGAAAAATATGGCGAGCGCGAATCAATCGATGCCGTTGAAGCTATTCTGAAAGTCGAGGGCTATTATGCGAAGGGGTCGGCCTAATGTGGCAACTCTTGGCGCTTCTTGCGTAGCCAGATGTTCTCAAAGCAGAAGATGAAGTTCGAAGAGATTTATATCGAGCAGTACGAAAATGCCACGAGCGAATCTGTTTATCTGCATAAGATTATCAAGCTGAATCCTGGTGCGCGCATCATCAAGTCAAAGCTTCTCGGGCCTATCTATTTAAATAAAAACACGCAAATTGGCCCCGACGCAATCGTCGGTAAGTATTTCGGTATGAACGAAAGCGGCTTTATTGCCAGGGCGTCCATCGGGAACTTTTGTTCGTTCGGTGCGCGTACGTCGGTCAATCCGTTCAATCATCCGGCAGATTGGTTGAGTATCCATGAATTCCAATATCATCCTAAGTCATTCGATTGGGTTGAAGAGTACAACGGCATTGAGCGCCTCACCAGGACACCCGACATGTTCGAAACGGTCACGATCGGTCACGACGTATGGATGGGCCATAACGTGAATGTCTTGCCGGGTGTGTCGGTGGGGGATGGCGCAATCATTGGGGCAGGGTCGGTGGTGACGAAAGATGTGCCGCCGTTCGCGATCGCGGTCGGTATTCCTGCAACGATCAAAAAGTTTCGATTCTCAGATAAAATTATCGAACGGCTGATGCGGGTGAAGTGGTGGGACCTCGATTTGGGGGACTTGAGCGGGTTGCCATATTGGAACGTGGAGCGTTGCCTGGATTTGCTTGAAGAGATCAAGGCCAGGAAGGCTGCAGTGGGAAAGAGCTGATTACGAGTGGCGAGCAAAGAAGCCGACGCAGTCAAGTCGATTTTTTCAAGCGCACGGTGCCCGAGAGATGGGGTGCTCGTTGTGCATAGCGCCTTCCGAAGTCTCGGTCAGCAGGGGTATCGGGTCGAGAGTTTTATCGAAGCCCTGCTCGATCATTTGAGAGGCGGTACCCTTCTTATGCCAGCCATGTCATGGCGGACCGTGAATCCATCCAGCCCCGTTTTTGACGAGATCAAGACAGAGTCGCACGTCGGGGTCATGGCCGAGACTTTTCGCGTTTCGTATGCAACATCTCGAAGCCTGCACCCAACCCATTCAGTGTCCGGTATAGGGCCTGCCGCATCGACTGTTCTATCTCGGCATCATGTTGACGATACTCCGGTTTCTGCCAATAGCCCATATGGGCTGCTTCGAGATTATGAGGCATATATCCTGATGTTGGGTGTCGACTTGGAGCGAGTCACGGCGATCCATCATGCGGAGGAAGTTATTGCGCCACACTTGTATCTACATCCTTCCTGTGAGGCTGAGACTTATGAGTGCCGCGATCGCCGAGGGGAAACTTTCATGGTCAGATTGCGTCGACATTACCGGTTAAATCGGAATTTTTCTCAGTTTGAGCCGGCATTGGCAGTGCAAGGTCACTTATTGAGAGGAGCGATTGGCCCCATTCCCTGGATGATGGTTGGGCTGCGACCGCTTCTCCGTGAGGTGTTTTCCGCTTTAATCAGGAAGCCGGATATCATGTTATGCAAGAATTTTTAGGTGCGACGGATAGGTAGGGTAGTTGCGACCTTGATTGGACATATGGTGAGGGTGCTTCACGGTAAGAGTGTGGCGAAGTGTACGAGACCGACATGGCGTGCGAAAAGTGTTCTCGGCAGATGTCAATGTGAGTCCGTCGTGTGCATTGCGAGTCGGTGCGATTGGTGAGTCTGATTTGGTCTGTGCTCGCCAGAGGCCTATAGCGCTCGATTCATCCCGTTGTGGCTTCTGGCTTTGTTTGGTGGCTTGGCGATACTAATGCGAAACCTTCTATCTGCACCTCATAATTCGCTGGCGTGAGCAAGCGTGAAAAATACTGATCGCTTACGAATGGCTCCCTGCTTCCTTGTCACGCAAATCATTCAAGCGTTTGAGATATCGGGCCAAGACGGCCTTCTCGCTTGAATGCATCTCAAGTAGGCCGACAGCCAATTCCATTTCTAGTATAGCCGCAGATATAGCGCCTTTTTGCTCATACATGCTTGCAAGGCGGTAATGTGCTGCAGGATTGGCTGAAAAGAACCCTTTTAACCGAATTTGCACTCCTTCGCTGAAGAGCTTTCCTGGTTCGTCGCGAATTGCCTTCGCACCATTGGAGATGGTTGTGTAGATGGTGTGGCTTGTTGTTCGTGCCGTATCATTTAGGGTATCGGCGATGACATCTATCGTTGCAGTAAGAAAAACGTAGGCAATAATGGCCAATATCGTTGATTTGATACCGAACGAAAGGTAATTGTTCAACGACTGCTTATGTGTTTCAGCTTTGACGGGTGAAGTTTCCATGTTTATCTCCTTGGTGCTCTGTTGGGAATCAGGGGTTCATTTGTAAGGAAATGGCGTATGTATTCCCATGGTATTCCATGGCAGGCTTCCGATGGACAGGTTGAGCTGCGGCGCGAGGTGGTCGTCAAAGTCCAGGTTCATTTGGGTTGAAGCAATTCTCCCGCATTTTGACAGTGGGGTGCGTGCATTGTGAACGGTGCGCTGACGAAAGAAAAGCGTGCAATTATATTCTCACCACAGGCCGTTATTCTATATTAAAATGGTGAGCATTTAGGCCGCGTTCTCCTCAGGCTCAACGCCCGTCTTCAATTTATTGTGGGGGGGAGCCGTTGGTGTTGATTGAATAGATATGTACTGAAGCGAAGTCTGTATCCCCTCTAGATTTGAAGTCGAATTTGCAAGATAGATTTGGTGAGGTGGGTTGCCCGCTTATGACTGGTGGCCTGGCTTTAGGGGAAGACTGCTGCTGCAGCCGTGGTCGTTGGGATCTTGATGGGCATCTTGGGGATCATTTTGCTTGTCTTCAGACTTTGATCCGGTTGAGCGGCGCCACGTCATTTTTGGGAATGGTCGCTCAGTGAAAGGGGGAATGTAATGGGATTGGGGCCGCCAGTTATTGCTTTGTACCATCAACTGAAGATGCTGGGTGTGTTCGATTCGGTTCGGGAAGTGGTGGAGTTAGGCTCTCAGGATGTGTGGTGTCCTTATAAGAGCATGATGAGGGATCTTTTCCGGGTGTTCGGGCGAGATGTCCCGCCGGCACATTTGATTGACGCTTTTGCCGAAGCAAATGGCTCCGCGCGGGATTTATATGAGAATCTGGGCATGAAATATGTTTGCGTTGATGTTGACGGCAGGCATGGAGCTCTTGCCCTGGATATGAATTTTGACGAAGCTCCATCTGAACATAGGAATCGGTATGATTTGACGACTAATCATGGAACAAGCGAGCATTTGCTCAATCAGTACAACGTGTTCAAGATGATGCACGAACTGACGAAGCCCGGTGGACTTATGCTGCACGCGGTTCCATTCACGGTTCATTTCGAGCACGGGTTCTTTAATTACCAGCCAAAATTTTTTGAAGCTCTTGCGAGGAGCAATTCATACAAGACATTTGGGGTCTGGATTGGGCTGGACTGGAAGCTGCCAAGCTTCGTTCCGTGGCAACCATCACTGCTCGATCATCTCGTTCTCTCCCCTAAGACGACTCATTTGCTGGTGGTGCTGCAACAGAAGGTGCTCCCCCAAGAATTCCATGTGCCTATTCCGGGTCTCTATAACGATCGGGAGCAAGACAACCTGAGTGCTCAATGTTGCATGGTCGTTGACAGCGAACACTATGATGGCGCTCGTTCCCGCTATGTTACACAGGACATGCGCCCGCAGGTAGGAACCACATTGCCGCTTGATTGCCGCATCGCGGTGCTCTCCAGCACCAAGTCTGTAATTGACTCAGTTCGGCCCGTTGTGTCGCCTACTGTAGTGGAAGTCAGCGTGAAGCCCAGTCACGACCGGGTCGAGCAGCAGGAGGATCATTCTGCGGAGTTGGGGCCACTAGCGATCGCGCTTTACCGTCAGTTAAAGACCTTGGGGCTGATCGAGGGAGTGTGCGAGGTAGCTGAGCTTGGCTCGAAGGAGGTCTGGTGCCCACAGAAAGATATAATGCGGGATCTTTTTCGGGTATTTGGCTGTGAGAGGTTGCCTGAGGATCTGATCGATGCCTGTGCCAAGGGGAAGGGTTTGGCACGGGATCTGTACGAAGAGCTTGGTGTGAAATACACCTGCCTGGACAGAGATGGTCGAGGCGGCGCATTGAAGTTGAACCTTGATTTCGATTCTGTTCCGCCAGAACATAGAAATCGATACGATCTGACGACCAATCATGGGACGAGCGAGCATTTGATTAATCAGCATAACGTGTTTAAGGTTATGCATGAGCTAACGAAGCCAGGCGGCCTCATGCTGCATACGGTTCCATTTACCGTTCAGTTGGAGCATGGGTTTTTCAACTATCAGCCGAATTTATTTGATGCGCTTGCCCAGTATAACTCATATCGAACCCTTGGCATGTGGATAGGGGTCGACTTGCAGTCGCCGAGTTTTGTTCCGTGGCACCCTTCAGTGTTGGATTATCTTGATTTTTCATCGAAGACGAGCCACCTACTGATCATTCTGTTCCAGAAGATGTACGAATGCGAATTTTGTATGCCGTTCCAGGGAGGTTATGAGGACCCGATACCGGATCGTACGCTTGCCCGATATCGCATGGTCATTGATGGCCAGTACTATGATGGCGCTTCTGCAAGACGGATAAGACAACGGCAAGGGGTTAAGCCTGTATCAATTTCTTCGTATTCTTTCGTCCAGCTGCGCTATGTTCTCGCACGCGACTTGGTGCTGGAGCTGACTCGGCGCGTACAGCGACGAATCCAGCAGCTCTTGCAGGGCCGTTTCAGGCAAGCCGTGGCTTCCCCCAGGATAGGCCGTCAAGACCAAGGTGGCGCCGAATAATGGCGATAAGGCAACCTGTCCGCATTATTACCATGGCATGGGGGGAGCGCTACGTCTACAAGCTCCTTTCCTTGACGCTCCCTGCTGTGCTTGCTCCTGGTAACTTGCCCGCGCTTATCGAGGCGTTTGACTGCGAGGTCGTCCTCGTGACTGAGGAAGCCTCTTTTGATCGTATTCGCCACTCGGCGGTCTTTCAGCGCTTGGAGGGCTATTGCCCTGTACGGTTGGTGATGATGGACGATCTTATTGGTACTCCAGGCATGTATGGCCTATCACTGACGTTGGCGCTTCACCGGGGTTTTGCGGACCTTGGCGAGAAGATGACCGAGTATTATCTGATCTTTTTCAATGCAGATTTCATTGTGGCAGATGGGTCTTTCGGGAGTTTGGCTCGACACATGGCAGCTGGTGAGCGCCGGATCCATGCTCCATCATACTGTGCGGTCCTTGAGGAAGTCGTTCCGATTCTATCCCGGCGAGTCACTGAACAGGGATGCGTGTTAGCTCTCCCTCCTCGGGAAATGGCAAATCTTGCCCTGACCCATCGGCATAACACCATTCGTGCCAAGACCGTTAATCAGAGATTGTTTCACATCGCCTACATTGAACAATTCTATTGGCAGGTTGATGACTATACGTTGCTTGGGCACCAAATGCCTATTGCGCTGGTCTGTATGAAGCCGGAGCGAGTCGTCACCGAAATGCGGACATTTTGGGATTATGGCGTCATATCCGAGTTTTGTCCGACAGCGAAGCCCTGTATCTTGAATGATTCCGACGATTTCATGATGATCGAGTTGCGCACGCGGATGACTGCGCACCAACAACTAGCACTTGGCTGGCCAAGTGTTGATCAGATTGCGACCACTCTGTCAGCCTTTGTCACGCAGGACCAAAAAGATATGGGCCTACATTCTTTAGTGCTCCACTCGCGTGACTTGCCGGAGTCAACGGAGTTGGCGAAAGCACAACTTAATGAATTTGTTAAGAGTGTTTATCAGAGTATGCCAGAAACTGCAGTTGATCATCAAAATCACAAGTTTTGGGTTTACCACTATGAGCTGTATCAGCGTTCTCGTGCCGAATTTTTTGAGCGCCAGCGAGCTGCTGGGCGGCAATTATCAACCCAGACATTAGGCGAGAGATCTTTTCATGAGCCGCCGTCGTTGCGCCGGTTAAGTCTGGGTGCATTGTGTAGAAATGCATTACGAATGCTATATGAGGAGGGGGTTGGCCGTCTTCCTAACGTTCGTCGATGGCATCCATACTGGCCAGACATGAAGTATATCACGCGATTGTTAGGTCAGGCTTTGCAGAGTGGAAATGTGAACACTCTTCTCGTATATTCGGATGATTCGATCATGGCTCGGATGGTTGAGTCTGCTTCGGCTACGCATGAGAAATTCAGTGCCGATACTCTTATGGAGATTGGCTATAGTGGCAACTGGTCTACTTCTTTGTCAGGAAGTGAGGCTGGTAACGTGACGCTTGGGTCGGTGCAGTCTGACCCCAACCGTCGTCCTGCTACTTTTCGGAATGAGTCGGAGTTTGATGTGTGTGTCTGTGAGTTGAATCTTGGGGATCTGAGGAGGTTCAGGTCAATTTATCAAAAAATCAGACCCCGTATGCGGCGTGGCGCCAAGCTGTTGGTGTTGTATCGGCACAGTGCTGGATATAGTAGGAGTAATCTTGATCTTGAGCTGATAGAAAACGCGTTCCCCATAATGGACCAGTCGAGGGTTTATTTTGCCGGATCTTGGCTGAGCTGTATGGCCAGGAGAATCTTTCTGTGGGGCATACGGCCATACTACAAGAATGCATGGATGAACACAGCGAGGGCGGCGAGTGCCGTGGTTGTTGGCGCACCGATTGCGTTGCTTGCCAGCTATGTTGCCGATTTACAGAACCCGGAACAACAGCCCAGAACGCTGACCAGCCTGACTATGGAATTTGTGATTCTCTGATTGTAAGTTAGCCGATGTATTAAGGGGAGTTTGAAGGCTGGCACAGCAGATAAGTACGTTGCTAAGATGCAAGCTAAGGGAGCGTTGTTTATTTCATGGTGATCTGTGATGGGCATGTCCCGGAGTGGGGGCTGACGAACTATAGCTGGATCGTCTGGGAAGCCATGATCCGTATGAGTTGTGCCGGCGTTGCA
>SXGT01194370.1_pt1 | contig 11570 bp, 9 predicted proteins | sample 3176221 | NCBI WGS metagenome assembly SXGT01 (sample SAMN11356862, study PRJNA531348) | freshwater metagenome | isolation source: freshwater sample F1-120 | place: China: Fuxian Lake, Yuxi | collected 2017-12-25
CGCGCCGAGTACGGCGTCGCGGCGCACTGGAAGTACAAGCAGGACGCCACCGCCAAGTCCAGCAAGCCGCAGTCCGGCAAGCAGGGCACCGCCCCGAGCAGCGACGACATGCAGTGGCTCCGCGAGCTGATGAACTGGCAGTCCGAGACCGAGGACTCCGTCGACTTCCTCGACACGCTGCGCTTCGAGATGAACAGCGCCGGTGTCTACGCCTACACGCCGCGCGGCGACGTCATCCAGCTCCCGGAGGGATCCACGCCGGTCGCCTTCGCCTACGCCGTCCACACCGAGGTGGGCCAGGCGTGCATCGGTGCGCGTGTCAACGGCCGACTCGTCTCGCTGGAGTCGACGTTGTCCACGGGCGACGTCGTCGAGATCTTCACGTCCAAGTCGCCGGAGGCCGGCCCGAGCAGGGACTGGCTGGAGTTCGTGGGCAGTCCTCGTGCCCGCAACAAGATCAAGCAGTGGTTCACGAAGGAGCGCCGCGAGGAGGCCATCGAGCACGGCCGCGAGCTGATCGCCAAGCAGATGCGCAAGGAGAACCTCCCGCTGCACCGCATCTTCAAGCACGAGGCCCTCGACACGGTCGCCAAGGACCTCAACCTCACCGACGTCTCCGGCCTCTACGCGGCCGTGGGGGAGAACCACATCGGCGCGCAGAACGTCATCGAGCGTGTCATCGCCCTCGCCGGGGGCCGCGAGGGAGCCGAGGAGGACCTCGCCGAAGGCACCCAGCTGCCCACCGGAAGGTCCCGTCGGGCCCGGCCCGACTCGGGCGAGGCAGGCATCGTCGTGGCGGGTCTGGGCGGCGACGTCATGGTCAAGCTCGCCCGCTGCTGCACCCCCGTGCCCGGCGACGACATCGAGGGCTTCGTCACCCGCACGTCGGGCGTCTCGGTGCACCGTGCCGACTGCGTCAACCTGCACTCGCTGCGTTCGGAGCCCGAGCGCCTCGTCGACGTCGGGTGGGCGCCGACGTCGCAGAGCACGTTCCTCGTCGCGATCCAGGTCGAGGCCCTCGACCGTCCACGGCTGCTGAGCGACATCACGCGCATCATCTCCGACCAGCACGTCAACATCCTCTCGGCCTCGCTCAGCACGGGACGCGACCGCGTCGCGCTGTCGAAGTTCACCTTCGAGATGGCCGACCCCAAGCACCTCGGCCACGTCCTACGGGCCGTGCGCAGCGTCGAGGGCGTCTTCGACGTCTACCGCATCACCCAGTAGCGATCGCCCGACGACGGCTCACGTGGGCAGGACGCGGAACAGGAAGCGTCGCCGCACCATCAGCAGGATGATCGCGAAGACGACGCTGTGGATCACGAGTCCCTGCCACCAGCTCTCCCGATCCAGGCCGGGGACGTTCGCGACGGCAAGGGCGAAGAACACGTGCACGACGAACACGTAGAGGCTGGCCGCTCCGATCGGGACGTAGAGCCAGCCCAGCGCACGGTCGAACGGCTTCCACATCGTCGTCAGGACGGCGTACCCGACGACCAGCACGAGCACGAGGTTGATCAGTCGACCGGGCTGCAGGTAGATGCGCTGGTAGAAGTTCTGGTCGAGCCACGCGTAGTCCAAGGTGCCCAGCCCGGGCAGCATCAGGGGCGCCTCGCGGGTGAGCCAGAGAAGACCGAGGGCCGCGGCGTACGCGACCACCAGGAGGGTCGTGGCGACCAGTCCGCGACGCGTCGTCAGGGCCGCGGCGATGTTCTTGCGGTACCGGCCGATGACCAGCCCGTGCATGAAGGGCAGCTGCCAGCTCAGCAGCGGGAAGACTGCTTCGAACTGTGACGGCAGCAGGGTCGGCTGCCAGATGGCCTGGACGAGGTAGAGGACCCAGCTCAGCGCGAGCAGGACCCACCAGAGGCCTCGCTGGATCAACCACATCGCCAGCGGCAGGAGCGTCGACAGGACGACGAACAGGCCCATGATGTTGAACACCCAGGGGCCCATCTCGAGCAGCAGGAGCTGGCGCACCGCGAACCACGGCGGCGGGTACTCGAACAACAGCGGGAAGTTGGCGTAGAGGTCGTAGACCTGGCCTGCGGCCCCGGTCCCCTCCATCCCGGTACCGCGGTCGGTGAAGGTGGTGATGGCCGTGGCCGAGATGCCTGGGACGAGGCCGATGAGGTAGACGAGCACCACGACCCCGAGGGCCGTGAGGTACTGCTTGCGGGCGCGGGCCCAGGCCGCCGTGGCCGCGGCACGCTCGCCGGCCTTCTCCACCATTCGCGGATGCACCATGCCGAGGACGACCCCGGACAGCAGGACGAACATCTCCGCCCCGGTGATCGCCCCCACCGCGTTGAGGCTCACGTAGGAGAACGGCCCGGCGAGCTCGATGTGGACGACGATGACGGTGATCATCACCCAGCCCCGCAGCCAGTCCACGCGCGCGTCGCGGACGGAGTCGTTGCCGTCGTAGCGCCACGTCGGCGCCAGACGCGACGCGAGTCCGGAGATCAGAAGAGGATCGCCGCCAGCACGACGCAGCCGACGATCCAGGTCATCGGGTCATCCTGGATCGTGTCGCGGTAGCCGGCCGTGGCGCGGTTGGCGCGGTCCTGGTCGTGGACGGTCGTGACGGGGCCGGTCCTGGCGCTGGTGCGCAACGCGTCGGCGAATCCTGCTGCGAGGTCGGGCCGAGCCGTGACGCGCCAGTCGACGAGCGCACCGTCGGCCTCCGGCTCCTCGCGTCGCTGCTCCAACCAGATCACGAGGTCGATCAACGGGTAGTCGCGCAGGACGGCGGGGTCGAGCACCTGCTGCCACCAGCGCTGCTTCACCTCCGCCTCGCTCACGCCGACGGCACCGGAGTCGAACCAGGCCGCGCCCGTCTGCAGGGACATCGGCCGCCCCGGCTCGGCGAAACGCTGGTAGAACGTCTCGCGCGGCGTGTCGGTGCTGTAGCCCACCATCTCGTCGAGTCGACCGCGCAGCTCATCGGGTGACGGCACCTCGTCGTCACCGAAGGGTCGTGCGTCGCCGAAGCGGTACAGCACCAACCCCACCCGATCCACGACGTCGGCGCCGGGCCAGTACGGGCCATAGGGGTCGTCGAGGTCGTCGACGTCGCCGTCACGGTCGGTGTCGAGCTCCTCGATCGGGCGGTCCCGCGAACCGGCGATGAAGCCCTCGGCGTCGCCGAACGGGTAGCCGGCGCCGTACGCCGGGTCCCAGGACATCTCGGCCGCGTCGGTGGCACGAGCGACCTGGTCGGCGACCGTGCGGAACGCTTCGCGGTACCGCTCGGGCTGCTGCCCCCACGCCGTCCAGGACCCGTTCATCTCCGGGGCGAAGCGGATGACGAACCGCGTGTCGAGCCTGTCGTGCAGCGAGGCCACCTGCTCGGCGAGCGAGCGCGCGGCGGACTCGTCCAGCTGGTCGAGCGGCACGCGGGGCTCGAGGGTCAGGTCCGCGACGGCGCCGACGTCGGCGACCTGCTCCACGAACTGACGCAGGAACACCTCGTCGTCGGCATCGAGTGGGTAGCGGACCTCCTGGGCGAAGACCGACGGCGTCAGACCCAGCCGCTCGGAGTACCCCGCGACGCTGTCGCGCGACCAGTCCAGCGCCGGTCCGACCCGGGGAGCCGGACGTTCGTCGTCGACGGCTGCGCCGGCACTCGAGAACGAGGCAGTGAGGCCGAGGAGGAGCGCGATCCCCAGCAGCAGGCGGATCAGGAGCGGACGCACACGACCGTCCATCGGTTGATGCCGTCCTCGCGCTCGTAGCGCAGGTCGTCGACGGCGGCGACGGCGAGCGCGAGCCCACGGCCGGACTCCGCGTCCTCGCCCGGCATGAAGACGGCGCTCAGGTCGATCGCGGCGGGACGGCCGTCATCGGCGAACTCCGCGCGGACCTCCTCGTCGTCGACGGTGACGACGCAGGTGATCATGCGGACCGGTGGCCGGGTGTCGGTGAGTCCGGCGTGCTCGACGATGTTGGCCACGATCTCGACGACGGCCATCTCGAAGCGGAGACGGTCGTGGTCCGTGACGTCTGCCCCGAGGTCGGTCCAGGCGGCGGCGAGCCGGTCCTGGAGGGCATCCAGGCTCTCCGGGACGGCGGGGAAGTCCTCACGGAAGGACCGGGCGGGCATCAGTACGCCTCCTCGACGGTGTCGCGAGGGGTCAGGATGCGGTCCAGGTTCGTCATCTGCAGCACGGTGGAGACGGCGGCCGTGGGTCGTGCGATCCTCAGGTCACCTCCGCCCTGACGGCAGTGCTTCAGGCCTGCGACGAGGCTGCCCAGACCGGAGGAGTCCAGGAAGGTCGTCTCCCCGAGGTCGACCACGATCCGGATCGTCCCGGCGTCGACCAGATCCGTGACGGCTTCGCGCAGGCGCGGCGCGGTCGTCATCGTCACGCGTCCCTTGGGCGTGACGACTCCGACGCCTCGCTCGGTCACGGTGGTCTCGATCTCAGTCATGGGCTCGGTCCTTCGTCGGTTCGAGTGCGGTGGTGTCGCGGTAGCGGGCGGCCTTCACGACCGCGCTGAGCAGCAGCAGGGAGAAGGCCACCCAGAAGACGTTGAGGGCCACGCCGAGCGGATCGGCCTGTCCGACGGCGAGCCGGACCAGACCGATGACGACCGACAGGACGAGCAGACCCATGGCGATGAGCTGGGGACGCAGCAGGTCCCACCGTGGACGATCCTCGTCCGTCACGACCTTCGGCGTGACGGCGAAGTCGAGCGGGCGGTCACGGAAGACGTTGCCGAAGGCGGAGGTGAACGCCTTGATCCAGACCGGGAACAGGGCCAGTGAGTACTGCTGGCCGCGCCACGTCCTGATGCCGCGGCCGACCAGCAGGAACAGCAGCTGGTTCACCAGCAGGAAGGGGACGAGGCGGATGAAGAAGTCGGCGCTGTACGCCTGGACCGGGAGCACGCCGATCGTCAGGTAGACGATCGGTGCAGCGAGGTAGGCGATGGCGGCGAATCCGGAGAAGTAGCTCCACATCGTCGCGAAGTACATGAGGCGCTGAGCCACGGAGAGACCGGTGCGGGTCAGCGGGTTCTCCCGGAACAGCACCTGGAACGTCCCCTGCGCCCAGCGGAGTCGTTGCGTGAGCATGGAGGGCAGGTCCTGCGGCGCGAGACCCTCGGCGAGGACCTCGTGGTGGTACACGGTGCTCCAGCCCTGGGCGTGCAGGCGCATCGCGGTGGCCATGTCCTCCGTGACCGAGATCGTCGCCAGGGGCATGACGGGTTGCGCCTCGTCCGAGCGGGAGACGTCGACCGCGTCGACCAGCCGGCGCACCGCCGCGAGGGCGCCGGCAGCGGACCAGTCCCTCTGCACGGCGGTCGCCAGGACGTCGACGTCCACGGCGGCCAGGGTCTCGCCGTCGAGCTCGCGCTCGAGCTCGGCGATCACGGCCAGGTCGTCGGCCATCAGTCTCGCGTCGGCCCTGGCGACCTCCCGCGCGGCGTCGCGCAGACGCCGCGCGAAGCGGTAGGTCACGTCGGCGACGCCGTCGCCACGGCGCAGGTCCCGCTGGGCACGGCGTGCGTGGTAGTCGATGCTGTCCAGCAGGTCGGCGAGGGCGGCGTCGGCGGGATCGAGGTCGCGCCGGGCCTTCGCCACGACGCGTCGGGCCGTGCGCAGGGCACGGTTGACGCCCACCTCGAGCTCCCCGACGTAGCCGGTGATCCCCAGCTGCATGAGGGCCTCGCGCCGGATGATGGCGTTCGAGCCGCAGAAGAAGGCCGCGTTCCATCCGTCCTTGCCCTGCTGGATCGGGCCGTAGAACAGCGGTGCCTGGCTGCCGAGGGGGTCGTCGTCGGGGACGTTGACGAAGTACTGGGGCGTCTGGACGAGGGCGACGAGGTCGTCCTCGAAGTACCCGAGGGTCCTGTCGAGGATGTCGGGCAGCGGGACCTGGTCGGCGTCGAGGATGAGGATGAACTCACCGTCGGTCGCCATGAGCGCGTTGTTGATATTGCCGGCCTTGGCGTGGCGGGGACGGTCCGCCCAGGCGACGCTGCGCCGGACGTAGCCGATGTCGTTCGCCTCGGCCCACGCCGCGAGGGGCTGCCGGTCGCCGTCGTCGAGGATCCAGGTGCGGTGGGGGTGCCGGATCGCCTTCGCCGCCAGTGCGGTGCCCTGCACGAGCTCGAGCGGCTCGTTGGAGGTGGTGATGAAGACGTCGACGGTGGCCCCGTCCGGTGGCGGTCCAGGGTCCTCGCGCCGGCGCGCCCGCCACATCGTCGTCCCGAAGAGCCAGGAGTCGATGATGCTGTACGTCTCGGCCACGACCAAGGGGACGGCGATCCACCAGGCCGGCCAGTTCACCGAGAACAACCAGCGCCACACGATGTAGTTCAGGCCGAGGAGCGCCGTGAGCACCACGACGACGCGCACCTGCCAGAGCGGGGTCCTCATGCGTCGTCACGCCGGATGGCCAGGACGGTGACGTCGTCGGCCAGCGGCGTGGACCAGGCGCGACGTTCGACCGCGGCGACGAGGTCGCGGGGGGAGGCACCGGACCCGACGAGGTCGCGGACCGCGACCTCGACGTCGTCCTGCTCCATCAGCTCGAGCAGTCCGTCGCTGCAGCACACCAGCATCTGCCCGGGCTCGAGCACGAGCGACTCGCTGGCCCACGACGAGGTGGGATCGACCCCCACCGGCAGGCCGTGCGAGGCGAGCCGCCGCATCGAGCCGTCCGGGCCCACGACCACGCTCAACCCGTGTCCCGCGTCGGCGAAGTCCAGGCGGCCGCTGTCCGGGTCGGCGGAGGCGACGAACGCCGTCACGAAGGCCTCGGCGGAGTCGAGGTCGGACTGGACCACGTCGCGCGCCTCCGCGAGCAGGTGCCCTGGCTCGCGACCCGGTCCGCCGGCGATGACCTGGGCCCGCACGGCGGTGCGGAAGGCTGCCATGAGGATCGCCGCAGCCGTCCCCTTGCCCATGACGTCGCCGACGAGCAGGTGGTGCACGCCGTCGATCGTGAGGTGGTCGAAGACGTCGCCGGCCACCAGTCGGGTGGGGATGCTCGTCGCCGCGAAGCTGTAGCCGACCACGGGCCGTGCGGTCCGCGGCAGCAGCGCACTCTGCACGCGCAGCGCGTGGTCGCGGTCGCGGGTCGAGTCGACCTCGGCCTCCACGCAGCGGCCGAGCTGGGCCAACACCTCGAGGTCGTGCTCGTCGAAGGTCCGCGGCACCTGGTCGTAGATGCAGACCGTCCCGATGACCGTCCCCTGAGCATCGCGGACCGGCTGACCGGCGTAGAAGCGGATCCCGAGCTCGCCACGGACGCCGGGAAGGTCGCGGAAGGCCGGATCGGCGAGCGCGTCGGGGACGACGACGGCGGCATCACGCTCGAGAACGGACGCACAGAAGGTCTGAGGAGTGGGCATGTCGACGATCGGCAGGCCGGGGCGGGACTTGAAGAAGGCCCGGGAGTCGTCGAACAGGGTGATCGTGGCCATCGGGGCCCGCCAGATGGTCCGTGCGAGCTCGGTGAAGCGGTCGAAGCGCCGCTCGGGCTCGGTGTCCAGGAGCGCGTTCGCGTCGATGGCGCGACGCCTCAGCGATGACACAGCCGTTCCTCCCGCGGCGAATCGGGACCGCCCTCTCCCTGGGTGGCTCCGTTGCGGACATTGAACCTCACGGCAGGGTCACGCGCCAGCCGGTCAGCTGTAGTCGGCTGCGGCCTTCTGCGCCATGGCCAGGAACGACTCCTGCGACGCGAGCTTGTCCTGCAGGTCCTTGACCTTCCTGGCGTTGCCGGCCGCCTCGGCCTTGGCCAGCGACTCCCGAGTCTCGTCGATGGCGCGCTGGAGCTTGCCGATCATGTCGTCGGCACGCGCCGACTTCTCGGGGTCGGTGCGCTTCCACTCCTGCTCACCGGCCGCACGGACGGCCTGCTCGACGGTGCGCAGCCGCCCCTCGAGCTCCTTGATGCGGTCGCGAGGCACCTTGCCGGCCGCCTCCCACCGCTCCGCGATGTCGCCCAGGCTCTTGCGCGCCGCGTCGAGGTCGGTGATGGGCAGCAGTGCCTCGGCCTCGAGGAGCAGCTGCTCCTTGACCTCGGCGTTCGCGGCGAACTCCTTGTCCTGCTCGGCGTTGGCCGCCTCGCGTGCGGCGAAGAAGACGTCCTGCGCGGAGCGGAACCGCTTCCAGAGCTTGTCCTCGACCTTGCGGGGTGCCGGACCGGCAGCCTTCCACCGGTTCATCAGGTCGCGGTAGGCCGTCGACGTCGGTCCCCAGTCGGTGGAGCCGGCCAGCGCCTCGGCCTCGACGATGAGCTTCTCCTTGACCTTCGCGGAAGCCTCCCGCTGGGTGTTCTGCTCGGCGAAGTGGGCCTTGCGCCGCTTGGTGTAGGCGCTGCGAGCCGTGCTGAAGCGGTGCCAGAGCGCGTCGTCGGCCTTCTTCGACAGCCGCGGGAGCGCCTTCCACTCGTCGAGGAGCTCGCGCAGCGTGTCGGCGCCGGAGCGCCAGTCGTCACCGGCCGCGATCGCCTCGGCACGGTCGGCGATGCGCTCCTTGGCCGTCGCGGCCTCGGCCTGCTTCGCCTCGCGCTCGAGCCGACGCTGCTCGCGCTGCTTCTCGATCGTGGGGGAGAGGGCCTCCAGCCGCGTCTCGAGCGCAGCCAGGTCGCCGAGGGCGGAGGCGTCGGTGACCTCGGCACGCACCTTCGACAGGGCCTTGGCTGCGTCGTCGGGGGACAGCGCCCCGCCCTCGAGTCGCTTCTCCAGCAGCTCGACCTCGGTCTGCAGTCCCTGGAAGCGACGCTCGTAGAAGGCGATGCCCTCCTGCGGGTCGCCGCTCAGCCACTGGCCGATCAGACGCTCGGAGTCGCCGGTGCGGACGTAGACGTTTCCCTCGGCGTCGACGCGACCCCACGGGTGCTCGGCCACAGAACTCATGCGCGACAGTCTAGGTGCACCGGCAGGGCGGGATCGCCCGCGAGGTCGGAGCAGGTGCTCGCGTACCCTGACGGGCGTGCTCCTCACGTCCTTCCCGGCCGGCCCGCTCCAGGCCAACTGCTACCTGCTCTCCCGCGGACCCGGCACGGGCTGTGCCGTCGTCGACCCCGGGATGGAGAGCATCGAGGGCGTGCGGCAGGTCGTCCGGGAGCACGAGCTCGACGTCGCCGCGGTGCTCATCACCCACGGTCACTTCGACCACATGTGGTGCGCGCAGGACGTGGCCTCCGAGTTCGACGCCCCGGTGTGGATCCACCCCGACGACCGCCACCTCCTGAGCGACCCGATGGCGGCGATCTCCGGCCAGTCCGCGGCGATGCTCCGCGCCCAGCTCGGAATGCACGACGTCCCCGAGTTCACCGAGCCCGCTGACGTGCGCGACGCCGTCGACGGCGCAGCGATCGAGGTCGACGGCCTCACGATCACGGTCGACCACGTGCCCGGCCACACCCCTGGCACCGTGTTCTACCGCGTCGACTACCCGGGACCGGAGGACATCTCCCAGGTCATGTTCTCCGGGGACTTCCTCTTCGCCGGGTCGATCGGTCGGACCGACCTCGCCGGCGGGTCCCACGAGGCGATGCTGCGGAGCCTGCGCGAGCGCGTCCTGCCGCTGTCCGACGACGTCGCGGTGCTCCCCGGGCACGGACCCCAGACCTCGATCGGTCGCGAGCGGGCCACCAACCCCTTCCTCGCGGAGCTGGGCGCATGAGCCGGCTGTCCGGCTTCCCCGAGTGGCGTCCCGCCCAGCGCGCCGTGGAGCAGCGGGTCATCGACCTCCTGCGGGAGACCTTCGAGCTGCACGGCTTCGCCGGTCTCGAGACCCGGGCCGTCGAGCCCGTCGAACAGCTGCTGCGCACGGGCGAGATCGACAAGGAGGTGTACGCCGTCCGCCGGCTGCACGCCGACGACGACGCCGCCGACTCCCTCGCCCTGCACTTCGACCTGACGGTCCCGTTCGCGCGCTACGTCGTGGAGAACGCCAACGACCTCGAGTTCCCCTTCCGTCGCTACCAGATCCAGACGGTCTGGCGCGGGGAGCGTCCCCAGCAGGGCCGCTTCCGCGAGTTCACGCAGGCCGACATCGACGTCGTCGCCCGCGACGCCCTGCCGTTCCACTTCGACGTGGAGGTCGCGCGCGTGATGGCCGAGGCCCTGGGACGGCTGCCCGTGCCGAGGCTCCGGCTGCAGGTCAGCAACCGCAAGGTGCTCGAGGGCTTCTACCGGGGTCTCGGTGTCGACGAGCCCACCGCCGTGATGCAGGTCGTCGACAAGCTCGACAAGCTCCCCGAGGACGCCGTGCGCTCGTTGCTGCTGCAGGCCGGGCTCGACGACCGCCAGGCCGACGCCTGCCTCGCCCTGTCCACGATCTCCACCCCTGACTCCTCCTTCGCCGAGCAGGTCTCGGCCCTCGGGGTCGAGCACGAGCTGCTCGCCGAGGGGCTGGACGAGCTGGTCCGCGTCATCGACGGCTGCGCGGGGATCGCGGGCGTCGACGTCGTGGTCGACCTGCGCATCGCGCGCGGACTCGACTACTACACCGGCACCGTCTTCGAGACCCGCATGGCCGGTTACGAGCACCTCGGCTCGGTCTGCTCCGGTGGCCGCTACGACGAGCTCGCCCGCGACAACCGCAACACCTACCCGGGCGTCGGCATCTCCCTGGGCGTCTCGCGCATCCTCTCGCCGCTGTTCGCCGATGGGCTGGCGGCTGACCGTTCCGTGCCGTCGGTCGTGCTGGTCGCCGTCCACGACGAGGCCGACCGCGCCGGCAGCGACGAGCTCGCCGGCGTGCTGCGCTCGCGCGGCATCGCCACCGAGGTCGCGCCGGCGGCCCAGCGACTCGGCAAGCAGATCCGTCACGCCGAACGGCGTGGCATCCCCTTCGTCCTCTTCCCGGGCGATCCGGTCCAGGTCAAGGACCTGCGCTCCGGCGAGCAGGTCGACGCCGACCCGGCCACGTGGAGCCCGGCGGCGGACGACCTGCGTCCCCGCATCATCCGACCCACCCCTACGTCCTCCGAGGAGACCACCCCGTGATCCGCACCCACGACGCAGGAACCCTGAGCACCGACGCGGTCGGTGAGCAGGTCACGCTGGCCGGCTGGGTCGCGCGCCGACGCGACCACGGCGGGGTGGCCTTCATCGACCTGCGGGAGGCCACCGGTGTCGTGCAGGTGGTGATCCGCGAGGAGGTCGCGCACCAGCTGCGCGCCGAGTACTGCCTGAAGATCACCGGCACCGTCCGTGCGCGTCCCGAGGGCAACGAGAACGACGCCATCCCCACTGGCCACATCGAGGTCGTCGCCGACGACGTCGAGGTGCTGAGCGCCTCCGCGCCGCTGCCGTTCCCGATCGACGACGCCTCAGCGGCCTCCGCCGGTGTGGTGGGGGAGGAGGCGCGGCTGCGCCACCGCTACCTCGACCTGCGTCGCAGCGGTCCGGCGCACGCGCTGCGGCTGCGCAGCCAGGTCAACGCCGCCGCCCGCTCGGTGCTCGAGAAGCACCGGTTCGTCGAGGTCGAGACCCCCACCCTGACGCGTTCCACCCCGGAGGGAGCGCGTGACTTCCTCGTGCCCGCGCGGCTGCGGCCCGGCAGCTGGTACGCACTGCCGCAGAGCCCGCAGCTGTTC
>SXGT01643787.1_pt1 | contig 11569 bp, 8 predicted proteins | sample 3176221 | NCBI WGS metagenome assembly SXGT01 (sample SAMN11356862, study PRJNA531348) | freshwater metagenome | isolation source: freshwater sample F1-120 | place: China: Fuxian Lake, Yuxi | collected 2017-12-25
AGGGCAAGCCAAGTTACGAGATGGAGATCCACCAGCAGCTCCAAAAGCCCGCCAGCAGCTTCGATGGCGGCGGCGCTACGAGCGAGGAGGACGAGGAGCTTATCGAGAAGGCCATCGAAGTCATCCGACAGGAGAAGAAGGCCAGCACCTCGCTGCTCCAGCGCCGGATGGGCCTCGGCTACGGTCGCGCCGCGCGGCTGCTGGATGTGCTCGAGGACCGCGGTGTCGTCGGCCCCTCCAACGGCGCCAAGCCGCGCGATGTGTTGCTCGACCTCGACGGAACCGGCACCGATGGCGGCGACCAGCAACTGGTCTGAGCGCCCCGCGTGGTCGGATTTGGAGGCCTCCGTCCTGTTGCGTTTTCGTCGCCTCGCCCCAGTTGAGTTCGTCCCCCTTCCGGCGTAGGCTGCATCATGAAATCCATCACCGTTGCGACCTTCAATGATCCCGAACCGGCCGAGGCGTTGCGCATCCGGCTGGAATCGGCGGGGCACCACGCATCGCACAACGACGAATCGGGAATGCAGCGTTTCTGGTTTCTCACTGAGCCGATGGCGGCCCACAAGGTGGAGGTGCCGGAAGAAGATATGGCGGGCGCGCGCCAGTTGATCGAGAAGTGGGATCGCACGGAGGGGGTTCTGCGTACGGCGGTATGCTGTCCGCAATGCCGCGGCTCGCGTGTCGAGTATCCGCAGTTCACGCGCAAGTTTCTCACGCCCGCCTTCGCCGAACTGCTGATCACGCTGCGGGTTTTCCCCAAGATGTTCTATTGTCAGGATTGCCAGTTCACTTGGCCGAAAGAGGAGGAGCCGAAACCCGACCTCGACCTGCTCAACTGGTCGAACAAGTCGCGTTGGTGGCATCCCGAGACGCGCCGCGAACACGAGGCGCACGCCAAAGCTGGCGGTTGAATACAGCGTGCGCGGTGCGCGCGGTTTTCCGGGATTGTCAATCCGCCGGCGTTCGCCTATTTTCCCGCCCGATGCTGAAGGTTGGTGAACAATTGCGTCGTGCCCGCGAGGAGCAAAAGCTCTCCGTCCAGCAGATTGCCGAGATCACCAAGATGAGGACCGACCAGGTTCTCGCCGTGGAGGAGGGCCGGATGGATTCCTTCGCCGCGCCGGTGTATGTGCGCGGATTCGTCCGCGCCTACGCGGATGCCGTCAAGCTCCCCCTGCCTCCGTTACTGGAGGAGCTGAACGCGGAGTTGGGCAAATCCGACAAGTTCAAGGAAGCCGCCGGCGGCGGCCCGCCGAGCCGCGGTGTGCTCGACGCCGTGATGCTCCAACTCAGCCGGGCGAACCTGATGATCATCCTGCCAATGGTCGTCATTCTTTTCCTGCTCGCGGGCGGCTATTACGCCTTTCGTCACTGGCAGCGCCAAGGCACGGCCGACCCGCTCTCCGAGTTGGGCTCCGGCCTGCGTCAGGTCAGGCCCCAGCCGGAGTATCTCGCCATCCCCACGAACGCCGCGCCGAAGCGTTGAGCGGGCGCACCTCGCGTCCGTTTCAAAGATTGATTGCCGCCTGCGCGCCGCGTACGCTGCCCTGCTTGTGAGTGGCAAAAGTGACAAACCCGCCGTCCGCCCTGTGAAGGTCGGTCTGATCTCGCTCGGCTGTGCGAAGAACCTCGTGGACGCCGAGATCATGCTCGGCTCGCTCATGAAGTCCGGCGTCGAGATCACCAACGACGCCGCGGGTGCCGATGCCGTCATCGTCAACACCTGTTCCTTCATCGACGCGGCGCAGGAGGAGAGTGTGGATTCCATCCTCGAATCCGCCGAGTTGCGCGATGCCCGCAATCGCGGCCAGGCTGTCATCGTTTCCGGTTGTCTCTCCCAACGTTTCCGGGACGAATTGCCGCAGCTTTTCCCCGAGGTGGACGCCTTCATGGGCATCGACCAAGTGACGCAGGTTGGTGACATCGTCCAACGGGCCATCGCCCAGCGTGCGGCGAAAGTGGCCGCGCCGGCGGAGCCGAAAGCCAGTCGCCGGAAAACGAAAATCACAGCGGAATTGGCCGCGCTCGACAAGCGGCGCGGCGCCGACAAGCACGATCACGAGGAATCGCTCCGCGGCTCCGAGAAGTTCGGTAAGACGAAGACATCGCTCGTCGCGCCGCTCTTCGATGTCACCGCGCGGCCCGTGTACATTCCGGATGTTTCCACGCCCCGTTTCCGGCTCACGCCGCGCCATTTCGCCTATCTGAAGATCGCCGAGGGGTGCAACCACCCGTGCCGCTTCTGCATCATCCCGCGCATGCGCGGCAGCCACCGCAGCCGCGTGCAGGCGGACATCGTGGCTGAGGCACGCGTGCTCATCGCCGACGGCGTGCGCGAGATCAACCTCATCTCGCAGGACTCGACTTACTACGGACTCGATTTGCGCCCGAACCACTCGCGCAACATCGCTTCGCCGGAGAAGTTCAACGCCGCCGCGAAGGCGCTGCCCGTGGACGCCACCACGCTCTGCACGCTCCTGCGCGAGCTGAACGCCATTCCCGGCGATTTCTGGATCCGTCTCCTCTACACGCACCCCGCGCATTGGACCGATGAACTGATCCGCACCATCGCCGAATGCCCGAAGGTGGCGCGCTACGTGGACATGCCGCTGCAGCATATCGACGACGCGATGTTGCAGAAGATGCGTCGCGAGACGAGCGGTCAATACATCCGCGATCTCATCGCGCGCATCCGCGCCGGCATACCCGGCATCGCGTTGCGCACCACGTTCATCGTTGGCTTCCCCGGCGAGACTGAGAAGCACTTCGCGACACTGCTCGATTTCATCCGCGAGACGCGCTTCGAGCGGCTCGGCATCTTCGCCTATTCGCAGGAGGACGGGACCGTTGCCGGCAAGATGGCGGCCCAAGTTTCCGAGAAAGAGCGCGAGAAGCGGCGCGCCCGCGCGATGGCCGAGCAGCACAAGGTGGCGCGCGCCGTGAGTGAGTCGTTTGTCGGGCGCACGCTGCGCGTCCTCGTCGAGAAGGAAGCGAATGCGAAAGAGTTGGCTGCCGCGAACGTTAGTTCATGGGAGCACGGGATCATCCGCGAGGCGGACAAAAGCGCCGCGCTCAAGGGCCGCTTTCTCGTCGCTCGCGGCGAGGCGGACGCGCCGGATATCGATGGCCGCGTGTACGTGCGCGGCAAGCTGGCCGCGGGCGAGTTCGCGCGCGTGAAGATTGTCGGCCACACCGACTACGACCTCATCGCTGAGCCGGCGTGAGTCCGCGCAAAGGGGTGAAAGACGCCTCGACCGCTTCGTGCCCGCGTGTTGGGTGGGACGCATTTGTGCCTTTGCCTCCACGCGGCTTTGCGTTAAACAAGTGAGCGATGAATTTGCCCAACAAACTCACGACCGCGCGGGTTGGGTTGACCGTCCTCTTCCTCATCGCTGTGTTGTGGCATCATCCCGATCGCAATCCGATCAACGACACCATCGCGCTGGTTCTTTTCATCATCGCCGGCCTCACCGACATCGCCGATGGTCGCATCGCGCGCGCGCGCGGCCTCCTCACCGATTTTGGCAAGCTGATGGATCCGCTCGCCGACAAGCTGCTCATCTGCTCGGCGTTCATCGCGCTGAACGCCCGCGGCAACATCGCGGCGTGGATGGTGATCGTCATTGTTGCGCGCGAGCTCGCCATCACCGGCCTGCGGACGCTCGCCGCGTCGAAGAACGTCGTGCTCGCCGCCGAAGTCCACGGCAAGCACAAGACACTCACTCAGATCATCGCCATCTCCGCGATGCTGGTGATGGATTGCCACACCGAATGGGGCGAGTGGAGTCAGTGGTTCTTCAGCCTTGAAGTGATGGGCGAGCCGTGGGGGCACGGCTTCACCGAGCTTTCAAAGTGGCTCGCGGTCATCCTCACCATCCTCTCCGGCGCGACCTACATGTGGCGCAACCGCGAGATTTATTTGAAGGACATGTGAGCGGCGAAGCCCCAGCCGCCTCGTCGCCATGAAAAGCATCGTACTGTTTCTTGCCCAAGGTTTCGGACTGGGACGGATTCCGTTTGCGCCGGGCACATTCGGTTCGCTCGGCGGATTGCTCTGGACGGCGTTGTTGCTGCGCACGGGCAATTACTGGATTTACCTCGGCGGCACAGTGGCGGGTGCGCTCGTGGCGGTGTGGATCTGCGGCGAAGCGGAACGGATCCTCGGCAAGAAAGACCCGCAATCCGTCGTGCTGGACGAGATCGTGGCCGTGCCGCTCTGTTTCGCGTTCCTCTTTTTTGCGATGGCGGCGACGAGCCGCGCGGCGGGTTGGCCCGTGCCGTCGCCGGAGTTCCTCTTCTCACGGGAGGGTTGGCCCGCCACGCTCGCGGCCTTCGCCGCGTTCCGCCTGTTCGACATCTGGAAGCCGTGGCCGGTGAGGCAGGCGCAATCACTGCGCGGCGGTTGGGGCGTGGTGGTGGATGACCTGCTCGCGGCGCTCTACATGAACCTGCTCATGCCGCTGTTCATCTTCGGCTAGCGCGGTGGATTTCAACGTCCGCGTCGGAACGTCGGGCCTTTTCATCTCTCGTGGTGGTGGTCGTGGTGGTGGTTCCGGCAGCTCGCCTCGGGCAGGATGAGCGTGTCGGTGAATTTGCCGATGGCACCGAGGTGGGCGAGAGCTTGCTGCTGGAGATCGATGTGGTTCATCTGGGACGCGCTGCCGTCACTCAATGCGGCATTGCCGTGGCCCTCGCGCAGGCCGGTCAGCACGTCCGATTTCCATCGCAGGCCGGTGACCGTGATATTGGTGCTGTTGATGTTGCGTGTTCCGGCGAGGAGGGTGGATGGCTGCAGTTCATCCGCCCCGAGGCAGTAGAAGTAACTGCAATGATTGGTGGGGGTGAACGCGGTCCAAGTGGGCGCCTGAAACCGCTCGGCATCACAGGGCGAACGAAGCAGCCGCGAGTGCAGGTAATTGGTCAATGCCAGCCAGTCGTCCGGGCCGCTGGCGGCTGATTGCGGGAGGCGCCAAGGAAACTTGCTGTCGTTGTCGGCGGCGAAGGCTTTGTACGCCCCGGAGATTTGTTTGAGATTACCCACGCACCGTAGCCGGTCGGCGCGCGGTTTGGCGTTGCTCAGGCCGGACATGAGGAAGCCCGCCAGCAGGCCGATAATCACGATCGCGACCAGCATTTCCATCACGGTGAAGCCGTGGGATGGGACGGCAGGGGCGGGCCGCGCCGTTCCCGCCGGACCAGGGCAGGGCACACCGAGGCTGTCGGGCACGCGTGTTCGCGCAGGTGGCATACGAGGCGTTGGGTTTAACGGCCTGTACTCGGGAATTACAGCGGATTAACTAATTGAGCCTCCACTAAAAGTCAACGTTCATTTTGATGCCAGCGGCTTGAACTCTTATCCAACGGACTAAATAGAAGGTGCTTTGCGTCCGTCTATTGCTCGGTTATAAACTACTTATAGTGAGAATGCTCAGAGGTATCGTGGCGGTTCTGCTGGCAGCTCCCGCCTTCTTGTCCGCCGCGCCGGCGAAGGTGGATTTCGGTCGCGACATCCTGCCCATTCTCTCGGACAACTGTTTTCACTGCCACGGACCTGACGAGAAATCGCGCAAAGCCAAGCTGCGGCTGGACACGAAGGAAGGCGCGCTCCGCCTGCAGGATCCCGTCATCCTCCCCGGCAAGGCCAATCAGAGCGAGTTTATGAAGCGCATCACCACGCGCGACGCGGATGACCTGATGCCGCCAGCCGATTCGAAGCGCAAGCTCACCTCCGCGCAGATCGCGTTGTTCAAGCGTTGGGTGGACGAAGGCGCGGTCTGGGGCAAGCATTGGGCTTTTGAGCCGCCGCGCCGGCCGGAGTTGCCGAAGGTGAAGGACGTAAAATGGCCGCGTGGCGATCTCGATCGCTTCATTCTCGCGCGTTTGGAAAAGGAAAGTCTGAAGCCTGCGCCCGAAGCTCCGCGCGAGACATTGATTCGCCGCGTGACGCTCGACCTCACCGGCCTGCCGCCGACACCGGCGGAAGTGAGCGCCTTCCTCGCCGACAAATCCACGAACGCCTACGAACGCGTCGTGGACCGCCTGTTCGCTTCTCCCCGTTACGGCGAGCGGATGGTGTGGGAGTGGCTCGATGCCGCGCGTTACGCCGATTCGAACGGCTATCAAGGCGACGGCACGCGCACGATGTGGCCGTGGCGCGATTGGGCGGTGAACGCGCTGAACGCGAACATGCCGTTCGACCGCTTCACCATCGAGCAACTCGCGGGCGACTTGTTGCCGAACGCCACGCGCGACCAGCGCATCGCCACCGCTTTTAATCGCAACCACATGATCAATGGCGAGGGCGGTCGCATCGCCGAGGAGAACCGCATCGAATATCTCTTCGACCAAGCGGAGACGCTTTCCACCGTCTGGCTCGGCCTCACGCTCGGTTGCGCGCGCTGTCACGACCACAAGTTCGATCCCTTCTCGCAGCGTGATTACTATTCACTCCTCGCCTTCTTCAACAACACACCGGTGAATGGCGGCGGTGGCAACGGTCAGACCGCGCCGGTGATTGATTTTTCCACACCGGAACAAGTGGAGAAACTGGCCGGGCATCGCGAAGAGGTTCGAGGGATTGGCGCCAAGATCGATGAACTCGAGAAGACGCTCTTCCCGCGCGAGGAAAAGAAGCTGCCTGCCGACTCGCCGGCAGCGAAGGAGTTTTCCGGCAACGTGCTCGCGGAACTCAAGCGCGCCGCCGCCCAGCGCGGACTGCCCGGCCTGCGCGAGATGGTGAATGTCACCAAAGCCAAGCAGCCCGATTATAGCAAGATGCTGGATGAACTCCGCAGCGCCATCGAGCGTCGCGACGGTTTCGACAAATCGATCCCGCGCGTGATGGTGATGGAGGAGATGCCCAAGCCGCGCGAGACGTTCGTGCTCGTCCGCGGCAACTACGAAAAGCCGGAGGGCAAGGTGCCGATCGCTGTGCCGCCGGATCTCGCCCCGACGCCCCCCGGCGCGCCGACGAACCGTCTCGGCCTCGCGCGCTGGCTGGTTTCGCCCGAACACCCGCTCACCGCGCGCGTCACCGTGAACCGCGCGTGGCAACTCTTCTTCGGCAACGGCCTCGTGAAGACGACCGAGGATTTCGGCGTGCAGGGCGAGAAGCCGACGCATCCCGAATTGCTCGATTGGCTCGCCACCGAATTCATCCGCACCGGTTGGGACGTGAAAGCGCTGCAGCGGCTCATCGTCACCAGCGCCACGTACCGGCAATCGTCGAAGGCCAGCACCGCGCTCATCGAGCGCGACCCGGAGAATCGATTGCTCGCGCGCGGTGCGCGGTTTCGTCTCCCCTCGTGGATGCTCCGCGATCAGGCGCTCGCCGCGAGCGGTCTGCTCGTCGAGAAGGTCGGCGGGCCGCCGGTGAAGCCCTACCAGCCGGAGGGGATTTGGGAGGAGGCCACGTTCGGCCAGATCCGCTACACGCAGGATCACGGCGAGGCGCTTTACCGCCGCAGTCTTTACACATTCTGGCGGCGCATCGCGGGGCCGACGATGTTCTTCGATGTGGCGAACCGCCAAGTCTGTGCGGTGAAATCGCCGCGCACGAACACGCCGCTGCACGCGCTTGCCACGTTGAACGAGACCACGCACGTCGAGGCCGCGCGCGCGATGGCGCAACGCCTGCTGGCTGGCGCGGAGAAGGACGAGGCGCGGATCGAGTCGGCTTTTCGTCTCGCCGCGGCGCGACTGCCGACGAAAGCCGAACAACGCGTCCTGGCCGCGCGCTTGGCGAAGTTGCGCGCCGCCTTCGCCGCGGATCCCGCTGCCTCCGCGAAGCTGCTGAAAGTGGGCGAATCGCCCCGGAACGAGAAGCTGCCCGCGCCCGAACACGCCGCGTGGGCCGCGCTGTGCAACTTGATCTTGAACCTCGACGAGGTGATCACGAAGGAGTGATTACGAAGGAGCGTTGCGATGAATCCGATTTTTGAACACCACACGAACCTCACCCGCCGCCAGTTCTTCGGCCGCTCGTCACTCGGGCTCGGCACCGCCGCGCTGGCGTCCCTGCTCGAGAGGGATCTGCCCGCCGCGCCCGCGAAGGCCAGCAAGCGTTTCGGCGGCCTGCCCGATTTGCCGCACTTCGCGCCGAAGGCGAAGCGGGTGATTTATCTGCTGCAGAATGGCGCCCCGCCGCACGTGGACATGTTCGATTACAAGCCGGGGCTGGAGAAGTTGCGCGGCGAACAGATCCCGGATTCGGTCCACAAAAACCAGCGGCTTTCGACGATGACGGCGGGGCAGAAGGACAAGAAGGTGCTGCCGCCCATCGCGCCGTTCCGCCAGCACGGCAAGAGCGGCCGCTGGATCAGCGACCTGCTGCCGCACACGGCGGGCGTGGTGGATGACGTCTGCTTCATCCACTCGATGCACACGACGCAGGTGAACCACGCGCCGGCGATCTGCTTCTTTCTCACGGGCGGGGAGCAGCCGGGACGGCCGAGTCTCGGCGCGTGGACGAGCTACGGTCTCGGCAGCGAGACGCAGGATTTGCCCGCGTTCGTGGTGATGACCAGCCGCGACAAGGAGGCGAGCTGCGGCCAGATTTTCTACGACTTTTACTGGGGCAATGGCTTTTTGCCATCGAAGTTCCAGGGCGTGAAGTTCCGCGGGAGCGGCTCGCCGGTGCTTTACCTCAACGACCCGGACGGCATGAGCCGCGCGGTGCGGCGCGAGGTGCTCGATGGCGTGAAGGAGTTGAACGAGCTGAAGCACCGCGAGTTCGGCGACCCGGAGATCCTCACGCGCATCGCGCAGTACGAGATGGCCTACCGCATGCAGACGAGCGTGCCGGAGCTGGCCGATGTTTCGAAGGAGCCGAAGTCGGTGCTCGAGATGTACGGGCCGGATGTGACGCGGCAGGGCAGCTTCGCCTACAATTGCCTGCTCGCGCGGCGGCTCATCGAGCGTGGCGTGCGGCACGTGCAGCTTTTCCACGCCGGCTGGGATCATCACCGCAACCTCTCCACGCAGTTCGCCATCCAGTGCAAGGATACCGATCAGCCGAGCGCCGCGTTGGTGAAGGATCTGAAACAGCGCGGACTGCTCGACGACACACTCGTGGTCTGGGGCGGCGAATTCGGCCGCACGCCGTTTTGTCAGGGGAACATTGACGACAAGAAGACGTGGGGCCGCGATCATCACCCGTACGCGTTCACCGTCTGGATGGCCGGCGGCGGCGTGAAGCCGGGCATCGCGTACGGTGCGTCGGACGACTTCGCTTTCAACGCCGTGCAGGATCCGGTGCATGTGCACGATTTTCAGGCCACCGTGCTGCACCTGCTCGGCCTCGATCACGAGCGGTTCACGTACAAGTTTCAGGGCCGCTATTTCCGCCTCACCGACGTGCACGGCAAGGTGGTGAAGCCGATTCTCGCCTGAGGTGAGTCAGGTTTGAGGCGTCTGCCGGTTCGTTCTCCACCCGAAAAACCGGCGTTTCCAGCGTGTTTTGCATTGACGCATTGCCGCCGCTTCGCCGATAAACATCGAAAGTTTTCGCGGCGGTTTTCATGCTGCGCGCGACGGGGAGGGGGAACTTGACTGGCTGCGCGGGGTCGCCGACTGGTTGAGCTTGAGGTGGCCGTTAATGAGCGAAGAGGTTTTTTACTCAACCGAATGCAAGGAATGCGGGGTGAACATCGAGTTCCCCGCAGAAGGCGTCGGCCTCACGACCAACTGCCCCGAGTGCAACGCGGAGGTGCTCCTCGATGCTCCGGCGGACGCCGCTCCGGCCGTTGACGAATCCGCTTCTTCCGAAGTTACTCCCGCCGAAGAAGCTCCTGCCGAAGTTGTCGTCGCTGAAATTGCGCCCGCGCCGGTTGTTGAAGAAGCGTCCGCCTCAGAACCAGTCGCTGCTGTGCCGGCTCCCGCAGTTGTGCCGAAGCCCGTCGCCAAGCCATTACCAGTGGCACCAATGGCTGCGCCCAAACTTGCCGTGCCGGGTGCTCCAGTGCCCAAAGTGCTTTCGCCCGCGCTCGTCGCCAAACCGTTGGCGCCTGCTCCCACTGCACCGAGGCCGCTGGGATCCCCGCCGCCGAATGCGCCGGTGCTGCGCCCGCTCGGTGCGGGAGGCGTGCCGGCAACGCCGGGACCCAAGTCTCCGGGACCGTTGGCGGTGAAGCCGCTCACGGCAGCACCATCGGCAACTCCTGGTGTTCCTGTGACGCCGGGTGCTCCCGCGATGCCTGCGGTTCCGGGCGCGCCTGCGCCGGTTGCGCCTAAGCCGGGATTGCTCGGCCGGATGTTCGGGAAAAAGCCCGACGTCGTTGCGCCTGCGGTTTCAGTCGCGACTCCAACGCCTGCAACGCCGCCTCCGACTGTTCCCGGAGCGAAGCCAATTTCACCCGCGCCTCTCGGTGCGGGACCGAGACCCGTGGTGCCGCCGCCGATGGGCGCGCCGGGGGTTGCGCCGAAACCGGGTCTTCCGCCCGCGATGCCGCCGCCGAAGAAACCGTTGGCAGTACCGGCACCGGCAGGTTCTCCGGTGGCTGAGGTTTCCGTGGCGACGGATTCCGCGAAGCCGGTCGTGCCGACAGTGGCGGTGGTGGAAGTGGGTGCCGCAGCGCGCGCGAAAGCGGAGCAGTATTTCCGCGAGGAAAGTGAAGCGAAGGAGACGGCGCGGCTGAAGGTGGAGATGGAGATGTTGCGTGTGGCGGCGGAGTTGCGGCGGCAAGCCGAGGAGGAGGCTACCCTCAAGGCGCGAGAGGCGATTGAGGCCAAGGCGCGCGTGGAAGTGCGCGTGAAGGCCGAGTCCGACGCGAAGGATGCCGCGCGGTTCAAGGCGGAGTCCGAGGTGCGCCGCCTCAGCGAGGAGTTACGCAAGCTTTCTGAAGATGAGGCCAATCGCCGCGCGAACGAGGCGATCGAGACCAAGGCCCGCGAGCAGGCGCGCGTCCGCGCTGAAGAGAAATTCCGTGGCGAGATGGAGTCGAAGGAGTCCTCGCGCTACAAGGCCGAGACCGCGGCGGCGCGCATGGCCGAGGAGGTTCGCGCGATCACTGAGGAGCAGATTGCCCGTAAAACGCGGCAGGAGATGGAGGACCGAGCGCGTGAGGAAGTACGTCTCCGCGAGGAGACGCGTCTCCGCGCCGAGTTGGCCGCGCGCGCCCGCGAAGACGCGCGATACGAGGCGGAACTTCGCGCCAAGGAATCCGCGCGCCAAGCCTCCGCCCGCGAGGCCGATCGATTTGCCGAGGAGTTGCGGAGAATTTCCGAGGACGAGGCCGTGCGCAAATCCAAGGAGATGCTTGAACTGACCACGCTCGAGGTGGATCGCGTCCGCGAACGCATCCGCTTCAAGGCGATGGTTGAGGCCAAAGAAGCCGCGCGTCTGAAGGTCGAGATCGAGGCCAAGCGCCTGGACGAGGAGCAGCGCAGGGTGATCGAGGAAGAGACCGCGCGCCGCGTGCAGGAGGAGATTGAGGAGCGGCTGCGCGTCGAAGCCCGGCTGAAACTCGAGGTCGAACGTGCCGCGCGCGAGAGGATCGAGTTTGAGGCCAAGCGTCTCGCCGAAGAGCAGCGCAAAGTCGAAGAGCAGCGCAAAGTCGAAGAGCAGCGCAAA
>SXGT01042457.1_pt1 | contig 11568 bp, 9 predicted proteins | sample 3176221 | NCBI WGS metagenome assembly SXGT01 (sample SAMN11356862, study PRJNA531348) | freshwater metagenome | isolation source: freshwater sample F1-120 | place: China: Fuxian Lake, Yuxi | collected 2017-12-25
GCGGCCCGCGGCCGGACCGCGCCGACCCAGACTGCGGCGCCGACTCCGCAGGCGGCGCCTGCCGCAGCCACGCCTCATCGCACGCTGGAGCAACTGGGGATCGCCCCGGGCAGCTACGACCTCGTCCCGCTCGACGGCATGCGCCGCACGATCGCCGCCCGCCTCACCGAGGCGAAGCAGACGATCCCGCATTTCTACCTCACCGCCGACTTCGAGCTCGATGCCCTGCTCGAGGTTCGCGAGCAGGCCAACGAGAAGGTCAAGCGCGGCGCCGACGGCAAGCCGCTCTACCGCCTCTCGGTCAACGACTTCCTGATCAAGGCGCTCGCCGCTGCCCTGCAGCGCGTTCCCGCCGCCAATGCCGCCTGGGCGGAGGATCGCATTCTCTATTTCAACAGCTCCGACATCGCCGTCGCCGTCGCCATCGACGGTGGCCTCATCACGCCGGTGCTGCGCGAGGCCGACACCAAGTCGGTGGCGACGCTGTCGATGGAGATGAAGGACCTCGCCGCCCGCGCCAAGGCCAAGAAGCTCAAGCCGGAGGAGTATCTCGGCGGCGCCACCACGATCTCCAACCTCGGCATGTACGGCGTGCGGGAGTTCGCCGCCATCATCAACCCGCCGCAGGCGACGATCTTCGCGATCGGCGCAGCCGAGCGCCGCCCGGTCGAGGCCAAGGGCGGCGGCATCCGCTTCGTCACCAAGATGACCGTCACCGTCTCGTGCGATCACCGCGTCGTCGATGGTGCGCTGGGTGCGGAGCTGCTCGCCACCTACAAGGGCTTCGTCGAGCAGCCCGTCACTGCGCTGGTGTGAGTACCGCCGAGCGAAATGATTGACCCGTCATCCCGGCCAAGCGAGGCACTGCCGAGCGCTGAGCCGGGAACCAGCGAAAAAGTGGCGAAGCCGCATTGTTTGCACGAAATGCAATAAGGACGCCTTCGGCGCGTCTTGGTGCTGGGTCCCGTGTCTCGTTCCCCCGGCTCAGTGGCCGGGGTCACTTCGCACGGGATGACGCATCATTCATTGTACGCGCTGGTGTAAAGCTTGCCTTGGCCTTGCGTCGGGACGCGCGTCCCCTGCGCTCGCCGAGCTCATCGACCACCGCGCGGGTCGCCGCGATGCGAGCTGCGAACGCCGTCGAGCCGTGCTCGCTCGACATTGCCGCCGCCTCGTCGAGCAGCGCGAGCGCACCCTGCCGTCGATCGGGCGACAGCAACGCGGCTGCGTGCGCCTCGAGCCGTTTCACGTCGGGAATGTAGAGCCATTCGCCGCGCTGCTCGCCGCGCCGCTTGACCGGCGCCAGCAGCTCCAGCGCGCGTTGCGGCAGCCCCGCCCTGATCGCGGTCTCCGCCGCCAGGCAGGCCTGGAATGCCGTCGCCCGGCCCGCCCCCATGCTGCGGTATCGATCTGCTTCCGCGGCAATCAGCTCCACCCCGCGGGCTGGATCGCGCTGCCCGGCATGCCACGCCAGCATCAAGCGGGCACGTGCGTGCCAATAGGCGTGTCCGTGGGCATGCGAGATCCGCTCGCACGCGCGCGCCAGCGTCATCGCCTCGCCGTGGTCGCCGCGATGCATCGCCGCCAACGACAGCACGCCCATCACGTTGACCATGGTGTGCGAATGGCCGATGTCGCCGGCCAGCTCCAGCGCGTCGTGCTGGGCGCTCAATGCACCATCCCGGTCGCCGGCAGCGGATCGTGCGGACGCCAGGTGCGCCAGCGCGACTGCGCCCGGATCGGACACGAACTTGTGGTGGATCTCGCCGTGCCGCCCGTGGTCGTAGCGCGCGACGATGTCGGCGAAAGTGGCCACAGCCTCCAGCACCGAGCCTGACAGCAGTCGCGCCGTGCCATGTACGCGCTGGGCGAGCAGCTCGATGTCCTCCCGCCCGCGCTCGGCCGCATCGCTCATCAGCTTGCTGCTGGCCTCCGCCGCCGATTGGACATCCCCGCGCACGAGATGGATCGTGGCAAGTCCCCAGGCGATCTCCAGGTCGATGTCCGCTGGTCTCGATGGCATGCTGGAGATGATCCCCAGCGCGCGCTCATAGGCGGCGACGGTCTCGCTCGAGCCGCTGCCACGCAGGGCGCGCAGCTGGGCGCCGAGCATGCTCATCAGGGTCGCTTCCTGCAGCGGCGAGCATGCCTCTGGCGCGAGTTGCTTGGCCGCCAGCGCCTCGTTCACGCAAGCGACGGCACCGACCGCCGAGCCCTGCTCGGCTGCCGCGATCGCCGCATCGAGCCACCACGGGAACGATCGGGCGGCATCGCCGCCCTTCTTCCAATGATGCGCGACGCGCTCCGCCGTCACCTCGAGCCCGGCGCCGAACGGGCCTGAAAGAAGAGCGGCGATCTTGAGATGCAGCGCGCGCCGCCGCGCCCTGAGCACCGAGCCGTAGGCCTGCGACCACAGCAGAGCATCCTGGAAGCGGTAGTGATAGGCATCGCGTCTGCGGCGCCGTGCCAGAATGCCCATGCCGACCAGCATCGCGAGCCGCTCATCGAGTACGCGCACGTCCATCTCGAGTGCTGCTGCGAGTGCACGGCTGTCGAACAGCCGGCCGAGCACGGCGGCGGCCTGCACCAGCGGCTTCAGGCTCGCCAGCGCATCGAGGCGCCCGGCGAGCTCGGAGTTGAGCCGGTTGGGACGCGCCAGCATCCGCCCGTGCGGCTCCTTGCCGGCCGTCTCCACGCTCATCCGCGTCAACTCGGTGGCGTGGAACGGATTGCCCGCGGCCAGCTCCACGATCCACGCCACGACATCCGGGCCGAGGCGATCGGCATTCCCGCTGGTGGCGATGATCCGCTCGATCTCGTGGCGCTCGAGCCTTTCCAGGGGCAGCCTGCGCCACGGCCCGGTGAGGCTCGCCTGCGGGTCGATGCCCGTTCCCGAGCGCAGTGTTCCCGCCACGAGGAGCCGCAAGCCCCGGTCGGCGTGCGCTCCGATCTGCGATATGACATCGAGGCTCGCCGCGTCCGCCCACTGCAGGTTCTCGATTGCGATCACGATCGGCCGTGCCGCCGCTTTGTATTCTACGAGCGCGAGAATGGCTTGGGCCAGCTCTTGCCGATCGAGCCCTTGCCGGCCAAGCACAGCACGGCATCGCTCGGTCAGGCGCTGGCCTTCGATATCGCCCTCGAACGGCGCGGGATCGAGCAGCGGGCCGGCACCGAGCCGCGCGCCCCGTACAGGCGCGTGCAGACGCGCCAGCAGGTCGACCAGCCCGTGCACCGGCTGCAGTGGCAGGTGCCGGTATTCCGGGCTGCACTTGACGAGCACGACGAACCCACCGGTGCCGCTGGCCAGGCGCTCGAGCCAGCAGATCATCGCCGATTTGCCGATGCCCGCCTCTCCTTCGATCACGAGCAGCTTTGGCTCGCCGGCGACCGCGCCGCGCCAGGCCTCGACGAGCACACCACGTTCCCGATCCCGGCCGAGCAATTCGCGTGGCGCGGCGAGCTTGGGCGTGCGGCGCCGGGCCGTGGCATCGATACGCGCGGCCCGCCACAACGCGGCTGGCGCGCTGGTGCCATCACACCGCATCATGTCGAATGCACCGGTGACGAGACGGCACACGGCATCGCTCACCAGCACCTCGCCCGCGCCGGCCGCGGACTGCTGGGCAACGGCAGCAGCCACCATGTCGCCGACGAACCCCAGTCCTGTGAACCCATCCTGCGTCTCGGCAGTGATCGCGATGCCGACATCGACGCCACATCGCGCGGGATGCGCGTGCTCCCTCGCAATCTCGAGCGCGGTCGCGACGGCAAGCCGCGTATCCGCCTCGCCGGCGACCGGCCATCCCCACGCGATGATCTGCAATTCCGGATCGACCCGCCCCACGCTGCCGCCGTAGCGGGCGACGATGCGGGCGACGACCTCGCGGCGGCGCGCCAGGATCTCGACGATCTCCTCCGGATCGGCAGCCGCCATCCGCTCGAACCCGACCGCCAGCACCACCACCTGCCGACGCTCGCCCCGCCCGGTGCTGCGGCCGATCCACTGCAGGTCGAAATCGGCGTGCGCTGCCTCGGCGCTTGCATCGACGATCCGGCCGATCGGCTTGCGCTGCATGTGTCGACGTCCAACCAGGTGCACGACAAACAACGCTGCCGCTCGCCGGTCGACAGGGGAACGCGCGCTCGCTCGCTGCAGCGCCCGGACAATAGCCCCACGCCTCTAATTTGGCGTGCAAGAGGAATTGAGAAATTGCCGAAAATTGGAGATTTTTCGCAACGCTGCCTCAGCCACACATCCATCCACCTGACAGCCCCGATGTCGCTTTAAGAAGTGGACTTCAGTAGTGTTCTGGCTCATTCAAAAACATCCCCGTCATCCCGTGCGAAGTGACCCCGGTCACTGAGCCGGGGGAACGAGACACGGGACCCAGCACAAAGAGCGCGCAAAGCGCACGATTCTCTTGCTGGTTCCCGGATCTGCGCTCGGCCTGAAACGACCTCGCTTGTCCGGGATGACGGGAATCACTTGATTGAGCCGCAACACTAGCGGGCCCGGAAAACCGGGTTACAGAAGCGAACTTCTACGCTCGGACGCACCAGAGCATCACATCAGTGCGTGTCGATCTGTCAGAAGTAGACTTCAGTTGCCGCATCTCTCTCCGCGCCACAACCCAAGCTCTCCGCGCCTTCGCGCTGTGCCGGAAGCTCAAGCCGTGACCCTGGTCGGTTTTGCCTCAGGTGCGGCCGTTTCGAGAACATAGTGGAAACAGTCAACTTGGGCCAGAAGGGAACTGACCATCCGCCTGGATTTTGCGTCGCACAAAGTTGTGTAGTTCTACCCGTTCACAGTCCGGTCTGCCCCTGGGAAGAGTATCGTAGACTGGCATATTGTCGGCGGCCGAACTGCAAGTCGTTTGGTGGGTCCGGTTTTGACGATGCAGACTGCCTTCGGGGTGTTGGGACGCTTGCCGAGTGTGCAAACGGAGGAGGGATGTCGTGGCATCACGCAACGCAACCATTTGGATACCTTCGCTCCTTGGTGCCGCCTTCGCGATTTTCGGCGTTGCCGCACCTGAGCTTTGGGTTGGCTTGGCTGCTTCGTCCAAATCCGCAGCGTTTGCCGTCGCGGTTCTACTGTGGATCGTTGCAGCTTACTTGGCTTACTGGCGAACGCCCGCTGACGAAGTGGGAGCTGGAGCCGGCGGCCACGCGGTAGCCTCAGGCGATGACAGCCACGCAACTGGCGGCCGCGGAGGAGACGTTGGAAGGGGCTACGGCGGGGAAGGGGGGAACGCTGTTGCGCAGGGTCGAAGGTCGGTCGCCAAGGGCGGCGCTGGGGGCCGAGGCTAGAGTTCAGCGCTCGTCTTGCTCTGCTGATTGCCAGGTTCTGCATACAGCTTCAAAAGCATTCCTGCCAATTGCACTGCAATCTCGGGCGGCAGCGTTACGGCGTGTGTGAACGTTTGCTCTCGGTGCCCCTGCTGGGACGTAAACGGACCATTGTTTCCAAAGGCAATTCGCACTAGATTCGAAGCCTCTCTCGTGAAGGCGAAGTTGGTTGCTGCGAACTCAACGATACCCGGCCGGAATGCTGCTTCCCACTGCTTGAGCGTCAGCCCATGAACTACTTGCTTTTGTTCCATCGGATTGATCCTGGAGCTTGGCTGAATGACGAGGCAAGGTAGCGGCGGAGACGGTGGTCACGCAACCGTCGAAGGCGATGATAGCACCGCTGAAGGGGGGCAAGGTGGCCATGCTGTTGTCGGCAGCGGTGGACGCGGCGGAGACGCAAGTGTTCATGGCGACAACGCACATGCGATTGGCGGTCGCGGCGGTTGCGGAGGAATTGGTCCTGGCGCTGCGGGCGGTGATGCAAGAATCGTTCGTGATCAGAAGCAGATTTTGGAGTTACTACAACAGGACGGGATCGCTGAGCCTGATGGTCGAGGAGGAAGCGCATTTGCCTTAGCCCCCGACGGCCCAGGTTCGGTCACAGTTGCAGGAGGTCAGGGCGGGGAAGCGAGTCAACCTGACGGGCGAGGAGGCAGAGGCGGACGAGCCTATATTCCAGCTGACATGTGCCGCTTGCTTGGGGTGCCCGATCGCGGCCTTATGCGGTGGCCGTACTTTGAACCCGTGACAGAGCCAGGGCGCGGCGGCGATGCGGCCGACACCCCGCAATACATGGCGCGACGCTTGATATTAGAAAATTTGAAGCGAGGTTACTTTAGTGCGCGGGGCCTGCCTTTGACCGAAGTGTGGTGGGACCGTTCGATTGTTCCAATGGATTGGCTTAATGAGCAGCTCAGGACAAATGGGCATCGATGGGCTGCGTCCATAGTAGACGATGAGTATGAATTCAGCGATCGGTTGTAAAGTGACATGTAGATACTGGCTTTCGAAGCCTTGTGTCGTCGCGTTCTGCGGGGCGAATCTATGAACTTTGCTGCACTTGCTCAGGGCAGGTTGGGGTCAATCGCGCCAACCGCCAACCGGCACAACGCCTTGATGGGCTCGGGCAGTCTCCCCCCACAAGCAGACGGCCCACCGCGCAGAATGCCGTTCACTCGGAGGGTATGCGTGTTGGGGGCGGAACTTGGGCAGCCGCCGCAGTGGCCGAAACGTGGCGGTGGATCGTCGTCTCGTGCATGCCGGACGTTTCCACCAGCTGGCCCTCATCGACCAGCCGCAGAGCGAGGGCGACCTGCTCGGGGGTGAGCTTCGGCTTGCCGCCGAGCTTCACGTCGCGCTTCTTGGCGGCGACGCGCCCGGCACCGGTGCGTTGTGGTCGCTCGCTCCACTGCAGCGAGCTTCTGAACCCGAGAAGCGTACTTTCGAACTACTGAAACCCTCTTCAGCAACCGACACCCGCTCGCGCGCCCGCCTCGATGCGGCGAGCGCCGGCTTCGGCGACGACGATGTGCTGGGCGTAGCTGCCTCGCCCGGCCTCCACCCGGATCGTGCGCCGGGGCTCCTCGGCCTCGACGCCGGCGAGATCGCGGCCGACCGCGCCCGCCAGCGGCGGCAGGCCGAGCCGCGCCAGCACAGTTGGCGCGATGTCGAGGATGCCCGCGGTCGCGTTGCTGCTCTGACCTCGCGCGAAGCCCGGCCCCGCGATCATCAGCACCGTGCTCATCTCATAAGGGTTGAGCCCGCCATGCGTGCCGCGGCACCCCACAAGACCGCTGTCGTGCAGCCCCCGGCCCGCCACGCCGTTGCGATCGAGCCCCGTATCGGAGGCGAACGTGAAGACGACACCCGGCGCGCGCTCGTGGGCAAGCCCCGCGAGCTCGAGCGACAGCGTTCCCGGCACGCGCCCTTCGACGCCGTTGCCGCCCGCGGTGAGCACATTGCCGACCCACGGCTGCTCCATCAGCCAGCGCGCCGCGCGATCCTCGAGCTCGTGCCCCGGCGCGGTGGCAGTGATCGATCCATAACCGCGGCCGGCGAACACCAGGCCGGCGCCATTGATGTGGGTGCGATCCCCGACCGGCAGCTGGGCAAGCCGCATCTGCTGGCCGACGTTGATCTCGCCCTCCGCGCTGATCTGGCCGTGGTCCGACGCGACGATCACGAGCGTGTCGTCGAGGACCTGGCGCCGCTCGATCGCGGCAAGCACACGGCCGAGCTGCCGGTCGGCGTGGCGCAGCGCGCTCTCCGTCTCCATCGCGCCGGGCTCGCGGTAGCGCGACGTCGCATCCGGCTCGGTCAGCCACAGCACGGCGAGCGACGGCACCAAGGTGCCGATGACATGATCGACGAGCACGTCAGTTGCAAAGCGCACCTCATCGAACCGCGGCAGCCCGCGCTCGGGGGGATAGCCGAAGCGGGAGACGACCTCGTCCCAGGCCATTGGCGTGGGGGTTGCTAGGCGGTCGACGGTCGAGAACGACCAGTGACCATGGCGCGCCGCACGTGGGTTGAGCAGCGTCGACGCGACCGGCGCGCCGCCATCCACGATCGCCACCCTGCGCATAGCGGCAGCCAGCGTATCAGCCAGGGTGGCCATCCCGATGAGGCCACCTGGCGATGCCTGGTCGGCCCCCCGCGCGACGCGATGGTCGGAGAGGTCGAGCACCCGGTCCCGTGCCAGCCCGCGCCAATAGACCTCGCTGCCCAGAACCCCGTGCTGCCCCGGCAATGCACCGGTCGCGATCGATGCTGCGGCGACCGGCGTCACGCTCGGGAACACGCCGCTGGCGTTGGTGTAAGTCGTTGCTTGGGCTTGGAACTTTGTGAGATTCGGCATCACATCGGGCGTGACCATGTCCGGCCTCAGCCCGTCGAGCACGACGATCACCGCATCGATGCGCCCCGCCGCCGCCATCCCCCGCGCGCCCCGTACATTCCGGCGCGCTGTGCTGCGAATTGTGGGGTAACCGTCATCCCGGACAAGCGAGGCCGTTTCAGGCCGAGCGCAGATCCGGGAACCAGCATGAGAATCGTGCGCTTCGCGCACTCATTATGCTGGGTCCCGTGTCTCGTTCCCCCGGCTCAGTGGCCGGGGTCACTTCGCACGGGATGACGGGTATGTTTTGAATGCGCCAGTTCACCAGCGGTCGGATACCTTGGCCTGGGACGCATGTATGGAGATGAGTGGGTAATCAGGTGAGCGCTTATTCCGACAGTCTCTCCGCAGCCAAGCGGGCCGGGCGTGCAGCGGCCTCGGGCCTGCGTGATGCCTTGCCGCCTGACATGCGTGCCGCAGGTGCGGACCGAATCGCCGAGACCGGCATCGGCTTTGCCTCACCACTGCGCGGGGCCATGATCTCCGCCTATGCGGCGATGGGCTCGGAGATCGATCCGGCTGCATTGCTGCTGCGGCTGGCGCGTGAAGGCTTCGATACGTGCCTGCCGGTCGTCCAGCCGCTCGGAAATCCGCTCGTGTTCCGCGCCTGGCGGCCGGGCGAGGCGCTCGTGGCCCGCAAATGGGGCATCCTCGAGCCGGCCGACACTGCGCCGACCGCAGAGCCCGACATCCTGCTGGTGCCGCTGTTGGCATTCGACCGGCAGGGCTACCGGCTCGGCTACGGCGGCGGCTATTACGACCGGACACTGGAGCGGCTGCGCGCCATCAAGCCTGTCGTGGCGATCGGGCTGGCGTTCGGCGAGCAGCAGGTGGACGAGGTGCCGATCGGCCCATTCGACCAGCGCCTCGACTGGGTCTTGATCCCTGACGGGCCAAAACGCTTCGCCGTCACGCCCTCAGGCTGCAAGTGAACAGCAGCACCCGCAAGCCGCCGTGCGCTGCCGGCCCGAACGGCTCCCCAAACGGCAAGCCAGTCGCATTGGCGAGGCCGGGCTCGCTCGTCACGAGACCGACGCGCCAGCCGCCGAAACGCGTGCTCAGCGTCTGCCCGAGCGCGCGGTAAAGCGGGGCAAGCTCCCCCTTATCGCCGATCCGCGCGCCATAGGGTGGATTGACGATGACGAGACCCGGCGGACCCTCCGGTGCCGTCAACTCGCTGATGGTCAGATGGCGGAACTCAGTCAGCGCATCGACGCCGGCGCGGGCCGCATTGGCGCGGCTCATGGCGATCGCGCCGGCATCCCGGTCGCTGCCGTGAAAGCGGTGCGCCGGCGCGCTGCTGGAGCCCGTGCCGCGCAGGCGCTGCCAGGCCGCGGCATCGAAGGTTGCGAGCTGCTCGAATGCGAACCGTCGCGAGCGCCCCGGCGCGAGGCCGGCCGCGATTTCCGCCGCCTCGATGACGAGGGTGCCCGACCCGCACATCGGATCGACGACCGCCTCCCCCCCGCGATAGCCGCACTGGCGCAGGAACAGCGATGCCATCGTCTCCCGCATTGGCGCCTTGGCGACGGCCTCCTTGTGGCCGCGCTTGTGCAGCGGCTCTCCCGACGTATCGATACCGATCGTGCACAGGTCGTCCTCGATGCGCACTCTTATGCAGACCTCGGCATCGTCGGAAGCGCGCGCCCCCAGCTCCTCCCGGATCGCGCGCTCGATCCGCTGTGCGGCCGCACCGGAATGGTAGATGCGCGAGGTCCTGCAAGTCGCCTCGACGCGGAATGGCACATCGGCGCGCAGCACACGGCCCCAATCGACGCGGCGCGCGCGCTTGTCGAGCTGGGCGAGGTGGAGTGCGCGGAACGAGGCCCATCGCGCCATCACGCGGCCGGCGCCGCGCAATTCGAGATTGGCCCGCCACACCTCTGGCCAGCCGCCCCGGAACGACACGCCGCCCTTGATCACGGCAGCCTCGGCAAAGCCGCGATCGTGCGCTTCCGCGCACAGCACTTCCTCGAGGCCCGGGAAGGCCACGAGGAAGATTTCGAGATCGTCGTCGGTCGTCATGCCGCCTGAATAGCGGTTCGCGCCGGCCCGATCGACATGTTTGTCGGTGCAGGCGCTATCAGTCCCATCGCCACGCAGCGTAGGCGTGACCCTGGGCGAGCTGGGGCTGCATGAAAACGGGCTTGCGTGCGCCGATCACCCCCAGCATCGAGATCCAGTTCAGCAGCTCGCCGCCGATGTTGCCGGCCGCCAGCATGCGGTCCGACGTTGCCTCGTTGAGCAGGTCGTTCACCTGGCCCATCTCCATGTGCTTCTGCACCCGCTTGGCCCAGCCAGGATCGGGCGTGCCGGAGCGCGAGCCGACCTTCATGCGCGGGCCGCCGATCTCGAGTGAGAAGCTGCCGCTCGCCAGCACGGCGACGCGCAGCTTCGCCGGCCAGCTCTCGATCGTATCGCGCACCATCTCCCCCAGCGCATGGCAGCGCTTCGACAGCGGCAGGGGCGGCACCAGGCCGTTCACGAAGATCGGCACGATCGGCACGTTCATGCGCGGCGTCAGGAAATGCAGGGGGACGAGGATCGAGTGATCGATCTGGAAATCCTGCAGCAGCGACAGGTCGAAGCCGGAACCGATGCCGCGCGCGAGCAGATGCGTCGCAAAGGGGGCGTCGACCGGCACGGTATAGGTCGGCATCGCCGTGCGGTCGTTGGGGCCGACCACCTTCTCCGCGATCCCCACCGCAAACGTCGGCAGGTTGTCGAGGAAGAACGTGTTGAGGTGGTCGCTGTCGAACACGACGATGAGGTCGGGTTGCACCGCCTCCAGGTGCCGCGCCACCTCCGCGTAGAGCAGGGCCGTCTCGCAGTTGGGGCCGTCTCGCTTGACCAATGCAGGAAAGTTCGGCGTGTGCGGCACCCCGAACGCGGCGACGATCTCGGCCATGGCATCACTCCCCGGCGGCAGGACTGGGCAGAGAGTGCAATGGGAATCACATGCAGCACAAGAACCGCCGACGGTCGCCTTCACACCAGCCCGGTCGGCCCCGCGTCGCGCGAGAGGTGTGAACCACCGGGTTGTCCGATCGCGCGTGGGGCGGCATACAGTGGTTTCAGATCCAGCCGATCTCAGCTCGAAGGTTTTACGACATGGCCATCCAACGCCTCGGCGTCATCATGCACGGCGTCACCGGACGCATGGGCTACAATCAGCACCTCGTGCGCTCGATCCTCGCGATCCGCGAGCAGGGCAGCAAAATCGGCGATCCATTTAAGACGAAACCACGCGCTCGATGCGCCGTGGACGCTGAGATAGACAAGCAGATCGTCCGTCGCCAGGGTCGGCAAGACGACGC
>SXGT01065811.1_pt1 | contig 11567 bp, 12 predicted proteins | sample 3176221 | NCBI WGS metagenome assembly SXGT01 (sample SAMN11356862, study PRJNA531348) | freshwater metagenome | isolation source: freshwater sample F1-120 | place: China: Fuxian Lake, Yuxi | collected 2017-12-25
AACTGATTTGATCTCACTGACGATATTCTGAATGAGTGTTTCTGTATCCATGTTGTTATTAATTCACCAAAAAACCAACAGGCGAGTCCAGCGAGGGGCTGAACCTGTTTTTGCATTTCTCTAATTACAAATCGATTAGATCAAGTATGGTTCACTTGCTTATTTACTTCTTCCCACGGCGAGAGCGACCAACTAGAAGGAACGCGGCGCAAAACAATACCAAACCCAGCATAAAGCCCAGGTTGTACATATTGCCATCATTATGGACTTCATACATTTGAACTTGTGGATTGAAGAATGAGATCGCCAAAGTCACCGGCGCAATAAAGCCATGCCAAATCCCCATCAAAATACCAGCCACGTTTCCAAGCTCGTTCGGAGTGTCTTCCTGCGGATTCGGTCCAGGTGCATTGATTCGAATTGTCACTCCAGGCACGGTCACCTCAGAATTGGGAACGGTGGTTTCAGGAACCGGCGTATTGACCTGAATTGGAGAATTCGGAGAACAACCGATAACCACCATAGCAAACGCTACTACCAGTAAAAGCTTCTTCATCAGACATCTCCTTATAACAATAAATCTTAGACGTCAACTTACTTCTCTTCGTGTTCCTCCAAATTGGTCAGCAATAGATCCAGAGCCCCCACCGAGATCTGCAGTTCACGCAGAGAAATTCCCAACGAAATGATCATCAAAAGCAGGGCAATTCCGAAACTCCACGTACCGCCATCCAGCCAGCCTGCAAAAAGAGCGAACATACTTACAACACACATTAACAAACTCAGCACACCGAATATCTGCATATTACGAATAAGATAAACTCGATAACGCAAATTATCGATCTGCGCCAGCAGATTTTTATCCTGACTGTCATGATAACGGTCATTCAAGTTACGAATGATGGTGGCAAGGGTCAAAAAACGGTTCGTGTACGCCAACATTAACAACGAAACCGTCGGAAATAATAAAGCCGGAGTAGTTAAAGAAAGTTCTTCCATGTCAAATCAAAAAGGCAGCATTCGCCAACTTCCACATTACAGACCAAACAACAACCTACCCGGACGCACAAGCAGCATCGGAACCGACATCTTGAATTGCGGCATATAAGGGTTGGTGATCTCCGCATCATAAACCGAAAGCCAACTTGTATTCATCACATCGAGACTTGTTGCAAAATCAGTGGCGGTGGAAATGCGCACCTTCGCATTCAATTCAAAGGAACCCATCCAAATATTCACTGGCTCCATCTTACGATTGGCTTCTGAGCTGTCATAATCCATTGGATCATGTGCGGGAGGTGAAATATGAAAACCAAGCAATTCAACGGTCGGCACAAACATTTCGCTCTTGGTATAGGTCTTGGGCGGCGTCCCTGCAAGTTGGATCATATGGGCATTAAAAAGATGAATAAAATTCGGAACCCCTTGTGTTCGCAGCCAAATGCTAGCTCGAATATTTTCTCTCAACACCACATCCCCTCGATACAACATGGACTGCGTGTACATCATTACATTGGTCACTTTTTCATCAGGTGCAAGCGGTCTCATTAAATTAACTCCTATCTGAATTATACCCTTCACGCCCTTCCTAATGACTTTGGTCTCGTTTATACTCCGCACACTTTATATGGCACAAGATAAACATTGGAACATCTCGCCTCACATCTCTCACGAAGCTGATTCTGCATTAGCAGCCTTTCCTCCGCTGTTGCGACAAGTGCTGTTCAATCGTGGCTTTGCAGATGACCCCAGCGCACGCGCCTATCTGCGCGGAGAACCCAACAGCAATACCGACCCCTACCAAATGACGGATATGTCAACTGCAATTGACCGCATCCGTTATGCTATACAAAACAATGAACCCGTTGCGATCTATGGCGATTACGATGTAGATGGCGTCACAGCCACAGCTTTACTTGTTGAAACCCTCAAAAAACTTGGCGCGGATGTGCGTGGTTACATCCCCAACCGTTTTGACGAAGGCTATGGTCTCAATAACAACGCACTGGATGAACTCAAAGCGGATGGGGTCAAGCTGGTCATCACCGTAGATTGTGGCATCCGCTCGCCAGCCGAAGCGGCTCATGCTCAAACCATCGGCTTGGATCTCATTATCAGTGACCACCACCACCCCGACGATGACAACCTCCCCCCTGCCCTGGCCGTCATCAACCCCAAACGCCACGGCGATATCTACCCTGATAAAGACCTGGCTGGTGTTGGCATTGCCTACAAGATCGCTGAAGCCTTGTTATCAGACGATGGACAATCGTCCGTTGGCAATGGTCAGATTCTCAATTCCCTACTCGACCTCGTTGCTCTCGGCACCGTTGCAGACCTGGCTCCCCTTGTTGGTGAAAATCGTGTCCTCGTCAAAAAAGGACTCAAGCAAATGCGCCAGACCACCCGCCAGGGACTGTTTTCTTTGGCAGCCGTGGCAGATATCTCATTATCGAAAGTGAATGCCGGAAATATCGGCTTTGGGCTGGGTCCGCGCTTGAATGCGGCAGGACGATTAAAAGAAGCTCTAGCCGCCTTCGAACTACTAACTACAACAGATGTCTTCCGCGCTGGCGAACTCGCCCAACAATTGGATATGCAGAACCGCGAACGCCAACGCATCACCAGAGACATGCAAGCACGCGCCGAAGAAATGGTCATCAGCGAAGACCCCAATGCCTATCTCTTTTTCGCAGCTCATGAAGATTTCAATTCGGGTGTTGTAGGGCTGGCAGCATCACGCCTCACAGAAAAATATTACCGCCCTGCCATTGTCGCCTCCAAAGGCGAAGAAGAAACTCGCGGTTCATGCCGTTCCATCCCCGAATTTCACATCACCGATGCCCTCGACCAATGCGCGGATCTGCTTGTCCGCCATGGTGGGCATGCCGCAGCAGCGGGGTTTACAGTAAAGAATGAGAACATCACTGCGCTCGTCTCGCGACTGAAAGCCATCGCTGAAGAAAAACTATCAGGAAGCGAACTCAAGCCCATCATCACGGCAGATGCGGAAGTGGATCTTTCCGAAATGCGTCCCGAAGTATTCGAGAAAGGATTGAAATATCTCGAACCGACTGGTTATGGCAATCGTGAAGCTTCGTTCGTGGCGCGCAATGTCAAGGTCAAGAACTCACGCATTGTGGGATCCGACGGCAAACATCTCAAGATGTCGCTCGAAGATGCAAAAGGTGTCGCCCATGATGCGATCGGATTCAGACTTGGCGATTGGCACAAATCCATGCCTCCGCGTGTGGACGTATTATTCACCTATGAGCCGAACGAATTTAACGGACGCGTGACCTACCAACTGAATTTGAAAGATCTAAAAGCTTCAAAATAAAAAAAGACAGCCGCTTGGCTGTCTTTTTTTATTATTTCTGAATTGGCAATTTTGCATGCCGCCAGGCAAGCATCCCACCTTTGACGTTCATTACGTTGAATCCCTCTTTCGCCAGCATTTTTGCAGCAGAAATACTGCGACTGCCCGATGCACAGATACAAACGATCTCGCGTCCCTTTGGCAATTCTTTTATCTTCCTATGCAGTTCATTGAGCGGAATTAATTTTGCCCCAGTAATGTGACCTGTGCGAAATTCATCCGGCTGGCGCACATCCAACACAAGCGGATGTTTGCCGAATTTCAACTTCTCGTTCAACTCAGCAACTGTGATCGTTGGCACCGATGGGCCAAAAAGATTGGATAGAAATCCCATATGACACTGCCCTCCAAGGCAATTTTTCGTTCCTTGCTATTTTATGCTCAATTCATCCGCACGTTCAGGAATCGTAAAATTATTTATGGTCGTTCGATCCACAAGCCCGGGTAGAAAGCGGTTCATAAAAACAGTAACGCTCCATAGCCAGGGAATGACCCACATCCGACGCGGATGGCGCACCAGTTTTACCACAGCTTTACCAACCTGCTCAGCAGTCAATAACATGAACTTGGGTGTGGTCGCTTTGGTCTTGCGTTTGATACCCGCATGAGAAGCAAATTCCGTTACAACCCCGCCGGGATATATCAAAGAAACATGAATACCCCAGGGTTTAACTTCACGCCGCAAGGCTTCAGAAAATCCATGCACAGCATGTTTTGAGGCAGCATAGATGCTGTAGGTCGGCGTTCCAACCAAGCCCGCCATGGAACACATGTTGATGATATTCCCGTTGCGCTGTTGGATCATGACTGGCAAGACCTGTCGTGTGGTTTGGATCACCCCCATCACATTCACATCGATCTGAGCTTGAATATCGGTTACAGGGTCGAGGTTCTCAAGCCAATCCAAACGGCCGAAACCAGCATTGTTCACCAACACATCGATCCGTCCAAATATCTCAAGCGTTTGTGCAACAAGTTTTTCAATGTCTTCCAATTTAGAAAGATCCGCCTGCACTACATAGGCTTGTGCGCTTGTATTCATGGCATCGATCTCTTGCGCCAATAGTTGTAATTTATCCACCCGGCGGGCGGCGAGCACCACCTTCGCACCCTCGCGTCCAAACTCACGGGCGGTGGCCTCTCCAATTCCAGATGATGCGCCAGTAACGATCACAACTTTACCTTTAATGTGCATGTGATTCTCCTTTTTTACATAGGGGTGCAAGGCACCCACTAAACAAAACGAACCGATCATTTAGGTTTGCCCCCCTATAGCATAGACCTTTATTGGGCTATGGACCCCAGCGGGGTTGGTAATCACAATAATCGTTATTCGTCAGTCGGCGTACATCGGTTCCATCCACGCGTATGATGTAAATCTCGCAGCCGTGGTCTTCACCATAATTGTCGTAATAAGATGTGAAAGCCACCCATTGACCATCCGGCGAAATGGATGGTCCTTGTGAATTTCCACCAGTGGGTGTCAACACACCGGTGTTGGAACCGTCGGCATTCATGATGTAAACATCACGATTCCAAGGCTGACCTGAATACGTGACAATAAACTGTCCATTGGGGGACCAATCGCTTCTTCCCCGTATCGCAGGCAGGTCGCTGATCTTTAGCAGTTCACTCCCATCAGGCTTGACTCTATAAAGTTGAACACCGCCCTGCATATCAGAAGCAAATAAGATATATGCGCCATCTGGTGACCAGGTTGGATCCCAACCAGTAGCATTCGGTATAGGATGCGGGTCACCCCCATCACGGTTCATCAACCAGATCTGATTCGCCGCCGCGGTGGATAGTTTGAAGGCGATCATTGAACCATCGGGGGAAATTTCAGGTCCATTCAGGTTGCCGAGGCGGTCGGTCAATTGTGTGACGTTGCCAGTGGCAATATCCATTTCGTAGAGTTCGTAAATGTTCGGCTCGCGGAACGAAGCATATATCACGCTCTTCCCATCTGGGGAAAGAGATGGGTAATAATGCTGGCGATTGTTATCTGTGGTCAGTCTTTGAAAATTGGATCCATCAGCATTGATCATGCAAACTTGATTGCTTGCCTGAACTTTAAATATCTGACAAACAAAAACGATCTTTCCCGTCGGTTCGCTGGTGGACGATATTGAATTGTTGGGTTGAGAGGGAGAGTCCGCTGAGGATGGGGTAACTGCCGATAAGGTTGCAAACAGGTCTGGTGTTGGGGTTGAGGCGGAGGGAAGATTGCATGCAAAAACGAAAGCGATCAAGATCGTTATCCAACATGCAAGATATTTTGTCTTCAAATTCTTCATAACAATAAAAGGTACTCCAGGCTGGTCTATAAGCCGCATTCTGTCCAATAGCTTGCGCTATTTGGGCAATCATCTCTCTGGGCGGTGCGTCGCCGCGCCGCTCGGTGCAGCCTACCCGGGACTGACCCAACCCACAGGAGGGAAAGGTGCGTATGGAGACGAGCAGTCTCCCATCGTCCACAGACGAAATCGTCCCTGCTTGGCCTTGCTCCCGGCGGGGGTTACCTGGCCACGCACATTACTGCGCGCGCCGGTGGTCTCTTACACCACCTTTTCACCATCACGCCCTCTCCAATGGAGGAGGTCGCTGTTTGTTTCTGTGGCCCTTGTCCGGCAGGTTCATGCCTTTCGGCAATCTTCCCGTCAACGAATGACGGACTTCCCCGCCCCGGGTGCTATCCGACGCCGTGCTCTATAGGAGTGCGGACTTTCCTCGATCCCGTCAACGCAGGACCGCGATTGCCCGACCAACCTGAAGTATTTTCATGATACCCGTGGAGAGAGGGAGAGTCAACCTGTTATTAGCTATTTTGGCTTCATTTCATCGATTATTTTTTTACAACTATGCAAAAAGGATGCAGATGTTACGCCTAAAGGTGGACATTTCTGGAAAAGACATTAAAATTGATAAGTCGTATATTCCAGTATTTAATGAGGAATCCATTTGAGCAACCTGCCTGGAAAATTTGTCATTGGTCTCACCGGTAACATTGCTACCGGCAAAAGTGTTGTGCGCCGTATGCTGGAGCATTTGGGCGCATACACCATTGATGCCGATTCCTTGACTCATCGTGCTTATGCAAAGGGAGCACCCGGATACCAGCAGGTGCTCGACAAATTTGGAAAATGGCTGCTCAATCGTGAAGGGGAGATCGACCGCCAAAAGCTTGGCAATCTGGTCTTCAGTGATGCGGAAGCCATGCGACAGCTGGAAGAAATTGTCCACCCGCTTGTGAGACAAGCGACTGAACTGCTCATCAAACGTGCGACACAGTCTGTGATCGTCATCGAAGCGATCAAACTTCTCGAAGGCGACCTGCGCAAGATGTGTGATTCGATCTGGGTGACCAACGCACCTGAGGTCATCCAAGTGGAACGATTGATGCGCAAGCGCGGCTTCTCCCGTGATCAGGCACAAGATCGGATTCGCGCACAATCTTCACAGACGCAAAAAGTGAACATGGCAAACATGGTCATCACGAACACGGGTTCGTATGATGATCTTTGGAAACAGGTCAGCGAGGCGTGGAAGGAGATCGTCCCCGGTGCGCAGGATGTCCAAGCAGAAACGCTCACGATTAAAAAATCTGCGGGGACGGGCGAGCTTTCGACTCAGCGCGGCAAACCCAAACATGCCACCTCGATCGCAGAGTTGATCACGAGATTGAGCAAAAGCAAGCGCAAGATGAACGCAAGTGAGGTTATGGAAAGCTTCGGCGATAAAGCTTACATGCTTCTACTGATGGATGGTCAAGTTGCTGGCGTGGCTGGCTGGCAGGTTGAAAACCTTGTAACGCGTACAACCGATATTTTCTTAGAGGATAATATTGATGCTGCCAAAGCGCTTGAAACCCTTGTAAAAGGTGTGGAGGGTGCTTCAGGTGAATTGCAAAGTGAAGCTTCTTTGGTCTTCGCCATGGATAACCTCGCCGCGCAGGATGCCATTTGGCAAAAACTTGGATATGAAAAACGCACGCCGAATAGTCTTGGTGTGCAGGCATGGCAGGAGGCTGCCGAAGAAGCAGCACCTGCAGAAAGCGTGCTCTTCTTTAAACAATTAAGGCAGGACCGCGTTCTCCGTCCGATCTAGGCTGTACTTAATCAAGGTGGATTTGGGGCACATCCCGAACTGACAGCTGTGGCGGAGACCCGTCCCAATTACACGTGACAGAATTTCTGAACAACCTCTTCTTTATCTTTCAACGTGTCAGCTGGCTAAGCATCTTAGACATCATGCTTGTCACGCTGATTTTCTTTGCGTTGCTCTATTCGCTGAGAGATACGCAAGCCATGGCATTGCTGCGCGGCATGATCATGCTGATCGTTGCCATCACCTTGATCACAAGTCTGGTTGACCTGCCTGCTTTTTCGTGGTTTGCGCGGAATGCCCTGCCCTCGTTGTTGATCGCCATCCCTGTGATCTTTGCGCCGGAGATTCGTCGCGCGTTGGAACGCCTCGGTCGCGCCGGGACCTTTTTGCCTGCCACTGCAAAACCAGCCGACTCTGCCCTCGAAGAGACTATCCGTGCGGTGGTAGGAGCTGCAGCAAGACTCTCCGCCCGCAAGCACGGTGCATTGATCGTGATGCAGCGCTTGGACCATCTCGATGAGTACATTCAAACCGGTGTACAGTTAAATGCCAAGGTTACACCGGAACTGTTATTGCAGATCTTTTATCCGAACACCCCTTTGCATGACGGCGGCGTGATCATTGTAGATTCAAAGGTTGCGGCAGCTTCATGCGTTTTACCACTCTCTGCCAGCGGCATTTTGAACCGGACTCCCGAAAGGCAGATGGGGTTACGTCATCGCGCTTCGTTGGGTATTTCGGAAGTCAGCGATGCGATTGCCATTGTAGTGTCTGAAGAGACTGGTGCCATATCCATTGCACATTCCGGTAGAATGCTGCGCCGCCTTGACCCCGAACGGCTGGAGAATATTTTGACAGCCTTTTTCCGTCCGAGCGGCACAGAACAGAAGGTCGGCTTTATCGGTAAATTGTTTTCCGGCAGGGTGAGCCGGAAGGAAGATAAGTAAAAAAAATGGTTCGCTGGATCATCGAGAATTACCGCACGTTCTTATGGGCTTTCGCATTGGCTGTTGCCGTGTGGATCTCTTCGGTTACCTCTGCCGATCCCGACCAGACAAGTACACTGAACAACCCAGTGCCTGTGCAGATCATTGGGCAATCATCCAATTTGGTTTTCAGCGAAGTCCTGCCCGAAGAAGTGGATGTGACCCTGCGCGCCCCCAGTTCTGTGTGGGCATTGATCGAAGATGACCCAGGCATCGTCCGTGCTATTCTTGATATTTCTGGTTTAAGTGCTGGAGAACACACGCTGGATTTGCAGATCCAGGTAAATGCGCGACCAGTTCAGATCGTTTCCGTCTCCCCGAAAACTTTCACATTCAACCTGGAACCGCTCATTACAAAACCCATGGATGTGGATTTGCGCATCTTGGGTGAGGTTGCAGTAGGGTATCAAGTAGGACAGACAACCCTCGAGCCTGTACAAGTTGTCGTATCTGGCGCCCAGTCGCAGGTCGAGAAAGTGAGCCGCGCGCGGGTGTCCATCGATTTGAATCGCATTCGTGAAAACTTCGATCAGGCGATCAAAGTGGAAGTGCTCGATGATCGCGGTCAACCAGTCAACGGGGTGACGGTATCTCCCGAAACCGTACATGTTGTTCTACCGGTGAGCCAGCAAGGTGGTTATCGTGATGTGGCTGTGAAAGTTACAACCCTGGGACGCGTGGCAAGCGGATATCGCTTGACAGACATCTCTGTATCGCCGCCAGTGGTCACGATCTACTCCACAGACCCGGAGATCGTCAACAGCTTGCCGGGTGTTCTGGAAACCCAACCGCTCGACCTGCAAAATGCACAAGATGATATTGCTACTCGCTTGAAACTCAGCCTGCCTGCGGGCATTTCAGTCATTGGTGAACAAACGGTCTTTGTGCAGGCAGGTGTATCGCCCATCGAAAGTAGTGTTACCATATCCAGTGAAGGGATCGAGATCATCGGATTGGATGATGAGTTAAATGTTCAGATTTCGCCCACCGGTGTTGATATCATCCTCTCCGGACCATTGCCCATCTTGGAAACGCTGACCCGCCAATCGGTACGCGTGACGGTGGATCTCACCGGACTTCCGGAAGGCAAATATCAATTATCTCCCAGTGTGGAAGTGCTTGTTGCCAATGTCGTTGTTGAGTCGATCCTGCCAAACACCATCGAAGTGACTTTGACCCAACTTGACACAAGTACGCCCACACCCACACCAACCCAGAAACCATAAAGTAAAATAAACCTATGAAACCCATTGTTGCACTAGTTGGCCGACCCAACGTCGGTAAATCCACGCTGTTCAATCGCCTTGTTGGCGAACGAATGGCAATTGTTGATGATACTCCCGGCACCACACGTGACCGTCTTTTTGGCGATGCAGAATGGAATGCCCGCTCTTTCACCGTGGTGGATACAGGCGGTATCGACCCAACCCACGGCGGCAAGACTCCACTCTCAGTTGGTTCTGTCGATTTTATCGGGGACATACGCCGACAGGCTCAAGCTGCCATTCAAGAAGCCGACTCCATCCTGTTCGTAGTCGATGTCGAAACGGGGGTCACCGAACCCGATCGCGAAGTGGCTGAAATTTTGCGCCGCATGCAGAGAAAGCAGCCTGATGGCACGTTTCAGCCACCTATCTTTTTGGTCGTGAACAAATGCGAATCGAGAGATCGCCGCGATCGTGCGCCAGAGTTTTATGAACTTGGCTTGGGTGAACCTTACGCCATTTCTGCTATTCATGGCACGAATACTGGTGATTTGCTCGATGCGCTCGTCGCTGCCTTCCCTGAACAAAAAGAAGACGAAGAAGATAACAACATCAAGATCGCCATTGTCGGGAAACCAAATGCTGGAAAATCCAGCTTGCTGAACCGCCTTGTCGGCGAAGAGCGAGTCATTGTCAGCCCCATTGCAGGGACAACTCGCGACGCTATTGACATGTCCCTCGAATTTGGAGGGCTGCCCATCACACTTATCGATACAGCCGGCATCCGCCGGCGCGGAAAGATCGAAAAAGGCGTAGAAGAATACAGTGTCATCCGTTCTTTCAAAGCCATCGAACGAGCAGACGTTTCTCTATTGATGATCGATGCCACAACAGGCATCACATCACAAGATGCACACATCGCTGGTTTCATTAAAGATGAATGGAAGTCTTGCGTAGTCCTGGTCAACAAATGGGATGCCATCGAAAAAGACGGCACTACGATGGATGCGTATACCGAGAAGATCCTTAACGATCTGAACTTTGTTTCGTATGTCCCAATTTTGTATATCTCCGCGAAAACCGGGCAACGTGTAGATCAAGTTTTACCCTTGGCTCTGCGTGTTCAAGAAGAGCGCCTCGCTCGTCTCACCACATCCAAGATCAATGAGATCATCCATTCGGCGCAGGACGCACATCCACACCCAACCCATGCCGGTCGTGCCTTGCGCATGTACTACGGCACGCAAGTCCGCAGCGACCCGCCAACCTTCATGATCTATGTCAACGAGCCATCTCTGATGCACTTCACCTACCTACGCTATTTAGAGAATCAGATCCGCGCGGAATATGGCTTCCTTGGCACGCCTATCCGAATTGTATTAAAGGGCAGGCACGAATAGTCCTTACATGAATAAAAGAGCGATCCTCATAACTGGCGATGTAATCGCCTTTGTCATTCTCACATTCATTGGTTTTGCAACACACGGAGAAACCAATGCGTCTTTCCTACCACGCATGGCAGCAGCATTCTTTCCAGTTGTGTTCGCTTGGTTCGTACTGGCACCCTGGTTCGGTCTGCTGGATGAAGCGGTGATCAACACTCCAAAAAATCTGTGGCGAATTCCGCTTGCTTTTCTCTTTGTTGCCCCGCTTGCTGTCATCTTAAGAGGCGCATGGCTCAATGCCCCAGTTTTGCCATTATTCGCCCTTATCTTCGGCGGCTCGAACGCCATTGGAATGATGGTATGGCGTTGGCTATATCAAGTAATCTTTAGTAGAAAAGCCTAACCACTTTCTCAGATCATCTCGATACAGACCCGGATCACCTCCGGGTCGATTTGTTTCCCATAATTTTATTCGAAAAGAACGGGTAAAATTAGTGCATGGATG
>SXGT01199173.1_pt1 | contig 11567 bp, 15 predicted proteins | sample 3176221 | NCBI WGS metagenome assembly SXGT01 (sample SAMN11356862, study PRJNA531348) | freshwater metagenome | isolation source: freshwater sample F1-120 | place: China: Fuxian Lake, Yuxi | collected 2017-12-25
GAGTCCGAGACCGAGTCCGAGACCGAGTCCGAGACCGAGTCCGAGACCGAGTCCGAGTCCGAGACCGAGTCCGAGTCCGAGACCGAGACCGAGACCGAGACCGATATCGGCCCGCCACGCGAAACGACCGTCAGCGACGCGCCCGATGGGGTCGGCGGGCTCGGCGGCAACGCGAGTCCGTCGGTCGACCTCTCCGTCTCGCACGGGCCGCTGGGGCTCGTTGCCCTCTTGCGGCTCGACGCGGGCGCCTACGAACTGACGTTCACGACGCTGCGCGCCGAGGCCGACGGCGCCTACGGCGCGCGCTTCGTCGGCACTGACGGCCGTGTCGCCGAGGTCCAGCTTTCGAGCGCGGACGCGGCGGTGCTTGTGTTCGACGGGCACACCTTGGACGGTCGCGGCGCACTCGGCGCCGCCGAACAGACCGCGCTGGACGACCTCGCCGCCTCGGACTTCGGGCTCGCGTTGGCCATCGCGCCGTTGGCCCTGGGCTGCGCGGGCGACCCGGGCCTCGCACCGGCGGAAGCCGCCTCGCTGCTCGTTCCGTGGCAGCTACTGCTCAAGCATGCCGCGGGCGCGCCCTCGGTACCGCGGGTCGCCACCCTGGTGGCGTGCCCCTATTGGCAGCCGCGCCCGGGCGACGCCGGCGCGCCCTCGGGGACCGACGAGTTCCCGCCCGCGTCTCTGCCGGCGGTCGAAGAGGTGGAGGTCCCCGCGGCCGCGTCGACCTTCGTCGCGCCGCCCCTCTATCGCATCGAGGACGCCGCCGATATCCCGTATGTCCTCTCCATCTGGCCCTTCGACGCCGAGGGCGCCGTCGTGCGCGACGCCTTCGCGGGCGCTCCGTCGATCGCCGCCCCGGGCCCCTGCGGTGCGCTCTGCCGCGGCGCCTGCGGGGCCGATTGCGATGTCGATGCCTGCACCATCAGCTACTACGCGTACTGCGTGCGCGAGGCCAACGGCAACCTGACGGGCGCCCGCCAGGCCATCAAGCGCCAGCGCTGCGGGAGCCACGGTGGCTGTCGCTCCCACGATCAGTGCTACGACGACTGCAACGACGCCGAAGGCTGCGGTACGTTTGCGGCAGCCTCGTGTCGTCGCGGGTGCGACACCGAGTGCCTCTTGACCTACTGCCCCTTGTGCGCACCGCTGCCGCCCTCGTGCGTCCCGGCGACGTGCGATTGCACGAGCTGGGCGACCGGCGGCGGCCCGTTCGACACGACGCTCGTCTACGACACGGTGCTCTACACCGTCACGGACGAGGTCTCGTGCGTGCCCCCGCGCTGCGGCGACGGCAGGTGCCAGCCGGGCGAAACGTGCGCGACGTGTGCGGCGGATTGTCGGCCTGATCCGGCCGTCGTGGACTGCCTCGACCCGGCCGCGTGCACGCTCGGCTGCTGCGCGACCTGCCCGAGCTGCGGGGACAATCGCTGCGACACGAACGAGGACTGCACCAGCTGCGCAGTCGACTGCAGCCCGACCGGGATGCCCGTCGATTGCTCCGACGAGACGGAGTGCTCGCTCGCGTGCTGCGCCACGTGCACCCGATGCGGCAATGGGACGTGCGAAACCGGCGAGACCTGTACGAGCTGTCCGGCGGACTGCAGCGCGACCTGTCCGCGCTGCAACGACGGCTTCTGCGACGTCGGAGAAACGTGCCTCAGCTGCCCGGGCGACTGCAGCCCGAGCGGTCAGCCCGTCGACTGCCAGGACGCTCGCTCGTGCACGCTCGCATGTTGCGCGAGCTGTCCGCGCTGCGGCGACGACGTCTGCGACTTCGGCGAGGACGGGCTCGACTGCCCCGACGATTGCGGGGCGATCTGCGGCAATCGCGTGTGCGAGTGGCCGTCCGGCGAGATGGTCTTCGATTGCCCCGCGGACTGCGCGCCGCCCGGCTGTGGCGACAGCGCCTGCGACGTGGATGCGGCGGAGAATCCCGAGACGTGCCCGCTCGATTGCTTCGAGGGCTGCACGGCGAGCGAGCTGCCCGACTGCTTGGGCGGCTGCTCGCCGGCGAACCTCATCGGCAACGGTCGGTGCGATGCGGCGTTCGATTGCCCGGCGTGGAACTTCGAGGGCGGCGAGTGCCGCTGAGGCCGTTCAGATCTTGACGCTGCGCGTGTGCGAGGTGCGCCCGAGCAGGATGCTCGTGCCGCGCCAGAGGATCGTGCCGTAGGAGAGGACGACGAAGGCAAGCGAGATTCCGGCCCAGCCGTTCGGCGTCCAGGCGCCCGGCGCCGCAGCGGCCACGAGCAGCGGCACGGTCGCGAGCCACGAGAGCGGGGAGAGGATGGGGCCGGCCTCGCCGCGATGGCGCAGGACGATGATGCGGCAGACGACGTCGGCACCGACCAGACCCGCACCGACGGCGAAGATGACGGCCGTTGCACCGAGCGCGGAGAAGGCCACCTGGGCGCCCAAGATGGCGACGACCGGGACGAGATCCCAGGGGCGCACGCCCTTCTGCCAGGCGCGCACGACCGGCGGCATGCAGGCGCCGATGTAGCCGACGAGCATCACGAGGACGAGGGCCGTGCCGACGGTGAATTCGGTCATCGAGAAGCGCAGCCACGCGGGGTCGCCGCCGATGGCCATCAGCGTGAGGCAGACGACCAGGAGCGTGACGCCCTCGGTCGTGCTGATGCGTGGGATGACGAGGAGGCCGGTGCGAAACTGTTCCCAGAAAACGATCGCGAAGCCGAGCGCGCCGATGGCACAGAGGAGGCCCATCGTGACGCCGTCGACCTTGAGCATGAAGCAGGTCGCGACCAGCAGCGAGGCGGACGCCATGCCGTCGAGGCCGTGATCGAGGAACTCGCCGAGCGGGCTCGTCTGACCGGTGGCGCGGGCGTGGGCGCCGTCGATGTTGTCGAAGGTCAGGTAGCCGAGAAAGAGCATCGCCGAGACGAGGTAGAGGATCGGGTAGCCGAACGTCGCGGCACCGCAGGCGACCGCGCCCGCGACGGCCATCACCTGGCCGACGATGGTGAGGGTGTTCGGGGTGATGCTGGCGGGAATGCGCGGCACGAGGCGATCCCAGAAGAGCTTCTTGTAGAAGCCGAGCAGGAGTTCCCGATCCTCGACCTGATACGCAGCGGACGGTTTCTTCGCGGTCATGCGATGTCTCCTAACGCGGACCGGACGACTCGCCCAATTATCGCCCGCGACGCGCGCGGTGCGCGTTTCGCGAGGGAGCGCCCGCGTTGCGGCGCGGGCCAGTGCAACGTTGGAGCCAGCGCCGTCGTGGTTGGGCGAGCGTTCGTTCGGTGCGTGCCGATGCGTGGGCGTGACCCGCGCGGGGAGGTTCGATGCGAACCAAGGGGTCGGCGCGAGCGGGACAAGCCTCGACGGGACCCAAACGGGTCGGGAGACTGGAGCCCTGCGTGCGCACCCCTGCGCAGGCAAGACGCGCACTCCGCTTCGCACAGGGCGGCCGGATCGTCCAATTCTATCTGCTCGGGCTCCAGGCGATCTCGAAGCGCGCAGCAACGCGCGCCAGCGCCGCGTCCCCGGTCCAAAGCCTGGCGTGCGCCCCGAGCGCCGATACAAGGAGCTGCGCGTCGACCCAGCCGATGCCGCGCGGCGCATGCAGCCGCACGAACGCCAGGAGCTCGTCATCGGGTACGCGCGGGCTTTGCGGCAAGGCCCCGAGGTCGTCCAGCACATTCAGGCGCAGCCCTGGACCCAACGCGAGCTCGCCGATGATCCATGGGTGTACGAGGACCAGGTCCGCCTCGAGCAGGGTGACCAGGCGTGGGTGGCTGCGCCGGAAGTGCGCCGACCAGATCCCGACGTCGACCAGGATCATTTCGGGCGCCGCCGTGGTGGCGCGCGATGCTTGGGCATCGCACCGCCAGCGGCGATGAGGCGTGCGCGGGCCGCCTCGCGAATCAGCGCACGAAGCGCCATCTCGACGAGCGCGGTCTTGCTCGGCGCCTGAACCCGAGCTTGGGCCTCGACCAACAGGCGCTCGTCGATGTCCAGCGTCGTCCGCATATGCCCTCCGCATACAGATTTGGTCGTATCGTATGCGGTGTCAAGCAGCGGGTGCGCACACGACCGGGCGTGATGGACGCCGTCCGGCGTTTGCGGCGCCCGTCCTCGCGTGGCACAACCTGGGAAGGCGCCACGACACCGCGAGGGAGGGCCTACGCCGCTGCATCATCCCTTCTACTGCGAAGAGGGTAAGATGCCGGTTTCGGCAGGTGAGCGAAAAGGCCGCCGGACCGCATAGATCCTCGGATACAGTGGTCACCCGAAGTCAGCCGAAAGAGGCCGAAACGGTCCGTGTGTGTCCGTGGTGTGTCCACGTTTCGTTGAACCTGTCCCGTCGGGTGCGTTGCGTTTTGCCACGTCTGGAGCCTCGGCCGGCGGGGCGAGTAGGGAGGAGAGGTATTAGAAGAATCAAGACCCATTCACACATTCACACTCCCCTCTCAATCCCTCATGGATGGCCGTCCATATGTGTGAAGGTATGGCCTTCACACCACCTTCACACCATTCACACCGCAAGCACGAGCATGGTCATGCCCGGGGCCGGGGGGCCGGGGCGCTCGAGGTCGGCGACATCCGCACGCTCGTGCCGCTGGCGACTCGGGTACGAGGGGTGGGCGATGCCCTGCCCGCGGCCGTCCGCGTCAGGCGACGCGCACGGCATGGCCTGGGCGACGAGGCGGCGTCCTTCGTTAGTCGGGCTCGAGCCGCTCACGCCGACGGCCGCGCGGGGTGCCTGCGACCTCCGACGTTATCGGCGAGGCGGTCACGTACGATGCCCGCGGAGGGCTCTGGCTGTTCGGCCTGCGCCCGGGCAGTGAGGGCGCGGGGCTTGGCGCGGGTTGACGAGGTGCGTGGTGGAGGCCTGCAGGGCGTCGACGGCCTGCGATACCCCCCGGGACTTTGGAAGGGATGAGGGGCCGTGGGGTGTAACAATCCCCGGATTTTCCGGCCCGTGGGGCCCCGCACGCGCGAATCTGCCGCAAAGTGGCGTCATATTCGCCCGTAATTGCGGCGCCTTGCCCCCGAAAACGCGCAGCGCCGCAAGCGCCTGCGTGCTTGACATGGACATCGCAATGATTCCGTCGCTATGATGGTCGTCGGAGGCAATGACATGAAAGCCACGCACAAGAGCACGCGACGAAGCGCCGAGACGCAACGCGCGCCGCGCACGATATCCAACGCGTGGGCCGCGTGCCGCGAGCTCTACCCCGTCAGGATTCGCGATCGCGGGGAGGCGATGATGGGCGACGGCGGCCTGACGCTGGCCGACGTCATGGCGCTACAGCTCGCCGAGTTTCATCGGGTGCAGGAGGCGGGCGAGTATCTCGACGTGGACCGCGGGCTGGCGAGCATGCTGCGACACCTGCGGGTGATTTGCGAGCGCATGGGCGGTGGCGTGGTGGATGTGAACCTGCGTCAGGTCCGTGTCCCGCCAGGAATTTTCGTGCCTCGCCCCGAGGATGTTGAGGCCGACGACCTGGTGCAAAACTGACGCGGGCTCGAGGCCCGTCATACCGCACGCGCCGGGGGCCCGCTCGAGGCCGCCGGAACCTGACGCCGGACGCGTTCACGCTGGCGCTGGGACGGAAGTACAACCGGGCGAAGCGGGCGCAGAATGACGGCGGCGCAGGCAAGCCGAGAAGTGTCCCTCAATTTGAGGGACACTTGCCGCCTGTCAGCTACCCCGCGAAGCCGACCTCGAAGCTCAGCGACCTCGAGGTCGCCCTCGCGACTCCGGCCCGCACACCGAAGCCGTCGCACACGGCCGAAGCCCTCGCCGCGAAGCACGGTGTCACGGCTCGCACGGTCGAGCGCGCCGGCGAGTTCGCCGCCGCTGCGGACCGCCTCGGGCTCGTCGCCACCAATGTGCGGCGGCGGCACCTGACGCATTCGCAGCGGCTGATGATGGGCGAGATGCTCATGGAGCGCGAGGCCGCCGCGGCGCCGGTGCGGCAGCGTGAGGCCGGCGGCGATAAGCGAGCGGTCCAGATTGGCGAAACCGGCTCCACCGCCATTTGGGCCGGTCCGCGACGAGGCCGGCAAGGCCGCCGGCGTCTCCGGCCGGCGGCTCGACCGCCTTCGCAACGTGCGGCGCGATGGCGTCGCCGAGGTCAACGAGGCCGTGAGCACGGGACGCATGGCGGTGACGGCCGCGGTCGAGGTGGCGAAGCTGCCGCCGCTCGGAATCCGCACCCGAGAGTGCCTCAGGTGTTTCGCGCTGTTGAAACGTGTGTCAATATCGCCGCAGGTTGTCGACAACGCCCGCGGCCGCGGGCCAACGAGGAGAGAGACACATGGGCTATCAGCCAGGCGATACGAGTTTCAAAGGCAACGCGCTCGACGCGGAGAACGACCCGGCACTTCGGGCGATGCGCGCGTCGAGCGGGAGGCCGGACCCGTTCCGGTCGCCGCCGAATCCGCGAGACGTCGCCGCGTCGGTGCGGGCTCCGAGCGTAGCGCCGACGACGCCGGCACCGACGACGTTGGACCCGGAGACGGCGGCATGGTGCGACGCTATCGCCCAGGGGCTCACGACGAAGGCAGCCGCGCCGGCGGCGCTCGTGTCTCGCGACGCGTGGGTTGCGGCTGAGGGCGAGAAGGCCTTCGCGGCCGAGCTCGAGCAGTTCGGCGACCGCTGGGCGGCGCAGACCGCGGCGAACCGGGCAATGCAGCGTGCGAGCCGCTCAGTGTCGCCGCCGGGCGTCGAGCAGCTGCGCATCCGCGTGACGGGCGGCATGACCAGCGCTCCGACCGTGGGCTGAGAACTGAGACTCGGGCGGCGCTGGCTGACTCCCACGCGTCGGCCGAGTGCAGGGGTGCCGGCACGTTTGAGAGGGCGTGCCGGGCCCCTGGCGCTCAGCGCGGCACGACGAAGCCCGACGAACATTCAGCGGACGATGGGGGCGGCGAGCGCGAGCCCCGCCGGACTGGCACTCACGGGATGGTCGCGAGCTTCGACCGTATCCATTCCGCGAGCTGCGCCTCGTCGAGATTCCCGGCTGCGAGTGCCAGAACCGTCACGACGCACTCGGCGTCCGTCGCGGCAAGCTCGCGGCCGTTCAGCGCAAGAAACAGGTCGATCGCGACGAGGGCCGCGCGCTTGTTGCCCTCGACGAACGGATGATTGCGCGCGATCCCGAAGCCGTATGAGGCCGCCAGGGCCGCCGCGTCGGGGGCTTCGTAGGCCGCCAAGTTCTGCGGCCGCGCCAGCGCCGATTCGAGGAGACCACGATCGCGAATCCCGGGACTGCCTCCGTGTTCCGCGAGCTGCTCGTCATGCGCCGCGACTACAACACGGAGCTCCAGCCAACGCCAGGTCACTTCGCGAGCTCACGAAGTGCATTGCGCCGACGCTTCATCACCGACCGTGCGGCCGTCATCTGCGCCTCGAACTCGGCGTCGTAGGGCGTCAACTTGTACCCGTCGGGTGTCTCGGTCAGAAAGACCGTGTCGCCCTTCTCGACCTTGAGGCTTGCGAGAACCTCTTTCGGCAGGACGACGCCAACCGAGTTACCGACCTGGGTGAGCTTCAGCGCGAGCATGGGGGCGACCTCCGTAATTACGAAAGTAATAACGCAGCGGTGCCTCCGAAGCAAGCTCTGGAGCGCCTCGCCGCGCGCTCCTGCTCGTGCCTGGGCGCGATCCCTGGGTTGGCGATGGCGCTTTCTTCGTCCTCGGGAAGCAGCCTCACGCGACAATGCGGGTTGAGCACGGCCGCGGGAATTCGATACGCCATGGCTCGCGCGAGCGCTTCTGCGTCTTCGGACCCGTCGGGTGCTTCTTCGTCACGCGCCGACCTCAGCGCCCGGACGGGCGCCGCGCTGTCACGCCTTGGCCTTGCGCTTCGGGGTGGCCTTTGCGGGCTCTGCGGCAGGTGCGCGGCGCTTCTTCGGCGCGGGTGCGGCGCTGAGCGCCGACTGAATCAGCGTCCGGATCGCCTCAGACCGCCCCCGAAGGATGTCGCGTTCGCGCATCCACGCATCAATCCCGGCGAGTTCATCGGGTGTGAATGCAATCGTGATCCGGGTGCTGCGTCCCTCGTCTTTCATGCGCCGCTTATATGATAGTCCGAAAGTCTGCACAACAGGTTGCGCACCTTCTGACTTTCAGATAATCAGAAACGGCCGGGCGAGATGCTAGAACATCCCGCCCGGCCTAACACCAACAAGGACAATCCCCATGTCGGCGCTTCCCACGTCTTCGCACACGTCCGTCTCGAGTTCCACCGGCCCCGCACGGGCCTCCTACAAGGCCGCTGAGGCCGCGCTCGCCCAGGCCCGCAAGGACGCGAAGGCCGCCCGCGCCGCCTGGCTCGCCGATGAATCCGCGGCCGGGGACGACGAGGCCCATCCGCTCTACGTCGCCGACGAGACGGCGCTCGCTGCGGTGGACGCGGCGGAGGTCGCGCTCGCTGCCGCACGCGATGTTCTCGCCGATTCTGACGAGCCGCGCGCGTTCACGTTCTGCACGGATGACGGCGGCGAGATGACGGTCGAGGCGACGTCAATGGGCGACGCGATCGACCTGGCCGCCGACTGGGCATGCGAAGGCGACTACGACGCGATCGAGTCCACGATCTGGGTGCGCGTTCGTATCGCTGGCGAGGACGGCACCGAGAGCGCGTTCACGGTTACGATCAACCCGGACGAGCCCGAGTGCGATCACGAGAACGGGCACGACTGGCAGAACCCGATCGCGCTCGTCGGCGGGCTCCGCGAGAACCCGGGCGTGTACGGGCACGGTGGGGGCGTCATCATCAACACGGCGTGCCTGCGCTGCGGCGCCGGCCGGACAGAGGACACGTGGGCGCAGGACCGGGCGACGGGGCGGCAGGGGCTCGAGTCCGTGGCCTATGAGCCCGCCGGGACCTATGACGTCTCCGCGCTGTCGAGCGAGGTGGAGCGATGATCGCCACCACCAACGTCAACATCCCCGAGCCCGCCACGCACGCCCAGCGCGGGGCCCTGCTCGGGTTCCTCGCACTCCACGCGCTCGAGCGGCGCGGTGCGAGAGGCGTGTCCCGCGGCGCGTCCAAGGACGACCCCGAGAACGTGCTCGGCTGGTTCGGGCCGTTCCGCGTCATCGTCTCCACGCTGAGCGATCGCCCCGGCGCGTCTATCGGCGGGCTCGACGCGATCGAGCTGCAGGACATCGACGCAACCGGCGACGCGTGGCGCGAGGCGGTCGAAGCCCTGCGCGAGATCGAGGCGATGATCGGTCTCATCTATCCCACGGTCGAGCCGAAGATCGCGGGCTTCGACGTGTCCACGCTCCCGACGGGCGAGATGGTGGCCGAGCCCAGGGACATCAACGGGGTTCCGCATGTCCGCGCCGTGCTCCGTGATGGTGTCCTGGCGCATGTGGATCTCCGGCTCGACGGTGAGGCTGAGGTGTGGTGCTCGCCGGCCGACGGTGGCGACCCCCGCTTGTGGGCTCGTCGCAGCGTCGAGGAGGCTGCCGAGCTCGCGGAGCAGCTGCGGGCGATCGTGGCGCTGAGCGAGCGCAGCGGACAGGCGGCCAAGGCGCGGTCGGAGGTCGAGGCGACCGACATCGGTCCGGAGGTGTGCCCGTGGCTGACCTCGCCGCTATCGGGCACCGTCGTGCTCGAGGGCCGCGCGCATTTCCCCGACGAGTATGCGCTCCCGTCTGAGCAACACGGCTTTGATCTGGCGTGGGGCTTCGAGGACGGGCTCTGGCACTTTCGAGGCGAGGCCGCTGGCGACCCCCTCTTGGCGGCGCACGTCTACTCGGCGATCTGGTTCGACAATCACCCGCACCGATTCGATCGGGTCACGTATGAGGCGCCCGCCGAGCTCGAGGAGGGCGAGGGCGTCGACGTCGTGGAACTGGACGTTGACGACGATGGAGTTCCCACGGCTGTCGCGCTCTGTGATCTGAACGTGGGCCCGGCAGATCTGGCGCAAGCGGTCGAGTCGCTGCGTGAGGTCTTCGGGCAAGCGCTGGCGCTCGGCGAGTGGGAGCACTGCGCCGATATGTGGCGGGCTCCTGTGACGCGGTGGGCGCCGTGATGCGGGCCGCGCATCGCGACCCCCCTGGCGGCATCGGCTCGAGGGTGTCAACGTCGCCGAGGATGAGGCGACCGAGCGGAGCGTGGCAACGCCCCGCCCGGTCTTCCCCGAGCATCGGAGTCGAGCCAATGTCGGAGCACGGCAAGAGTACAACGAAGCGGCCGAAGCTGCTCGAGGAAGCGGTCAAGGGAACGGGGATCACGGTGGCTGATGCGCTCGGGCTCGCGGCGGACGGGGTGCTGCCGATTGCGGTTCTGGTGAAGCCCCACCTTGGCTGCGCCGTGTGGGTCGCCGAGAACGACGGCAATGCGCTGGCGCTCGCCAACGTCTTCGGCAGGCACTCGCGGGTGCCTACAGAGGCCGAGTTCGCCTACATCGACGCGCTCGCGGATGACTCCGACTTCCGTTCACTGGCCGCGCCAGATGTTCGGATTCGGGGGACGAGATTCCACGCGACCAGTGCCGGGCCTTTCGCGTTCGGCGAACGCTCCTTCGCTCGCTTGACGGCGCTTGTGCAGGACGGCGTCTCGCTCGGGTTGGACGACCTCTGGGTTATGCCCGAGGACCGCCCGAAGCTCGTTCCGGATGCGACGAACGCTGTGCCTGACGCGGCCGAAGCGAGCCCGCGGCACGAGTCCCAGTTGCTTCTCTGCATCGGAGTCCTCGCGAAGATGCTGGCTGCCGCCGACAGCCGTTTCGCGCCTTCGCGTAAGGGCCTCCCGTGGAAGGTGAAGAGCCTCGCGGAAGCTGTCGAGGCCGAGTCTGGGGCCCGCCTAACGGCGAAGACGATCACCAACTGGCTTCCAAAGGCTAAGGCCGAGCTCGATTTGGCCAGTTCGGAAGGCGACGACGAATAGCCGCGCCGAGGGCGGGAAGTAGTTCGCCCCGAACGGCCGCGATCAAAGGCGCTCCGAGCCCCACCAATCCCCCGCGAATCCCCCGCGGGGCCTTGGAGCGGAGCCGTGTGCTCTTCTTCCGGTGCGGCCGGGAAAATTCGGGCGCGGCTCAGACGAATGGAGGGCGCGATGAACGACGAGAGACCAGGTTGGGTAAATGTTCGGCAGCTCGCGGCGATGTTTCCCTTCGCCTCGGAGGGGGCGATCCGAAAGTGGTTCTTCACGGATGCACGGGGCTTCCGGTCGCGGTGCGCTCGGACGCTCGGGCGCCGCGTCGTGATCAGCGTTCCGGAGTTCGAGCGGTGGCTTGACGAGCAGCGCACGGACTCCCACGCCGCGCGGGGTGCAGCATGAACGCGGCACCGCTTCCATTGTCCGTGCGCCGCGAGGCGATCCGGCTCGGCGCTCGGACGCTCGAGGCCGAGCTGCTCGCCAACGGCGCGCTCGTGTTTCCGACGGAGCGCCTTGCAGCCTTCGCCGGCATGGCCCCCGGCGAGCTTTCTGAGGGTACCCGTTCAGGGGTGGGCTTGAGCCGGTAATCGCGCCGTGCGACCTCGGTCCGCATGACAACGACAACCATCGAACAACTCGAAAAGCACATCGAACACATGATCCGCGCGCACATCGCGGAGTGCCGGCGACGGGC
>SXGT01614427.1_pt1 | contig 11567 bp, 13 predicted proteins | sample 3176221 | NCBI WGS metagenome assembly SXGT01 (sample SAMN11356862, study PRJNA531348) | freshwater metagenome | isolation source: freshwater sample F1-120 | place: China: Fuxian Lake, Yuxi | collected 2017-12-25
CGGACTTCTAATCCGGGGGTCGCAGGTTCAAATCCTGTCGGGGTCGTCATTCAACAGGATTTGAAATGCTCGCTAACTGATGTTATCGGCAAATTCAAAACAAGTATATTTTGAATTAATCCTGTCGGGGTCGTCATTCAAGAACAGTGCTCATAGTTCTGATGAACTCTGGCAACTTCAATTCTCACTAAACGAATTGAAGTGATTTGAAAATTTGTAGAATTTAAATTTTTTTAATTATATAAAAATGAAAAGCACGGAAAGGGAATTGAACCCCTGAATAGTCGGGCTGCAGCCGACCGCGTTAACCACTTCGCCATCCGTGCATACGCAAGTATGAAGGATACTGCAAACAACAGTTTGCTCCATCCGTGCGTCTATGAAAATCAAAGGAAGTCGTTATTTAAAGGTTTATTACTTGATATGGAAAGGTTTAAAGGATACTTTGGAGTTCATTAAACATGGCTGGAAAGAAATCGGGTGAGAATAATTTTGAAGATAAAGAATTTGTGAGTTTTATACAAGAGGCCGGACTCATTTGGGGACCGGAGCCGGAGATTTATGGAGGGCTTGCCGGATTTTATACGTATGGTCCTTTGGGAAAATTGCTGAAAAATAAAGTTGAGAATTCTGTAAGGCGCTCGTTTAATTTGCACAGTTTTCGCGAGCTTGAAGGGCCGACGGTTTTGCCTGACAGAGTCTGGAAGGCGTCAGGACATTTGGGAACTTTTTCTGATAGAGTTATTTCATGCGTGAAGTGTAAAGCCGTTTTTAGAGCAGATAAATTAATTGAGGAAAATCACGATGTTTCGGCCGATTCGTTTTCTGATTCGCAGATTTTGAGTTTTATTCACGATAAAAAAATAAAATGTCCGTCGTGTGACGGAAATTTTGGTAATTCTTTGACGCGTCAGAGTTTGATGATGAAGACAAATGTTATGGGAACTGAAGCATCTTTGAGACCTGAGACTGCGACAGTTACATATTTACCTTTTATCAGAATGTATCAATATTTTAGAAAGAAAGTTCCCTTTGGAGTTTTTCAAATTGGAAAAGCTTATCGAAATGAAATTTCACCGAGGCAACATGTTTTGCGTGGACGAGAGTTTACACAAGCAGAGGCGCAACTTTTTGTTGATCCTAAAGAGAAAAATAATTGGGAAGAATTTGACGTCGTGAAAAATGATAAGCTTCCGTTGTGGAATTGGAAATTACAGAAAGACGGCAAGGAGCCAAAAATTATAAGTTTGAAAGATGCGTTTGATGATAAGTTGGTCAAGAGCAAAGCTTATGCGTGGTGTCTTTGGCTCGCATATTCGCAGTTTGTAAAATTCGGTATACCTCCAAATAGAATTCGCATTAGACAGCATCATCCAGATGAAAAAGCGTTTTATGCCGACGACGCGTGGGATATTGAAATAAAGACTAATAACTTTGGATGGGTTGAAGTTTGTGGAGTTCATGATAGGACAGATTATGATTTGAAACAACATTCGGCCGAGAGCGGAGTTACGCTCGAGGCGATTCGCGAAAATGGAGAAAGATTTGTGCCGCATATTTTAGAGATTGCTTTCGGCACAGACCGACCGACTTATGTTTTGATAGATTTATTTTACGAGAAAAAATCTGAAGCCGAAGGGAAAACTGTTTTCGCAATTCCTTATCATATGGCACCGATAGATGTTTCGGTTTTTCCACTTTTGAAAAAACCCGAGCTCGTCAAAGTTGCTGAAAATATTTATGATTCTTTGTCTAAAGATTTTATTGTTGAATATGATTCGGCTGGTTCGATAGGTAAGAGATATTTGCGTTCGATGGTTTCGGGAACACCTTTCGCCGTGACTGTTGATTATGATAGTTTGCAAGACAATGCAGTTACTGTTCGCGACAGAGATAGTGGGAAACAGGAGAGGGTGAAGATTTCCGAGATTAGTGATTTTTTGCGCGGTAAACTTGTGAAGTCTTGAATTTTATATCCTGCCAACTGATGTTGTCAAGCATAAACTTTGTTTAGATGTGCAAAGTTTATACAATGCCAACTGATGTTGTCAAGCATAAACTTTGTTTAGATGTGCAAAGTTTATAAAGTGTCGTCGTTTATCTAATTTATGGGAGTTGGTGGTTTGATTATGTGGCCGTTTACTATGGCGTTTGCAGGAGTGCTTGCAGTTATTGCTAGTATTTTTTTGATATTTTGGATTTGGATACTTGTTGATTGTGCTCGGAGAAAATTCAAGAATAGTCTTGAAAAAATAGTTTGGTTAATCATTATTGTGCTCATGGGTTGGATTGGCGCGTTTGTTTATTTTGTCGTTATTAAATCAATTAATCCGAGAGGTTTGGTGAAAAAATAATGGGAAAGACTCTTGGTTTTATTTCGTTGAAGGGCGGCGTTGGAAAGACAACAATTGCTACAGCGGTTGCGACGACTCTCGCAAATAATTATCATAAAAAAGTTTTGTTGATTGACGGAAATTTTTCCGCACCAAATACTGGGTTGCATATGAATATTGTTTCGCCTCAGAAAACAATACATGATGTTTTTAACGGCGAAGCGATGAGTTCTGCGATTCACAATCAATATGGTGTCGATGTTATTCCTGGAAACTTTTTGCATAACAAAGAGATTAATCCGATGTTACTGAAAGACAAGATTTCTCACGTTAAGAAAGATTATGATTTTGTTGTTGTTGATTCTTCGCCGTCGTTGAATGAAGAAATGCTCGCAACCATTATTGCTTCAGATCATTTGTTTGCTGTTTCAACTCCTGATTATCCGACTTTGAGTTGTACGATTCGTGCGGCGCAATTTGCGAAACAAAGACACCGGCCAATTGCGGGAATTATTATTAATCAGGCGCGAGGGTCTTATGACATTAATTTACATGAGATTCAAGAGTCAACTGGAATTCCCGTCGTCGCGCGCGTCAAATATGATGATGTGCAGGAGATGGCATTGGCTGAAAGAGTGCCTGCACCGATTTTTGCGGGCAAGACTGCACTCACTAGCGAAGTAAATAGGTTTTGTCGAGCATTGATGGGTTTGCCAGAGGAGAAAGCTTTTTGGGGAAACTTTTTTAACAAACGAGAAGAAAAATTGGAAAAAGTGAACCGCGCGGTTTTGGCTAAAGAATTTTATCGAAGTGTGCTTTAGCAAGTTATAAAAATAATTGGCTCATTTGAATTCTATGGCTAAAAAAGATTCGAGTTGTGTTTTTTGTAAAATAGTTTCTGGAGAAATGAAAAGCGAGAAGTTCGCGGAGAGTAATAGTTTTTTCGCTATTTTTGATAATCGTCCTAAGACAAAAGGACACGTTCTCGTTATCCCTAAAAAACATTTCGTTACTTTGCTTGATATTCCTAATAAACTTGGGAGTGAGATGCTTGAGTTTACGAAAAAAGTCGCTGGTAAATTGCTTGATGAAAAATATGGAGATGGTTTTAATATTTTGATGAATAATCTTGAAGTCGCTGGGCAGTTTGTCATGCACGCACATTTACACATTTTGCCTCGACGTGAGGGCGATGGATTGCGTGTGCTCGCCTGATTAATTTTTTTGGCCGAACATTCTGAAAGTTTTCAAGATTATGTTATTATTGAAATAATAATCTCTAAGAAGAATATAGCTCTTTCTATTTATATGATTCGTAACCCTTTATTAAAACTCTAATTTAACGGATTTGCTAAAGCTTAAAAAACGATAAATTCGTTCCAGTTATGGCTGTGTAGCTCAGTGGTAGAGCACTGCTCTCATAAAATCGCAGTTCGTGGAACAGATTTGTTCGCAAATAGTGATTGGCGATAGGCAGGGGTCGAGAGTTCAATTCTCTCTACAGCCATTTAGTTATATGATAGATTTATTAAGAAAACTTAATTGTAATTAATATGGCTGTAATCGAGGATGTAATCATTCAACTTGGTTCTATTGGTTTGTGGATACAGGCAGTTGGACTGGTCGTAGTTTTGTGGATAATTATCGAAACAATAACTTTGTATTTTAATCGGAAGAGAAGATTGCTTCTTATGGCGATTGATGAAAGATTAAAGCGAGTCGAGGCAAAAATTGATAAGATTAAGAAGAAATAATTTTTGTATTTAGTTACTAATTTGAATAATTATTCAGTTGTTTCTTCTTGCTGAATTCGTGGCTGAGATGCTCTTAGTGCTTCTTTTTCTTTAGCAGTCCTTTCCATTCTTTTTAGTCTAGCGAGATATCCTGCAATTTTGTTTCGCACTTTCTTTGAAGGCATTGTTGAACCTAATATTTTTTTGTTGTCATTAAAGTGTTCACTGAAAGAAACATCTTTTTGCAGAAGCTCTTTGCTCGTGCGTTTGACCATTGCCGGTTTTATTCTTCCCATTCTTGTTTTTTGGGATGAGGGTTTTTAAATCTTGTTTATGGCTTGATTTTTTCGTGTTTTATGAGATTTTTCCATTCTTTGTAGTAATCGTGGGCTTTTCGGTCTATTTCGCCTGTTGACAATATTAACGCCGGCATTTTTTCTACTTGAGCTTTTTGCAGTGCGCCGACTAAATCTTCAGTAGTTATTTTTTTCTTTTCTTTTGCTATGAGGTAGAACTCTTGTTTGCCGAACGGCGTGTCTGTGCGGACCTTTGCCGTAAATTCTTTCTTTTTTGCCAAGATTTCCTGCGTTATTTCTATATTCTTTTCCAAGAGAATTTCTTTTAGTCCTTTTAAAAAATCTGAATCTGTTTTTTGAAGTTTTGGTTTTTTTGTCTGCGCTTCTTTTTTTTCTTCAAAAATTTCTTCGTTTGTTACTTTTTCTTGTTTTTCTTCTTTGATTTCTTTGTTTATTGGCTGAGGATTTAACTTTTGTTCTACCAGATTTTTGGCTGTTTCGTTTGTTAGTGTGTGTATTTTCCAGAAAATTTTTGTTTCGTTGTCGTCTATTATTTGGATAGGCACTGCGAAGTCCTTTATTGAACGGAGTGCTACTCGAATTGCTGGCTCCTGCTCACTGTCTTGCAAAATTGAATTTTGTTTTAGAAGATTGAATGCTTCTTTTTCTTTGTGGTTCAAATAGTCTATGTATTTTTGGAGCTGTTCTTCTTGGCCTTGAATGTAATATAGTGGAGATGAGCCGACGCGCATGTTGCTTATTTTTAATTTTTGTTCTGATATTAATTCTGACATAAATGCTGATGTGAATATATTGCTTAATTTTATTGTGTTCGCGATTCTTACTGGGAGCTCTGGACCTCTTTGTCTTATCAACTCCATAATTCTCTCTTTTGTTTGCAGAACTTTTTGCATGTCGGGCATGAGCTCTTTGGGAAATCGCTGTATAAATAGTTTTATGAGAAATTTGTTTTTATGGCTTTAGCCAGGAAATTTCGTAATAAGTGACGTCGTTTTCTTCGTCAACTATTCCGATGAGGAGTTTCTTTTTTGTTGAGTGGGCTACGCGGTTTTTTGCTGCGAAATCGTGCCAGGTGTGTGGCTCGGATTCTCTAACTGCGTATGCTAACCAGAGAGCGTGGTCTTCTCCAGGCTTAGAACCTTTTTTGTAGATTCTGAAATCTGCTCCAAATTTCAAAGCTGTTTTCACGATGTATCCTTTTTGTCTCAAATCTTGATATAATGCTAATTTTGTTTCTATTCTTTTGTCATGTTTTTTTGCTTTCGATAACAAATTATCGAATGAGATTTCTTTATTTTTTGAGAATATTTGGATTTGCTTTTTGATTAGAAGATATGCTGCTTCAACTAACGCATATTCTATTCTTCCATTTATCTTTTCTCCAAAACGCGATTTTTCATACAACGAAAACGCTTCCATTTCATTGGAATGTATTTTTTCACTAGACATATAGGATTTAATCATATTTTTTTAAGTATTTTTATTATTTAAAGCATTGCTGAAGCTATCAGTAAATAGACTATTATTGATGTTCCGTCGGATACCATTGTTGCAAATGGTCCGGCTCCGATGGCTGGGTCCTTTCCAGCTTTTTTCAAAGAATAAGTTATGATGAATGATGTAAAATTTGTTAAGATTATACTTGAAAACATTGCTAAACTTATTATCTTCGCGGCTTCAAAGTCTTTCCAGAAAAAAGTAATTCCGAAAAAAGTTATCGATGCAACGATTACGGCAATAACTAAACTTATTGATGTTTGTTTTAAGATATACAAATGTATTTTGAGTTTGTCGCCTATGACTGATAGGTCTCTTATAAAAAGAGTTTGTAATTGATTTCCTAAAGCGCCACTTATGTAAACTACGGCAGGTATGAAAAATACGAGAATTAGTTTGCGCTGTATTACGTCTTCGAATAATCCTATCGCTGCCGCCGTTATTAAAACTCCGATTAGTCCGATTATCAGCCATGGCGCTCTGTGTAACACACTTTTTCCTAAAGGAACTTGAAGAGTATTTTCGTATTCTAAATGTGAATGATGAATTCCTGCAAAATGAAAAATGTCTCTCCTCAAAGATTTGTTAATCATATGGGTTACTTTTTTTGGAGGAACCATTCCGATTAGTTTTCCTGATTCGACTACTGGGAGCGATTTTAGGCCGTATTTTAGCGCCAAATCTGCAACGTGTTCTTCTAGCGATTTTGGAGAGACGCTCACAATTTTCGAAGTCATTATTTTGCTTATTTTTAATTCAAGGGAATTTTTGAACAACGCTTTGATAGAAATAACTCCGATGAGAGTGCCGTCATTTTCTGTAATGTAGAGATAGTCTATTGATTCATATTTTTTGCTTTGTTTTTTTAACATGTCTATTGCGTTTTTTATCGTTGAATCTTTTGTTATTGATGGAGCAGAACACATCACTTCGTGTATTTCGCAAAACCCTCTATCTTTTTTCATGAATTATTGTGTCGTGAGAAAGTTTTAAATCTGCGCTTTTTAGTTATAGTTTATGAAAGAAATCAATTTTTCCACAATTGATGCGAAATGGCAGAAGGCGTGGGAGAAGGCGAAGGTTTTCGAGGCTAAAGAAGATACTAAGAAAGAGAAATATTATGTTCTTGAAATGTATCCGTATCCTTCCGCTAAGGGTCTTCATATGGGTCACGCATTTAATTTTGTTATTGGAGATGTTTTAGCACGTTTTATGAGGTTGAAAGGAAAGTCAGTTTTATATCCGATGGGTTTTGATTCTTTTGGTTTGCCTGCTGAAAATGCTGCGATAAAAGATGGAACTCATCCGCAGAAATATACTGATGATTCTATTAAAAATTTTATAATCCAGCAAAAATCTTTGGGACTAAGTTATGACTGGTCTCGTATGCTTATGAGTCATGATTCAGAATATTACAAGTGGAATCAGTATTGGTTTTTACAATTTTTGAAGAATGGAATTGTTTATCGGAAAGCGTCGCCGGTTAATTGGTGCGGTAAGTGTGAAAGCGTTTTGGCGAATGAGCAAGTTCACGATGGAAAATGTTGGAGACATAAAGATACTAACGTAATTGTGAAAAATTTGGAACAATGGTTTGTTAAAACTACTAATTATGCCGACGAACTTTTGAGAGATGTTGACAAGCTCGACTGGCCGGAAAGAATAAAATCTATGCAGAAAAATTGGATTGGTAAAAGTGAGGGTGCGGAGATTTTGTTTGATATTCTTGGTAAGAAATGGCCGGTGTTTACGACACGTCCAGATACTTTATTTGGAGTGACTTTTCTTGTTGTCAGTGCGCAACATTCTCGATTGAATGAACTCGTGACTAAAGAACAGCGAAAAGAAGTCGATGCTTTTTTGAAAAAAGTCAAGAGCACGAAACAGGAAGACCTGGACAAGATGGAGAAGGAAGGAGTTTTTACGGGCTCTCATGCTTTGCATCCTTTGACGGGCAAGAAGATTCCGATTTGGACTGGAAATTTTGTAGTCGCTGATTACGGCAGTGGGACAGTGATGTGCGTTCCAGCTCACGATGCGCGAGATTTCGCGTTCGCGAAGAAATACGATTTGGATATTAAACAGGTTGTTGATTCAGGTGTTAAGGTTTTGAAAGAGGCGTATACTGGAAATGGGAAGATGATAAACTCTGGAGAGTTTGATGGATTGAATTCTATTGAGGCAAAAGAACATGTTGTTATATCTTTGAATAATAAAAAATTAGGGCGAAAAATTACGCAGTTCAAATTACGAGATTGGCTTATTTCACGACAGAGATATTGGGGGACACCTATTCCGATTATTTATTGCGACTCTTGTGGAACTGTTCCCGTTTCTGAAAAAGATTTGCCAGTTTTACTTCCGCAGAAAGTTGAATTTGGAAAGGGAAATCCTCTTTTGAGTAATGATAAATTTGTGAATGCTAAATGTCCTAAATGTTTTGGAAAAGCAAAAAGAGAAACTGACACGATGGATACTTTCTTTGATAGCAGTTGGTATTATATGAGATTTACTGACCCTAAAAATAAAAAAATGCCTTTGACGCCTGAAGAATTGAGTTATTGGATGCCCGTTGATTTCTATACTGGCGGAGCCGAACACGCTTGTATGCATTTGATTTACGCGAGATTTTTCACGAAGGCATTGCGCGATTTAGGATTTTTGAAAATTGATGAGCCGTTTCCAAGATTGTTTAATCAAGGAATGGTTCATGGGGACGATGGATTTGTGATGTCAAAATCTCGCGGAAACGGAGTTGATCCTTTAGATATGACTCGTAAATATGGCGCCGATACTTTAAGATTATTTTTAGTTTCGATGGCGTCGCCGGATAAAGATTCTGTTTGGAGCGCAACAGGGATGGAAGGAATGCATAAATTTGTTCAGAAAGTTTGGGAATATCCTAATTCAGTTAAGTTTGGCAAGTCGTCTTCAAAGTTGCAACATAAATTGAACAAAACTATTTTAGATGTCGAGCGCGAAATAGGAAATTTGAGTTATAATATTGCAATAATTAAAATTAGAACTTTGTTTGATAATTTTGAGAGCGAAATTTCCAAAGAAGATTTTGAGGTTTTTGTGAAATTGATTGCGCCGTTTGCGCCGCACGTTGCAGAAGAGATTTGGAGCAAGATTGGAGGTCGTGGATTTATTTCGTCATCTGATTGGCCCGTTGCTGATGAGTCAAAGATTGACGAGAGTATTGAAAAGGCTGAGAAGATTGTTGAACAGACAATCGCTGATGTTCAGAATGTTTTGAGAATTGTGCGCGACAAATCCGCGAAAACTCCAGAACATATTTATCTTTATGCGATTCCTTCAGAAGTTGGACTTTTCGATGTTGATGCGATGCGTGAGCGTGTTGGAATTGAAATTTCAGTTTTTGCAGTAAATGATAAGAAAAAGTTTGACCCACAAGGGAAGAGTGCAAAGGCGAAACCTGGGAAACCGGCGATTTTTGTAGATTAGTTGTTATATTTTTTATTATATAACTTTAAAAATCATTTTTTCTTTATGGGTTTATGGAAATTTATCTTGCGCATCCTGGTGAGAATGATGGTCAGAGTTTGACTGACGAAGGTGTTTGGCAAATAGGTGCTCTTGCTCGCAGATTAAATATCGAAAAAATAAAATTTGATAAAATTTACGCGAATGGACACAATGTTTCCAGACAATCTGCTCTAATATTGGGGAAATCTTTTGGAAGTCGAATTGTTCATGATGAAAGATTTGTTGAATTGAATAACACTATTATCGATGGTGAATTTAATGATTTGGAATTTGAAAATCTTAGTTATATTAATTTGTTTGTTGATGAAGTTGTCAGTCGCGGAGAGAGTACTCTCGTAATCCTTGGCGATGGGATACATAGAGCGATTATAAGCAGATTAACAGGATTGCCTATTGATTCAACAAGACATTTTTCTTTGTCGCCTGCGAGTTTGTCTGTGTTGAAATATCATGGCTCCGGAAGCACTGGATTTTGGAGACTTAATGTTGTTAACGATGTGAATCATTTGCGCGTTCCTTAGTAACATCGTTTTGTCTTTTTTCGGTGAAATTTTTTTGAGAAATTTCGTTTATCACTTTTTAGTTGTTTGATATTTAAGTATGAATATATTTTGAATAATATATTGTTTTTTGTTATTAATATATAAATAAGTTTTAGTTCTTTTTGATATGGAGGTGATGACATGAATAGGTCTAAACAGCTATCGCGGGAACGTTTGGCTGCTCTTATTGAATATGCTACAAATGACGCTGTGTATGGCATTACTCGGGAGGATAGAAATATTCTCAACGTTATTAGAGGTCCCAAGGACTTTATAGAAGAAAATAAATAAATTTATTAATTCATTTTTTATTCTTTTTTTATGGAAAATATTTTTTCTATGATCGTTTTGGCTTTTGTGCAAGGACTAACTGAATGGTTGCCAGTGTCAAGTTCTGGACATTTACTTCTTTTTGAGAGAATTTTAGGTTATTCTGGCGGACTCAATTTTGAAGTGGCTTTACATTTTGGGACACTTATGGCTGTTTTTATTTATTTTAGAAAAGAAATAGTTAATATTTCTCGAGCTTTTTTTTCTGGGAAATGGAAAACTCCGGATGGAAAGATGGGAGTGTTTATTGTAATAGGAACTATTCCTGCCGCATTGATCGGATTTTTCGCGAGTAAATATTTTGATAGTGTTTTAAGTGATTTTGTTCTTCTGGGGATGGGATTTTTAGTTACGGGCATTTTACTTTTGATAGTTGGTTTTGGAAATTCTATAAAAAAGAAAGAACTTGATAATAAGAAGAGTTTAGTTATTGGAATGGCTCAAGCCGTAGCTATTTTGCCGAGCATTTCAAGAAGTGGGGCAACTATTGCTTCAGGAATACTTTTAGGATTAGATGAAAAAAGGGCTATGCAGTTTTCTTTCTTGCTCTCAATTCCAGCGATTCTTGGAGCTTCTGTTTTGAGTTTTGGCTCTGGAGCTTTACCCGTCTATCTTATTATTCCTATTCTGGTTTCTTTTTTAGTGGGATTTGGAACTATCCATTTATGTTTCAAGTATGCACTTAATAAAAGAAGAAATTTTGCATGGTTCGGAGTTTATTGTATTTTATTGGGAATTGCCGTTATAGTTTATTCGTTGGTTTAATTTTTTGTTAAATATTTTCGCATTTTAATTAGTAGTGGTGGCTCTTCTCCATTTTCCACTTGAGAAATGCGTTTTCTATCGTGGTTTGGAACATAAGGAGAAGATGAAATGTTTCCAAAATAGCAGTATAATATTTTATCCTTATCAAAACCTTCATTTTGTAGAACTCTGCAAACATCTAAACCTGCAATATATCTTTTAACTGAATAACTACTCAATACGGGGTTGTTCAAAATCCTTTCAATAATTTCTGTTTTTTCTAATCCTATTATCTTTCCTAACTTTGAATTTTGTCTTACAACTCTTTCATGATTATAACCAGCGAATGGTGGATGACTAAGAATACTTTTCTTAACTCTATCTCTATTTTCCTCTCCATAAACATCAGTTGCCTCGTTTACAACTCTTTCATGATTTAAATTAGCGAATGGTGGATGACTAAGAATGGCTTTCTTAACTCTATCTCTATTTTCCTCTCCATAAACATCAGTTACCTCGTTTACAACTCTTTCATGATTTAAACCAGCGAATGGTGGAAAG
>SXGT01875358.1_pt1 | contig 11567 bp, 6 predicted proteins | sample 3176221 | NCBI WGS metagenome assembly SXGT01 (sample SAMN11356862, study PRJNA531348) | freshwater metagenome | isolation source: freshwater sample F1-120 | place: China: Fuxian Lake, Yuxi | collected 2017-12-25
CGAGCAAGTCATCGGCGCATCGGGAATGGCAAAAGCCTCTGTCTGATACCGCTCTGCCGTCGCAAAGAAGCGAATACGGGTTCGGCTTCCGCTCGTGACCGTTTCACGTCTATCAACACGGCTTTGACCTAGTCCTTACGTATTCTGTATGAACTCTGCGTTCTCTGCGCCCTTGTAGTGAACGCGTTATGCTGCGCTCTTGTCGATTCCCTAGATTTCCCAAGATCCACTTGTATTCCTTCTCTAATCTTGGTGTAATACTCACTGACCTTTCTTTGGGAGTTCTCCATATGAATCGCCGCCTCCCCCTCGCCATGTTCCTCTCCGCCGGAACCCTCTTCACCCTCGCAGCTCCAGCGTCCGCCCAGCAGATCTTCTCTTCCTGGGTCGGCCCTGTAAATGGACTTTGGAACTCGCCCGCAAACTGGAACAACCTCGATATTCCAAACGTCGCCGGCGATGTCGCCATCATCCCTGGCGGAGCAACTCCAATTCTGAACATCGCCGCCACACTCGACAAATTCGGGATCGGACCAGGCGCCACCCTTCAACATTCGAACAACGTTTCAATGACCATCCGCGCACAAACCGATGGTCTGGGTGTCACCGGCCTGTTGAGCAATGAAGGCACCTACGCCATGAATAGCGCGGGCAACCTTACTGACCTCGTCTTTTCCGGCCCCGTCAGCTCATATGCAGTCTTCGGGAACATCAACAACACGCCCGCCCGTCTCAATTGTTCCAACTCCACCGCCAACCGAATCTACGGCGCCAGCGGCAACGAAAAACTCATCTTCGAATCCGAGACAATTCTCGAAGGCTCCGCACAACTTGGACTCGGCCAACTTGAAGTTGAAAACTTCGGCAACCTCCGCGCAATTGGAAATCAAGGCCTTTACATCGATCCAAACCCCGCCGGATTCACAAATCGCGGCATCCTCGCCGCTATCTCCGGCCCGCTCGTTCTCACCAATGGCACTTTTCGAAACTTCGGCCCCGGCGCAATCGTCGCCGAAGCTGGCCAATCAGTCTACATCGATTCCGCCCGCGTCGAATCTGGCCTACTAGATACCTCCATCTCCGGCAGCATTTTCCCGCGGTCCAGCTCGCTCGTTGATGTTCGAGTCAATGGCTTTGTGCGCGTTCCCAACAACTCAAACTGCCACCTTGAAACGGCCGTCACCTTTATCAACGCTGGCTCCACTCTTTCACTAGAATCCGCTGGAAATCTCACGGACCTAGTTGTCGATTCTCCAGTCACAATCCTCGGTGTCAGTTTCAATGCTGGTATCACCTCCTCGAACTCAACCGCTAATCGGATCTATTCCAATACTGCTCAACGCCTCACCCTTGCCGACACTGCCTACATCCGCGGCTCAATGCAACTCGGCTTTGGTATCATGTCTCTGACCGTCAACGAATTCTGCGCTGTCGAAGCACTTGGTAACCAGGGATTGATCATCGACCCCAACGTAGATGGGGTCCTCAACAACGGTGTCCTCCGCGCCAAATCTGGCTCCTTACTCACCCTCGCAAACGGGGTCTTTGACAATGAGCTGGGTTCCATTGAAGCCGAACTCGGCGGCACGGTTTCGATCGCCAGTTCCACAATCAGCGGCGGATTGCTCACAGGCGGCGGACTCACCAATTTCACAAGCTCAGTTCTCGATGACGTAACCAACCAGGCCGACCTTCGCCTCCCAAACAACAACTCGGACACGCTTCGCAGCGGCATGGTCAACAACACTACTTTGAGCATGAATTCGGCAGGCAACGTAACAGATTTGCGTATTGACGGTCCTGTCACACTTTCCGGTTCAGGAGCCATTGTCGCAAGCAACTCCCAGGCCAATCGAATGTACAGTGCAAATGGCAGCCGCTTGACCAACGCTTCTGGTCACACTATCCGAGGCGCCATGCAGCTTGGCCTCAATCTCATGTCCATCACCAACAACGGTTTGATTGAAGCTATTGGTAACCAGGGAATCACTATCGATGCCGATGGCAACGGCTTTGACAATAACAACCTCGTACGCGCCAATTCTGGTTCTTCACTCACGATCTCCGCGACACCTTTCGACAACACCGGCGCAGTCATTCACGCTCAAGATGGCTCCGTGCTAAATATTAACAGTTCTACCGTTCTCTCTGGCACACTGACATCGGCCGGCTCAGGATACCTTAACTTTCATAGTTCCGAACTCAATTCCGTCACAAACAACGCCGACCTGCGACTTCCAAACAACAACACCGATGCGCTCCGCAACACACTCGTAAACAACGCGACACTCAACCTCAATTCAGCAGGTAACATCACCGACCTTCGGATCATTGGCCCCGTCACCATTTCCGGTCCCGGTGCAATCGTCGCAAGTAACTCTCAAGCCAACCGCTTCTACAGCGACAACAGCGGCCGCCTCACCAATGCCGCCGGTCACAGCATCCGCGGCGCCATGCAGCTTGGCCTCAACCTCATGTCCATCACCAACAACGGTTTGATTGAAGCCATTGGCAATCAGGGAATCACTATCGATGCCGATGTCAACGGTTTTGACAACAACAACCTCGTACGCGCCAATACCGGTTCAGTCCTCACAATTTCCGCGACACCTTTCGACAACACCGGCGCAGTCATTCACGCTCAAGATGGCTCCGTGCTGAATATCAACAGTTCCACCGTTCTCGCTGGTATACTGACATCGGCAGGCTCCGGCTACCTTAACTTCCATAGTTCCGAACTCAATTCCGTAACCAACAACGCCGACCTGCGACTTCCAAACAACAACACGGGCTTCCTGCGTAACGCCATGATCAACAACGGCGCACTCAGCCTCAATTCCGCTGGCAATCTCACCGACCTTCGAATTGTCGGACCAGTGACAATCTCCGGTACCGGTGCTCTCTCAGCTTCCAACTCCCTTGCCAATCGCATCTACAGCGACAACGCCGGCCGCCTCACAAACGCCGCCAACCACACAATCCGCGGCTCACTGCAACTGGGCGTCGGTCTCATGCCAATTACCAACCACGGGTCAATCCTCGCCACTTCCAATCAGGGAATTTCGATTATTCCTGATGCCAATGGGTTTGACAATCAAGGACGTCTCCAGGCAATGGGTGGCACTATCACGATCAACGGACCCTTTACTACTTCAGGCACGGTGATCGCAGATGCAGGCAACCTGATCAATCGCGCAACCGGCAATTTCCTCCAGACCGGCGGCAGCGTTCTCGCCAATGGTGAAATCGAAGTTGCCTCAAACGACTATCAACTTCAAGGCGGCAGCCTCGGCGGAACCGGCTTAGTAGATTCCGATGTCTTCAATTCCGGTGGCACAATGGCCCCAGGCTCCCCAACTGGTCCACTGACAATCCAGGGAACCTACACGCAATCCGCCACGGGTTCATTCGAATTTGAAGTCGGCTCCACCACCGACCCCTTGCTCAACGACACACTCAACATCACAGCCGTTGGTTCAGCAAACCTCGCAGGCACGATCCGCATTCGACGCTCCGCCGGTTTTACTCCGCCAATTGGTCAAGGCTTTACCATCGTCGGAACTCCCCCAAATCAACGCTTCGGCACCTTCTCCTCCATCATCTCAAACGACTTCTGGCACATCGTCTATCTCCACAACGCAGCGGTCGCCGTCTTTGATGGTGTCGGCCCTCCAATCTGCCCAGCAGATTTCAACCAAGATGGCATTCTGGACTTCTTTGACTACCTCGACTTCCTCGACGCCTTCGCCAACAACCTCCCCAATGCCGATTTTAACAACGATGCCATCATCGATTTCTTCGATTACCTCGACTTCGTAAATGCCTTCAGCACCGGATGCCCCTGACCAACATCTGCGGCTCACATCTAGTCACCATCCACCAGGTTTCCCCTTTTTCAAATAGGGGAAACCTCCTCGCGTGCTCTCACACTCGTGCTTCAGAGCATCCTGTGTAGAGAAAGTCATTGCGCCGGGAGTCTGGCTTCCCGCCAATGCGAATATCACTGCGGGAGTAAAAAATGTCAAGTCCAAAACACCTCTCATTTACTGTTTGCCTTTTCACCTTCGCATCACTGTTCGCCGATACTGCTTCGGCTCAGTCTATTACCGCCACCGGCACACCTCCTGCTGGCCATTTCATACCCTCCGGTGTCAGTGCGGATGGGACCGTTCTTATCGGTAATTCCGGAGATATTGCCTACCGCTGGTCGCCGGCTCTTGGCTTTGATCAGCTCATCCCGCCCGCGGGTGTCACCTCCGTCTTGCCCTATTCCATCACCGCAAATGGCTCCGTCATTGGCGGTACAACTTACGGAACCGCGGGCTTCCGCGCTTTTCGCTGGACCATTGACTCCGGCTTTCAGATTCTCCCGATTCTCCCCGGCGGCACATTCATGTTCGGATATGCCATGAGTGGCGATGGTTCGACGATTGTGGGTCAAGCGAACGATGGGACCTCTATGTACAAAGCCACTCGCTGGACAAGCTCCACCGACGTACGGGCACTCACCAATTTCGCTGGCATTATCAGCGATTCTCGCGCCAATGGCACGAACCACGACGGCTCCATTGTCGTTGGACAAACCTACATCGGCGGCACCAATTACGGATATCGCGCCTTCCGTTGGACCAGTGCGGGAATGACCAATCTGGGGACACTTCCCTCTTTCAACCATTCCAAAGCATTCTGCATAAGCGCTGACGGCGCTGTGATTGCTGGTACAAGCAGCTTGAACTGGATAGACACTCCTATCCATCCCGTACTATGGACTTCTGAGGGAATCACTGATCTGGGCCTTCCAGTCGGAATGAGCCAGGCTCAACCGTCGTGCATAAGTGCAGATGGATCCGCAATCGGAATACTCAGTTGGGTCGATGGACCCCGTGCTGCGTATTGGTCCATCTCCACGGGCGTTGTAGATCTCAACACCTACCTCCCAACCATCGGCATCGACCTCACCGGGTGGTTCCTCACACGAACCTACGGAATCAGTGCTGATGGTCGCGTCATTGTCGGCGAGGGCAGCTTGAACGGAGTGGGACAGGGCTGGATCGTGAGCCTGGGTTGCCTCACCGCACCCGCCATCACATCTCATCCAGCAACTCGCACCGCCTGTCCATCCGCAGCAGTGTCCTTTTCAGTAACCGCGAGCGGCGCGGGCCCCTTGAGCTATCTCTGGCAATGGCAGCCCGAAGGTGCCACCACATGGCTTGCCATCAACGATGGAAACAACCTCAACTCCTTTGGTGAGATCATCTTCACAGCTCTGAATTCAACCACCGCAACAATCACCATCAACGACCTGCGCACGCCGTCAACCACAGAGGTCCTGCGCATGGTCCACGCCATCGTTTCCAATCCCTGCGGCGACACGACTTCCAACTCCGCAACCCTCACCATTTCAATGGCCGACTTCAACTGCGATGGCGCGCTCGACCTCTTCGATTACCTCGACTTCGTCGCCGCCTTCGCTACCAATGAACCGGCTGCCGACTTCAACCGTGATGGAGTCATTGATTTCTTCGATTATCTCGATTTCGTTCATGCCTTTAGCTCCGGAGGTTGACACACTCAACCTGCTGGATTGTTCCTGGAGATGCAGGCGATGATCGCCTGCATCTTTTGTTTTGGGCCTTGCACAGAGTTTCGAATTTTCAAATCCCCTTCCTCACCATTTACTCACGCGCTTTTTTACATTTTGCACATTTTTCTTTTCCTCAAAATACTCAACAAACACTGCAAGAAACATGCTCCTGCACGCAATTCACAGTGTCGCATCTGAACTGTCTCAGATTGCACAATAACTTGCTTTCAACTTTCAGGAGTTTCCAATGTCCACCGCCCGCACAATCGTCGCCGCCGCACTCGCAACCTTTGCCTTCACTTCTTCTGCCAACGCTGTCACTTCCTTCTTCGACGGAATCTTCAATAACTCCAATTGGAACCTCACCACCATCACCAACGCCAGTGGCGCAGGCAGTACCGCTCAAGGCTTTCAAGTCCTCGCGGGCGGTAACCCCAACGAATATCGACGAATTCGACATCAACTCGTTGTCGGTGCTGCTGGCAACGGTGCAGTCCACAGCATCCACCTGAACAACACAGCCTTCTACACTCCCTCGAGCCAGGGCGCCATCACCTCCATCAACTACAGCGAAGACTCCATCAACTTCCTCCCCACCCAGGGCGGCAACGGCCAAGGTACTGGTCTTGCAATCTTCCAGGCTGGAAGGTACTACGAACTCCGCAACCCCACGCTTGTCATGCCCGCTTCCGGCTTCACAAACTGGGCACCCAACGCCGCAACCGGAACGATTGCCACCGACTATTGGGAAGTCTCCGGTGCTGGCATCCTCAACTCCTCTTCCAACCCCGACTTCACGATCACAGGCTCCATCATGCAACTAGGCTTCTGGCGCGGCAACTCCGCAAACCAGAACATCAACACCGACTGCGGCATCGACAACTGGCACGTTGACATCATCCCCACACCCGGCTCGTTCGCCCTCCTGGGACTCGGTGGCCTGGCCGCCATTCGTCGCCGCCGCTGATTCCAAGCTCTCTCTCCTCTTCTCTCTCGCTCCTTGACAACACGACCCGGGTCAGCATGTGGTGCTGATCCGGGTCGGGGTTGTTTTCAGTTGTTCTACTTCTCTACTGATCCACCGCTCTCACCAACTACCACCCACTCACCATCGTGATCTTCACGGCTAACCCAATTTCAATTACACCTGCCGCGATTATGCCAGTGAGCAGCGTTCTGCGAAACGAACGGTCATCACCGGTATACGCCCGCACAAGAAACGCGCTGAATGTCAACATCGCTGCCGACACCACCATCATGCACACGCTGATCAGCACAAACCCACCCACTTGCAGCAGATGATTCTCCCCATCACCCCAAATCAAAATACACACCAGCATCGGCACCTGCGAAATCCCCGCTCCTGTCAAACACTTCGGCCATGAAGACTCCGGCATTTCTGCATACGGATTATGCAACATGCCACACTCAGGGCATCGAATCCGCTCCACCCTCCCCTTCCGGAGTGCTTTCAGCGAATAGTTGCAATTCATGCAATTCCAAACTTCCATAATGGCAAATCCTATCAATCCGCTCACAAAATTTCCGCCACTTTCCTGCCAAATTGCCCTTCAATCCCCGCGCCAATTCTGCTATTCTCAAGCCATGCTCAACCTGCGCTCAACAATGCTCGTACTCGCCTTTGCACACACAACTTTTGCACAGTGCGTCCCCGCTTGGGATACCGCCATCGGTTCTCCCGGTATTACTTCCGACGGTTACGCCGGTCCCATGATCGCCTTTAACGATGGCCGCGGCGAAGCCCTCTATATCGGCGGCTCTTTCTCCTCTGCAGGTGGCTACGTAACCCGCGGCATCGCTCGCTACGACCCAGCCAACCCCGACACTAACTGGTCCGATGTTGGCGGCGGCTGTTACTCAACACAAACCAACTACTTTCTTGCCGCACTCACCGTACACGACTTTGGCTCAGGCCCAGAACTCGTCGCTGGTGGCTCTTTTGCAACAGCTGGAGGAACCGCCGCCTCCACCAACCTCGCGCGATGGAACGGTCAACGCTGGCTCGGACTGGGCACTCCCAACGGCGCAATCTGGTCACTCGCAACTTTCAACGGCCGCCTCTATGCCGGCGGCGGTTTCACCAGCATCGGTGGTGTCACTGTCAGTGGAATCGCATCTTTTGACGGCACAACATGGTCCTCTCCCGGCACAGGGATGGCTGGCGGTTTCTCCCCAGGGGTCTTCGCCCTCAAGGTCTTTAACGATGGCACGGGTCAGAAGCTCTACGCCGCTGGCCGCCTCGGCTCCATCGGCGGCGTCAACGGAATGATCGCGCGATGGACCGGCTCCGCCTGGCAACCCATCGGTGCCGGCATCACTGCAGTTCAGACCTTCTCCGACATCGAAGCCATGGCTATCCACAATGATGGAACCGGTGACAAACTCTATGTTGGTGGCTACGACCTTCGGGTCGGCGCTGTGACAACCAGTGTCGCGCGCTGGAGTGGAACCTCTTGGTCACCAGTCGGCCAATACCTCGGTGGCCGCACTACCGCGCTTGCCTCTTTCGACGATGGAGGCGGTTCAAAGCTCTACAACTCTGGCACCGCACAACCGGGCATTAATTACATCGCCAGTCTGGTCTCAAATCAATGGACAATCGTCGATGGCGGCGTTGGTCAGCCTGGTGGACCCCCATGGCCAAGCACCTTTGGTCTCTGCACGTGGCAGCAAAAGCTCTACATCGGCGGCGATTTCGACTACGTCGGCACAGCTCAGCTCCCCGCCAGCGGCCTGGTCGTGCGAACTTCCTGCATTTGCCCCGCAGATTTCAATGACGACGGAATTCTCGACTTCTTCGACTACCTCGATTTCGTCTCCGCGTTCAGCGCCCAATCTCCCACCGCCGATTTCAATCTCGATTCAATCATCGACTTCTTCGATTACCTCGACTTCGTGCAGTCATTCAGTACAGGCTGTTAGTTCGAAAAGACTCCGGAAAAATTGCCTTGAATTGGTCGCTGTACGGCTGACCGGCTGGCAAGTACCTGTTTTTGCGGTTTTTCTGTCTTTGGTCAAGCCACCTTCAGCGTCGAAAGCGCCTTTGACTGTAATGGCATCTACGCGGGAACTCAGTTCCTGTGTTGCTGCCTATCACAGCCAATAAGGACGCTCTCATGACATCAACCTATTCGCATTCCATCGACCTCCCATCAACCGCAAAAGCGGCTCTCCTGCTCGCCTTCTCCATGAGCGCCGGGCTGGCATTGGCTGGACCGCTTTCCCCGCCAGCTGGCCCAGTCACTTCTTCCTTCAAAACTCTGAACGAAGTTGAACCTCGCCTCGTTCTAAGTGCAACAACCAACCCCGGAGATGCAGACAGCTTCATCCGCATTACTCAATCCGGCTCATATTACCTTTCCGGTAATATCACCGGCGTGAGCGGCAAGTCAGGCATCGAAATTGCCGCCGCAAATGTCACAATTGATCTGAACGGCTTCACCCTGAAGGGAGTCGCTGGCTCTCTTACCGGCATCACGCTTGGCATGCTCAATCCAGACAACATCAAAATAAGAGACGGAATCGTCACCGGATGGGGGGCCGCGGGTATCAACTTGGCATCAAGCAACGGGATTTCCTGCGAAGTCATCGACGTGTTGGCAAATGAAAACGCCGGTCACGGAATCCACGTCGGCCAGCTTGCCAAAGTCACGGATTGCCAGGCCAATCTCAATACTGGCAATGGAATCATGGCAACCTACTCCGGAACCATCATCCTAAATTGCATCACTCATTACAATACCTTGAACGGCATCACGAGTCAGAATGGTGGCACCATTACCAACTGTGCCGCATATGGCAACACCCTCGTCGGAATCTACGCTGAAACTGCCGTTGTCGAAGGCTGCCAGGCACACTTCAATCACAGCGAGGGCTTTACTCTGGCCGATGGCAGTACCATCACCAACTGCGTTGCCAACCTCAATACCAATGCGGGAATCTCTGCAACCGATCGCTGCATAGTTCTGAACAACTCAAGCCACAGCAATGGAAACGGAGCTGTCTCAGCTGGGATCAAGATCACCGGCACCGCGTGTCGTGTTGAAGGTAACAACGTCGCCTCCAACGACTATGGGATTCACGTTACTGGCACTGGAAACCTGATTTTGAAAAATTCCGCTCGCAGCAACGGTTCCGGTAATTACGAAATCGTTGCCAGCAACCGAGTCGGCCTCATTGTCGTGCCGCCGCTCAGCGGTGCAATCACCGGAAATGGCCCGGGAGCGGGGTTTGGTTCAACGGATCCCAACGCCAATTTCGCGTATTGACCGGTCGGGACTCAACTGCACCCTCGCGCAACCAAACAAATAGCCAGCAATTTCCTTGAAACCAAGGTCTTTTTCCTGTATGGTCTCCATATCTGGTGTGATCGAATTCACATCCGGTATGGAGCAATCATGAAAACCCCTCGTCTATTCCACACGACGTCCGCAATTCGCCTCATGCTCGCCGCGGGTACTTCTCTCGCTCTTGGACATGGTGCCCTCGCTCAAACTTGGAATGGCCTGGGTGCAGACAATAACTGGGCCAACGGAGCGAACTGGGTTGGCGGGCTACCGCCGGTCAACAACGGTACCGCAAATCTCATATTCGGCGGCGTCACTCGCCTCGCCCCCAACGTCATACCTGCCTACGACATCAACTCCATCACCTTCAACAATACCGCCGGCATCTTCTCCATCGGCGGCGCAGTTCCACTCACTATTCGCGCCGGAGGCATTGTCAACAATGACACCTCGAACCAGACTCTGAACTTACAGCTTGTTCTCACCACTCAAACATGGAATGCGGCTTTCGGTCCCCTCACCGTAATCGGGCCGGGTGCATCGCTTAGCGGTGTGCTTACAACCTTGACAAGCGGCCAACCAATTCAGATCGGCTCACCAATTTCTGGAACCGGATCGATCGTCAAAAACGGATCTGGACCCATGATGCTCTTGGGAGCAAATACTTATGCCGGTCCAACCACTATCAACCAAGGCTCGGTGGTAGTTGGTTTCGCCAACTCTCTCTCCGATGCAAGCGCCATGCACATCGGTGCCGCGGGGGTACTTGAAATAAACAGTCTGACTGACACAATCCCCAGCCTAACTGGCGATCCAGGCTCGGTCGTCACACTCGGCTCAGGCACGCTTTCTATTGGCGGACTTCCGGATGTTACAGCCTACACGTTTAGCGGCATCATCGATGGCGCAGGAAACCTCTCCAAGATCGGGCTGCACACGCAGGTGCTTGCGGGAGCAAATACCTACACCGGCCTCACAACGGTTTCAAACGGAACCTTGCGGCTTGCCGCCAATGAACGACTGAATGACACCTCTGATATCCTCATCTCTGCCGGATCGCTTGAGCTTCAATCCTTCACCGAAACGGTTGACCAAGTCACAATGACCTGCGGCACGATCGACGGTGGTGGAAACCCCGGCACCGGGACCATCATCGCCAATTCCATCAACATTCAGGGCGGCAACCTGAGGGCAAGAGTGGGCGGAGCCGCTTCCATAACAAAATCTAATACCAGCACTAATTCGTTGTTCCATGGCACCGGAAGTTCTTATACCGGTGCGACAACCATCACCGGCGGATCGCTAATCACAAACTCATTTGATGTTCTACCAGACACAACGGTTGTGACTGTAACAGCCCCGGGACAACTTCAGATGATTAACTTCGCTGACACTATCGCTGGAATTGCGGGCAATGGAACGATTCAGGTACTTAACACAACTTTGACTATTGGCGCCGGCAACGCCAACAGTTCCTTCCCGGGTGTCATCACCGATACAGGAACCTCTGGTACCGTCACAAAAATTGGCACCGGCTCCCTCTCCCTTTCAGGTGCAAATTCGTTCGCCAACCTTCGCGTGAACCAGGGATCGATCTTGCTCGTTGGCCCCGAGCGACTTGTCGATTCATGCGATGTCGTCATCAACGCCGGACAATTTATTGTGGAAGATGAACG
>SXGT01541576.1_pt1 | contig 11565 bp, 8 predicted proteins | sample 3176221 | NCBI WGS metagenome assembly SXGT01 (sample SAMN11356862, study PRJNA531348) | freshwater metagenome | isolation source: freshwater sample F1-120 | place: China: Fuxian Lake, Yuxi | collected 2017-12-25
CGCCGGGCCGTCGCCGGTCGCGACAAAGATTTCGTCGCGCATCGGATCGTAGATCGCACCGGCGATGACCTCGGTGGCGGGGGGAGCGTCCTCCGGCGCGGTCTCGATCGGCAGATGGGCCACGGCCGCGATCGAGACCGCGAAGTGCGGCACACCATGGGCGAAGTTGACGGTGCCATCGAGCGGATCGACCACCCAGGTGATGGGGGCGTTCTCGCCGGTCTCGGACTCGACCGCACCGCTCTCCTCGGTCAGGATCCGGTGCTCGGGAAAGCGCGCCCGCAGCCGATCCCGGATGAGCTGGTCGGCGGCATGGTCAGCATCGGTGACCAGATCGACCGCGGCCGACTTGGTGGCGATCCGCCGCGGCTGCTTGAAGCGCTCGCGCAGGAGCGCGCCCGCCTCCGCCGCGATCTCGGCGGCGGCATCCGCCAGCAGGAGGGGCGACGCTTCGGCCACCCGCGCTTCCTATCAGACGCACGCCGCGCGGTAAGCCCAAGGCCTTCCCTTCCAGCGCCGTTCTCGAGCCGCTGGATCTGGCGCGCTGGTCCTCGGCGCCCCCAGGGCCACCCCTTCCGTCGGCAGGCCGTGCTGCGCTACGCCAGAGCGGGACTCGGTCGCTCGACCGGACGCGCTCCAGGCGCAGGGAGCGTGCCGCGGGAGCAGGATCGAGAGAACGGGAGGCCCGGATGGAGATCAACGGTATCGCACATCTCTTCGTGACCGCGGGGGATTTTGGTCGTGCACGCGCTTTCTATGCTGAACTTCTGCCTTTCCTCGGCATGAAGCCGGTGCTCGACGGCGAAGGTTTCTACTACTGCGTCGGCGGACGCACGGCTTTCGGGGTGCGCGCCGCCGATCCGGCGCACACGGGCGAGCGTTTCGATCAGGGGCGACCGGGCCTGCATCACGTCTGTTTCCGGGCACGCTCGCGCGAGGACGTGGACGCGGTCTTTGCGCGGGTCGTCGCGCTCGGTGCGAACATCGTCCACCCGCCCGAGGAAGGCGCCTGGGCACCGGGCTACTATTCCGTCCTCTTCGAAGACCCCGACGGCTGCCGGCTCGAAATCAATTTCGTTCCGGGGCGTGGACTGCTGGCGGAAGAGGGTCGATCCGAGGTCGCGCCCGGGTGAATGCCGTGACCAGTGCTGTCACCACGGGCCTCGATCCTGCGCCGCTCTGGGTCGCGCCCTTTGCCGCACTGCTGCTCTCGATCGCGGTCCTGCCGCTCGCCGCGCCGCGCTTCTGGCACCGGGGATACCCGCTGGTGGTCCCCGCGCTGGCGGCGCCGGTGATCGTCTGGCTCATGGCGGTGGATCCCGGTCGGCTGCTCCATACCGGGGGCGAGTACGTGTCGTTCCTCTGCCTGCTCGCCTCCCTCTTCGTGGTTTCGAGTGGCATCGCGATCGAGGGCGGACTCAAGGCCTCACCGGCAGGCACTGCGCTGGCGCTTGGGCTGGGTGCCGTTCTCGCCAACCTGATCGGAACCACCGGGGCCAGCATGTTGCTGGTGCGCCCCCTGCTGCGCGCCAATCGCTACCGGCCGCGCGCCGCGCACGTTTTTGTCTTCTTCATCTTCATCGTCTCGAATCTGGGTGGACTGTTGACGCCCCTGGGCGACCCGCCCCTCTTCCTCGGCTATCTGCAAGGCGTTCCGTTCGCGTGGACGTTCCGCCTGCTGCCGCAGTGGGCCTTCGCGGTGGGCGCGGTGCTCGCCATTTCCTTTTGCGTGGACGCCATGATCGCTCGCCGCGAGGGGGCAGCCGTGTCGGGCGCCGGACGAGAGTCGTTTGGACTCCGGATCCGGGGCCGACGCAACGTGCCGCTGCTCGGCGCAATTCTGCTGCTCGTCTTTCTCGACTCACCGCTGCGCGAGATCGGCATGATCGTGGTGGCGCTCGTGTCGTACCAAAGTACTCCGGAGGCCGTGCATGACGTGAACGAGTTCTCGCTCGGCCCGATCCGCGAGGTGGCGATTCTCTTCTTCGGGATCTTTGCCACCATGATCCCCGCGCTGGCGCTGCTCGAGCGGCACGGCGGCGCACTCGGCCTCGATCAGCCGCTTGAGTTCTTCTGGGCGACGGGCCTGCTCTCGAGCGTCCTCGACAACGCCCCGACCTATCTGACCTTCCTCGCGGCGGCGCGCGGACTCGGCTTGCCGGCCGAGGTCGGTGGCACGAGCGGCGAGCTGCTTGCGGCGATCAGTTGCGGTGCGGTGATGATGGGAGCGAATACCTACATCGGCAACGGGCCGAACTTCATGGTGAAGGCGATCGTCGAGGAGGCGGGCGTCACGATGCCGAGCTTCTTCGGCTACATCGGCTGGTCGGCGGCCGTGCTGCTGCCGGTGTTCGCCCTGGTGTCGTTGATCTTCTTCATGTGACGAGGCGGCGGTCGACTCGCCCCGCCCGCGCACCCCGCCGGGGGGTTCGGATCAGCGGCCGCGGAAGCGCGGCGGGCGCTTCTCCAGAAAGGCGCGCGGGCCCTCGCGCGCATCCTCGGAGGCCATGACTTCGCCCGCGATTGCGTTCTCGATCTCGTGCGCCTGGTCGAGTTCCATGCCGCTGGTGCGCAGCACGCACTCCTTGATCTTGCGCAGCGCGAAGGGACCGTTCTGGGCCAGCTTGGTGGCGATTTCAGCGGCACGCCCGGCCAGTTTGTCGGGCTCGACCACCTCGTTGATCAGCCCGAGCCGGCAGGCCTCGTCGGCGTCGATCAGATCGCCGAGCAGCAGGATCTCCATGGCGCGGGCCCAGGGGATCTGGCGCGCCAGCCGGACCATCGATCCGCCGCCCGGCACGAGTCCACGCTTGACTTCGGCGAGGCCGAGCCGGGCGCCGCGTGCCGCGATCCGGATGTCGGTGGCGAGCAGGATCTCACACCCACCCGCCGTTGCGATCCCGTTCACCGCGCCAACGATCGGTTTGTAGAGTTCGAATCCCTTGAGCAGGGAGGTCATGGTCAGGCCGAGATCGCCCATGAGCCGATGATCCCACTCGCTCTCGGGTTGACGCGCGCCCGTGAAGAGCGGAATCAGCAGCCCGAGATCCCCGCCGACCGAGAACGCCTCGCTGCCTGAGCCGGTGAGCACGGCGCAGTGGAGTTCGGGATCGTCGCGCAGCAGCGTCCATGCTTCGCCCAGTCGCACCATCATTTCGGGGCTGATCGCGTTGCGCCGCTCGGGCCGGTTCATCACGACCCAGAGAACGTGACCACGTCGCTCGACCAGGAGATCCATCAGGGGGCCTTCTCGACGGCGATCGCGACGCTGTCGCCCGCTGCGATGCCCTCGAGCCGCTGCGGATAGTGTACGGCAAGCGTTTTCGGTCCCAGATGTGGCATGACGCATTCCTCCGGTTGGCGTCCGCGCCGGATGCACGGGGCCCGGCCAGCTAGCACGTCCGCCGCAGGCGAGGCCACGCTCGTCCTCGATGAGGTGTCAGGCTGTGGGGCCCGCGCCACCCTTGCCCTGCCACCCGTCGAGCGTTGCTGTCCAGTCGAATGGGGTATGGCCGGTGAGGGTACCTCGACGGATGGTAGTCATCGCGCCATTTCCCCCGATTTCATCCGCCCTTCGGATGGAACCTGGGCTGCGAGGAGGATCGCTCCGGGCTTGAGTTCCCCTCCAGGCGGCCTGTCGACCGAGCGCATTCTAGAGTTTTGCTCGCAGGTGATTCATTCGCTCGGGCCTTGGCCGACATTGGGGCTCGACCGCGGACACGATCCCGGTTGACAGTCGCCGCCCGACCGTGGCATGGCCGCACGACGGGTTCCGCAGGATTTCCGGCCCGCGCGTGCCTCGGCCGTGCAGACGGCGGCACCTCCGCGTGGTCGGGGGAGGGGCGACGATGCCCATTTCAAGTCTTCCATGTGCGTTTCATCCCGACGCCGGCCGCGGCGGCGGAACTGGGGGGTGCCGGCGCTTGGCAGGTGCGGCCGTTGCCGGTCTGCTCTGCGTGGTCATCGTGCTGAGTGCTGTGCCCGCCTCGGGCGCGAATCCGCTTGACCTCTGTCGCGCGACGGTCGGCAAGGTGGCGGGCTCCTTCGCGAAACTGCGGGCGCGTCAGATTTTTCGCTGTGCGCAGGATCAGTCCTGTGACAGTGCCCGCGACGCGGCCAGCCTGGAGGCGATTCGCGAGCGCTCGCGCCAGCAACTCACTGCGGCCTGCGCGACGCTCACGGGCGCGAGCCTCGGCATGGGCGACACCTGTCCCGATGCCAGCGGCGTCTGTGCCCCGTCGCTCGTGACGACAAAAGGACTGGTCGAGTGCATGGTCTGTCTGGTGGGAGGCGCGCTCGATCCGGTCCTCAAGCGCTTCAATGGCGCGGATGCCGCGGTCGCCGAGAGCTGTGGCGGGTGCTCGGCGACGCCCTGTACCGACGGCGCTTTCTGCGAGCCACCACCCGGACACTGCACGGAGGCGACCAGTGCTGGGGTCTGCGTCGACCCGCCCGCGGCCTGTGCCGAGGTCGCGCAGCCCGTGTGCGGCTGTGATGGCAACACCTGGGACAACGACTGCGAGCGGCGGCGAGCACTCGTCGGTCTTGCGCACGAGGGCCCCTGCCAGGCGAGCTGCGGCGCGACCAATGGCGACACCTGCCCAGCCGGGACCTTCTGTGATTCCGCTCCCGGGACGTGCGGCGACGGCGCGTGCGCTGCCGTGCCCGAGACTTGTCCGGACTACTCGATGCCGGTCTGCGGCTGCGACGGCCAGACCTTCGACAACGATTGCGCGCGTCGCCAGGCCGGCGTCGGGCTCCAGCATATCGGTGCTTGCCACGAATTCTGTGGCAGCGACGCGGCCGGTGACGCCTCCTGTTCCGACACGACGCGCTTTTGCGAGCTGCCGCCGGGGATCTGCGGCGGCCTGAGCGTGGCGGGCAAATGCATCGAGCGGCCGACCGATTGTACCGCGGGCGACCAGGCGCCCGTGTGCGGCTGCGACGGCGAGACTTATCCGAGTGACTGCGAACGGATGCGGGCTGGGGCCGCCAAGCTGCATGATGGCCGCTGCCAGAGTTATTGTCTCGATTCCTCCGAGTGTGGTGCCGGCGAGATCTGCGAGATGATGCCGGGCTGGTGCGGTACGACGATCCCGGGGCCGCTGCCGACGCCTGTGCCATCGGGGCCGAACCCGTGGCCGAGCGGCGGTACCTGGTCGACGCCGGGGCCGTCAGGGCCGAATCCGTGGCCGAGCGGCGGTACCTGGTCGACGCCGGGTCCAAACCCGTGGCCGACGCCAATTTTCTTTCCGGCCAGACGGTCCGCCTCGACGATGCCACCCATCATGACCTCCGGCTACTGCGTTCCCATGCCGGAGTCCTGCCCTGCCGACTTCCACGATCCGGTGTGCGGTTGTGACGGCCAGACCCATGCCAACGATTGCGAGCGGCAACGGGCCGGGGCATCCCTCCAGCACTACGGGGCCTGCTTCACCGACTGCGCCAGCGACCCGACGCAATGTGATGCGGGTGAGTTTTGCATGGTGGCCTACGGTTGCGGCGCTGCCGGTGGTCCGAGCATCTGCGCGCCGATTCCGACCGAGTGTCCGCAGGGGGAGTTCCGGCCCGTGTGTGGCTGCGACGACCAGACCTACGAAACTTCCTGTGAAGCCGCGCTCGCCGGCGTGAGTGTCGCCTTCGCGGGCCCGTGTCCGAGCGACCCGATCGACCCGACCGAGCCCGGTCCCGGTGGCGAGGAGTGCGGCACCTACGTTTGTGCTCCGGGGATGAAGTGCATCAAACCGCCGGGCCACTGCGACGCTCCGGCGACGAGCGGGATGTGCATGCCTTCTTCGGATTTGGTCTGCACCATGATCTACGATCCGGTGTGCGGCTGTGATGGTCAGACCTACGGCTCCTTCTGCGAGACGATGCAGAACGGGACCGCGGTCGATCATTGGGGGGCGTGCTGGGGCGAGGGGTCACCGACGGGAGCGGTGACCGATCCGCCCGAGCCACACTTCTGAGGTGCCTCGACTCGGCGGGTCGCCACACGGCCCGGTGGCGTCGGCAGCCGGACCGTGACGCGATCTCGTGTCCCACGGTTGCGCTGCCAGCGACGTCGGAGCGCGCGTCACGCACAATGACGTGGTCCGTCGAGAAGGTTCTTGTGGGGCGAGCGGGCCGAATCCGGGTTGTTTCGCCGGGGGGCGAATGCTCTGATCGGCGCGATCGCGGTTTCGATCGCGCCACGTCCCCGGGGCTGGTGCGCAGCGAAGGGGCGGGGCGCCTGGGAGGGCCGATCATGCGAACTCTGTTTGACCGATGTGCCGGTGGGTTGCTGGGGATTGCCTTGCTGGCTCTGGGCTTTTCACCGCTCGCCGCTGCCGCCAGCGAAGCGCCAGACCAGGCCCAGCTTGAGCAGCTCGTCGCGCCGATTGCCCTCTACCCCGATGCCCTCGTGGCCCAGATCCTGATGGCCTCGACCTATCCGGTCGAGATCATCGAGGCGCAGCGCTGGGTGCAGGGCAATCCCGGCGTCAAAGGCGACGCACTCCAGCAGGCCATGCAAGGGCAGAGCTGGAACGCGAGTGTCAAGTCGCTGACGGCTTTCCCGCAGGTCCTGCAGATGATGAGCGACAAGCTCTCGTGGACGACCGATCTCGGCAACGCCTTCCTGGCCGATCAATCGGATGTCATGAATGCCATTCAGGCGCTGCGCCAGCGCGCGAAGGCGGCCGGCAATCTGCAGAGCAATTCCCAGCAGACCGTCACGGTCCAGAACCAGCCTACGGCGACCCAGCCCCAGACCATCGTCATCGTCCCGGCCAACCCGCAGGTGGTCTACGTTCCGACCTACAATCCGAGCCTGATCTACGGCGCCTGGCCCTATCCCGCCTATCCGCCCTACTACTATTACCCCCCCGGCTATGTCGCGACGGCCTCGATCCTCTCGTTCGGCGCCGGCATGGCGGTCGGTGCGGCGCTCTGGGGTGATTGCAACTGGGGGCACGGCAACGTCAACGTCAACATAAATAACTACAACCGATTCAACAATACCAATATCAGCCACAACCAGTGGCAGCAGAACTTCAACCAGCATCGTTCGAACTGGCAGGCGGGCAATCAGCAACGCACGGATCGCTTCGGCAACGGGGGCTCCCTCACGGACTCGCAGGCCCGCGACGAATTCAAGGGCTGGGAGAACAAGGCGAGCAGTGACCGCGCCCGTTCGGGCGATGGCCTTGGCCGGGGCGAGGACCGGAGTGCGAGCGGTCGAGGTGGCGATTCCTTTGGTGGCGACCGGGGCGGTGGCGACGGCTTCGGCGGCGACCGCGGGGGCGGCGATGGCTTCGGTGGTGGGCGCGGCGGTGGCGACGGTTTCGGCGGCGATCGCGGCGGCGGTGGTTTTGGTGGCGGCCGGGCCGGCTTCGGCGGCGGCGGGAGGCGTGGCTTTGGTGGCGGCCGCGGCGGTGGCCGGCGCTGATCTCCAGCTCGGTGTTGCGAACCCAGCCCAAGTCGTAGCCGCTCCCTGCTAAGGGACCGGCTCGGTGAAGCAGCGCACGCAAGAGCTCACGGGTGCCGGAGCGCCCCCGGGTGCCGGAGCGCCCCCGGGGAAGCGACGGACGCACGTCCTCCTCGCACTGTTCGCGGCCGCGGTCGTGACGGTCGCGGCAGAATCGCGCGCCCAGGCGATCCCGGCCGACGCTCCGGACGACCCGGACCATCCCCACTCGCACGGTTTCCACGACGAGAGGCCGCAGCCCGCGGGCGAACCCGGCGAGAAGGTGATGTCGTTCGGGATCGACGAGCTGGTCGTGACGGCCAGCCCGCTGCCGCGCACGGCGAGCCAACTCGCGCGCGCGGTTTCGGTACTCGAGGGCAAGGAGCTGTTGCAGGATCAGCAACCGACGATCGGTCAGACAGTGGCGGGACTGCCGGGCGTCAGTGCAACCTGGTACGGCCCCGGCGCCAGTCGCCCGGTGGTGCGCGGCCTCTCGGGTCCGCGTGTGCTGGTCCTGGAAAATGGGCTCTCGACGCTCGACGTCGCGAGTGCGAGCGACGACCATGCCGTCTCACTCGATCCGCTCGCCGTGACCGAGGTGGAGATCCTGCGCGGCCCGGCAAGCCTGCGGTTCGGACCGGGGGCGGTGGGCGGGATAGTCAATACTATGGACGGCAGGGTGCCGGCGCACCCCGCCGAGGCGGCCTTCGGTGGCAGCGTCCAGGCGCGCGGCGCCTCCGTGAACGGCAGTTTCAGTGGCGCTGCGGTGCTCGACGGGGGCGCGGGGCCGCTCGCCTGGCATCTGAGCGGCTCGGGCCTGACCTCGGGTGACACCCAGATTCCGGGCTATGCCCGCTCCGCCGAACTCCGCCGGACGGATCCGCTGCCGCCGGGCGAGCCGGAGCCTTACGGCATCCTGCCCAACAGTGCGGTCGAGACCAACGGCTTTTCGGCCGGACTCGCATGGGTCGGCGATGGTTTCCACCTCGGCGCCGCCCCCTCGCTCTTCCAGTCCAATTACGGCGTGGTGGCCGAGCCCAACGTCACGATCGATCTCACGCAGAAGCGACTCGACCTCGGCGGGGCGATCGAGGATCCGGCCGGTCTCCTCCACGAGCTTTCGCTGGACGCCCGCCTTGTCGACTACGTCCATACCGAATTCGAGGGGGACGAAGTTGGAACACGCTTTGACAACCGCGGCTACGATCTGCGGGTGGAGGCGTTGCACGAACGGTTGGGCCTGACCGAGGGGGCGCTCGGCTTCCAGAGCCTCCGTTCCGACCTCGCCGCACTCGGCGAGGAAGCCTTCCTGCCGCCGAGTGTCGCGCAGGCCGAGGGGCTGTTCCTGATCGAGGAAGTCGATCTGGCCCCGCTGGCGCTCGAGCTGGGCGGTCGTCTCGACGACACGCGGGTCGATTCGAGCGGTGGCGAGGCTTTCGGGCCGGCTGTCGAGCGCAGTTTCATCACTGGCAACATCGCGCTCGGCCTTCTCTGGGACGCGCCGGCGGAGCAGAACCTGGCCCTCTACCTGAGCTGGATGCAGCGGCCGCCCAATGCCGAGGAACTCTACGCGCGGGGGCCCCACATCGCGCTCGACCGCTTCGAGATCGGTGACCCGGACCTCGGTTCCGAGAACTCGCTCGGCGTCAGCCTGGGCGAGATCGGCAACTTCGGTCCGATCGACTGGTCGATCAGTGCGTTCTACACCGATTTCTCGCGCTTCCTCACGCTCTTTCCGAACGGCCAGATCGAGGATGGCCTGGCCGTCGAGGTTTTCGAGGAGGTCCCGGCACGCTTCGCTGGAGGCGAGGCCGAGCTGGCGTGGCATGTCTTCGACGATGCCGAATCGGCGCTGCACCTCGCCGGCCGCGTCGACGGTGTCCATGCACGCCAGACGAACAGTGGTGAGCCCTTGCCACGCATCCCGCCGGCACGTCTCGGTGCCACCGTGACCTGGGAACGCGGTCCCGCCCAGGTCGAGCTCGACATGCTCCACGCCTTCGCCCAGGACGACGTCCCGCCCGGTGTGTTGCCGACGGCGGGCTACACCATGCTCGATCTCGAACTCTCGTGGGACTTCGACGCGATCGGCCCGGTCAAGCCGCTGCTCTTCTTCGCGATCATGAATCTGCTCGATGCCGAAGCTCGGGACGCCGCGTCGTTCCTGAAGGACATCGCCCCGTTGCCCGGGCGTAACTTCACCGGCGGTGTGCAGATGACGTTCTGAGGGGCGTCGGCAGGGTGTGCAGGGGCGGGGCTCCCGGGCTCAGCCGCCGCCAGCCTCGCGGGCCGCAGCGCGAAAGACACCCTTCGCCATGAGACTGGTCTCGCGGCGCGCGCGCGCCGCGTAGATCGCGGCCGCGCTCTCGCGCACGCCCGGTGCCGTGGCGTCGGCGGCCAGCGCGAATTCAATCAAGTGACAGGCCAGGTCGAGTCGGTCGGCAGCGGCCTGCGCCTCGGCGGCCCGGGCCAGCGCCGCAGCCCCTCCAGCAAGATCTGAAACCGTGCGGGCCAGGTCGCGCTCGGGCGCCGGCAACAGATGTGCCGGATTCTGGTCCCACCAGCCGCCGTAGAGGCGCCATAGATTGCGGATGATGAAACGCGGATCGTCGTAGGTCGGCCGCAGGTAGGGCCGCGCCAGCAGATCCTCCGGGAGTTCCACTCCGGCCAGCACGTCGTCGAGCCGGGCGCCTTCGTTCATGAGCCGCAGCGTCTGCTCGACGATGGTCTCGAGCAGACGCGCGCTCTCGTCGAGCGCTTGACGGACGCGGGCTGCGCCAAGGATCGGCGGGCCGTGGCCGGGCATCAGCAGATCGGCGTCGAGTTCCATCATCCGGCGCAGCGCCCGTGCCCACTCGCGAGGGTAGCGCTGAACCTTCTGCGGATTGCCGCAGTTGGGCGAGGCCCAGATGAAGAGGTCGCCGGTGTAGAGCGCGCGCCTCTCCGGGAGCCATGCCCAGAGGTGATCGTCGGTCTCCCCGCGATCGTGGCGCAGCTCGATGCGGCAGCCGCCGACCTCCAGCACGAGCTCGTCGCGGACGGTCTCGTCGGGTTCGCGGAACTTCTTCGGAAAGGTCGGTTCGGGAAATCCGAACTGACGGGCGTTGATGAAGCCGTTGAAGCCGTTCGTCAGGCGATAGCGCTCGAAGCGCTCGGAGCAGCTCTCGTGCGCGATGACATGCGTCGCTGCCTCACCGCGCTCGCGTGCCTCCTGCTCGAAGGGCGCCAGACCGAAGATATGATCGACGTGACCGTGCGTGTAGACCGCGGTGTGGACCCGCTTGGGCGACCACCGCCGCACGCCCGCGTGGAGCTGGGCGGCATGGAAGAAGCTCGAGGTGTCGAGGAAGACGAGACCCTCGCCCGTGTCGACGATGCCGACGTTCGAGAATGCCGACATGAAGCCGAGCCCGCTCGCGAGTTCCTCGAAACCCACGAATGCGTTGCCCGGATGGACCTGCGTGCCCTCCAGCTCTCCCTGCCAGGCCCGCTCCGCGAGATCGAGAATGTCCCCCATGGGTGCCCCCTAGCCGCTGCATCCGGCCGGGTGAAGCCGTGCGAAGCGCGTCCGCGAAGCGAGCCCGTGGCTTGTCCTTCCCGAGACGAGCTAGCCAGCGCCGGGCGGGTCACGTCCAGCGATGGCCGGCGCAGATGGGTGCGGGCGGCTCCGGGGCACCTGCCCGCGCCTCGCCCCGGACCTCGCTGCCATTCGACCGACGCTCCTCGTGCTCCTGGCTGCGGCGGGCGATGGCGAGGGCTATGGCCGGTCGGGCATGGGCTTTCGTTTCGAGTACGCGCGGCTGCCGGCGGCGGCGTGTGAGCTGCGGCAGGAGGTGCGCGAGTTCCTCGCCGAGGAACTGCGCGACTTCCCGGCCGAACTCCGGGCGCGTACCTGGATGGGCGTCGATCGTGAATTCAGTCGCAAGGTGGCCGCCCGGGGCTGGCTCGGTCTGACCTGGCCGCGACGCTACGGCGGCGCGGAGCGCAGTGCTTTCGAGCGCTACGTCCTGATTGAAGAGATGCTTGCCGCTGGCGCTCCGGTCGGCCTGCACTGGATGGGGGATCGGCAGAGTGGCCCGATTCTGATGCGCTACGGCACCGAGGCGCAGCGGCTAGTC
>SXGT01333041.1_pt1 | contig 11564 bp, 13 predicted proteins | sample 3176221 | NCBI WGS metagenome assembly SXGT01 (sample SAMN11356862, study PRJNA531348) | freshwater metagenome | isolation source: freshwater sample F1-120 | place: China: Fuxian Lake, Yuxi | collected 2017-12-25
CGTAAGCGCATCAGCGCAATCACGCTCAAAGCAGCCTCCGCAGGCAAATTCAGCGAGTGAAATGCCCAAAACATAGCGGCCTCCAGGGAACCCATACCCCCCGGCAGCGGCAAAAGAAAGGCCAGTCGCATGGCAACCAGGATGAGCATGAAGCCAGTGAAATCCAGTCTTAATTCAAAAAAGCTCAGCAACAAGCCTAATTCACCGATCAACCCTAGCCATCCCAATAACGAAAGCGCAAAAGCCTTGAACAGGGCGGATTTTCTCGCGGTCACTGCCTCTTGCAAATCGTCACCCAACTGTTGCCAATGCGTTTGAATAGGCTGTATGTGCGGATGTTGATGCCAGTATTGCGTCATTTTTCTCAACCAGCCCAACACCCGCTCAGGCCGTTTCAGTATCAGCCAACCCAATCCCGACAGCAGCAATAATAGTAACGTCAGAATCAGCAGAATGTTTCGCCAATGACCAAGGCCCGCTGCGGGTGAAGCCATCAATAAAAGCACAGCCAGCAGCAGCACGCCGAAGTTAATCCACAGCTCGTAGAATCGATCCAGACCCAACGCCAGCAAAGCGCTATGCATAGATAGCTTACAGCGCTTGTATAACCAGAAAACCTGTAAAGGCTCGCCGCCAAATTGCGGACCGGGTGTCAGAAAGCTTACCGTTTGCCCAGCTTGGCGAATAGCGAGCAAATCGCCAAAGCTGACCGACAAATTCAACAAACTTACCAACGTTTTCCAGCGTTGCGTCGCCATCCCTGTGATGCCCAGATTTAACCCCATCCAGGCTAACCATTGCATTGAAGATAGCCTACTGACACTTTCTAAAATGCTGAGCAACGGCAACTGACTGAGTACCCAGCCCATTAACAGCAACGCCGCCAACCATAACAAAAACGGCAGCACTTTAAGCCAGGCCATCAAACACCGTCATAACGCACCAGCCATTCATCGCCCCATTGCCAGAGACTAAAGCGACCGGTGCCCAACAATAAAATCCAGCTCAGCGTCATAACCAGCGCGGCGCCGGAAACGCCGTTCAACGCGCCGTTATCCTGCCAACCCAACCAGAACATCAACAATAACGCGCCGAATCGTCCGGCAAAACCCAGCAGAATAAAACCCCCACCGAGCATTAGCATCGCACTACCAAATGACAGGCTTGTTACAGATTCCAATGGCGTGATGGTCGGCGTGGCTAAAAACAACAATATCAGCGCCAATACCCTCAAGCCCGGTTGAAAATATTGGACACTACCTACCGCCAGCCTGTTTATTACCTGCGCTGAGACGGTGCCGCATACCACCAGCCAATCCACCACAAAACCGAACAGCACAGGCAACATGAAGGCGATACCGGCAATCCTGGTCAACACTGGGTCAAGCAATGGCCACAACGCCACCGCTATAAAGCCCATTTGAAAACCGGCCAAAGTACGGCGTAGCGGATTCGGCGGCGTGGGGCAAATCGGCACGCCCAGGTTACGGCGGCGCTGTAAAGCCCACTGGTACACATAGTAAGCGACACTCAGTAGCAGATACGACTCATGCAATTTACCCCAACCAATCGCCAACAACGGCGCAATCACCAAACCCAGCGCATCAAAGGTAATATCCAGTTCATGTCCTAACAGGCTGACCTGACGACTTCGGCGAGCCACGAAACCATCGAATCTATCGAGTATGGCAGCCAGCGTGTATAGCAGCGCCGGAGCCCAAACCTTACCGATGGTCGTTGGGTCGATGAACAGAAAACCGCCAGTCAAAGCAAGCAAACCACCGCGCAAAATAGTGAGTCGATTCCCCCATCCCAAAATCGCATATAACGGCAATTCCTGGCTGGCTCGATTCATTTCCAACCGCTTGTTGACAAACCAGCATACATAACCCCAAAGCAATCCTGCTGCTAGCAGCCACTGGAGCGAGATTATCCAGCCTGTTGAAAAGACCAATAAGACCAAACCCACTAGCTGTATAACACTCCCGAGTACCGCAATGGCTAGCAGTTCACGTTGCAAAAATGACAGGATAATTTCTTGGTTTTGCGGCATAACCTTTAAGAGCAAACTCAAACACATCTTAAATACAAGCACGAGTCATGCCTGATGACATAACCGCAAATACCTGGCGTTATTTTTGCTTAAGATTATGAGCTTTCACATACCATCAGCGAATACCGCAAATGCATCAACAATTACTCAGCAAACGCTTCAGCAGTCGTGGAAGATATAAGACCACAATCGTCAGCATGGCCGCGCTAATTGCTGTGTTCATCGCACTAGTCATCCCTAACCGCATTAGTGCGATTTCACCGATGACATTTATATGTTTGCCTCTGGAAATACTGCTGCTTGGACTATCTTTGCTGATGGCAGGATTTTCAGGCTGGTTTATCCACATGCTCTCGGCCAGCCTGCTGGGAACAGGCATCTTGGTCAAAATGGCCGACATGGCAGCCTACCAGACATTTGGCCGTCCATTCAATCCGGTATTGGATGCCCGTTTTCCTGCTGATGGTCTGCATCTACTGCAAGGCAGCATTGGTCAAACCGCAGCATATCTGGTGACAGGCTTGCTGCTAATCATGCTGCTCGGCATTTTTATGCTGTCTTATTTCTTAATAGGCCGCAGCCAATACCTTCTAAAGCGTTCGCCCAAAATAAGCAGCAATCTTCTTCTGGTCGGACTCTGTCTCTGGGCAATCGGTAGCTTTGCCAACGGGTCAATGGCAACCAAGCCATTTTACGATCTAGTCTATTCACACGTTGAAAGCATCCGCAGCAGCAGCGTCGATCTGAAAAACTTCAACAACATCGTCGACACCGATCCCTATGCAAACCTGACAAATGAGGCAATCTTCGCCAAACTTAAGGGCAAGGACGTACTAATCGTGTTTATTGAATCTTACGGTCGCACCGTGCTCGATCAAGCCGATTACGCCGCTCATATCCGGCCGATTCTGGAACGTGGAAGCGCCGATCTAGCGGCAAATGGCTTAATTGCCCGCAGCGCTTATTTGACATCACCCACTTATGGCGGCATCAGCTGGCTAGCCCATGGCAGCTTGCTCTCCGGTTTGTGGATTAATAGCCAAGTGCGCTACGACCGATTGGTGATGAGCAAACGCCCATCGTTAAACAAGCTGTTTCAACGGGCGGGATGGCGAACCGTGGCGGTGCAGCCAGCGCACACCATGGATTGGCCGCAGGGCGCATACTTTGGCTACGATAAAATCTATGCCTCTCAGGATCTGGGCTACCAGGGACAGCCGTTCAACTGGATCACCATGCCGGACCAGTACACCTTGTCGGCGATACAACATCTGGAGCGAAAACCGGGTATGCGACAGTCGGTGATGGCGGAAATCGCCTTGATTTCTTCTCATGCCCCCTGGACGCCACTGCCGCAAATGGTAACGTGGGATCAGGTCGGCGATGGATCCATCTTCAATCAAGCCAGAACCGGTGATACACCCGAAAAGGTGTGGCAGATGACCGAACGGATTCGCGAGCAGTATCGCAAGTCCATAGAATACGCTCTCACCAATATCATGTCCTATGCCATCACTTATGGCGACGAGAACTTGGTCATTTTGGTTTTGGGCGATCATCAACCGGCACCCTTTGTGACTGAGGAATCCAATAGCCACGAAGTACTGGTTCATCTGATCAGTCGTGATGCCAAAGTCATCGAAGCCATTAAAGATTGGCGCTGGAGCGAGGGCATGCTACCCGCTATCGATGCCCCTACCTTGGGAATGGATAAACTCCGCGACCGGTTTATCGCTGCGTTTTCTAAACCAGAAGCAAGCTTCACAACACTACGGAAATAATGGGCAGTTAAGCTGCGGGGCATGGTCAACTAAAATTGCAATCAAAAAGCCAATAATGTCGACCAACCAGTCCGCCAATCAACAGTCGATGCTTTTTAGCTGTTGCTATTTCAACAACCATTCATCATTGGAACAATTCCAGCGCCCTATCCCCAACGACACCCCGCTCAACACTTGAAGCATATTTAACATGTTAAACAATAGGTTAAATGTTTTATGCTTTTTACATCCCCTGCATTCAAGTCATTAAATAATTTAGGCCTGGATTTTGCTTTTAAATAACCACAACAAAGCCAGCTAAAGCTTTTTATTTAATAATCAATAACTAAGCACGGGGAAATTTAATGATAACGAGTAGTACAGCCCTAAAAGGGCTAATCGCAAGCGGTCTATTGCTAATGAACCTACCTTGCCAAGCACACCATGCCTTTTCAGCAGAATTTGACGCAGAACAGCCTATCGAACTTAAGGGGGTTGTAACCAAATTGGAACTGGTCAACCCGCACAGCTGGCTATATCTGGATGTGAAACAAGCGGATGGCAGCGCGAAAAACTGGGGGTTCGAATTTGGCGCTCCCTTCAGTCTGAAGCAAAAAGGCATCACCAAAGCCAGTTTGCCGATCGGCAGCGAAGTGACTATCCAGGGTTATCGGGCCAAAAACGGCAAAGAATTCGGTTACGCAGTAACCACCGTATTGTCTGATGGTCGAAGTGTCAAAACCGGTGGCGCGCAAGATGCGCCGGACTCACAAGCAAAAGCAGGCGCTGCAGCACCTTAACAGTCCACGTACCAATATAACTATCCCTTTGTATTTGGCGGAACAGCTTGCCGCTAGAGGTCTATAGACATGGAGAAAGCTTTTTGAAAACCAACAGCGCTTTAGAACAATCAAAATCATTAAGTCCATTTATGCAACATAGCCAATACCAACTAACAACGCTGTTAGTGAGTAGCCTTGTTCTGATTTTTTTATCTGCGGGCGATGTATTTGCCGCTGGTGCAAAAATCCCCAGGCTCAGTAACGGCAAACCCGATTTTTCCGGTATCTGGCAAACCACCAGCGCTGCCGATTTCGACCTGGAACCGCATGCCAATCGCAAGGATGCACCACCAAGCGCAGGCATTGTTGAGGGGCATTACCTGCCCTATTTACCTGCGGCACTGGAGCAAAAACAGAAAAACTTCGAAGCCCGTGCCACCGATGATCCCGCTTTAAAAGGTTACACCTTGGGCGTGCCGCGCGGCATTTATTATCCTGAGCCTTTTCAAATCTTTCAGCGCAAACAGGACTTGACGCTGGTGCATCAATTCGGCCATTCGGTACGCACTATCCACACCGACAATACTCAGCATCCTAAAGACCCTTACGATTGGTGGCTGGGCGACTCGCGCGCGCATTGGGAAGGTGACGCATTAGTCGTTGATGTCAAACACTTCAATGACAAAACCTGGTTCGACCGGGCGGGCAATTATCACAGTGATGCGTTGCATGTCATTGAAAAATGGTCTTTTCTCGACCCTAACACTATCGAATACAAGGCCACTATTGAAGATCCGAAGGTTTTCAGCCAACCGTGGAATCTGTCAGTCATTTTATATCGCCACAGGGAAAAGGATTTTCAGTTGATCGAGGACTACCGGTTTACCCTGGATTACGACGAACACTATCCGCCCAAGCCGAATAAGCCATGAACAGCCGCACAGATAAAGACGAGGACGTTATGAAACCACAAACGACACGCCGCTTGGCGATCATTCAGGGCTTGACGCTATCGGCCATGATCATCGCCTCTGATCACGGTTTCGCAGCCGAAAGCGAGAAAAATCCGGAAATCAAACCTGCACCGTCTACCAAACCTTTGAAATTGGGCGGCCCAGGTATCGAGCAAGAAAGAAGCTTTCCGAAAATCGTTTCCGGAAAATGGACCGGTTCGCGTTTGCCTGACGGCCAGCCGGATGTGCAAGGTCATTGGTCTAATACCATTGCCAATCACAATAATTTTACCGACCCGCAAGGCGGCATTCTCAACGATCCCAACCCCAACCGGGTCGCCTCCGGACCGCGCGAGGAACGGGCACCCAGCCGGATCAGTGATCCAGTAGATGGTCAAGTGCCTTTCCAACCCTGGGCGCTGGAGAAGGTCAAAGCGTTTCAAGCTGGATTTCACAATCCCACCCAACCTGAATATATAGAACCTTTGGCTCGCTGTGCGCCAGCGGGCATACCCAAATCTTTGTTCTGGCATGGCTACGAAATTAGCCAATATCCGGGTTACGTGTTGTTCCAGTTTAATTCCGGCACCCGCATCATCCATCTGGACGGCAAGCCGCATCTGCCGGGAAACATCAAATTATGGAACGGTGATTCGCGCGGTCATTGGGAAGGTAACACCCTGGTCGTTGATGTCAGCAACCAAAACGGCAAGGCCTTGTTCGGACGCTCCGGCGAGTTCATCAGCGAAAACGGCCACATTCAGGAACGTTATATTTTTAGTAACGTTGGCGACCGTTATACCTACGAAGCCGTATTGACCGATCCAACCGTTTACACCCGACCCTTCACGGTAACCGTGCCCGCTCGAAGATGGACTGAGCAAGATCAACCCAATGGTTGGCATTTCGAGGTGGAACCGGCTAATTACGGCGGAAAAGGCGTTGTTCTGGATCACTACGAACGTGTCTGCACCGAAAACAACGGCGGTTTTGGTCTGGTTGCCGCCGAACCTCCCAAGCCATAAATGTTTAGGATGTCATGATGTCTTTGATCGAATTTTCTCAAGTCTTGTATGACTCCGAACTAGGCACAGCGCTACGCGAGTCGGTGTACATGTTTCCGCTGATCGAAGGCCTGCATTTGATCGGTCTGGCGCTGTCCATCGGCTTGCTTTTTTTCGTCGATCTGCGATTGCTCGGCCAATTCTTACCCCACTTACCGGTCGAACAGATACTACATCCACTCAGACCTTGGCTCCTCAGCGGGTTTGTGCTGACGTTTATCACGGGCATTTTGTTATTCATCGCCGCAGCCGCCAAAATCATTCTGCTGCCGGTGTTTTTTTATAAGCTGGGCTTTATTGCTCTGGCTGGTTTGAACGCCCTATGGTTTGAGTGGAAATGGGGTCGCAAGATTTATGGCTGGGGTAGCCATTCGGTATTACCTACCCCAGTAAGACTCGCCGGACTCACGTCACTGACCCTATGGAGCCTGGTTATGATTGCCGGGCGCTTAATTCCTTACCTCAGCTACCAATAAAACCTTATGTCATCTCTCGAACTCTTCAAAGCTTTACAAGCCAGCGCATTCGGGCGTTTTATCGGTAGCCTTGACCATTTATTCTGTGCCGCACTGGAACTGGCTCATATTGCCGGGATGATTTTGCTGCTGTCCTCGGTACTGTTGACCAGCCTGAATTTATTAGGCCTGGGTTTAAGCAACGTGCCGCTAGCTGCACTTCAAAAAAGTTCCTCACGACTATTCTGGGTTGGCCTGGGACTATTGGTGACATCCGGTACATTGATCTTCATACCGGCAGCGACCAGTTATCACCATAACGATTTCTTTTGGGCTAAATTCGTGTTACTGAGCCTGGCATTGCTGGTTTATTTGACACTGTATCGTAAAGTTTCAACATCCCCGTCTCCCAGCAAGTGGCTGGCAAAATCCACCGGCGGCTTGGTATTGAGTCTTTGGCTGGGCGTGGCTTTTGCCGGTCGCTTTATCGGCTTTTTCTAGACTAACGCTCTATCAACTCATCCTTACTGTAAACAGGACAATCCGGACTATGCGTCTTTTCAAAAAAACTCTGGTTAATCTGGCTGTCCTCGGCAGCTGTTCATGGTTATCGGGCTGCAATACTTACCATAGCCAGCCCTCTCCACCTGTTACATTTAAAGCGGTGGCTACTCTGCAAGAGATCATGACGGCCATCATCGATCCGAATATCGATTTTGTTTGGAACTCAGTATCATCGGTGAGCACTGCCAATGGCAGCGAAGAACGTCGTCCTCACAATGACGAAGACTGGTTAATGCTTCGTCAACATGCTCTGGCAGTCGCAGAGGCCGGCAACCTGTTACTCGTCGAAAACCGGCCCATAGCGGCAGATAATGCCACAACCTCCAGTGGCGGTGCCGAACTGAATCCTGCAGAGATTAAAACCCTGATTGCGAATCAACGTAGCGAATATATCCAGCGTGTGCATGGACTTCAGGCCGCCGCGCAGGGCCTGATTGCCGCCATTGATACCAAAAACGTCGATGCCTTGGAACAAGCCGGTGGCGAAGTTGAACAGGCGTGCGAGCAATGCCACAGCCAATTCTGGTACCCGGGCGACAATCGGCCCAAATGATCAATCTGCTCATCAACCGACTACGCCAGCAAGTTAAGTCATTTCCACCTGGCACACTTCGCACCTAAAAAAGTACTCCGGCGGTGAGCTTAGAATTGTACGCTAACCCATTGTTCGCTCAATAAAGCACCAAAAAGGTTTACGCGTCATAAAGCCATGATTAGGCAGAATAAATTTATCGGTTTGCACTACCCAAAGAGGATCAGCGGTTGGCTTAGCGTGTAAATGCCGCAGCAACATGCTTGCAGTTATTGGCCATATCGCATCACCGGCACTGGTCAATGCTGGACCGGCGAATGTTAGAGGTTTATCTGGCGTTCCAGTTCCGCATAAAGCTGTAACAGCAGTAATGTCAGCAACCATTTCATATCAGCTCAACGGATTGCTTGATATATCGGCCAAAGTAAGGCACTTGGCGAGTGGATTGTTTTGAGACGGGTTCCGGCAGTTGCCACCGAAACCCGGATATAGCGATAAAAACCAGCGTTGAACCTGACGTTGGCAAGTATTATTCCCGGACTCGAATCAAGTCATGGCATTCTTTGCACGCTGCGCCGACTTTGCCAAATTGGGTTTTGATCGCTGCAACATCTCCACTGGCTGCGACTTTTTGCAACTCGTCAGCTTCCTTGATGAAAGTAGTTTCCAGTTCTTTCACCTCAGCTTGTTTTTGAAAATATTCCGCTTTCAACCGGGTGGGTTTCCAGCCTGTACCTTGTTCAGTACCTGGACCATACAATTCCAGAAGCCCCGAATTAGCGGCAGCGGCGATAGCATTGGCTGCAGCAATCACTTGGTCTTTATTGAAAGTTTCCGGGTGATCCACCGCCTGGGCTTTGATTTTTGCAGTATTCCAGCCCAGGAACGAGTAGGCCGATTGACGAAATCGAATTTGTTCCTCAATCGGTCCGGCCATAACAGCCGAGGTGACGGCAGCCAGCGCCAGAGTGATTGCCAGTTTATTCTTCATGCAGTTTTCTCCTGTGATGTTAAAAAATTTAATTTGCTGCTTTGACTCAACATTGATATCGGTTAGGCCAATTCTAAAATGCGTTCTGAACTTGGGCTGTTTGTGCACTGGCCAGCTGAGGCAGATAGTGCAACGGATCATCGCCCCAAACGCCCCATACCACCAAACTGGCCAAGGCCAAGCTGATCAATAATCGCAATGGGCCTGCCGAGCGAATATCACTGGGTGCCAGCGAGCGTGGCATTTGTTTTTTGCCGGTGACCATAGGCGCCAATAAATCGGCTTTTTTGACCACTTGGTAGAAGAGGATGGAACTTATGTGCAGCCCCAATAAAATCAACAACACATTGACGCTACGTATATGCCAACCACTCAATTTATCGCTGAGATCCTTATCAATTAAACTGAACAAAGGCCCTTCGAAGGCGATGTCGTCATTGGCAAACAATCCGGTAGCAACCAGAATGATCAATACACCAAGCAAGGCAAACACGGCCAAAGCACCCAGCGGGTTGTGGCCCACGCCTAGCCAGTCACCGCGTACATAGGCAAGCAGTTTTGACCAAGTTGGAAAAAAATTGACGAATCGTGCATGCGTGCTGCCAACAAGTCCCCAAATCAGTCGAAATACCACCAAGCCCAAAGTGAGACTGCCGAATCTAGCATGCCAGTCGGTCAATTCGCCGCCAAGCTGACCAGTGATGTAGGCACCGGTCACAGCCACAACCAGCAACCAGTGAAACACCCTTAATGGCCAATCCCAGACATAGACTTCTACTTTCATGGTGTCCTCCGCTGTTTAACTGTCGCGTAAGTAGCTATTGAAAAACGCAATGGTTCTATCCCAGGCCAGTTTGGCGGTTGCGGCATCATAGCGAGGGGTGGTGTCGTTATTGAAACCGTGTTGTACGCCCGGATAGGTATGCGCTTCGTAGTTGACGCCGGCTTTTTGCAATGCGTCCTCATACCCTGGCCAACCCGCATTGATGCGGTCATCGGCACCCGCATAATGAATCAGTAAAGGGGCTTTAATTTTCGCCGCATCCTCTGCTGCGGGCTGTGCGCCATAAAACGGTACACCCGCTGCCAAATCAGGAATTTGGGTAGCGAGGTAGTTGACAATACCGCCACCGTAGCAAAACCCTACTGCACCGACCTTGCCATTGCCTTGCGGCAGTTTTTTCAGGATCTTCGCTGCCGCCAAAAAATCTGCCTGATTTTTGGCTTTGTCCAGTTTCTGAAACAGTTCCCGAGCTTTATCTTCGTCACCCGGGTAGCCACCCAGGGTAAACAAGGCATCGGGCGCAAAAGCAATGAAATTATCCAGCGCCAGGCGGCGAGCAATGTCTTCGATGTGCGGATTCAAGCCACGATTTTCGTGAATCACCAGCACAGTTGGCAATTTGCCGGTGAAATGGGCTGGCTGTACCAAGTAGCCGCGTATTTTGCCGTTGCCGTGTGGTGAAGGGTATTCCACATAGGTGGCTTTAATCCTTGGATCATCGCCAGCTATTTGTTGCGCCTCGGCAAAACGAGGATTCAGTGCTTCCAGCAAAGCTTCTGCACTCAATCCCAGCAAAGCATATTTAGGCACCGATGATAAAAAATCGCGACGTGAAATATCGCCATGTACATATTCGTCGAATTTTTGCAGCGCTTCCGGGTGGAAGTCGGCGGCGGTTTTGCGCGCCATGCGTGTTCTCCTAAAAATTAATCGTGATTTAGTTGGGCGCGGTTAGCACCGCCAGTTTGGTTACACCCGCTCGTTCAATGGCCGCCATCACTTTGGCCACCGTGCCGTATTGCACACCATCGTCAGCATTTAAATTGAGTGCCAATTCCGGGTCGGCCGCCTTACGATTCTTCAGCTCGGTTTCAACGCCATCAACGGCGATTTCCTGCTTGTCGATAAAGACTTTGCCTTGAGCATCGACACTCAGGTAAACCGCTGCTTTTTCCTCAGGCGGCGCGGTTTCGGCGGTTTTGGGTAAATTGACATGGACGGCATTGGTCAACAGCGGAGCTGTAACGATGAACACCACCAGCAGTACCAGCATCACATCGACTAGCGGCGTGACGTTGATTTCGCCCATAACGTCATCGCCACCATCATCTTTTGTATTGAAAGCCATTATGCATGCGCCTCTGTCGCGATCAGTTCTTCACGGTGCTCTTTTACGACGGCTTTCTTGTTAATCTCAGCCACCTTGGTGACTGGTCGTTGCGAGACTTGTTGACCAATAATGAACGAACTTTTCAGGGCCAAATGCACAAAATCGATGGCAAAATCATCTAAAAAAGCCCAGAGCACTTTGTTACGGCGAATGAAGAAGTTGTAACCCACCACGGCTGGCACAGCCACAGCAATACCGACGGCAGTTGCAATCAACGCCTCACCGATGGGCCCCGC
>SXGT01401480.1_pt1 | contig 11564 bp, 7 predicted proteins | sample 3176221 | NCBI WGS metagenome assembly SXGT01 (sample SAMN11356862, study PRJNA531348) | freshwater metagenome | isolation source: freshwater sample F1-120 | place: China: Fuxian Lake, Yuxi | collected 2017-12-25
GAGTAGCCCGTGGTACGAGTGGGAGGCGGGAGGATGGGGCCGTGGGAGCGCGGGGCGCATGCGAATCGTCCCGCCGTCCCGTTTTGACACGATTTTGCGGGAACCATTGTCAATTACCGTGCGTAATAACACAAGGGGCGTTGCGTTTTGGCAACGGAAGTGCCTGTCTGCAACCGAAGACGCAGCCCCACCGGAAAGCGAATTGACTTCTCCCGCTGGCGCACTAGGGTTTGGTTGCCACATCTTGTTCGATCATGTCTACTAGTCTTCTGGTGAGTTTGCCGCCCCGACGGCCAGATTCACTGCGTCTCACCTTCGCCGTCGGAAAAGATTGCAACCATGTTCTCTCTACCTATCCTCAGCCGCGTGGCTGCGCGCACTTCCGCGCGTCGCCTCACCATCGAACCGCTCGAAGACCGTAAACTCTTTAGCGTTTCGCCCAATGAATTCGACGATCGCGAAGGTCTGCTCAGCCACGGCGGCGGATGCGGATGTCCGATCTGCTCCGGCACGATTGCCTTCGCGCCCGAGATGCGGGCCGAAGCGACGGCGTCGGACCTTGCGCAAAACGCGCTAGGCGCGCTGCCGCTGCTGAGCAGTCTGCCCGATTCGCAGTTCACGCTGTTCCTCGACTTCGACGGTGGATACACCACCGGTTGGGAGTCTTCCGCGGTGTACACTCCCCCCTACGATTACGACGGCAATCAGGGCAGCTTCAGCACCTCCGAGCTCAACAGCATTCTTGAAATCTGGACCCGCGTGGCGGAGGACTATGCGCCGTTCAATATTAATGTCACGACGGTCGATCCCGGTCATTTGACCAACGGTCGCGTGGCCAAGATCGCCATCGGCGGCAACTACGACGATTGGTTTGGCGACGCGGCGGGTGGTGTGGCTTACGTGGGCGGCTTTTACAATAGCGCTTCCAACGTGGGCTTTGTGTTTTCCGACGCCCTGGCCAACGGCGTCGCCCGTTACGTGGCGGAAGCCGCTACGCACGAGGCGGGGCACCTGTTCGGCCTCTGGCATCAAAGCACGTACAACGCCAGCGGAGGCAAGACGGCCGAATACTCCACCGGCAGCGCCAATTGGGCGCCCATCATGGGCGTCGGCTACTACGCATCGGTAACCACCTGGTACAATGGGCCAAACAATCTTGGCTCCAACTCGTTGCAAGACGACATGGCGATCCTCGCCGGCGGCAGCAATGCCTTCGGATATCGCACTGACGAAGCGGGTGACAACACCTCAAGCAGCGCCTCGCTTGGGATCAACGGCACAAGCGTTGCCGGATCGGGCGTCATCGGCCGCAACAACGACCTTGACTATTATCGGTTCTCCACCACGGGCGGCCCGGTCAATATCTCCGCCACAAACTCCTCGTTTGGGGCCAATCTTGATGTGATTTTGGAACTGCGCCGCGCCGACGGTTCTTTGCTGACGTCGGCGGCGCCCAGCACGTCACTTTCCGCCACCATCTCCGCCAACCTGTCGGCGGGCGACTACTTCTTGGTCGTGCGCTCCACCGGCGTGTATGGCCATGTCGGCAAGTACACCCTGGTGGGCACGGTTCCGACTGGCACCACGGGTGGCGGCGATTCCGGCGGTGGCGGCGACACGAGTGGCGGCGGCAACACGAGTGGCGGCGGCAACACGAGTGGCGGCGGCGGTGGCGACAGCACGCCCACCGGCCCCGAGATCACGGTGCTCGAAAATGGAGCGAACATCGCCGACGACACAGCTGCGATCAGCTTCGGCACCGTGCGCAAAGGTGTGACCGTCAGCAAAACCTTTACCGTCAGAAACGACGGCGACGCCAGCCTCTCGCTTGTGCAGATCAAAGACAGGCATTTGCCCAAAGGTTTCAGGTTGGTGCAGGGCTTTGGCGACACGCTGCTCTCGGCGGGCGAATCGACAACGTTTGTCGTCAACCTCACGAACAATCGGGGCAGCTACGGCGGCTGGGCGTCGATCACCAGCAACGATGCCGACGAGAACCCGTTCAACTTCCGCATTACTGGCGCCGTGACGAGAGCCGGCGTCGCCGCCAGCGATGTGGCTGGCGCTTCAACCAGCCTCGACGTCGCGTTGGGCGTTCGGTTGGCCGGCACGAACCTGCAGGCATCGGCGCCGCGGCTGGCAAGCGTCGCTGGCAACGGTGCGATCGACATGATCCATGCCCAAGCCGGTCGCCAATCGATTGCCACACAGGCGATCAGCCAAACTCCGCGTGCCTTTGCCATCGATCGCGCATCGCACGTCCGTGCCAGCCTGGCGGAAGTCGATCAATGCTTCGATGATTGCCTGAACGAGCTTGCCGATCTCTTGTCGGAAGCTCTTGCGGCCGCTGCATGATTTGCCGCTCGGCGTGAATTGCTGCGGAGAAGTCCGACAGGAAATGGAGCCAGTCCCTGGCCCCTGAACGGTTACCGCGGCAGAACGAAAACGGGAGACGCCCTGTGGGGCGTCTCCCGTTGGTGAATCGCGCGAACCTGGCGGTGACCAGATTTATTTCTCGTCGCTCACCGCGTCCTTGACTTCTTCGGCACCTTCCTTAATAGAATCGGCGGCTTCCTCGATCGCGTCTTCGGCGGCTTCCGTCGCGGTCTCCGTCGCTTCCTTGGCGGTGCCAATCGCATCCTTTGCGGCCTCCGTGGCGGTGTCCACGGCTTCACCGGCGGCATCGCCCGCCCTGTCGACCGCGTCGCCAACCCTGTCGACCGCGTCGCCAACCCTGTCGGCCGCGTCGCCAACGCTGTCGAGCGCCTCCTCCGAACGCGTTTCGGCAGCCGGCATCGGCGCGGGAACGGGCTTGGCAGCCGGTTCGCAACCCACAAAAATGCCGAGACCCAGCAACGTCAAGCAGATTCCTAATTTCCTCATCGCAATTTCTCCCAAAACATTGTGTTAGCGGCAGGGGACCATCCCTCCATACCTATGGGATCCACGGGCCGAGAAGATTATTCCCCGAGAGTGAGCATTCACGGGCAATACGAGGGAGACAGGCACATTTTCCCGGGAAACACGTTCGACAACCACCAAACGGGACGACACACCTCTCTCGAAATCGCCAGGAAAATGAGCTAGTCCCCGGGGCGCGCGGAGAGATTGATTGGTTGACCTTGGGCTTTTTGGAAGGATGATGAAGAGAGGCCTTGATCGGAACATTACGCGTCAACCCAACGCGTTTGCGAGGGGAATGACGCGATTCCCTCGCTTACGCTTCGGGTTGGTATCGGGCGTTGCTAACAATCGTCGCGAGGCTACGATCAAGTCCTAGAGTGAGGGAGTACGAGCACATTTTCTCGAGAACCAAGCTGGGCAACCAGCGAACAGAACAACACACCTTTCTTGAATTTGCCAGGAGAATGAGACCGTCCCCAGCGCGTGAACGGTGACCCCGAACCCATCCGCAGGCCCGCAATGATCTACCTTCGTCTTCTTTTGGCGATTTGCCTGGTTGTTTGTGTGATGGTGGACAGCGCCAGCGCCCAGCGACGCCGGGGGGGCGGTCGCGCTGCGGCGGCCAGGCCATCCACGCCCAAACCCGCTGCCGTCGAGACTCCCGCGTCGAACGCGCCGCCGGCGAAACCTGTCGCGCCGCCTGCGGGCACGTCCAGCGCGCCACCTGCCGGCACATCCAGCGCGCCGCCTGCCGGCACGTCCAGCGCGCCGCCTGCCGAGGCTCCGCCCGACGACTATACGTGTTATTTCACCGAAGGTCCTATCGAGATCGACGGCAAAGCTGCGGAAGCTGCCTGGAAGGTTGCCAAACCTGTGAACGACTTCGGCATGGCTTGGGCCCGCGATGGGCAGACCAAACCCAAAACGGCGACGCGCGCCAAAATGCTGTGGGACCGCGAGCATGTGTACTTTTTCGCGGAGATGGATGATTCGGACCTGTATGCGGATGTCACCCAGCACGACGGATCGACTTGGAACAACGACGTGTTCGAGCTGTTTTTCAAACCGGCGGACGACAAGCCGGGGTATTACGAGTTTCAGGTCAATGCCGCCAATACGACGCTGGACGCGTTCATGCCGCGCCGCGGGGCAGGGGGGTTCGATCGCTTCAAGGGGGATGGCGATTTTGATTTCAAGACCGAAGTCGTGCTCAACGGAAGTCTTAATCAATGGCATGACCATGACCAAGGTTGGACGGTCGAGGGTCGACTGTCTTGGAAAGATTTCTCGCGAACGGGGGGCAGGCCCGTCGTCGGCGAGCGGTGGAAGTTCGCGCTCTGCCGGTACGACTACTCGGTCGACTTCGAAGGGCCATGCTTATCCTCTTGTGCTCCGTTGAAAACGAATCCTCATCCGGATTTCCATTACTGGGAGGACTACGCACCGATCCGGTTTGTCGGCCCGCAAGATTCACCGAGGCATGCAGCGGCCCGACCGTTCGGCATCGAGAAGCTGGCGCAGCTCACCTCGTCCCGGGTGCTGGGCTCGCCCGATCCGCCGTTGCCGTACACGGCCGAGCGCATTTTCAAGAAGCTGCCGATCAACAATCCGGTCGCAATCGGCAAGCAGCCGCAGAGCGATTGGATTTGGATCGTCACGCAACTTTTTGCCTACGGACCGGCGACTCTCGCTCGTTTTCGCAACCTTCCGGACAGCGATTCGTTAGAAACGCTCGCAGCTCCCAGCGGCGATGAAGTGCTGTACGACATTTGTTTTCATCCGGGATTTGGCAAGAATGGTTACGTGTACATTGGCAGTAACGGATCGTACGGCGGGCCGAAGCGTTCGCGGGTGACGCGCTACTACGTTGATCCGGCTTCGGGAAACTTCGACCCGGCTTCAGCCACCGTGATCATCGAGTGGGAATCGGATGGCCATAACGGAGCGGCAATCGCCTTCGGCAATGATGGCATGATGTACGTCACCACGGGGGACGGCACGAACGATTCGGACACGAACTTGCGCGGCCAGGACCTCTCGCATCTGACCGCCAAGCTGCTTCGCATCGACGTGGACTTTCCAGACGCAGGCAAGACCTATCGCGTGCCGGAGGACAATCCGTTTTTAGGAAAGCAGGATGTGCGACCAGAGACCTGGGCTTACGGCTTCCGAAATCCTTGGCGGATCGCGGTCGACCGCAAGACGGGGCAGGTATGGATTGGACAGAACGGCCAGGATTTGTGGGAGCAGGTGTATCTGGTTGAGTGTGGCGCCAACTACGGCTGGAGCGTGATGGAAGGCGGCCACGAGTTTTACGCCAGCCGCAAACGCGGCCCGCACCCCATCAGCAAACCGATAGCGGAGCATCCGCACAGTGAAGCGCGCTCGCTCACCGGTGGCATTGTGTATCGCGGTGATAACGCAGGGCTCAGCGAACTCGTGGGCGCCTACCTTTACGGCGACTACTCCACGGGAAAAATCTGGGCGATCAAGCACGATGGTATAGCGGTCACCTGGCACAAGGAAATCGCTGACACGCCATTGATGATCACTGGCTTTGCCGAAGGCAACGAGGGGGACGTGTGGATTCTGGATCACAGCGGCAGAGCGATCTATCGACTTGTACCAACGCCGCCCGTCGCGCCGAAGCAGGCGTTCCCACGAAAATTGAGCGAGTCGGGTCTGTTCCAAGATGTCGCCAGGCACAAAATGGCCGACGGCGTGATTCCCTATTCGGTCAATTCGCCCCTTTGGTCCGATGGCAGCTACAAGGAGCGTTACCTGGCCATTCCGCACAAAGAAGGCCAGGACATGCGGATCGACTATGCTGGCAGCAACGGCTGGACATTTCCCAATGAAACCGTGATTGTGAAGAGCTTTGCACTCGAAGCGCTGACGGGGGATCCGTCATCGCGCCGCTGGGTTGAAACCAGGTTCATCCTGCGGGAGCAGAATGAATGGGTGGGCTATTCGTATCGCTGGAACGCCGAGCAGACGGATGCCGAGTTAGTGGAAGCCGCCGGCGCCGACGCGCCGTTCGAAATTCGGGACACAAATGCCCCGGGGGGTGTGCGGACTCAAATCTGGCATTATCCGAGCCGAACGGAGTGCATGGTGTGCCATAGCCGCGCGGCCAATTATGTGCTTGGCTTGCAGACGGCGCAGATGAACCGCGACCACGATTACGATGGCATGGTCGACAACCAATTGCGCACGCTTGAACATCTGGGAATGTTTCGCGTGGCCTGGGGGGGCGAGAACTACCCATACCTCCGCAACGAATTCATTGAGAAGAATCGCCGGGATCCTGGCGCCGTGCCGGATGATGCGGACTGGGAAAAGGCGATTGCGGCGGAAGCGGATGCGCACGTGGACAAATTGCTCAAGATTCGCGACCAGCGTCAGGCGCCGCAGATTTCACCCCTGTTGTACCGCGATCCCGTGCATTTGCCAAAAATCGCCGATCCGCACGACGCCGCAGTGCCGCTGGCGGCGCGGGCTCGTTCGTACTTGCACAGCAACTGCGCCCATTGCCATGTGGAAGCAGGCGGAGGCAACGCCAAGATAAACCTGCACATGGACACGCCGCTAGCGAAGATGAACTTGCTCGACGAGAAACCGAGCCATCAGACCTTCGGCATTGAGGGGGCCAGGCTGATTGCCCCCGGCGCGCCGGATCGTAGCGTGCTGTTGCACCGCCTCAAGATTCGCGGCTCTGGCCAGATGCCGCAATTGGCGACCTCGATGGCCGATCATCAGGCCATCCAGGTGCTCAGCGCCTGGATCAGCAGCCTGCCGCTGCCGACCATCAGCAGCCGCTAGAGCGCAGCCGGTATTTGGCGTGGAATGTCCGCTCGGCCCCAGCGAAGCAGGCCGTCGTCGTTCCAGCTTCATTCGACGTCAGCCTTCTTGGTTCCTCGACGACTGCGAGCCAGTGCGGCAGCTTGCCTCCAGGCCAGCCACCAGGCGGCCGCCTGACTTGGGGCGCGGGCGATGATCCAATGCTTGCCGCGCTGTCCGGTGACAATCCAAACTCGGCCGTTGGGATGCTCGACGCATACGTCCCCCATCGCCCAGCCAACATTCTTGAGTAACTCCAGAGACTCTTGGACCTTTGGATACGCTTGCATAAGTGCAACTCCCTGTTGAATGCCCGCGCGCGCAGCCGACTTGCCGGCCCTGAAAAAATGAAGGATGCGAACCGAACCAATCAGTGCGCCGCGATCGAAAAGAAAAGACGCAACCAGACGTGATACCCAAGCTGCCTTGCCGTAGCGATCTGTATTTTATCAGAAGGCCGACAAATGATCGAGACCGATTGCGCGAAAAAAATGCTGCTTTCGAGAAGATCGGACTTGATGCGCCCGCCCATCCGTGGTGACGACGTCAGCTCAAGGAGCCCTGCCATGATCAACCAGCGATTGGATCTGTTTTCGAATGTGGAACAGGACCGCGCTGAGGCCACGCAAGCGCATCATGCCAAGCGCTTTGGCGAGACCGAGGCGCTGCACAAGGTTGGCATCGATGTCGCTGATCGCTTGAGGCGTCAGCCCCGAGAACAGCTCACGCGCAATTCCGACGAAACCTTTGACCGTCGGCGCTTCGGGCGCAACCCATGCGTGCACCTGAACGCGGCCCTCTGCTAGCTCGACCCAAAGAAACGTGGGTGTCTGACATTCGTGAACCCGATGCGCCCCCGCCTGCCGCTCGCTCTCGTATTTCTCGGGGAGGGGGGGCAAATTGTCGGCGTATTCCAGCAGCAATTCCAAACGCTCGCGGGGCTCGAGTTGCGCAAACTCGGCGGCCAGGGTTTCGATACGGGCTGGAAGCGTGTCTGGGGACATTGTCGTCGACGATAAGGGAGGAAGCACGCCAGATGAGGCCAATCCGTCATCGTGCATCCATCACCCATCGTCGCCCAAAGGGTTTAGTCCTTTCGCGATCGGCACGCCCACGGTGTTGCCCCACTCGGTCCAACTGCCGTCGTAATTTTTCACCTTCTTGAAGCCGAGCAGGTACGTGAGCACAAACCAGGTGTGGCTCGATCGTTCTCCGATGCGGCAATAGGCGATCGTTGCGGCTCCCCGCTTGAGCTTGTTCTCCTTGATGTACAGCGCCTCGAGTTCCCTAGCGCTCTTGAAGGTGCCATCTTCGTTCGCCGCTTTCGCCCAGGGAATGCTGACGGCCCCTGGAATATGGCCTCCGCGCAGCGCACCCTCTTGGGGATAGTCCGGCATGTGCAAAAACTCGCCGGTGTACTCCCCCGATGATCGAACGTCGACGAGCGGTCGGCCTAGCCTTTGATGTTTGAGGACCTCATCGCGGAAGGCACGGATCGCTCGATCCGGCTGCCGGGCTTCATAGTTGCTTCGGGGGTGGCTGGGTTCTGGCTCCTTCGACCATTCACGGCCATCGAGTTCCCAACGTTTACGGCCGCCGTCCATAATCAGGCATTTCTCGTGGCCGTACAGTTTGAAAACCCAAAAAGCGTAGCAGGCCCACCAATTGTTCTTGTCGCCGTAGAAGACGACGGTCGTATCGTTCGAGATGCCCTTCGATGCGCAGAGTTCGCCAAAGTGTTCGCGGTTGATGTAGTCGCGTACGAGCCGGTCCTGCAAGTCGGTCTGCCAGTCGACCTTGACCGCTCCCGGCACATGGCCCACGTTGTACAACAGCACGTCTTCGTCGGACTCGACGATTCGCAGGTTGGGGTCGTGTTGGTGCTCCGCCACCCAAGCGGTGGTGACCAGCACTTCTGGATGCGCGTATTGCCTGGCCATGACGTGCCGGATGCCCTTTCCTTGGTGGTTGCCAAAACAACCATTGTGAGACCGAAGCGATGGGCTGTAAACAGGGTCCTGATCCCTCTACGCCGGCTCCAACTTCCGCCCTTCCAGCTTTTCGATCAATGCTCGATACAGATCCGGCACCCGCTTGGGCTGATTGGCCGCGTAATCGAACACCACCACCGTCGATTCACCGTCGGCCGCGACGGCCTGATGGGTGCTGCTCCAGACCATGTGCGACATCGTCATGCTGCTGCGACCAATTCTTGTAATGCGAGCGCCAACGATGACCGTATCCGGATATTTGATCTGGCGGCGATAATTGCAGCCGATCGCCGCCAAAATGGGCCCCACGTTCTCGACGGAGGCCAGTCCGCCGGCCTGCTTGCCTCCCAGACCGATGCGTTCCAGGTAGGCGATTCGGGACGACTCAAACCAGCGGAAATAGACGATATTATTGACGTGGCCAAAGGCATCCTGATCGCCCCATTGCACGGGCAATTGAATCAGCGCCGGAAACAACGCCAGTTCGGGTGGGGGATTGGTGACAACCATCATCTCAACGTACCTTCATTGCCAACAGCGCGCCAAGGCTTGGGCTATAATCTTGCTATGGTTTTATGTCGCTATCTGTCGCGAATCCGCGGTTCGGGCCTGAGCTCGAGGCCGAACGGCAATTGCATCGGAATCGTTGCCTGCGTCGTTTTGATCGCCGCTTTGGCACCATTCGCCACAAATGCCGGCACGATCGTGCTCGCCAATCGCACGCTGGAAACCGTTTCGTTCCGAATCGGAAACGAAGCCCGAAAGCTCGCATCGGGCGAGGTCTTGCCGATTCGCTCTTCCACGAGCCAGACGATCCGCTTCAGCGGAAGCAGCCGGCCCTTCTATACGATCGATCCGAACGCGATTTACTTTTTCGGCCCGGATCCGCCCAATCGCATCGATCTGGTGCGCATCGGTTTGGGAGGCGATGCAACTTCATCGAGCATTTTTGAGAGCGACCTTGTCGCCGGCGCGCCGAACCTTGAGATCCAGGGACCGAACCTGGCCACGATCTCCGTCAAGCTGCTGGTCGACGACGAAGAAGCCGCCAAGCGCGAAACCTGGGATCGCCGCTTGCGGAATCGCGTTAAGGAGGCATCGGCCGTCTTCGAACGGCACTGCTTCGTGCGGTTCGATGTGGTGGCGGTGGGCACTTGGAATTCGGACGACGAAATTACCGAATTTGAACGGTCGCTCCAGGATTTTGAGCGCAAGGTGAGCCCCGACACGGCACGGCTGGCGATCGGCTTCACCAGCCAATACCGCATCAAGCCGGGTCGCACGCATTTGGGAGGCACGCGTGGGCCCATGTATACGCACTTGCTCATTCGTGAATGGTCGCACCAGATTAACGAACCAGAGCGGCTCGAAGTGCTGCTCCATGAGCTGGGGCATTTCTTGGGCGCGGTGCACAGTCCCGAGCCGGATTCCGTCATGCGTCCGGTGCTGGGTGACCGACAAGCCCGGGCCGCGAACTTTCGCGTCGGCTTCGACCCGCTGAATACGTTGGCCATGTGTCTGGTCAGCGACGCACTCCGTGGCGGCCGCGTGAAACGCTTTGCCGACATGAACCTGCCGACGCAATTGGAGCTGCACAAGCTGTACGGCGAAATCACCAAAGCCTATCCAGACGACAAGACGCCGGCCCAGTACGTGAGCTTTTTGGAGCAGTCGCGCATCGAACCCTTGGCGCGCGGCGCCAATCTGGTTGTGATGGGTATCGGCAGCGCGGCGGAACAAAACGCCCGGTTGCCCAAGCTTCTGGGGGATTCACTGACCGAGTTCTACGTCCGCCGCGCCGCGCAGATCGCCGCCCCCTTGCCCGCCGACGTCGGGCCGCGGGCGTTCCTGCTGGCGCTGGGCATCGGCCTCGACCGCACGGCATCGCTGCGCGAGCATCGACTCGTCGGCCCCTTATGCGAGCGGATTGAGTCGGAGGCGCAGCGCAAGTCGCGGCTGGAGATCATGGGCGTTCCCACCGCCTTTGCAAAGCACGAGCTAGCGCGTCACTTTTTCATGGCAGCAGCACTCTCGGCGATCATCGGCCCCGAACCTGCCGAACGCGCCTGCCTGGCGCTGCAGCTTGGCAACTCCACAAGGCTCGGCGACTTCAGCCCGGCGATTTATCAAGCCGACCTGGCCGGCATCGTGTTCGCTTACGGAGTGCTGTCGGGCAGTCTGCATCTGGCCGAACTGGCGGACACGTTTACCGTCGCCGAGCACCTGCCGCGACGTGAGGATCAGGCCGGCTCCATCTCCCCCGCTGACTTTGCCGAGCAGTTTGGCACCGCGGTCGATCCGCGATTTCGTAAACTTCGCGAGGAACTGTCGGCGCCGCTGAGAAAGCTTGCCGAGGGCAACGGCTGAACGCATGGCTAAAGAGCCTGCGCGATTCGAGCCTCGCATGATGCAGATCCTGGGTAAACGTCGCGATGCCGCACTTGCGGGGGAAATAATCGCCCACGAACGCCACCGTACGAACTTCGTTCATTCTTCCCATGGCACGAGCGTTTCGGCGTCCCCGCAAAGGAACCTTCAAATGGGTCAGGCTATAAGCAACTGGATCATAACAAATTGGCGGCAGGAATTTAGCCCGATTCCGACCTCAAAGCGGACAAAACCGTGATCACCGAGATAATTTCTCCACATGCTCGCCCGACAATTGCTATCATGGAGGTCAGACTGCGGTTACTGCTTTGATCCAAAGAAGGCGCAAGGAATGACTCCGACTCGCACCACGAAAGCGGAAGACATCGAGATTGTCCTCCAGGGTAGAATCCGACAAGGGGACCTGCCTGCCGACGCGCTCATCAAAGAAAAGCTGACCGA
>SXGT01470263.1_pt1 | contig 11564 bp, 6 predicted proteins | sample 3176221 | NCBI WGS metagenome assembly SXGT01 (sample SAMN11356862, study PRJNA531348) | freshwater metagenome | isolation source: freshwater sample F1-120 | place: China: Fuxian Lake, Yuxi | collected 2017-12-25
CGGCGGCGGCGCGGCGGGCGGCGCGACGGACGCCACCGCGGGCGACGCGATGGCTGGCGGCGACGCGGGCGACGCGATGGCTGACGGTGCCACGGCGGCTGGTGCCGGCACTTGGTGGAGCTGCCCGCAGGTCAGCGGCAGCGCGCCACCGCGGGCACCAGGGTGCGAAGAGCCCAATGATGGCACCTACGGCTGCAAGCGGGCCTGGACTGGCCTGACGGTCGCCGGCAAGGCCTACACCTGCAACCGCTGCCGCGGCGGTGACCCGGTGGCACAGGGCAGGTGGCGGGCGATCGACTTCGAGACCGAGGATCCGACCGTGCCACTGGCCAAGGGTCGCCGCGAGGTGCTCATCGTTGACGGCAACACCTGGCACCTGCTGGCTCGCGTCGGCGAGGGCGCTTCGGCGGCGGAGGTCCGGGTCGATGGCTGGTACGCCTGCAGCGATGGCGCAGAGCTCAAGAGCCAGCGGCTCATCTTCAGCACGACCAAGGCAGAGCCGCCGGGGGCGCTCGGCTGGGTCGCGCCAGACGTGTTTACGGGCCATTTCTTGACCTCGGGCAGCGACCTGCTCGCCTTTGGGCTCTACGCCGGATTCGAGACCGACTGGATCGGCGACATCAAGTATTGCCGCATCGGGTCGTCCGTCGCCGGCAAGCCGTGTGGCGATCCCTTCGACTCTCTGTAAGTTCAGCTGACGTCGGGTCCGCGGCTGCGAAGATCTGGCGTCGCCGCCCAACGTCTGCGATCCTGCGGGTTGGCGCACACGACGCGACGCGCAAACAGCTGCGCGAACACGAGGGCGCAGGAGAGCCAGCATGACGTTCTCGGTTGTGGCACAAGTTCGTGAGTCCATTGGTGTCATTGAGTCGGCGATCGGGCGGGTGCAGGCACCTATCGGCCTGATCCTGGGCTCGGGTCTCGGCGCGTTGGCCAATGAGATCGAGTCTTCGCGCTCGCTCTCGTACCACCACATTCCGCACCTGCCGATGTCGACGGTGCCTGGGCACGACGGTCGGATGGTGGTGGGCCGTTGGCACGGCCGTGACATCATCGCCATGGCCGGCCGCATCCATCGCTATGAGGGCCATGAGCCCTCGCTGGTGGCGTTTCCGGTTCAACTCCTTGCGGCGATGGGGGTCCACACGTTGGCGGTGACCAACGCGGCCGGCGCGGTCAACCCTGCATTTGCGCCTGGCGAGCTGATGCTGATCTCGGACCACCTGAACCTGACAAGCGGCAACCCGCTCATCGGTATGAACGATGAGCGAATCGGGCCGCGCTTCCCTGACATGACGGTGGCCTACGACGCCGGGCTGCGGCGCCGAGCGATCGAGATCGCCAAGGGCCACGGGCTGGCGCTGCGCGAGGGCGTCTACGCCGGCGTCCTCGGCCCTTCGTATGAGACGCCAGCGGAGATCCGGATGTTGCGCAGCATGGGCGCCGACGCCGTGGGCATGTCGACCGTGCCTGAGGTCATCGCGGCGCGCCATGTCGGGCTGCGCGTGCTCGGGCTGTCGTGCCTGACCAACATGGGCGCCGGCATGACCGGGGGCCTGCTCGACCACGAGGAGGTCAAGCACGTGGCCGGCGCCGCGACGCGATCGATGATCGACCTGCTCGCGGCGCTGGTCTCTGACCTCGACGACGCCTCGATTCGCCACGACGCCATCGCCCGCTTCCGCACAGCCACCAGCTAGAGACGCTTACAATTCAGCGACGTGGGCGGATGTTCGGCCGCGGCCTCTCTTGCCGAAAGCCGGACTCGGCGCCATTGCGGCGTAGGTGCCGAGCCTCCGAACTCCCGACGTCCAGAGGCGCGTCCGATGGTCAGCGGTCGCGTCTCGAATGGCTGCCTACCACGGCTCGCGGCGCTGCAACCGGGCCCACAGCCGCTCGGCGAGCGCGCCTGCCACGCTGCTGACGCCGTCGGCCACGGCGAGACCGAGCCGCTCTCCGACGTTGCGCTTCTTCTGCCAGCGCAGCAGCAGGAGGGGCCGCTCGCGGCGGGCTAGAAGCCAGGCGTCGCTGGTCCCCACGCTGTCGCAGAGTCCGAGGGAAAGGGCCTGGTCGCCGAGCCAGACCTCGCCGGTGCAGACGCGATCGAGGTCGATCTGCGGCCGGTAGCGGCCGACCCAAGCGCGGAACGCGGCGTGGATGGCGTCGAGGTCCTCGCGGAACTTCTGGCGCCCCTCTTCGGTGTTCTCGCCGATGACCGTCAGCGTTCGCTTGTCCCGGCCGGCGGTGTGCAGCTCGACGTCGACGTCGTGGCGGCGCAGCAGCTTGTGGATGTTCGGGATCGTCGCCACGACCCCGATGCTGCCGACCATCGCGAATGGCGCGCAGACGACGTGGTCCGCGACGACGGCCATCATGTAGCCACCCGACGCCGCGACCTTGTCCACGGCGACCGTCAGCGGGACGCCGGCATCGCGCAGGCGGGCCAGCTGGGCGCCGGCGAGCCCGTAGCCATGCACCGCGCCGCCGGGGCTCTCAAGGCGCAGCAGGACCTCGTCGCCGGCGCGAAAAGCCGCGATGACGCTGTCGATCAGGACCCGCAGCCCCGCGACCTGTTGGGCCGCGAGGTCGCCGGCAAAGTCGAGGACGAACACCCTGCCCTGGGCCTCGGAGGGCAACGGCGTGCTGGCTGACCCGTCGACAGGGCTCGGCACCTTGCTGCCCTGGTCGAGGGCGCGGCTGGCGTGCTGCTTGTCTTGCTTGTCGCGCTGCTTGTCGGCGGCGGCCTCTGACTTCTCGGCGAGGCGCCTCTCTCCTGGAGCGAGGCCGGCGAAGCGCAGCTGGCGGACCTGTTCTCGGAGACCGAGATCGAGGCGGCGGACGACCAAGCGCCCCTCGTCGCCGTCGTCGGTGCCACCGAAGCTCTTGCTCATCAGCCAGAGACCAACGAGTCCAAGCGCCGCCAAGATGGTCGCAGCTTCGAGAAGAAATAGAGCGTATCCATACAGAATCGCTGTCACGGCGCGCACCTCGAAGGCGGCCAGTGGTCTAGGTGCTGCGCCGCGCTCGCGCAGGCTGGAGCGGCCGGCATCACTCGCCGAGCAGCTTGTGCATGACAGCGCGCACGCCCGCTTGGTCGCGCGATGCCTGCAGGTCGATCGCCACGAGGCGTTTGCCGTGATCGCGCACCACGACCAACGTCTGGCGGTGGGTGTCGGTCATGGCCCAGGCGCCGTCTGGCTGAATCTTGGACACGGCGTAGCTGTGTCGCAGCTCGGTGCGGCTGTCATCGGCGTCCTTGTAGTCGAGCGAGAGCTGAACGATCTTGCCAGCTTCAGCCACGACTCCGTATTGCAACACTGGGTCGCCGGCGGTCGGCACGACGATGAACTGGCCTTCGGGCTCGGCCTTGCCCTGGCGGGTCCACGACCGCTCCTCGACCTCGCGCTGGGCCTCGTCGACCGACATTCCGAGCGCGAAGACCCCGAAATTGCGGGGCGCCTGCGCCGCGGGCTGGTGATCGACGATGACGACCTCGCGCTTGCCGGCGCAGGCCGTGGCGCTGAGGGCGAGCGCACCGGCGAGCCAGCGCAGATGGAGCGGACGGGGGGCGGAGGGCATGGCGTGCTCCATGCGGCCGATAGGGCCGGGGCGGTGGGTAGCATGGCGCAGCGCGACGGCCGGCGCCATCCCCGTGGCACAAGTCGGGATTGGCGGCGCGCCGTGGGTCACTGGCAGTTCGGTGGAGCGCCGACGCAGACCCCGGACTCGCAGCCGTCGAAGGCGCTGCAGGGCTTGCCGTCGTCGCATGGGGTGAAGTCTGGCAAGAGGGAGGAGACGCAGCCGGTGCCGGGATCGCAGGGGTCAAGCGTGCATTGGTTGCCGTCATCGCAGGCCGCCTTGAGCGCTGAGCTCGGCGATCCGTCGCAGATAGCCCCCGTACAGATGCCGCCGCCGAGACAGGGCGGGCCGAGGCAGGAGGCCATGGGCTTGCCGAGGCCGCAGCTCGCCACGCCACAGGACGTGATCACGCACGGCGTACCGGCATCGCAGCGGCGCGCTGGGCTCTGTCCGCACACGCCGGCGCTGGCGCACTCGGAAGCCCCGCTGGGCGCGACGCGGGCGGTGAGCGCCAGAATCTGATCGGTGCCGGTGAGGGCCTCGGCCACGAGGAAGAGGTCGCCCGATGTCAAGACGGTGGCGCCGGCGGACAGGCTGACCGCGCCGGGAATTGCCTTGGAGAAGACCGGAGTCGCGGGCCCGCCGATGCCGACGACGTGGACGGCCGCCGACTTGCCGTCAGGCGTGCCGACCGCCGCCACGGCTCCGTCATGCAGACGCAGCAGCTGCAGCGCGGCGTCGCTGCCGACGGTCGCGAACGGCAACGTCTGCTGCAGGGCGAGCGCGGCGGGTTCGAGGACGGCGAGGTATTGCGCGCCGCCAGGGTCCTCGCGGCGCACGCCGATGAGGCCGTGATCGAGGGGCAACATCGCGACATCCAAGGCCATGAAACCCTTGGCTTGCAGCCCAAGGCGACGACGGACCAGCGGCTCCAGCGTGGCGCTGAGGCGGATCACCGTGGCGAAATCTCCCTTGGGCGTCTGCTCGCTGCCCGCGACGACCAGCTGGTCGTTGCCGGTGCGCGCGAGGTCACTGACAAAGAGGGCCTCGGCGTCCTTTGCGAAGGGGACCAGCACGTTGGCGAGCAGCGCCCCGTCGGCGCTGATTCGGGCGAGGTGCCCGGAGAATAGTTCGGCGCCGACATCGAGGCGGCCGCCCGCTGCGAGCGTGGTGGCGCCGTCGCGCAGCGCCCCATGCCAGGCCGCGTGCTTCGCCGGCACCGGGAATTTGGTCCACAGGACGGTGCCGTCTGGCCCATGCCGCTGGACGCCGGCCTTGAAGGTGGCGCCGACCAGCATCTGGCCGACCAGCACCACCGGCTCGGCCGCCCCCGGCGCGGCGGCGGCCAAGGCCAGGTCCATCGGCCGCATGGCTGAAATCGCTTCGACCCATTGGGCTTTTCCCGTGGCGTCGTGGCGGACCAACGTGGCGTAGCCGTCGTCCGATGTCGAGTAGCCCGTCACCAACGCCGTGGCACCGCCATCGCGGTTCGCGACCAGAATGGCCGGAGAGCGCTTGCTGAACCGCGTACCGGGCACCACGGTGGCGAACAAGCGCGGCTTACCGCCCTGGCAGCCGCTCGGACCGCACTTGGCGCCGACGGCGCACGCTTCGCCGTCCAGGCAGGCGTCGATGTGACCGCTGTGGACGCAGCCGGCGGACTTGTCGCAGACGTCGTCGGTGCAGGGCATGCCGTCGTCGCATCCCTTCAGCGGATCCACGGCGCAGGCGCCGACACCCGGGCAGGCAGCGGCGAACCAAGCGTGGCGGACCTCGGCCCGCGGGATGGCCCCGGCGACAGGGGCAGACGGCAAGACCGCAGCGCCGGGCACGAAGCCGCCCTTGCCACCCTGCCGACCGACGACGAACCAACCGATTCCGCTGCCAACCGTCGTCGCCACCAGCGCGGTCGGGGCGTCGCCTGCGCCGAGCACCGGCCAAGATGCCTCAAGGCGGGCCAGCGGGCCGATGCGCAGCGCCTGCGGCGCGCCGACCGTCGGGTGGACCAGGAGCATCGCCCGCCCATGACCGAGCCAAGCGCCGGCGACCGCCTCGGCGGCACCGAGCGAGGGCAGCTGCCCACGCGCCAACACCCTGCCCTGGACGTCGAGGCGCCACCAGGTGGCGAGCCCAGGCGAGCCGACGCCAAAGCCGCCGCCGGCGAGCGCGCCGTGGACGCCGTGGCTGACGAGGGCCTGGACGACGCCTTGGCCGGACTCCTCCAGCCATTGCCAGCGGGCAACGCGGCCTGCGCGATCGAGGACGCCGGCCGCCGGGCGCGCCGCGCCTTCGCCCTTGACCCAGCCAGCGACATAGGCGCCGCGCGGGTGGATGCCGAGGGCGCGCAGGCTGGCCGGTGGGAGGTCAGTGGCGACCGGTGTCAGCGCGCCATTGACGTCGCGCCGCCAGACGCGCGCCCGCAATACCTCCGCTCCTGGGCCCGCCGCCTTGTCTGCCACCAGCGCCGCGCCAGCGAAGAGGAACCCCGCCGGCTGGTTGCTCGTGGACGGCAGCGCCAAGATCGCCGCGGCGTCGGTGCCGAAGGGCTGATCGAGCGCTGACGCCGAGAGGAGCTTGGTATCGGGCAACAACCGGACGTGCAGCAAGGTCACGACGTTGAAGGATTTGCTGGCTATGGCGACGGCCTCGACGCCGACGCTGGCGTTGAGGGGTGTCACCGCGGCGCGGAAGTGGGTGGTGGGTGGCAGTCCGGCGATCAGACCGCTGGCCTTGGCCGCCTGCGGCCCGGCCAAGCGCACGGCCGCCGGCTGCGGCGCCGCCGTGAGACTGATGGCCTGCGCGCCGATCGCGATCGCGCCATCGACGCCCTCCACGGCAGCGACCCAGTGGCCAAAAACGTCCTCGCCTTCGTGCCGCGGCCCGGCCGGATCGACGCCGACACAGGCGTCTCCCTTGCAGCCGTCGAGGACCGTGCAGGCGCTGACGTCGTCGCAAGGCGTCGCCGCTGGGAGCGGCGCGTGCGTGCAGCCAGAAGCGGCGTCGCAGCCGTCTTGCGTGCAGACGCTGTCATCGTCGCAAGCGAGCTTGCCGCCGCCGACGCAGACACCGACCTCGCAGGCCTCTAGCGTGCAGGCGTCGCCGTCGGTGCATGTCGCGCTGGCAAGCAGGTGGACGCAGCCCTTGGCCTTGTCGCAAGCGTCGCTGGTGCAGGCGTTGCCATCGTCGCAGCTGAGGGGCAGCAGCTCACAGACGCCGCTCTTGCAGACGTCGCCCAGCGTGCAGACGTCGCCGTCGTCACAGGCACCGACCGAGAGCGCAAAGAAAACGCAGGCACCGTCGCTGCTGCAGCTATCGGAGGTGCAAGGGTTGCCATCGGCGCAGGGCTTTGGAGCGCCAGCGCAGACGCCGCCTTTGCAGCCGTCGTCGAGCGTGCAGGGATCGCCGTCGTCGCAGACCTTGGCCTCTTGGCATCCGGCGTCGGTCTCGGCGCCGTCCTGCGACTGGGCGTCGCTGGCGTTGCCGGTGTCGCCGGTGTCGCTGACCTCGGTTCCGCTGCGGCCGCTGTCCGTCGCGGCGCTGGCGTCGGCTGCCTGTGCGGCCTGAAAGGCCTCGAGATCAGGCCCCACGTCTTGCAGGCCGCAGGCGCCAAGGCCGAGGAGCAGCGTCACGACCGAGGCCCTGGCGAGGCTCCGCCGCGCCCAACCTTGAGCCCTCGGCGCGCGCTTGCGGCGCGGTGTCGCGACAAGGCCCGCGTCGGCGAGATGGGTGCGCCCCGGCGCCGATGACGCCGATGCCAGCCGCGCTCCCTCGCCAACCATCCGGCCCTCCATGGTTGTGATTGACCGGACTCTAAGGCTACATGACCGAGATCGCAACGCGGAGGACATCGCATTGAACCCGAGGCCCACTTCGGCTTACCATTGCTCCCACGGAGGTGTCTTATCGTCACCATTCCCAGAGATCCGCACGAGGCGATGGTCGGGCGCACCATCGCCGGCCGCTACGAGGTGCAAGGGCTGCTCGGCAAGGGCGGCTTTGGCGCGGTATTTGCAGGCAAACACGCCATCACTGGCCAAGACGTGGTGCTCAAGGTCATGCGGCCCGAGGTCGCCAGCGACCCAACGCAGGTGAAGCGCTTCCTCAACGAGGCGCGGATCAGCAGCCAGCTGAGCCACCCGAACACCGTGCGCGTCTATGATTTCGGTCAGACGGATGAGGGGTTGCTCTACTTGGTCATGGAGCGCCTGCGCGGCGAAGAGCTCTCGCTCGTCCTCAAGGCTGAGGCGCCGCTGCAGCCGCTGCGCACGGCCCACATCGCGATTGGCGTGCTGAAGAGCCTCTCAGAGGCGCATGCGGCGGGCCTCGTTCACCGCGACCTCAAGCCGGGAAACATCTTTCTGATCAAGGTGAAGGGTGACGACGACTTCGTGAAGTTGATCGACTTCGGCATCGCCAAGTCCATTGAGCCTGGCGTCGAGGAGGATCTGACGCGCACCGGTTTGGCGATCGGCACGCCGAAGTACATGAGCCCAGAGCAGGGGCGGGCCGAGGCGCTCGACGGCAGGTCGGACCTGTATTCGCTCGGCATCCTCATGTTCGAGCTGCTGAGCGGCCGGGCGCCTTTCGAGGCGAGCAGCGCGATGTCGATGATCGTCGCGCATCTGCAGACGCCACCACCGGATATCCGCCGACTCGCGCCGGACGGGCTGCCGGACGGGCTCGCCGACATCGTCATGAAGGCGCTGGCCAAGGAGCCGTGGAATCGCTTCCGCGACGCCGACGACATGCGCGAGCAGTTGGAGGACTGGGTCGAGTCGGCCGGCGGGCGCGGGCGCCGAGCGACCTCGGCGCGGCTGCTCTCGCTGGGGACCGTGGGCGGACCGCACGTGCCGGCAGCGCACGGCCAGTCCATGGTGGGCGACTCGCTCGAGACGGTAGCGCTTCCAGGTGGGTCCGGCGGCGGGCACCTCCGGTCCAGCGAGGACGGCGCACATCGGCCGCCGGTGGCAGCGGTCAGGGATGGCGGAAACAGTGCGCGCGCTGCCGTCACGCCGGAGCGCCGTCGCAGCCAGTCTCCGACCGCCGATGAGCTCGCGGCGATGGCGCAGGCGTTTGACCGCGAGGCGTTGTCGGCCCAGCCGACGCTGCAGCACGCCAGCCCGCGCACGGTGGATGCGGCAGACGCCTCGACCTTTGAGCCAGCGCCCAAGGGCGGAGGCGCAGGGCAAGCAGCGAGCGTGCAGCCGGCGGCGGCGGCGGCGGTCCAGACGCAGGCCCCTCGCGGGCCGGCCGGCGTGCGGCCCAACACCCCTCAACGGCCCGCCGGCCCGACCACGGCGCCATTGTCGGTGCGGCAGCGCATGTCGTCGGTGACGGTGGCGGCGCTGGTGCTCTTGACGGCGATCGGCGGCGCGGCGGCGTGGTTCTTGTTCTTGGCCGAGCCCGACAAGCGCGAGGCCCTAGAGGCGCGCTTCTCCGAAGCGAAGGCGTCGAGCGCCACCCGGCTGCAAGAGGCGACGCTGCCGCCAGAAGGCGAGCGTCGGGACAACCGCCTCGTCGACTCCGAGCGCCGAAAGAAGGCGGCCGACCGCAAGGCCGAGATCGAAGCCGCCAAGGCCGCTGGCGAGGCGCCACCGGCGCTGCCTGTCGCGCCGCTCACGACCGAGGACGTCGACAAAGTGGCGCAGCAGACGAAGTCGGAGATGATCAACTGTGTCAAGAACTTCGGCGACGCCGGAAAGGCGTACAGCGGTGTCGGCGCGACGCTGACGATCAGCGGCGACGGCGAGGTCCTCGAAGTCGAGGCGCTGTCTGACTTGCCCGAGGCGATGCACGACTGCGTCGAGAACCGCATGCGGCGGCTCCGCTTCAAGGGGGGCCGACCCGACGAAAAGCCCATCAAGGCCTACGTCTCGTTCTACCGACAGGTGGTGGGCGGCCGGAGCAAGGGCGCGCGCGGCGCCAAGCCCAAGGCTGAGGACGAATCGCTTTGGTAGCGGCCGCTGCGCGCTCGGACGGGCGACAAGCCCAGCTGCCCCTGCCAGCGGCTGTGGGTCGGCCGAAGGCGAGGTCGCGTGCACGCTGGCGACGGTGGCTCGGGTCGCCGACGCTGACGATCGCGATCATGGCGTCTGTCGGTGCGACGGCGGCGCTGGCGTGGCCAGCTGCGGCGGTGGCCCAGAGCGTAGCCATGCGCCAACGAGCGCGCGAGATGTCCGACGAGGCGGCCAAGCTCTTCAAGGCCCAGCGCTACGCCGAGGCCGCCGAGCGCATCGAGCAGGCCTACGCCCTCGATCCCACCGTCCGCGTGCGGCTGCGCAACGCCGGGCGGGCCTGGCAAGAGGCCGGCAATGCCGCGCGCGCGCTGCACTGCTTCGAGCGCTTTCTCGCCCTCGAGACCGATCCAGCCCTGCGCAAGGACACGGAGGAGCGAATCGCAGCCGTCCGGAAAGCTGGCGGAGGCGAAGACTCGGGGCGCTCGCCGGCGGGGGCGGCTTCAGCGTCCCCGTCGTCGACGAAGGGCAGCGAACCACCGGCCCCTGGAGGCCGCGCCTCGCCAGCTGCGGCCACCACCGCTGCGACGCCGGTCATCACCGCCACGGCTGGCTCGCCAGGGCGCGCGCTGCCGATCGCCATCGCCGGCGCCGGCGTCAGCTTGTGGGTCGCCGGCGCCGCCTGGCACCTGCGCACCGCAGCGGCCGACGACACGGTGGCCGAGGGCGAGCGCAGCGGCCAATACGCCTACCCCGGCGGCGACAAGAAGCTGGGGCGCGACCGGGAGACCCTCGCCACCAACCGCGCAGTCGCTTGGTCGCTGGTGGGCGCGGGCGCTGTGGGCGCAGGGGTTGGCGCTTGGCTGTGGCTGCGCGCGCCTCGCACGGAGGCCGGCGCCTCCGTCTCGGTAATGCCGACGGTTGGGCGCGATGGCGGCGGTTTCGTGGCCGCCGCCCGGTTCTAGAGCGGGACCAGCGCCCTTCCGCGGCGTCTGTGGCGTGCTGTGCGCTCAGAGACTCGGCGCAGCCTAGCTGGGGGACGCGCCATTTTCTGGCTCGCCGATTCCGGCGCTGCGCCCCATTCTGCGTCCACGAGGCCAATTCGTGAGCGTCTCTCAGCTGCTCGGACTGGACGCGACTAGAACGCGGCCTTCCACTGGGCGCAGCAGGCGTCGAATGAGCAGGCGTCGTCGCCGTCCTCGCTGCCGGTGTCGCAGGTCTCGGACTGCTGCTCCTCGCAGGAGTTCAAGGCGCCGATCGCGGTCTTGCAGGTTTGCGAGACGTTGCAGCTGGTGAAGCAGCCGTCGAAGCAAGTGACGACCTTGGCCTGGCAGCCACCGAAGCAGCTGAAGTCGGCGCCGCAGGCCATCGCACACTCCTCGACGTCGAGCGCGCACTTGCTGAAACAGGGCTCAAGGCAGGGCACGTAGGGGCAGCAGTTGCGCGTCTTGTTCGAGCCACCGTCGCAGGGGTTGGCGTCGCAGGTGGCAGTCTTGGGCTTGCCGAAGAGGTCGAGATCGGTCGTGCCGCCACCGCCTGTCGTCGGCGGCGTGCAGGCGATAGCGCCAGCGCCGCCCTGGTAGACGAGGTTGAAGGGGCCGTCGAGGGTCAGTGAGGCCGGACCGATGCCCGCGACGGGGTTGGTGACGACGACGCCCTTGAAGGCGCCGAGCACGACCTCGCCGGACTTGGTTGGACAGCCGTCGATGTCGATGGTGCCGGTCCCCTGGGTCGTGAGGACCGCGCCTTGGCTGGTGTAGACGACCCAGGCGGCGCCGCCCTGGTCCGTGACCACAATGCCCTTCTTCGGCAGGGGGTGGACCGCCGTGTCGATGGTGGCGACGATGGTCGTGCCGCTGGCATCGGCGATGTATAGTTGGAGGATCTTGTCCGCGTTGGCGGCGCCAAAAACCTTCGCCTTACCGGGATCGGGCGTCTCGCTGGCCTCGACCTTGGTGCTGGCCCCTGCGGGGTCCTTGGCTTGGACGCTGGCGGTGTTCTTGCCGGCGCTGCCACCACCACCGCCACCGC
>SXGT01621094.1_pt1 | contig 11562 bp, 5 predicted proteins | sample 3176221 | NCBI WGS metagenome assembly SXGT01 (sample SAMN11356862, study PRJNA531348) | freshwater metagenome | isolation source: freshwater sample F1-120 | place: China: Fuxian Lake, Yuxi | collected 2017-12-25
ACACCAGTCCGCCCAGAACTCGACCACGACAGGTGTCGTCGATTTCAGCACGTCCAGATCGAAAGATGCGTCAGACACTTTATGGGTGGACACGATTGATTCTCCGTTGTTCCTGAGTTTCCGGGAAAGGTAGGTATCCCCAGGGGCCCGGTCAAGGGCGCCACACGCTCAGGTGATGGCAGCCATGCTCGCAATGGCCTTTTGCAGGGTTTCAGCCGCGACCCACTCCACGCGCGGCAGCGCCGTCCACAGAATGGCGGCGCGAACCGGCCTGCCGCCATAGGCCTGCCCCAGCGCCCTCGCATAGTCGGCCAGTTGCAGAACGTGAGGATGATCGGGGGCAAGGCTCTCGGGAACGTCCCAATCGGTCTTGTAATCGAGCAGCAAAATGTCATGGGAACGGATGACCAGGCGGTCAATCCGGCCCGTCATCATCTGGCCCTCCGGCCCGATGGCGCCGATGCTGACTTCAGCCTGGCTGCCGGGCCCGAAGAAATCCCGATGCTCCGGCATCGTGATGAGATTAACAATCCGTTCGGCCAGTCCGGGGTCAAGCCGGCCCTTTTCAAGTTTACGCCTTGCAAACGCAAGCCACGCCTCCGGAGGTATCTGCGGCAAGTCCTGCAAAATCCGGTGAACCACGCGGCCGCGGGCTGCAGCCGCCTTGAACCTTGCATTGGTTTGACGTGCCGGCGGCCAGGTTTTCCGCGGTGTGTCAGGAAAGGGTGGAGCGCTGAACAGCCAGGCTGGAATGGCCTTTTTCACCTGGGACCCGCCGGGCGTGGTTGCCTGAGTGGAACTCGCGGCCCCCTGAGTGTCCAGGCTTTCAGCCGGACTTTGGATGGCATCCGCCACCAAGGCATACCAGCAGTTCTCATCCAGCCGGTTTTTGCTCTTGTAGCCGCAGACATAGAGCTCGTCGCGGGCCCGGGTCATGGCCACATAGAGCAGGCGCCGCTGCTCCTCCAGCTCCAGCCGCTTCTCGCCATTCTTCCAGTCTTCGATGGCCGGTGATTGCGACAGCCCCGAGAGCCGCCAAAACAGCAATTTCGGCCCGTCGGGATGCGGGTCGACAAACATCAGCGCCGAGGCCGCATTGTTCCGCGGCGTGGAGGTTGTATCGGGCAGGATCACGATGCTGGATTCGAGGCCCTTTGCGCCATGCACCGTCATCAGGCGCACTTCGCCGCTGCCGCGGTCCATGTTGCGCTTGATGTCCGTGTCTTCGGAGGCAAACCACGCAGCAAAGCCGGCAAGCGAGGAGGAGTGATTTTCCTCATAGGTGAGCGATGCTTCAAGCAAGGCATCAAGCGCGTCCCCGGCCTCGCTTCCCAAACGCGCCAGAAAGGCTTTTCGCGTTCTGATCAGGACCGTGGAGAGGAATTCAAAAGGCCGCGCCCCTTCCGAAGCATTTTTCCATTCTTCCAGGACCGCTTGGGCCTTGATGCAGTTCCCATTGCTGGAAATGCACAACCTCTCCCACAGCGGCATGGTTCCGCGCCCATGGGCCAGGTCAAAGAGCTCCTCCTCCGTCAGCGGGGCCGGCACAAGCGGGCTCTTGAGCACACAGGCGAGGGAATAGTCATCCTCCGGCAGAAGGACAAACTGCACCAAGGCCATGATGTCGAGCACCGCGATGCTCTCCGAAAGCTTCAGGCGGTCCGCCCCCGCAACCGGGATTCCGGCCTTCCGCAATTCGCTGATCAGAATGTCGAAGAGCGAGTTCCGGGTGCGGAAGAGAACCAGAATATCGCCAGCCTCGACCACGCGGCCCGGCAGACTCATGTGCGGCTTTCCAATCCGTGCCTTTATCATGCCGGCCAGCTTCTGGGCCAGTTTGCGCGGTGCGGACTTGGGCGGATATTGATCCACCGGAGCCTGCCAGGGCTCCCGCTCGGCCTTTTCGTCAGCTTCCACCAATGGCCAGAGCTCGAAGAGGCCGCGCTCATCCCTGCGGTTTGATTCATGATGGAGAGTCTGGGGATGCAGGCCGTCGAGGCCCAAGCGAGCCCGCCTGCCTTCAGCAAAGACGGTGTCAACCGCCGCCAGCACTTCCTTCGTCGAGCGATAGGAAATGGTGAGATCGACGGTGTTGAATGCCTGCCCCACGTTCCTGATCTGGGTACCGAAAATTTCGCGCGAACCCTCGAAGGCGGCCGGATCGGCGCCCTGAAAACTGAAGATCGACTGTTTCCGGTCGCCCACGACAAAGAGGGTACGATCGGGTGCCTCATGGCTGCCGGTTCCGGAAAAGAACTCCTGCGTCAGCGCGCCGACAATCTCCCATTGGGCAAGGCTGGTATCCTGGGCCTCGTCCACCAGAACATGCTCGATGCCGCGATCGAGTTTGAAAAGAACCCATTGCGCCGAGGCTTTGTCGACAAGCAGGTCGCGGGTTTTCAGGATGAGATCGTCAAAGTCATAGGCCCCGCGAAGCCGTTTTTGCGACTCGAATCGCGCAAGCATCGCGTCAGCGAGTGTGAGCAGCGCGACAGTCGCTTCTACCCGCACGAGATTGTCGATCTGCCCGATGATGTGCACACAGCGGGAGGATTCCTGCACGAGCCATTCCCTGATCCAGGGATTATCCTTCTGCAGCTTTTCGGTAATGATGGAGGGCATCGTCTTCGGCGCCTTGCCGTCCGACGAAAAATAGATGCGGCGGCAAAGCGCCTCAGCCTGTGGGCCATCGCTTGCTTTGAGAAGTGCGGCAAGGAATTCAGCGGTCTTCCGGTTGGTCGCCTTGTCGGAATTTGACAAAGCGGAAACAATTTTTCCAATTGCGGCCCGGTCAAAATTGAGAAGCTCTTCTCGCAAAATTTCTGGCCGTTGCCGCGGATCAACGCCCAATTGAACCTGAAGCTCCTGGCCTATCCCGTCCACCGAACCATGCTGCGAAAACGCCACATTCAGAACCTGGCGTCTGGACAACAGGCGCTCGAGCAAGGCATCGAAGCTGTCGGAATGCGTATGCCGCGTGACAATATCCAGAGCCTGGGCGAGAGGCGAGGCGGCATCGGCCTGGGCCTGGCGCAACACATGATCCCGCGCCTCGCGGAGAAGCTGCTTCGATTGGCTGGATTCCAGAACGGCAAACCCGGGAGCAAGGCCCGCCTCCACCGGAAAGAGCTGCAGAATTCTTTCGCAGAAGGCGTGTATGGTTTGAATCTTGAGGCCCCCGGGGGTTTCCAGCGCCGTGGTGAACAGCCGTCTGGCCCGCGCAAGTATCTTGGGGCCAACCTCCTCATTCCCCATCTGACGGAGGCGCTGGACGAGGGAGGCATCGGACAGGCCAACCCATTCGCCGAGCCTCTCATGCAGCCGATTGGCCATCTCCTTGGCCGCCGCCTTGGTGAAGGTGAGGCAAAGGATCGACATGGGGTCGACACCGGCAAGCATCAGGCGGGTCACCCGGTCCACCAGAACATGGGTCTTGCCCGACCCCGCATTGGCGCCGACCCAGGCGGAGGCCGCAGGGTTTGAGGCAGTTTTCTGTTCCGGCGTTGCGCTCATCGGCTTAAGCATCAGCTGTCACCCGCCAGAATCCACTCGCGGTAGCGGGAGAGATGGTCATAGTCGCAAACCGCATCCACATTCTCGATGGCATAGCGGGGGAGATAGGCGAGAGCGGGGTTTTGGTATTTTTCGAGAAGCCCAATGAGGCGTGCAAGATGCTCGCGCGCCACGTCCATGGGTGCAAGCTCAACCGACTTCAACTCGCCCGGCGGAATGCCGCCGGTTATTCTTATGTAGGTCAGCTCGCTGGTTTCATGCTTGCCCACCTGCTCGAAGGCGCCGCGTTCAAGCATGGCGGCTTCCAAGGTGAGTTGCGGTGAAAACCCTTCTTTTATCTTCGGGCCACTCGGTATTGCCCCCGTCTTGAAATCAACAATGCGTGCCGTGCCATCGGAGAAAATATCTATCCGGTCGGCGCGCCCGCTGAGAGTGAAGTCCGACTGCCCGACTTTGAGGGGCAGGCTACCCCTCACTTCGGCAATCACCCGGTCAACGTCGCGGCGCATTACCTGTTCGTTCTCGACAATCCAGGTGGCGAGGCGCTCAAATCGTTTCCACCAGAAACCCATGATGGTGGGATCATTCCTGAAGGGCCGGAAGATTTCCTTGCCGATGCCGAGGAGCTGCTCCACCGCGTTTTCCGGCAGGTTTCCCGGGTTGAGCGTGAAGAAGTCTCCGATCGCTTTATGGAAAAGCGTTCCGCGCAATGCCGCATCGGGATCCGTGGCCATGCCGGGCAACGGCGTGAGCTTCAAGACGGCATCGGCATAAATGGCGTAGGGGTCGCGGATAAGCGTTTCAACCCGGCTCACGCTGATGCGCGCGGGCCGGGCTTCAACCGGCGGCCGGGGCTGCGGCTTGTCAACCGGCGTCGGCCGCGGATCGCTGGCCCGGTCAAGCCCCGCCGCCCAGTCCTGCCAGGGCTCCGCCGGCATGTCCCCGGCCTTGAGGCCAACCGCTTTGAGGATTGTCTGCAGGCGCAAAATCCAGCGTGAGGGGATGGCAGGGTCCATGCCGTCCCGCCGTGCCCAAGTCAGATAGACTCGGTCTGCGCCAAAGGCCTGGACAAAATCATGGGCCTCCTGGCCAATGCTGCGTTCCGGCTGCTGCATACCAAACCTGTCGCGCATGGGGCGGTTAAGCCAAGGGCCGGGGTCCGGCAGGCGCGGCCAGGTTCCTTCATTCAACCCGCCCAGAATGATGGTCTGCGGTTGGACCATGCGGGCTTCCAGCAGGCCGAGAATTGCCAGTCTTGGGCCTGCGTTACCCTGCTCCCGGAACGGAACTTTCTGTAGATGCCTGCGGATCACGGCGCTTGCCCGGGTGAAATCACAAAGGGGAAGCCGGGAGGATTCCTCCCGCAGCGATTCGATGAGGGCCTCAAGCTCCTCTGCCTCCGGGCCGCTCCAGAACCGGTCGCCCGCGACTTGTTCGGCGGCAGTAATCAACGCGTCGAGATGGGAGCCAAATGAGGTGGCAGGGCGCAGGGAAAGTGGTTTCAGTATTTCCGTGACGCGCGCCAGACAGGCACGCATGTCCTGCCAGTTGCTGTCATTCAGGCGGGCCAAAACGGGATGTGGATGGGTTTCAGTTTTTGACTTCGAGTAGGTCTGTTCCAAGGAAGGCAGCAAACCTTCCAAGCCATGAATCACTGGCGTGGCGCGGAAGAGGGCGGCATCGATATTCCGAGCCACTGCGCTGAAGTGGGCCCGCTCAAAACCAAACCCGGCGAGGTTGTGACAGAACAAGGCATGCAGCGAGGACGCGGAAAATTTTGTCTCGGATGCATCCATGAGCAGGACAAGAAGCGATGCTGCCCCAAAGCGGCTGAGGGGTTCGCCAGCGGAATCATCAACGCTAATATTCCAGCGCGCGAGATTTGATTTCACCCGCCGCGCCAATCCGCGATCAGGCGTGACCAGTGCCATATCGCCATCCGGGCTTTCCAGGGCGCGCCGCATCATCAGTGCGATGATCGAGGCCTCGTCATTCTTGTCGCGGGCTTCGACAAGCGAGACATGGGCGAGGGCTCTTTTTATCCTGCCGTCCTGGCCGGCCAGTGCCTGCTGCCAGGCATCGGAAACATCCGAGGGACGCATCAGCTCGCTGGCAAGCCAGGCACGGTCCTTGGCTGGCGCGCCCAGCGGGAGTATGCCACGGCGTTCCACGCCAATGGCTTCGATGAGCTGCTTCATGGCAAATTGCGGATGTTGCGGCGACACCGCATCCCAGCTCTTCTGGTCCATGGACCGATCGAGGCCCGGCAGGATCACAGCACCATTCTCAAGCGTGGCGATGGCTTTCAGCAACTCCCGGGTGGCTGGAATGGTGCCGGTGGAGCCTGCGGCGATGACCGGACCCGCAGGCGGGCTTTCCAGGAGCCGCTTGGCCTCCAGGCGGATGAGCAGGCTGCGGCGCGCCTTTGCCCCCATGAGGTTCTCGTGCAGGAGCAGGGCCGGAAGCTTCCTGCTCACCAGATCGAAGAGGCTGAGGATTGCCTCGCGATGCCCGGCGAGATCGATCTCGTAGACGTCGGGCAGTCGGTCGAAGGAAATCTCCTCGGTTTCCATGACGTCGATCAGTTCGGCCAAACTCGCGGCCAAAGCATGATTCTGCGGCGGAGCCTGGGCGAGTTCCTGCGCCAGGCGAAGCTGCGGATTTTCACGGATCCAGTCATCGATGAGTGACATGAGCACAAATTCGCGGCCGATGGCGCTGATCGCGTCAGGCAGCCCAGCATAGGGATGCTGCGCCTCCAGAACATCTTCATCAAGATCGCCGATGGGCCTGATGTTGGGCAGGACAAGCGCCGGCTTGCCGCTGGCAGCGAGCAGCTTTTCCTGCAGTTCGCGGGCCGCCCGGCGGGTGGGAACCAGGATGGTCCATGCGGCAAGGGATGGAGTTTTCTCGAGAGTCTGGGCGTCGCAGGGAAAGCCCCGCAAAATGGCCGCCGCCAGAATGTCGAGAAAGAGCGCATCACTGGCTATGGTGTAGACGCGGTGTATTCCCTCGCTCATGAGCTAGGTCTTGGCAAGTTCGGCCTCGGCCAAACCTATTGCCGCGGGCGTGCCGACATGAAACCATTTTCCGTCATGTACCAGGCCATGCAGGCGGCCTTCCGCTATTGCCCTGTCCCACAGCAGGTTCATCGAAAATTTCCCAGGCGGCGAACCCTTGAAAAGGCGCGGATGTACCAGATAGCCGCCGATATAGGCCAAGGCCGATCCGCCGCGCTGGCGCGTCACACGGCTATCCTTGCCCAGGGAAAAATCGCCCTGGCCGCCATATCCAACCGTTCTGTCAACCGGGCACAGCAAGAGCAGGCAATCCATCGCCGCATCATCCCAGGCCGCGCGCAGGCGGGCAAGTGCCGGAATTTTTCCATCAACCCAGAAACTGTCGCTGTTAAGCACAAAAAACGGTTCGCCACCAAGAAGCGGCAGGGCCTTTGCGATGCCGCCTCCGGTGTCAAGAATCTCTGCCCGCTCATCCGAATAGATAACTTCCGGTGAAACCTGCCGCTTCGCCCAGGAAATAATCTGCTCCGCCAGATAGTGGCCGTTGACAACGGCCTTTTCGATCCGGGCCTCCCGCAACCGGTCCATGCCGTAGTCGATGAGAGGCTTTCCGGCAACTTCGATGAGCGGTTTGGGCCTGCGGTCAGTCAATGGGCGCATGCGCAGGCCAAGTCCCGCGGCAAGGATCATGGCGCGTCTGCCGACAGCTTGACTCATAGCGGCAGGTTCCGTTCATACCAGGCTTTGAGAATGGCAAGGTCCGGGTGTTCCAGGTTACGCTTGAGATAGCGCGCGACGCGGGGAATGTGGTTGAGATAAATATGTTTGCCGTCACGTTTGGAAAGGCGCGCGAAGATGCCCAGGATTTTGGTGGCGCGCTGGGCCCCGAGGATGGCGAAAGCGCGTGAAAACTCGCCGGCGTCGAATTGGCCCGTGGCGGCGCGCAGCCCGCAGTAATAGCCGTAAAGCTCGTCGGCCTGCCTGAAGTCGATATCGACGCGGGCATCCTGCAGCATGGAAACAAGGTCATAGGCCGGATGGCCAATGACACAATCCTGAGTGTCAATGAGCCCGACACGCCGAAGGCCCTTGCGCTCGGGTATCCAGAGCAGATTGGGCGAGTGATAGTCGCGCAGCGTCCAGACGGGCCGATTAGAGCCAAGATTGGCCAGCAGCGTTTGCCAGATTCTTGAGAATTCCGCCGTCACCCCATCGCCCGGCTTGGATTTCTTGTGCAGGGGCCAGTACCAGGACGGCAGCAGGTCAACCTCGATGAGCATGGCCTCAAGATCATAGTTGGCAAGCTGGTAGGTGGACTCTCCGCGCACCGGCACCGATACGGGCCAGTCCCTTGCGGCCATGTCGGCCAGAACTTCCACCGCCGCCCGCATGGGCTCGCCCATGTCGTCGCCGCGCATCATCATCCTGCCGAAAACGCGGTCGCCGAGGGGCTCAATGAAAGCCAGGCCCAGCGTGGTGTCCAGCTCTTCAATTCTGGGTGCACTGTAGCCAAGGCCGTAAAGATGGTCATTGATCGCCACGACGGCGCGGATGTCCTCCGCCAGATGGGCAATCGCGCTGTAACTCTTGCCGTGCCTGACCACGGGACCGTCGGGTCTGCTTGGCATATCCATCAGCAACATTGTCGAGCCGGGCGTGACAATGCGCTCATAGCGCCTGGCTGAAGCATCTCCTTCAAAGAAATACCGTTCCCCGCCAGCCATGCGGGAATGAGCTATGAATTCATTGATTGCTTCATTCCGTGCAAGGAGGTCAATCCATCTTCCCGCTGCCTCAAGCCTGAGGTCACGGGCATGGCCAGAACCCGAAATGACTATTTTCAGGCAATCGGACGAGATGTCTTCAGGGAGATTTTCCGGCCACTCAACGATCATGAAGTATTTGGGAAGCAGCTCATCGAGTCCCAGTTCGCTGATTTCATCGGCCGACTTGATCCGGTAGAGATCGACATGGGCAACCGGCACCCGGAGGGCATCGTAGCACTGGACCAGCGAAAAGGTCGGGCTTGGAATATCGAAGTCCTTGTCATCTAGTGCCAGGGCCCGGATGAAGGCCCGCGCGAAGACAGATTTTCCAGCCCCCAGGTCACCCGACAGGTGGATGGCAAGGCCCGGCCTCGCCCACAGGGACAGGTCATGGGCCAGGGCCTCCATGGCAGGCAGAGTTATGGCGGGACGTTCAATGAGCATTGGGGACGGGCTCAGGCAACGCGTTGCGGGCTGAGGCGCTCAACCGGATCGCTTCGGGGATTTTGTCTTGTGGGTCCATCAATCGGGAAACTACACACAACTGTGGTTCCACGGTCAAGTTTGGAAATCAGGGACACATTGCCGCCATGCAACTCGGTGAAGCTTTTGACGATTGCCAGGCCAAGCCCGGGCCCGCGGTGGCTGCCCGGCAGGGGTTTCGATTGAAACCGCTCGAAAGCCTTTTTCTGGAATTCCGCATCCATGCCGCGGCCCGAGTCGGCGATCCAGATCTGGACATTTGTGCCAGAACGCCTGGCCCCCATGCGAATCTGGCTTTTCCTGGCGGAAAATCCGATGGCATTTGAAAGCAGGTTTGCGATCACCTGCTCGACCCGCCCGGCATCGCCGACGAACGAGAGGGAATCTTCCGCAAGTTCAATACTCAGCGTCTGGTCACGCCGGACCATGGCCGGGGAGAGTTTTTCGGCCACCGATTGCAGGATAGAGGCAACGTCCAGCCTGGAGAGCTTCAGTTCCATGGCGCCCGCATCAATCGCCGACAGGTCGATGATGGCGTCGATGATGGCCTTCAATTCCTCCGATGACCTTCTTATGTCGAGAACATACTCCCGTTGTTTCGGGGACAACTCGCCAACCAGGCCGAGGTCCAGGGTTTCGGCAAAGCCGAGGATGCTGGTGAGCGGGGTGCGGACCTCATAGGACACGTTGCTGAGGAAGGCGTTCTTGAGGCGGTCGGCCGCCTCCAGGGCCTCGGTGCGGTCGCGGAGCGCCCTTTCCATCTTTGCCGGATCGGAAATATCCGAGAAGGTCAGGAGCGTATTGCCGTCCGGAAGCGGAACCGAACTGTACTGCAGAATGCGGTCCCTCGCGGTGAGGCGGCCGCGCAAGGCGCGCCGCTCCGATTCCATGCTGGTGACGCCGAACTTGATCTCCTGCCATGCGGCACCCGCTTCCCTGACGGCCACGGCGTCGCTGGCAAGCTGGTCGATATGGGGCTCCTTCTGCAGGAAGGCGCCATCGAAGTTCCAGAATTTCGAGAAGGCCGGATTGAAAAGTTTCAGGCGGCCGTCGGAGCCGAAGAGCGCGATGGCCTCTCCGAGATTGTCGAGGGTCTCGCGCTGCACCCCGATGAGCTCGTTGTAGCGGCTCTCAAGCTGGATTTCCTTCGTTACATTCTCGTACAGATACGTCACTCCCCCAAAGGGGTGTTGCTCGCATACGACATGCAATGAGCGTCCGTCAGGCAGATACCACCAGCTTTCGCGCATTTCGAGGGTTGTGTAGGAGGACAGCTGGCGGGCCCGCCACTCGCGGTAATTCGCCTGCTCCGGGATACACCTCTGGGTCCGCAAGCGGTCGAGAATCTCGCCATCGGTGGGATGGCTGTCGAGCCACTGGCCATCAAGCGGCCAGAGCTGGGCAAATGCCATGTTGTGGAAGCGCAGGCGCTGGTCCGGGCCGAAGATGGCGATGGCGGTATCAAGCTTGTTGAGGGTTGAGGCATGGGCCTTGATGTGCCGCTCAAGTTCCTTCTCCGTTTCCTCCAGCGCCGAGACATCAATGGCAAATCCCGCCTTGCTTTCCGGCAAGGCGACCTCATGAATGTTGAGCGCCCGCATGGCGCCGGCGAAAACCGCGTGGGTTCGTCCCAGCAATCCCACCTTGGGGTCGGCTCTTGTGGTATCTATCCGCTCCGGCGCGGCAATCTCGATCATGGACTTCAGGACGGCATCGCTGTCAGGCAGTTCCACGGCCCTGACATAGGCCCGGTTGACCCAGCTTAGTCTGCCATCCCGGTCGCGAAGCCAGATTGGCAGGGGGGCCGAATCAAGCACCGCGCTGAGGCGTTCCACCTGCATTCCCAATTTTCGCGCATCGTAATTGAGTTCGGTGATTTGCTGCCGTTCGCCGGACAAGGGGCGGAAGCGCAGCGTGGCCATGCCGCCCGCCGCCCGTCCGTCGGCTTCGAGCAATTCATTGTGGAGTGTCTTGACGCCAATGTTGAAGGGCCTCCCGGTCTCGCGCAGCGTCCTGATGCTGTCTTCGACGATATCGCTGGAATCGGCCTCGAGCCAGGAGGGGAAATCAAGCATTTCACCGGCCGTATCGGGAACTTTTGCGCTGCCATACATGCTGCCGATGATGCGGCTGGGAAGCTCTTCCTTCCCGTGCCAGACGATCATGACATGGGCCTCGGCGGCAAATGCCGCCTCCGCTTCGTTCAGCCTGACTTCCAATTCGCCGACCCTCTGGCGGGCCCTGCTTTCACCCTTGCTCAGCGACCTTATGACGAGAAAGGCCCAGACAAAGACGCCGATTGCCCCCAGCGCAAGGAAGCTGGTGAGAGGATCAATACCGGGGACCGGGAAGGCTGCCGCCCGGGCTTCGCCGCACAGAGGAAATGCGAAGCATACAGCCGCGATATGACGCATGATTGCGCTCATTGTGCTGTTGCCTGCCCGCATTTTTTCTCCGGCCGCCTGCGAGACAAGGGCACGAATCAGCCCGCATCTCTCCCGTCCGGAGATATAGACTCAAAAATACCGCGTCGGAACTACTTCATGGCGGGCTGCGCCCGCGCCTGCATAGCGTCAATAGCGATAGTAATCGGGCTTGAAGGGCCCCTTTGGCGTCACTCCGATATAGGCTGCCTGGTCATCGCGCAGCTTGGTGAGCTTGACCCCCAGCTTTTCCAGATGGAGGCTCGCGACCTTCTCGTCGAGGTGCTTCGGCAGGACATAGACTTCGTTCTTGTATTTTCCAGTCTTGGCATTGGTGAAGAGCTCGATCTGCGCCAG
>SXGT01614807.1_pt1 | contig 11561 bp, 11 predicted proteins | sample 3176221 | NCBI WGS metagenome assembly SXGT01 (sample SAMN11356862, study PRJNA531348) | freshwater metagenome | isolation source: freshwater sample F1-120 | place: China: Fuxian Lake, Yuxi | collected 2017-12-25
CCTGTCTTGATTATGGCGATTCTGTACTGTTTCGAGCTAATGATCGTAAGTATTCAGTCCTATATTTTTATGCTTATCACGTCCATGTACCTGCGTGACGCATTGCATCCACATTGACCGGAAACCGAACTCGACTCGAACACGGAGCAGAACCATGACTGACAATGGCGTAAAACTTCTGGCAACCGCTCTCGCCCTACTTCCGATGGTTGCCGTTGCTCTTGCGCTCGGCAAGATCTTCAGCGAATGGCTGGCTGGAGTCTCGCGCAATCCGGGCGCCAGCGAAAAGATGCAGCAGGTCGGCTACCTGGCTTTCGCCCTCACCGAGGCGATCGCCCTGTTCGCGTTGATCGTCGCCTTCATCATTCTGTTCGTCGGCTAGGGGCGGACGTCTTGCGCAGCCCGGCAGACCGATCGCCGGTGGCAACATCGGTATCCCGAACCGGAAGAGCGAGGCCATGCAGGTCGCGATCATGAAGCTGGTGGTGCCGAGGCGGCGTGTGGAGAAGAGATGATCAAGAGCCTGTGGGCCATCGGATCGAAGGTCGCCGACCCCCTGGCCGAAGCCGCGTTCTTCGAGGGCATCGGCGGCAGGGTCGAGGCGGTCGACCGCCGTCCCGGGACGGGCGAGGAGACGATCGTCGTCTTCATGAAGCTGGGCGGCCTCAATTTTCACCTGACCAACCGGCTGCGCTACGAGACCGGCGACACGCCGCCGGCCGATGATCTTCACGGCCGACCCGGCCTCGCCCACTTCGTGCTCGAGGTCACGGACATGACGGGCCTCGCCGACAAGGCCGTATCGCTGGGTGCGACTCAGGTCCATCCGCGCCTCCACCTCACCGCCGCGCATGGCGAGATGAAGGCGGCCTTCTTGAGAAGCCCCGGCGGCATCCACTTCCAGCTCGTCGAGCGCCTGCGCGAAGCCGACGAGGCCTATGCGCGGAGCTACAGCGGCATTCCGACGGAGAGGGTGATCGGCTAGGCGTATTTGTCGTCGGCGACGGCGATGCCGACCACGGGCTCGCCCTTCCGGACCTGCGGGCGCTGCTTCAGGGACACCAGCCAGCCGTCGACGTCGGCGCGGATCTCCTCGAGGGTCACGCCGGCGAGATCGATGACGAGGCCGAGGACCTGGCCCTTGGCGATCTTCTGGCCGACGGTCGCCGTGTGGATGAAGAGGCCGTCATGGCCGGCCGCGACCGGGTCCAGCTCGACATTGTTGCCGCCGACGATACGCTGCGAGGCCTTCGTCGCCTTCGCCACCAGCGGCATCTCCAGCATGCCCAGCTCGTCCAGAACACGCAGCACGCCGTCGGCGAAGGCGTTCGCCGCCTCCAGGCTGGTCGCCCCCGCGCCGCGGGTCTCGGTGTAGATCGCGGCATCGGCGCCGTTCAGCGTCCGCCCCGGCGGGCGGATCGGGTGGCGCCAGATGAAGTCGGCGCCGAAGACCCTCGCGGCGCGCTCCGACAGACCCTTCGTGTCGCGCCCATCGTCGATGTAGCCGATGGTGAAGGGGATATCGAGGGTGCGCCCGGAGGTGTGGAGGTCGATCATGAGATCGGCGCCGGGCAGGATCTGCGAGGTCAGCGCATAGGCGATCTGCTCGGTCGGCGTGCCGTCGGCCTTACCCGGAAAGACGCGGGCGAGATTGCCGCCGTCGATCGGGCTGAGCCGGCTGTCGTTCAGATAGGCGGCCTCATGCACGATCGGGATGACTTCGACCGATCCCGACCTGAGCCCGAGCGCGGTGCGCGAGATGCGGTGGGCGGCGATCACCCCCTCGGTCTCGTCGCCATGCACGCCGCTGAAGATCACCACGCGATATCCCGGCCGCCCGCTCTCGACCGTCAGCCGGTCGAAGCCGCGGCCCTCCGGCAGCGCGACGCGTGTCTTCACCCAGTCCGGCATCGATGCGCGCCTCCTCTCGTTTCATCCACCGCGGATGCCCTTGCGCATCACACATGATCCGACCCGGACTGGGATGAAGAAGCGGGGCCTGACGAAACCTGCCCGGGACGCGGTCCGCCTCCCTTGCCCGCAAGCCCATCGGGATCGCGAAACTCGGTGGCGTTGACCAAAGTTATAGTTGTCTATACCTTTCGACTCATGGCTCTCGTGACAAGGCTTCACCAGACCAGGTCTCAGCCGCCGGCGGAGCCGGCCGCCCTCGACGGCCTCGGCTCCCTGCCCTCGGGCGATGCCACGCCGCTCTACCATCGGATCCAGCTCGCGCTCGCCGACCAGATCGTGTCCGGTCGATGGACGCATGGCGCCGAGCTGCCACCAGAGACCGATCTCTGCGGTCACTTCGGCGTCAGCCGGGGGACGCTCCGGCGGGCGCTGGCGCATCTCGCCATGCATGGCCTGATCACGCGCCACCAGGGCCGGGGCACCTTCGTCGCCGAGACGAAGTTCGAGGGCCGCGTCTTCGCCTCATACGCCGCCTATAGGGCCGGTGCCGTCAGTCACGACGCCTGGCAGGTTCTCAAGTGCGAGCTTAGGCCGGCGCCGCCCGATGTCCGCCGCCTGCTCGATCTAAAGGCGGCCGAGCCGATCTACGACCTCCGCCGCATCCAGTTCATGCGCGGCGTTCCGATCACCCTGACGACCAGCTACCTCCCGGCCTCCCTGGTTCCGGCGCTGGAGAAGCAGGACCTGCTCGGGGAGTCGCTCTACCTCCTGCTGGAGCGGGTCTACGGCCTCGTCTTCCTGCGCGCCGAGGAGACGGTCGAGCCGGTCGCCGCCGACGCCGACCTGGCAGCGCAGCTCCGGCTGAAGGTCGGCACCCCGATCTTCAGGATCGAGCGCTCCAGCTATGTGCATGGCGACCGCGTTCGCGAGCTGCGCCGATCCTTCATGCGCGGCGATCGCTACAAGCTCCGGATCGACCTCAGATAACCCCCGCCCTCAACCAGAGTCAAAAGTGCCATGGCGTCTCCGGCGAACCTGCTCTTCCTGCTCTCCGACAACCACGCACGCAGGATGTCGCGCTGCTATGGCAATCCTCGCGTCCATACGCCCAACATCGATGCGCTTGCGGCGCGCGGGGTGCGGTTCGACAACGCCTACACCGCCAGCCCGATCTGCTGCCCGGCACGCGCCGCCATCGCGACGGGACGCTATCCCCACACCACCGGCTACTGGGACAACTGCATCGTCTATGACGGTCAGGTGCGGAGCTGGATGCACGAACTGAGGGATGCCGGATACAACGTCGTGGCGTTCGGAAAGCTGCACTACCGCTCCGCCGACGACGACAACGGATTCACCCGGGAAGTCGTGCCGATGCACATCGCGGGCGCCAAGGGCGATGTTTCGATGCTGCTGCGGTGGTCGGGAGACGAGCCGATTCACTACGGCCACTGGGATCTGTACATGACCAAGCCCGGGGTCGGCGACAGCTCGGAGTATCGTGATTTCGACAGGGTCATCACCGACCAGGCCGTGGAGTGGATCCGCTCGGTCGGCGCAAAGTCGGAGCGGCCGTGGGCGATCTTCGTCTCCTACGTCTCGCCCCACCCGCCTTTCGTCGTGCCGCAGCGGCTCTTCGATCTCTACGCCGGCGTCGACTTCCCGCTGCCGCCGCTGTTCCGGCCGGAGGAGCGGCCTGACAATCCGGCCGCGGTCCACATGCGCCACCTGCTCGAGTGGCATGACATTCGCGACGAGGCGAGGCTTCGCATCGCCATCCGCGCCTACCATGCGCTGGTCACCCATCTCGACGAGCAGATCGGCGAGGTTCTGGGCGCCCTCGCGACCAGCGGCTGCGCCGACGACACGCGCGTGATCTACTCGAGCGATCATGGCGAGTCGGTCGGCGATCACGGCTTCTTCGGCAAGGGCCATATGTACGAGGCGGCGATCGGCGTACCGCTGATCATGGCCGGAAAGGACCTGCCCCGCGGCCGGGTCGTCCACGAGCCGGTCTCGCATGTCGACCTCTACCCGACCATCTGCGAGGCCGCAGGCTTCTCATCCTCGGCCACCGACCTCGACGGCGACAGTCTCTGGCGGATCGTCGACGGAGCGGCCAGGTCCCGCCCGGTACTCTCGCAGTATCACGCAGCCGCCGCCAAGGACGGCTGGTTCGCGCTCCGCAAGGGCTCGCTGAAGCTGATCTATCACCCCTACGACGCGCCGGAGCTCTACGACCTCGATCAGGATCCCGAGGAGCGGAACAACCTGCTCGCGGGCGGTCGTGCGCCGGACGCGCTCGCGGCGATGGAGTCGGAGCTGAGGCGCCTCTGCGATCCGCATGAGGTCGACCGGCGCGCGAAAGAAGATCAGCGCAGGAAGGCCGAGTACTGGGGCGGCAACGAATCCATCCTGAACCTGGATGCGTTCGTCTACTCGCCGACCCCGAAGATTGCCGTCTGAAGGACGGACGAAAGCAGGCGGCCTTCGGCCGCGCTCGCCTCCTCCCGCGTCATCGATGCGGGAAGCGGCACCAAACGAAGAGGGCTTCAGTCAGATGATGATCAAGATTCTAGACCGTGCCGGGCCCGCCTGCCGCCTCGCGGCAAAGCTGATCGCGATGATCGTGGCCGTCTCTCTCTTCGGCAGCGGCGGCCATGCGCAGGATCTCAAGACAGGCAAGCTGCGGGTTGCCATCCTCTTCGACATCCACAATTTCGATCCGCAGCAGTTCTCCGGCGTCAATTTCCCGCTGATCAAGAACTTCTACGACAGCCTCATCGAATACACCCCAGCCGGCGACGCAGTGCCGAGCCTGGCGACCTCGTGGACGATCGCCCCCGACAACCGGTCCGTCACGGTGACGCTCCGCAAGGATGTCGTCTTTCACAGCGGCGCCCCGATGGACGCCACCGCCGTCGCGGCGACCTACAAGAAGGCGGCCGACCCGCTGAAGGGCAAGAGCGTCTACGCGACCATGTCGATCGTCCGGGACTGGGTGGTCAACGATCCGAGCACGATCACCATAAATTTCAAGAATCCGGTGCCGGACCGCCAGATCACCGACCTCCTCCAGTTCACCTCCGTCATCGATCCGTCCGTGATCGACACCGTCGAGACCTAGCCCTCCGGCACCGGGGCCTACGTCTTCGCCGAGCGGATGCTGAGCCAGCGCGTGCGCATGGTGGCTAATCCGCGATACTGGCGCGCCGGCCAGCCGGCGACCAGCGAGATCACGCTGCTGGTGTTCAGCGACAACGAGGCCGCTGCCGCGGCGCTCCAGTCGGGTACCGTCGATATGATCTACGGCGTCAATGCCCGCTACGCCGCGAGGCTGCGAGGCGCGGGTTACCAGTTGATCCAGGGACCGGGGCAGCTCATCCAGGTGTTTCGGATCAACACGACGCGGGGGCCCTTCCGCAACGAGAAGTTCCGGCAGGCCTTCAACTATCTGATGGACCGCGAATCGATGCTGCGGGTCGGCTACTCCGGTCTCGGCGAGGTCACGGCGCTCCCCTGGGCTTCGGCCAGCCCCGCCTACGACAAATCCTACAACACGACCTATGCCTTCAACCTGGACAAGGCGAGGGAGCTGCTCAAGGCCTCGGGCCTGAGCCAGGCGGAAATGAACGACTGGAAGTTCGTGGTCGACGGCGGCGACCAGGACGTGATCGCCATCAGCCAGATCGTCCAGAGCACACTGGCCAAGGTCGGGATCACCGTCGCTTTCGACATCAGGCAAGGCTCCGACCTGATCGAGGTCACGAACAACGGGAACTTCGGCGGAATCTTCCGGGGGATCGGCAATGTGCAGAAGTTCCCGACCCGCCTCGCCACCAACAGCATCTACCGGACGTCCCGCAACGCGATCCTCGGCGAGCCGCATCCGCATCCGGCCTACGTCGCGGCCATGAACCGGGTGGATGCGACGCTCGGCACCGGTGCCGAGGTCAAGGCGGCCTATGACAATCTCAACAAGGCTCTGGCTGAGGCTGCATTCGGCATTCCCACGACCACGTATGATATCGGCATGATCATCGCGGCGAAGAACCTGGGCGGCTTCACGCTCGAGATCGACAACATGCTGGTCGGCCGCACCATCGGCTTCCGTTGAGGAGAGCATCCGACTAGGGTTGGTGCCGGTCCGGCGAAGGCGGAGGCCAGCGATGATGCGGTCTTTCCTGCCGGCACACCTGGAACGCTGAGGGAGTCAGCGATGAAGATCGCGGACGTACGGGCGACGGCCGTCAATGTCGACTATCGCGAACCCGAGCGCTGGTCGCAGGGCCATCGGCTCGGCATCACCGGCATCGTCGTCGAGATCGAGACCGACCAGGGGCTGGTCGGTCTCGGCGAATCCGTGCCGGCGCCGTCACCGGAAGTGACCATTGCCGCCATCCGCTCGATCGTGCCGCGCCTGCTTGGCCAGGACCCGCGCCAGGTGTCGCGGCGCTGGCGCGACATCCAGACCGTCGGCGGCTGGGGCGCCTTCCCGCACACGGGCAACGCGGCGCTGGCCGGCGTCGAGATCGCCTGCTGGGACCTGATCGGCAAGTCTCTCGGCGTTCCCGTCCATGCGTTGTTCGGCGGCCGGGTGCGCGACCATGTCGAGTTCATGGCCTTCGTCCCCTATCACCCCGACACCCGGCGGATCGAGGCCGAGGCCCGGCGCTATGCCGCCGAAGGCTATGGGACGCTCTACATCAAGGGCGGCTTCGGCGAAGAGGCGGACCTCGCCGGGATGGAAGCGATGCGCATCGGCGGCGGCCCCGGCAAGCGGCTTCGCATCGATCCGAACGAGAACTGGACGGGCGACGTCGCCGTCCGCATGGTCCACGCGCTCAGGAACTTCGACATCCAGTACATCGAGCAGCCGACGCGTCTCGACCGGCTGGAGGAGATGGCGGTGCTCCGCCATCGCTCGCCGATCCCGATCGCGGCCAACCAGGCGAGCTGGCTCAACCACAACATCCTCGACATCGTCTCGACCGGCGCCGCCGACGTGGTGATGACCGATCCGTGGCAGGCGGGCGGGTTGGCTGCCTTCCACAAGGCGGCCGGGCTCTGCGAGATCGCCGGCGTGCCGCTGGTCTATCACAGCTTCGCCCCGCTCTCGATCGCGACGCGGGCGGTGATGCAGGTGCTGGCGTCCAGCACCGCCTGCAACTACGCGCATCAGACCTATCACGACATGCTGGTCGACGACGTCGTCCGCGAGCCGGTGCGCCATCCGGGCGGCATCGAGCCGGTGGACGACAAGCCCGGCATCGGCGCCGAGCTGGATCCTGAGAAGATGAAGGCGGCCGCCGAGCGCTACCGCCGCCAGGGCTACCTCAGCGCCTATGCCGAGGAGGACGACAAGACCTAACGCGCGGCGATGGCGACGCAGACGACCTGGTCGCCCGGCTTGACGTGCGGCCGGCGCTTCAGCACGACGACCCAGCCGTCGTAGAGCGAGCGGATCTCTTCCAGAACACGGCCCTTGATGTCGATGACCTGGCCCAGCACCTGGCCCTTGGCCACCTTCTCGCCGCACGCCACCTTGTGGATGAACAGGCCGGCGGTGCCGACCGCCTGCATGTCGTGTTCGACGTCGCCGCCGCTCACGACCTGGAGCGACGGCAGCTTCGGCGCCGGGACGGCGGCGCGGTCGAGCATGCCGAGCGCGCCCAGCGCCCGCAGCACGCCGTCATAGTAGCGGTCGACGAACGCCATGCTGGTCGGGCCGGGCAGCGGCGCCTCGGTGTAGATCGCCGCATCCATGTCGCTCAAGGTCCGGCCGGGCGCGCGCGTCGGATGGCGCCAGATGAAGTCGGCCCCGAAGGCCTCGGCGGCCGTCTTGGAGAGGCCGCGCTTGTCGCGCCCGTCGTCGACATATCCGGCGATGAACGGGATATCGAGACCCTGGCCGGAGGTATGGAGGTCGATCAGCAGGTCGGCCCCGGCCAGCACCCTGCTGTGCAGCGCATGCGCCAGCACCTGGCTCGGCGTGCCGGCCGGATCGCCGGGGAAGACGCGGGCGAGGTTGCCGTCGTCGAGCGGGCTCACCCGCGTGTCGTTGAAATAGGCGGCCTCGTGCACAATCGGGATGACCTCGAGCATGCCGGAGAGCAGCTTGAGGTCGGCGCCCGCCAGACGGTTCGCAGCCAGCACGCCCTCGGTCTCGTCGCCATGGGTGCCGCCGAAGACCACGACGCGAAGCCCGGGCCTGCCGCTGTCCAGCGTGCAGCGGTCGAAGCCGCGGTTCTCGGGCAGGGCGATGCGAGACGTGGTCCAGGCCGGCATGGAACGATGTCCTCGGAGGTTCGCGGCACGATAGACGGAGCTGCCGTCGTCGTGAAGCGGTCGGGTCGGGGGGCTCGGCCGCGGTTTGCCATCAGGTGCCTCGGCGCCTAGGCTCCCGGTCGAGTCTCGGACATGCCCGAAGATCCTGACCGGGGAAGGGGCAACGTCCGGGAGCGCGCAGGAGGCCCGCCGATCGCTCGGTTCTTCGACGTCCTGCCGGCCGGCGACGCTCGGGCCGCCTTCCTCGGGTGGCGTTCGGCCCGGCGCGGTGCGGCGCAGCCCCAGCTTTGGGACGTGCTGCCTGATCGCCTTCCGCGCGCGGTTCTTCCCTGGGCACTGCTCTACCGCACCCGCGCCGATGGCGAACTCGTCTACGGATTTGCCGGCGAGGAGCTGAGATCCTTCTTCGGGAGCAACCCGAAGGGACACCCGGTTCTCGCATACGCGCGCCCGGCCGAGCGCGACGCGCGGCGGGCGGTCATCGACCGGTCGATGGCCTCGGGTCTGCCCGTATGGTTCGTCGGTTCGCTGCTGTTCCGCAACAAGGCCCACGTCCCGGTCGGCCGGCTGTGCCTGCCCGTCGCCGTCGGCGACGAAAAGGCATTTCTCCTTCTCTATTTCATCCTGGCGGACGTGTCCGCGTCACCGCCGCCGCGTGACGGCGAGTCGGGCCTCGATGAGAAGTCCCTGACCTGGGCCACGCCGGACGACCTCGCCGATCCGTCGTCGGCGGATTGGTCGTGACCTCCGCGCCGACCGGACTACGAGTCTGGCCGATGGTATCATTCCGCCCCGCTTTTCGAGGATCTCCTGGATGACCGGTAGTGGACGCGCGCGGTCGATCGGTCGAGAGCGCAAGCGCCTGGCGGCACCCCCGACGAGCCGCGGCCGATGACCGAGAGGCCCGCCGACTGGAGCGACCGCTCCTACTACCTCCCCATGCGCGACGGCGTGCGTCTCGCCTTCAGCCTCTATTTTCCCGGCCGCACCCCGCCGGCGACGCCGAGGCCGGTGCTTCTGATCCAGACCCGCTATGGCCGTGCCGGGGTGAAGCGGTCGGGCGACCCGCGCTCGATCGATCACTGGCTGGAGGCGGGATACGTCGTCGCCGCGGTCGACGTGCGGGGATCCACCTCGTCCTTCGGTGCCCGCGACAGCGAGGTCGGCCCCGACGAGCAGCGCGACATGGACGAGATCATCGCCCATGTCGCCGGCCAGTCCTGGTCGAACGGCCAGGTGATCGCAAGCGGGGTCTCCTACACCGCGAACACCGCCGACATGGCGACGACACGGCCGGCGCCGGCGCTTCTCGCCGCGATCCCGCGCCAGACCGACTTCGACTTCTGGGAACTGTTCTGGCCGGGCGGCATTCCCAACCGCACCATGTTCTTCGACTGGTCGTGGGGGATCTACGAGATCGACTTCGGGCGACCGCGCACGCGCTTAGGCGGCCTCGCGACCTCGGCCCATGCCGGCCTCGACGGCCGCCAGCGCCGCGAGGACTGCCGAGCGCTGTTCCCGGTGCTGCAGCCGGTCGACGAAGACCCGGACTGCACGCTGCTCCAGGAGGCGCTCCGCACCCGCGAGGCGCTCGGCCCGCATTGGAGCCCCGACGACTATGCCGACCGGCCCTTCCGCGACGACGCCGGCCTGAACGGCCACCCGTTCTTCGAGGGCTGCACCGGCTCGCATATGGCGGCCGTGCGCCGCGAGCGGAAGCCGGTGCAGTACTGGGGTTCGTGGATCGACTGCAACACCGCCGAGGCGGCGCTGAGCCGCTTCCGCTCGGCGCCGGAGGTGCCGGCCGTCGTCGTCATCACCGCCAACACCCATGGCGGCGACGTCGGCGCCGATCCGTTCTTTCCCGAGCGCGAGGCGCCGTTGCCGTCGGTCGCCGACCAGCACCGTCTGCATCTCGCTTTCGCCGAGCAGATCCGCGCTGGGCGGCCGCTGGCCCGCCTGATCCGCTACTACGTGCTGGGTGCCGGCATCATGCGCGAGACGCCGGTGTGGCCGCCGGAAGGGACCGCCTCCACCCGCTTCGCCCTCGACGAGGGCGGGCGGCTGACGCGGGACGCGCCCGCACCCGGCGTGGACTTGCACGACATCGACTTCACCGCGTCATCGGGCACGCAGAACCGCTGGTGCTGGATCACGCGGCCGGCCTATGCCGACCGTCGCGAGGACGACCGGAAGCTCCTGACCTACGACAGCGGCCCGATGGAACAGGACATGGAGCTGGCCGGCTGGCCGGTGCTGACGCTGCGTCTCGCCACCCGGACCAGCGACCCCGCGATCTTCGCCTATGTCGAGGACGTCGCTCCCGACGGATGCGTCACCTACATCACCGAGGGGCAGCTCCGGGCGATCAACCGCAGGCCCGCCGATCCGGCGACGCTGCCCTATGACCCGGGCCCGGCGCCGCATTCCTTCCGCCGCGCCGACGCGATCCCGGTCATTCCGGGCGAGCCGTTCACGCTCCGCCTCAAGCTGTTTTCGACGGCCGCCCTGATCAAGAAAGGCCACCGGCTTCGCCTCGCCATCGCCGGATGCGACAAGGACAGCTTCGCGCCGATGTCGAATGGCGAGTCCGAGTGCTTCGACATCCATCGCGGCGGCGCCGAGGCGAGCGCGATCGAGATTCCGCTCAGGCCCTGGCGCTGAAGCCGGCCTGCTCAGTCGCCGGCGAGCGCGATGCAGGAGAAGGCGACCCTGGCCTCGGTCGGCACACCGAAGCGCGCAGTGTGACGCGCCGGCAGGCCACCGGGGAAGTGCTTCACGTATTCCTCGTTGCAGGCGGCGTAGTCCTTGGGGTCGGTGATCAGCATCGTCACCTGGACCACGCGCTCGAGGCTGCTGCCGGCCTGGCCGAGGATGCCGCGGATCAGCGTCAGCGCATTCCTGACCTCGTCCTGCGGGGTCTTGCCGCGATGGATGCCCCTGGCCGGGTCGTGCGGCGCCGACTGGCCGGAGACGAAGACGAGCCCGCCGGCCCGGGTCGCGCGGCTGAACGGCCGCGGCTCGCCGGGCCTGGGCTGGTCGAAGAAGTCGATCATGGGTTCCTCCTGTGGTCGTCCAGTTGGCTATCGCACCGGCGCCCGTCGCGCCATGGCGAAGCGGCCCCGGCGAACCCGGAGCCATCGAACCCCGAGCCATCGAACGCGGGGCTATTGAGCTTCAAGGGATGGCCGGGCAAGCTGTCCCGGGGGCAAGCATCATCTAGGGCGTGTCCTCAATTGGGGCTTCCCAAGCGTAGGGATGCGTGATTCATAGCGAATCGGCCAATCGAAGGGACTGACCGATGCGACGCTATGGCTTGCGGGACGACCAGTGGGACCGGATCAAGGATCTGCTGCCCG
>SXGT01704182.1_pt1 | contig 11561 bp, 12 predicted proteins | sample 3176221 | NCBI WGS metagenome assembly SXGT01 (sample SAMN11356862, study PRJNA531348) | freshwater metagenome | isolation source: freshwater sample F1-120 | place: China: Fuxian Lake, Yuxi | collected 2017-12-25
ACCTTCTGCACGTCGGTGGCCGCACTCGACGTCGACGGCGACAACGACCTCGACCTCGTGTTCGGCTGCACCGGCCAGGACCGCCTGTGCATCAACGCCGGCAACGGCGTGTTCACCGATGCGACGGCACTGCTGCCGGCCGACAACGACGCCACCGCCGCGGTGGCCGCCTTCGACGCCGACGGCGACGGCGATGCCGACCTGCTGTTCTTCAACAACGGGCCGGACCGCTTCTACCGCAACGACCAGGGCACGTTCTCCGACCAGAGCGCCAACGTGCCGCAGCAAGGCAACGCCGTCCGCGTGGTGATCGCCGACGTCGACCAGGACAACGACTTCGACGTCTGCCTCGCCGGCGATGGCGACCCCTTCGCCATGGTGCAGACGCTGCGGTTGTGGCTCAACGCCGGCAACGGCGTGTTCCACGACAGCATGTCGCGGCCGCTGCCCACGGCGGAAGGATACGCACCGGCCCTCGCCGACCTCGACGGCGACGGCGACCTCGACTGCTTCCTCGGCACCGCCGACAACAGGCCGAACCTGCTGTTCCGCAACGACGGCACCGGCAACTTCACCGAGGTGACGGCGGGCCAGCTGCCGGCGAACACCGATCAGGTGCGTGCGGCGGCGTTCGGCGACGTCGACGGCGACGGCGATGCCGACCTGCTGCTCGCCTGCCTCGGCCCGGCCCGCTTGTGGCGCAACGACGGCAGCGGCACGTTCACCGACGTCAGTGCCACGCATCTGCCGCCCGGCCTCGTGGACAGCGAGGCGTTGGTGCTGGTCGACGTCGACGGCGACGGCGATCGCGACGTGGTCATCACGACTGCAGGCCAACATCGCCTGCTGCGCAACACGAACGGCGTGTTCGTCGACGTGACGGCGACGCAGACGCCGGCGCCGGCGACGACCCTGGCGACGACGAGCGTCGCCGCCGGCGACGTCGACGGCGACGGCGACCTCGACCTCGCCTTCACGTTCGCCTCGTCTGGCCAGCCAGCACTCTGGCTGAACGCTGGTGCCGGCACGTTCACCGACGTGACGGCGCTGCGCCTGCCGACGTCGGGGGGAGGCAGTGTGCGCGCCGTGGCGCTGGCCGACATCGACGGCGACCTCGACCTCGATCTCGTCACCGGCGCCACCGGCCAGAACCGCCTCTACATCAACAACGGCAGCGGCTGGTTCCTCGACGACACGCTGCTGCGCCTGCCGCCCGACAACGACGACACGAGTGCCGTGGTCCCCGGTGACGTCGACGGCGACGGCGACATCGACCTCGTGTTCGGCAACGTCTATTCGCCGCTGCAGCAGCAGATCGGCCGCAACCGCCTGTACATCAACGACGGCACCGGCCACTTCCTCGACGAGACGCTGCTGCGCCTGGCTCCGACGCCGCTCGGCAGTCGTGCGCTCGCCCTCGGCGACGCCGACGACGACGGCGACCTCGATCTGTTCGGCGGGCCGGGGCTCTTCACCAACCGCGCCCACCAGCTGCACGCGCCGTTCCTGCTGCGTCCCGGCCGCCCCTGGCAGCTCGACGCCTACGCGCGCTTCGCCGCCCCGGGCAGCACCGACGTCGCGGTGCCGTGGCTGTCGCTGACGCGAACGTCGATCCCGGTGCCGCCGTTCGGCACGCTCGGCATCGTGCCGCAAGCGCCGCTGCCGATGCTGGTGATCCCACAGCCGGCGGGCGTCGGGTCGGTGACCTGGATGGCGCCGAACACGCCGGCGCTGGTCGGTGTGACGCTGCACGCGCAGGCACTGTGGCTGTCGTCGCTTGGCCGGGTGCGGCTGTCGAACGTGGTCAGCGACACGTTCGTGAACTGACCGCCGCGGCGCTCGCTCAGGATCGCCGTCGACGGTCTGATCGCAGACCATGCCACGCTTCGTGCTGCTCTTCTGCGTCGAAGGCTCCGACCTGCACGACGTCGCCGAGCCGATCCGACGCGATCTCGATCAGCTCGTCGCATCGACGCCTTGGTCGCGCACGACCTGCGTGCTCGACGAGATCGCTCCGCGCGACAGCACCATGCAGCCCGCCGACCTCCCCGATTGGGAGCTCGGCGTGTACCACGAGCTACCGGACGACCTGCAGTCGGACCACGAGTGGTACTCGGAGGTCGAGCGAATCGCCGCCGGGATCCTCCGCATCGCCGCCGCCACGGGACGTACGTTCGCCGTGGCCCTCGCCGACACGCAGAGCGATGTCACCGAGGACATCGGCTACCTGACCGCCGAAAGGGACCTGGCGAAGCTGCGGCGGGCACTCGGGGTTCCAAGCCGCGGTGCGTGAAGTGCAGCGAGGCGCGCCGCGACGAGCCCACCAACGTGAGGCAGGGCGATCGAACGGGGCTCGGTGATCGAAGGGGAAGGAACGAACGACGCCGTCGTCCAAGCGCGCCGTTCGCGCGGCCGCAGCGACCACGCCGAACGTATGGAACGATGCGGAAGCCCCCTCGCCCCCATCGCCGGCACGCAGCCGAGCTACCCCTGATCGAGATCCTGGTCGTGCTGCCGATCCTGGGGCTCCTCGTCGGCATCGTGGTTCCCAACCGCGATTTCCTGTGCCCGGACACGCCGGTGCGGTTGGCCAAGGTCGCTTGCATGCAGATCCACGAAGCCGCCGGTGCCTACGCGAGGGACCGCGGCAGGCTGCCCGACGATCTTTCGGTGCTGACGCAGACGGACGAGCAGGGCCAGGCCCTGCTCTTCGACCTGTCGAACGACCCATGGGGGTGCCCCTACAAGCTCGTCGTCGACAGCCCGACGAAGTGGAAGGTGATCAGCTTCGGACCGGATCGCACGGAGAACACCGCCGACGCCATCGCCAGCGTGCAGAACGAGAAGTGAACGAGCGCAGGCAGCCGTGCCGGGAGCGAACCCGAGCCAACGCCCCACGCCGAACCGCCTGCTGCTATCGTGGGCCGACGATCCTCCGAAGAAGGCGACGAGCTGCGGCCGGGCAGCACGCGAGGAAGCCGTCCTCGCGACGTGGTTCGGGCGCCGACGACGACACGAGACCTCATGCACACGCCCCAGCGAACGCGCACGCCCGCCGAAGCCACCGCCGAGTCGCCCACGTGGTGCTGGTGGCTGTTCGGCACCACCAGCTTCGCCGGCCTGTTCGCCTGGGCGATGCTGGTCGGCTGGACGCTCGTCGATGCCAGCTGGCCGGAGATCCACGCGTCGCTGACATTCGTCTCGTTGCTGCTGACCTTCGCGGTGCTGGTCGCGGCCTGCGCCGGCTGCTCGCTGTGGGCGTTGCTGATCCTGCCGGCGCGCAGCGAAGTGCGGTAGTTCGCGCCGCGAAGCACGACGCCGCTCAGCGGTACTCCTTCGGCACGAACATGCCGGCGACGTCACCCGGCTCGATCGTCGCAGGCCTGCTTGCCAGCAGTTCGAGCGCCCGCGCCACCTGTGCTGGCGGCACCGAGATCGCCACCGGCTGGCCGAGCGGATGCTCCGCGGAAACGACGGGCAGGCCGAGCTGCCGCTCGAGCCACGCGCGCAGCAGCCAACCGTCGGGTGCTGGCTGACGATGGATGCACAGACCGCGACTCCGCGACCACGGCTGGTACGGACGCAGCCACGCTGGCGCTGCCGCTGGTGCCTTCGGCAAGCGCGCGGCGATCTGCACTTCCATTTCGTCCCACATCGCGTCCCCCGCGTCGATGGCCAACAGGGCCGAGCCGCCGTCGCGCCACGTGTAGCGGCACGTCGCGAAGCCGAGGGCGTCGAAGCCTCGACCGCAGGCCTCGAGCTCGGCGATCTGCCGAGGTTCGTGGGCGACCTCGATCGCGAGCCACCGCCGCGGATCGCCGACCGGCTCGGGCCCCAGCGCACGCACCCCCGGCAGCAAGCGAACGACCTCGAGCGCCGTTCGCGCGAAGCAGCCGAGATGCCGCCGCGACGAGGGGCCGTTCGGGCTCCCATCCATCTCGGGGTACTCGGTGACGACCACGGGGCTGGGCAGGAACGACGGCGCCGCCGCCACGCGGATCCGCTGCGCGAGCGCTTCGATCTCCTCTGCGGTCCCGGACAGCAGATGGTAGTCCCGCCATCGCTGGGCCAGACAGCTGGACACGTCGTCGGCCCAGGCTTCCCGCGCGTGCGCCTGCAACTGGTGCAGCAGCCACCGCTCGGCGGCTTCGATCGACGCGTGCGGTGTCTTCACGCGCAGCAGCGTGACCGGCAGATCGGGCAGGCCGAGCGTCGCGGCCGAAACCGTGAAGCCAGCTCGCTGCAAGCCGTCCTGCATCGCCGCGACTCCGGCCAGCATCCGCGGAGTGAAGGCACTCGCCAGCGGCAGCCAGGGTTCCGAGGCTGTGGCAGCGTCGCGTGGAACGGCGGACATGCGGTGAGAATAGCCAAGCGACGTCGGCGCCGATCGCGCTCCCTGTCGCGCGAAGCAGCGCGCCACCATGGTCTGATCACCGGCGAAGAACGAAGCGGAGCACAGGCTCGCATCCGAACCCGCCGCTTTGTTCCGTGAACTTCATGAACCGCCACGACTGGGTCTTCGTCGGCATCCGACTGATCGGCGTGATGTTCGTCGCGCAAGGCCTCGCCGGGTTGCCGGACCTCCTCGACTGCAGCATCCGCCTGAAGTCCGATGCGTCGCGCATCCTCGACCCGCTGACGCGCATCGCCGTCGGTGCCTCGCTCGCGTTCGGTACGGCTCGCATCTGCAGCTGGCTCGGCGACCGCGAAGCGAACCGGTCGTGACGTCGGCACCGGGCCCGCGCGAACAGGCATCGCAAGGCCGACCAGGAGCATCCGACCCCAGCGCTCGCTCCCACGGCCCGCGACGCGACCTGGTGCTGGTCCTGAACCACCAGCCGATGCTCGCAGCGAGGCGCGCGTTCCGCGGCATGCACGGCTGACGAACCGCCTCACGCCAACAGCGCGACCAACTCGGAGTCCCAGGGCAGCAGCCCCAGCAACCGCCTGGCCCGCTCGGCGTACATGGGCCGGCCCCGATCCTGAGGCGGCCATTGCACTTCGCCGAGGATCGCCACATCCCCGAACGGCAACGTGGTCGGTGGCTCGGGCAGCCCCGACAACGTCTGCACCCACCACGCCGTCAGCCGGGCCACCGATTCGTCGTTCCAGTTGCGGGTGCTCCATTCCGCCAGGTCCGACCACCCCATCACTTCGATCCAGTGATGGCGGCCCGCGCGCGTCTGGATGACGACGTAGTCGGGATCGACACCTGGCCAAGGCGTGCAAGTCAGCGTGCCGACGGCACGGATCTCCGCCCAGGGCACGAGCACGCCGTCGAGAACGATCCCGTCCTCGTGTCGTGCCACGGTGGTCGGGCTGTGGACGAGCAACTTGTTCGCGGCCATCGGTGCGCTGGCGACAGGTGACCTGCGGCCACCACGCGCCCAGGATCCGTGCATGGGGAAGCGCTTGCAAGATCGCACGAAGTCGCGGGAATCGCCGACGAGATCCTGCGTTCGCGCGGCCCTCACCCCGCAGGCGCTCATGACCACCGCACTCAGCTCGCTGCTACTATCCCTCCTCACCGTGCCCCAGGACCCGACGCAACTCGCCAGCACCGCCACCAACGGCCTCGGCATCGCCGTCTACCACCAGCTCGCTGCCGCCAGCCCAGACGCCAACCTGTGCTGGTCGTCATGGTCGGTCGCCACCGCGCTGGCGATGGCCGCCGAAGGCGCGCGCGGCGAGACGGCGAACGAGATGCGTCGCGCGCTGCACGTTCCGGACGGTCCACTCGCCGCCGTGCACGACTCGTTCGCGGCCCTGCAGCAGCGGCTCACCAACGGCAGCGGCGACGCGTCGCCGACGACGCGGGCGCGGATCGCGGCACTCCGCGAGCAGCTGGCGAAGCACAACGGCGAGGCCGAGGCGGCCGCGCATGCCGGCAAGCATCGGGACGCACGGGCCGCCCGCGAACGGGCTGCGGCGACGGCGAAGGAACTGAACCCGCTGCTGGCCACCGCCGACTGCTACGAGCTCACCGCCGCCAACGCGTTGTGGTGCGAACGGCGCGCGCCGCTGCTGCCGGAGTTCCTGACCGCCCTCGACCGGCACTACGGCACCGGCGGCGCCAAGCTCGTCGACTTCCATGGCAGCCCCGAAGGTGCTCGCACGACGATCAACGACTGGGTCGCGGAGCGCACCCAGCAGCACATCCGCGACCTGATCCCGCCGGGCGCCGTCACCAGCGACACGCGGCTGGTGCTGACCAACGCCGTCTGGTTCCGCGGTGCATGGAAGGACCCGTTCGAACCGAGCCAGACGGCCGACGCGGTGTTCACCGGCAAATCCGGCGACACGAAGAGGGTGCGCCTGATGCACGATGGTTGGCGCGACGAAGTGCCTTATGCCGCGTTCACCAGCACTGGTGATTACTTCGCGACTCCGGCCAGAGTGCCCGCCACGGGCAACAGCGCGGTGCCGACCTATCCCGACGACGACGGCTTCCAGATCGTCGAGCTGCCCTACAAGGGCGGCGACCTGGCGATGGTCGTGCTGCTGCCGCGCCGCCACGACCGCCTCGCCGCGCTCGAGTCCCTGATGAGCCCCGAACGCCTGCAAACCTGGCTCGCGCACCTCGAGCGCCGCACCGTCGACACGGCGCTGCCGCGCTGGCGCCAGCGTTCGCAGGTGCAGCTCGGCACGCCGCTGCGCACGCTCGGCATGGCGCGCGCGTTCACCCAACCGACGACGAACGGCGGAGCCCAGTTCGAAGGCATGAACGGCGCCACCGACGTCGACCAGAAGCTGTTCGTCAGCGAAGCCGTGCACCAGGCGTTCGTCGAGGTCAGCGAAGAAGGCACCGAGGCTGCAGCGGCGACAGCGGTCGTGATGGCGCCCGGGGCCGCTGCGCCGGCGGTCGTCGAGATGGTGCCGTTCAAGCCGGTGTTCCGCGCCGACCGGCCGTTCGTCTACCTGATCCGCGACACCAAGAGCGGAGCGATTCTGTTCCTCGGCCGCGTGCTCGATCCGACGCGCGAAGGATGAAGCAGCGACCGCCGCCCGTGGCGATCACTTCACCGCGCGCTGGTAGTCGATCGTCATCACGTGCTGGCGGTCGCCGGCGCCGAACACCATGCGCAGCGTGCGCGCGTCCGCGCTGGTCGCCGTCGCCGTCGACGACACCGCCTGCCGCTTGCCGGCCTCGTCGTAGCACGTCCCGGTCATCGCGAACGTCCTGCTGGCCGCGTCGTAACTGCCGTCGGTGCGCATCCAGGCGCCGTTGGCACTGTCGATCCAGAAGCTGACGACCTTGTCGGTCTTGCCGTCGTAGCCGGTCAGCGCGTGGCCTTCGAACGGCCCGCCCATCAGCTCGCCGGTGAACGTCGACCACGTCCAGCTGTCGCCGCAGACCGGCGCCACGACCTCGCGGCACTTCGCCGTCATCGGCTCCGCGCCAGGCATCGTCATCTGCAACGCCGCGTCCCACGTGCCACAGTCGGCGTGCAGCGCGGCCAGCGGCTTCGGCAGCTTGCCGTCCTTCTCCGCCTTCGCGATCACGCGTTCGACCAGCGCGTCCTTGGCGACGACGCCCTGCGCGCGCGTGCGCACGATCTGCATGCCCTGCACCTCCTTGCCGTCGGCCCCCTGGACGAAGCACGTCTCGACCGAACGATCCGTGCCGTCGAACACGAGCTCGCTGCGCAGCCGGCCCATCGGCGTGTCGCCGACGAAGTGCCAGACCTTCGTCGCTTCGTCGAAGCGACCCTCGAGGCAGCACGGTGCGGGGTCCATGTTGGACGCCGCGAGGCATTGGAACGACTTCGCGATCGGGTCGTAGCCGAGCAGCCACAGGCCCGAACACGCTTGCCCCTGGCAGGTGCCTTCGCCCTGCACCTTCAGCCACAGGCCGTTGCACAGCAGTTCGGCGTGCTCGACGCCGACCATCTCGGCGGCCTTCTCCATGCCTTCCACGCCGGGCACGGCCTCGATCTTGGTCTCGGTGCGCCACGCGCCGACGAACGCGGCGAGGCGTTCGTGCTGCGGCGTCTTCGGGTTCGGAGCGGCCGGAGCCTGCTCCTGCGCGGCGAGCGCGCCGACGAAGGAAAGGGCGAACAGGACGGACGGGAGTCGCTGGTTCATGGTTGTCTCCTGGTGCCGGCCAGAACGTTCGGCGTTCGCAGCCCTACTCCGCCAGGGCGACGAACGGCCAGCAAGTCGCGAACTTCTTCGTTCGCGGCATGACGGAACGAACCGCGGCGTGCCACCGGCCGGTGACCAGGTTCGCCGCAAGCCGCGATCACGCCGGTCACCGCGCGCGCTGCTTCCGCACCGCCTCGGCAAGCCGCTCGCCGAGCCAGAGCACGCCCGCGGTGTCGTGCGTCCACTTCGCCAGCGCGAACGGCGGATGCTGAGCGCGCCCGAATGCGCGGCCGAAGCTCAGCTCGGGTCCGAACGTGCCGTACGGCCCCACCGGGCCGATCGACTCGAAGCCGTTGGAACGCCACACGCCGCCGCCGAGCGCATAGGCGAACGCGATGTGGATCTGGTCGTCGAGCAGCTCGCGTGCCATTGCCGGCGTACCCGCCTATGCTCCGCGCGCGAGAGGCCCGGCTTCCGCCGCGCCTCGCATTCCCCGAAGGAGAACGACATGGCGAAGAAGAGCACGAGCAGCAGCAGCGGCGTCTACCGCGTCACGGAGATCATCGGCACCAGCAGCGTCTCGTGGGAGGACGCGGCGAAGACCGCGATCGAGACCGCGGCGAAGACGCTGCGCGACCTGCGCGTCGCCGAAGTCGGCAAGCTCGACTGCAAGGTCGAGAACGGCAAGGTCGTCGCGTTCCGCGCGCGCGTCAGCCTGTCGTTCAAGTACGAAGGCTGATCGCCGAGCGAGCGCGTTCGCGCGATGACCAGCACTACGACGAACGCTGCCGACGACGAGCCCGCGCGCAGGCGCTGGCTCGACGTGCTGGCGACCGCGACGGCGCTCTACCCGTTGCTCGTGTGCGCTGCGGTCTACGGTTTCTGGTGCACGGCCTGGTGGCACCTAGGCCATCCCCCGCGACCTTCGCTGGACTCCCCGGCAGCGCACACCAGCACGAGGTGGCTCTACGAGCTTTCGGAGCTGCTGCTGGTTGGCGTGCTGCCGAGCTTCCTGGCGCTGGTCGTCATGCAAGTCGCACGCGTGCTGCGCGACCATCGTCAGCCTTGGCGCGCGTTGGGCCGTGCGGCTGTCGGTTGCGCCGGCTGGCTGGGCGCCTTCGCGCTGGTGGAAGCGGATCCTGGCGACGTGCTGCTCTGGTTCTTCGACTGACGGCAATCGGCCCTTCGCGCAGACCGCCTCGACGACGCCCCCAAGCTGGCTACCATCCTCGCGCATGGGGCTCACGACCACGTCGATCGGAAGGGTGTTGGCGCGACTCGTCGCGGCACTGCTGGTCCTCAACCTCGCCACGGCCCAGGAAGCCAGCGGCCTCGTACTCGGCTTCGACGGCAAACCTGTCGCCGGCGCCGTCGTCGTGGCTCGCGCGCAATCGCCGGAGTGGCACAAACAGCTGCTGACGGATGGCAACGGCCGCTTTGCGATCGCTGCCGTCGGGCCACTCACCCAGTTGACGGTGCAGCTCGAAGGCGTCGTGCGCAACGTCGCCTTGACGGATGGCAACGCCCGCGGGGCCCGAGTCTCGTTCGTCGGCGCGCCGCACACGACCCTGCGCGGCCGCATCCTGACGCCGGATGGGCTCGGCGCGCGCAACGTCGACGTGCTCTGCCGCGACGGCGGTGGCTCGACGATCGTCAACGTGACCACCGGCGACGACGGCAGCTTCGCCGTTCGCCTCGGTCAGCCAGCCAAGGAACTGCGCGTCGATCCGCTCGGTTGGCAGCACGTCGTGCCCGGCCCGCTGGCGAACGGCCAGGACCACACCCTCGACGTGCGCCTCGACGGCACGCGCTTCTTCGCGCTGCAAGGCCGCGTGATCGGCACGACTGGCCCGCTCGCCGACACCGAGGTGAAGGCGCAGCTGCACGGCGGCGGCATCGTCACCGCGACCTCGGGCCGCGATGGCCGCTACACTCTGTGGACGGATCGGCCGGTGAAGGCGTTGCTCGTGCCCGGCGCCGATCCGATGCACCGCGCGGGACCGTTCGCCGCCGCCGCGACGGCGGTGGATATCGAAGCCAGCGAACACGGACTCGTCCTGGTCGTGGGCAGCGTCGTCGACGCCAATGGCGAGGGAGCGGCCGCGACCACGCTCTACGGGGTCGAACGCGGCGGGCCACCCACCGCTCGCCGAACCGCCGACGCCACGACCGACGGCAACGGTTGGTTCCGCATGCGGCTCCCGCGCAGCCAGCGCTTCGTCTACGCCTACCGCGAGGGCGGCGACCGCAAAAGCTGGGCGGAGATCCCGGCGGACGGCAAGCCGTTCGAAGTGCAGATCCAGTGAACCACCGCCGGCTCGCCGGCTGCACGCCGCAGCACCCGCAACGCGCGCCGGCTACACCTCGGCACCCCTCGTGACCACCCGCAGCACCACCCTGGCAGCCACCCTGGCCTTGCTGTGCGTGCTGCCCAGCTGCCTGACCAACGCCCTGTGGCGCGACTACGCGTGGCCCGGCCCGACAGCGATCACCACGCCGCTCGGCGAGAGCACGGTCGCGTTCGAAGGCGAAGTGCGCGCTTCGGTGCCAACGCGACAGCACGGCGTCTGGTGGCACGGACCGAACGGCGACTGGTACCTCGTGGCCCGCTCCGGCGACGGCGCCGACATCGCGACCACGCTGCTTGATGGCGTCGACTTCGTGACGCCGCGGGCGGTGGAGGTCACTGCGGTGCGCCAGTTCGTGAACAGCGAACTCGACCGCGACGATGCGCGCGTCGTGCTGTTCGTGGACGTCGACCACGCGACCGCCGTGCAGCGCATGGATCCGGCGCAACTGCCCCGCACCACGCTCGACGAGCTCGCCAGGGTCGAGACGCCACCCACCATGCCCACCACGGGCAACAGCACAGCGCCGATGCCCGAATTGCTGCGCGAAGCTGCGCGCCGCATCCATCGCCTCGAACCGCGCTGGCTCGCCGGGACCTCGGCGCCCACCGAGCTCGTGGCCTACACGCTGGTCGGCGCCGACCACCGGACGCTGCTGGCGCCGCACGAAGCGGAGCCCGCGGCCGAGCTCTACCGCGATGCGCCGCTCGACCAGCGCCTGCCGCTGCTGCGCCGTGCGTCGCTGCTGGCCCGCCTCGCGCACGACGGTCGCACCAGCTACGTGCGGTTGCGCCTCGACCGCCTGTGGTTGCTCGCCGAACTGCGCGCGAGCGAACGCGGCTTCACGCAGTCGTCGGCGTGGCACCTGCAACGGCGCCCGCGCCTGCGTTCGCTGCCACCGCTCGCCGACGCGAGGACGTTCCCAGCACACCTGCAGCTGCGCGAGGTGCAGTGGCAACGCGCCTGGCAGCCGACCTGGTTCGACGGCAGCCTGCTGGCGCGCGCGGCGCTGACGCCGATCACGCTGGCGGCGGATCTGGTGCTGGGCCCGCAGGCGCTCGGCTTCTTCGAGTGGGTCACCGGCGGCAAGCTCGGGCCGCAGCCGTCGCGCGAGAAGGTGCGCGGCAG
>SXGT01791186.1_pt1 | contig 11561 bp, 13 predicted proteins | sample 3176221 | NCBI WGS metagenome assembly SXGT01 (sample SAMN11356862, study PRJNA531348) | freshwater metagenome | isolation source: freshwater sample F1-120 | place: China: Fuxian Lake, Yuxi | collected 2017-12-25
CTCGTCCAGCGTTTTCACGGTCTGCGCGTAGCAGGGCCCGACCTTGCTGATGGCGGAAACGCCGAAGGCCATCAGGTCCGCCTCGGCATGGGTCGAGTAGCCCTGGAAATTGCGGTGCAGGCGGCCCTGGCGCTGGGCGACGGCCAATTCGTCATTCGGTTTGGCGAAGTGATCCATGCCGATGAACACGTAGCCGGCGTCGGTGAGGCGGCGGATCGCCAGTTGCAGGATCTGCAGGCGCTGGTCGGGCGTAGGCAGGTCGGCCTCGCTGATCCGCCGTTGTGGCTTGGCCAGGCTCGGCAGGTGCGCATAGTTGTAGATCGAGAGCCGATCCGGGTCAAGCTTGATGACCTCGTCAAGTGTATGGTTGAAGCTGATTACGTTCTGCTTGGGCAGGCCGTAAATGAGATCGACCGAAATGCCCTTGAAACCGAATTCGCGCGCCGAATCGATCACCAGCTTGGTTTCTTCGAGGCTTTGTACGCGATTCACGGCAACCTGCACTTCCGGCGAGAAGTCCTGCACGCCGACGCTCATGCGGTTGAAGCCAAGGGCCGCGAGTTGCTTGACGTTGTCCCTGCCAACTTTGCGCGGATCGACTTCGATCGAGTATTCGCCACCAGGCAGCAGCCGGAAATGCTTGTGGATGATGTCCATCAGGCGCTGCATTTCGTCTTCGCTGAGGAAGGTTGGCGTGCCGCCGCCGAAGTGCAACTGGACTACGTCACGGCTGCCTTCAAGGGCCGCTTCCTGCATCGCGATTTCCTTGGCCAGATATTTGATGTACTTGGCCGAACGCCCGTGATCCTTGGTGATGATCTTGTTGCAGGCGCAGTAGTAACAGATGGTATTGCAGAAGGGTATATGGACGTATAATGATAATGGTCGACCGATCCCGCCCACCGTGCGCCTTCCCAGCCAGCGAATGTAGTCGTCGGCACCGAAGGCCTCGACGAACCGATCCGCTGTCGGGTAAGAAGTGTAGCGGGGACCGTTGACGTCAAACTTGCGAATGACCTGCGGGTCGAAGATTGTTTCCTGAAATTTCATCGCCTAAGACAGGATATGTGGCACCTGCCGCGGCTAGTAGCAGCAAGTAGTCCGAATCGGATAGTGGCACAAATACTTCAAGCTTATACAATGCCGCAAATGAGTATTTCTCGCATTGACACAGATCAAAGGGGCGCCGCTTAGGGCGGACTAACGACGACCGTGCATGCAAACGTCAAGCAAAACGTCGTACCGCTGATCACTCCCGGCCTCAAGGTCGCCTGTTCGCAATGCAATCTGCGCGAGCTGTGCCTGCCATTCGGCCTGAACGATACGGACATGGCGCGCCTGGACAGCCTGATTGGTGGCGGCCGCAAACTCAAGCGCGGGCAGCACCTTTACCGCGCCGGCGATCCTTTCGAATCCATCTTCGCCGTACGCTCCGGGTTCTTCAAGACTGACGTGCTCACCGAGGATGGCCGCGACCAGGTCACCGGCTTCCAGATGGCCGGCGAAATTCTCGGCATGGACGGCATCAGTACCGAACACCACACCTGCAATGCCGTCGCGCTGGAAGACAGCGAAGTCTGCCTGATCCCGTTTACCGAACTGGAGCTCCTCTCCAGCGAGATTCATTCGCTACAGCACCATTTGCACAAGGTGATGAGCCGCGAAATCGTTCGCGACCATGGCGTGATGATGTTGCTCGGCACGATGCGCGCGGAAGAGCGCCTTGCCGCCTTTCTCCTGAACTTGTCGCAGCGCTTTGCCGCACGCGGCTACTCCCATACCGAGTTCCACCTGCGCATGACCCGCGAGGAGATCGGTTCCTACCTCGGCCTCAAGCTTGAAACCGTGAGCCGCGCATTTTCGCGCTTCCAGGACGAAGGGCTCATCTCAGTACAGCAGAAGCATGTGCGCATCCTTGACCTACCCAGGCTCAAGGGCCTGCTGGCGCCGCCCGACGGCCGCATCGCCTAAGCCAGCCGCGCCAGAAAGCCCCACGGCTGACGCGTCAGCGCCACCGAAACAATCCATCCGAATACCACCAGCGAAGCAAGCCAGCAGGCTATTCGCGTGCCGCGCGTGCTGGCCTCGCGCAATGCCAGAGTGCCGAGGATGATGTAGGCGATGACGCCAAATACTTTCGCCGTCACCCAGTCGGCGAGGAAGGGATACTGACCGGACATCGCCGCCAGCGTGAGCGCGGCCACCAGCAGTACCGTGTCATTGACATGCGGCAGAACCCGCATCCAGCGCATCCTGAGTAACGATGAAGCCTGCATCATCAGCAAACCACGCAGAACGAACCCGCAGAGGCTCAAAATCACGCTGATCACATGCACGTACTTGACAGCGATGTACATGCTCTAGCCCGGCTTTCCATCCGCCCGCGGGCGCCAAAGCGCGGGTGCATACGCGACGGCCCAAAGACCAATGGCACCCAGCCACACAACCGAGGATGCTGTCAGAAGCAGCCCTCCCATCGGCAGCACCAGATCACCGAGCACCCGTAGCACCGCCGCTGCCTGCATCAGGCAGAAGGCCGTCCACATTGCATCATCGGCCAGCACCGGGCGACCGGAGTGGCCCAGAGTCACCCGCGACACCATGCCGATCAGCATCGACGAAAAAAATCCTATCGTCAGTGCATGCATAGCTGCCTGGCCCAATTTCCCGGGCAGCAGACTTTGCAGCGCAAACAACGCAAAGGCCGGTGCCAGCCAGGCAAAGGCAATGTGCAGTACCACATGCATTCGATGTCCGATCAACCCGCGCTGCCACCAGAGCCGACTCAGCGTAGCGGCGGCAATCATCGCAGGCAGGTCAGCCAACCAAAGCCAGTCCAGGAGGCCGAACTGGCTTAGTGCGCCGTGCGCAACGCTACCCGCCAGCAGGGTTCGCAGGGCCCACACCGGACGCTGCACGACGTAGCCGCATATGACCGCCGAAGTAAAGAAGGGCAGCATCCGGTGAGAAACCGTGACAAACATGGGCAGCAGGAAGCCCCAGATTGTCAGGGATATGCCCAGGCGTCCCCAAAACAAATCGCCGTTGGCTGCCTGGGTCACGTAAGCACCAATACCCGTCACGCCCAGCCAGGTCGCGAGCGCAACATAGACAATGTGCTCGCGGCTAGGAGAAGGTAACAGGGCAATCCGCGTCAAAATCCGCGCCACCAGAACCCACCCGGCGAAGACCAAAGCCAGCCCGACAACCAGGATCCCTGGCACAAACAGCGCCACCCAGACGAGTGCCCAGCCTGTAGCCAGCCACAGGAACGGCAGCAGGAAATTGCGCTTGCTAAGGTCGCTCGCCCCCTGCCAGCGGGGCCCGGCAGTAAGGATGAAACCAAAGACGAACCAGGGGAAGACCCCACTACCCATCAGCAAAGCATGCCATACAGACTGAGGTAACACGGTCAGCAAGGGCCATACCGGCACGGGCCAGAAACCGGCATAATGCCCACCTGTTTGCAGCGCCCAGTAACCCATCGCCAGCAATGCTTGCACGGTGCCGCCGAGAAACATCACCCGATGCGGTGCGGCGAAAAAACTAGCCTGGAACATCATGAATACTGCGACGGCCGTGATGCCCTGCTAACCGCCGCAGACCAACAACGAATTCGACCATGAGCGAAACCCGCCTCGACATTCCCCAGATCCTTTCGCGCCTGCCTTTGTTTCAGGAACTCGCGCCGGATCAACTGGCAAAGCTCGAAACGGCGTGCCGCGAGCGCCGACTTTCCAAGGGCTCGATGCTGTTCCAGAAAGGCGATCCAGCCAAAGGATTTTTTGTCGTGGTGTTCGGCCAGATCAAGCTTGCCTTCCCCTCGGCACAAGGCAATGAAAAAGTGGTGCAGATCGTCGGGCCCCGCCAAAGCTTCGGCGAAGCCGTGATGTTCCTCGACCTGCCTTGCCCGGTGTTTGCCGAAGCGCTGGTCGATAGCCTGCTGCTCCAAATCGGCAGCAGCCCCGTGTTCGAACTGCTGGAAACCGATCCGCTGTTTGCGCGGCGCATGCTGGCCGGCCTGTCGATGCGTCTGCACTCCCTGGTACAGGATGTCGAAACCTATTCCCTGCGCTCGTCGGCGCAACGGGTGGTGGGCTACTTGCTGCAACACTGCCCGCAAAACGAAGCCGAGTGCGAAGGTTCGTTTGATATCTCCCTGCCGACCTCGAAGCAGGTGATTGCCTCGCGCCTGAACCTGACGCCGGAAACCCTGTCCCGAATTTTTCATGACCTTGCCGCCAATGGGCTGATCGCGGTCAGTGGCAAGCAGATCACCATCAACAACGCAAAACGCTTGCGCGAATTTGATCTCTGAAGCGACGATAGCTGTTCATCGCCAGCGTCAGGTTCCATCCCAGCCAGGCACAGGACGCCGAAAACACCATTCCCGCCACCTCGGTCAGCGACGGCAGCCAGACAGCAGCCAGCAGGAGCAGAACCGCCAGCACGTGCAGGCGAAACTGGGCCGTCATGGAGTCACCCGGAATCATCTTCTTCATATTGGGTACCGCCGAGATCGGCGCACCCAACCGCTGCAGATGCAGCCAATTGAGGAACGGCGTGATCTTGTACATCATTCCCGAAATTGTCGAAACAAAGACGCCAGGGAAGGCGAGGATCCCCAACCAAACCGCGGCACGGGGATCGTCGGAAATCGTCGGTTCGATTGCCATCGCCACAGCGGATAACGAGAACACCAGCAGCGCGATCATCGCCACACGAAAGTTCAGCGAGGTCGCATCGTTGATTTTCCTGCGCCGGGTGAATTGCAGCCGGAGGGTCATCGTGGCAAAACCTGCACATAGCAGGGCCAGGGCGACACCGATGGCCTGCGCCGGGCGTAGATCAGCGCCAAACCAGAGCACCGACCAGACCAGCAGCATCGCCAGCAAGAGGGGGCCGAACCAGCGGGCGAACCATAGGGGGTAGGGATTCGTGAGCTGGAACATGGGCACAACGAAATAGGACACGGCGGCAACCAGCATCAATGCCCATCCGCCCAATCCCCAGGCAAGGTGCACGTTGGTCAGTTCAATGATCGGCAAGGCAAGACCCCTGGCCAACGCTTCAACCAGCAGCGATCCGAGCAGTGCCGTTACAGCCAGGCCGATGACCGCGATGCGCATGGTCCAAAGTGTCATTCCGGTCGCCGGCGTGCGCCACAGGGCCAGCAACACCGCGATCACGAAAATTCCGATACCCAACAGCAGGGCGGGTACCGCCGCTGACAACAGGATGGGCGCGCTCAAATAGAAGCCGGCAACCAGCAAGAGTGCGCCAAGTATCAACAAAGGCTGCACCACATTGGAGATCCACAGCGGCCGCCAAACATTGCCGCCCACGGCGACCGGGATGAACTGGAACATTGCACCGCTCATCGCCTGGAGCATGAAGCCGACGGCGATCAGGTGCACCAGCGCGAGGGCTTCCGGCGTCCAGCGCGACGCGAGGACTTCGCCGCCCGACCAGGCGAGCAGCAAGCCGGCAATCACCCCGAACCACGGTGCGACAAGAAAGAACCGGTAGGGTACCGAGATCGGCGGAGCCTGTTCGAAAGAAAGATTCGGATGCATCCGGTGGCAACAATCTCAGCCTGGCTGCTTGCGAATACGAATCTCGCGCGTCCCCTCGGGAAGCAGGTTGTCGGTCCAGACGTAGCCGTTATTTCTGAGGATGTTGAACAGGGGATGAGGCTGACAGTAAAGCAGCAGCAATATGTCATCGTCGGCGCCTAGTCGGTCAAGGGCCTCCAGCGTGCGCTCCATGGGCTCCGGAGGCTGCAAGTCCCGCCCATCAATGACGATGGTCATGAAGCGGCCAGCCTTTGAGCGATCGAGTTGCCGATATCCGTGCCGCCGAGAGCACTGTCGCACATGGGATAGAGAATGTTCTCCTCCTTCATGTTGTGCTGCTGCATCATGATCAACAAGGTCTCGGCTGTTCCACCAAAACCATCGCTGTCACGATCGGCAAGCGCAAGCTTCATCTGGGTCAGCAGATCACGCATCTGGCGATGTTCGCCGCGCATGACCTCGGTCGGGCCGGAGGTCATGCCCGTCGCAGACTCGAACGCCGGGAAAAGGACATCCTCTTCGCTGAGGAAATGGGTCTCAAGCTGACCGGCGAACAACGCAAAGGCCTTGGCACCGGCTGTCCAGTCACCATTGCTACAAGCTTCTTCGGCGTCGGCGAAAATTTCATCACAATGTTTGTGATGGTGAAACAACGGCTGTGTGGTCGACATTATTTCGGTGCTCCAGTTGTGCAGGTGCCGATTCTGGCAACAGCATGAACCCGGAGCATTGACACCGGTCAAGCGGTACCCGAGTTAAATGCCCCTCTACATTTAGAGGTGAAGCAAACCCCTATTGCCTCACCAATGCCCGATCAGGGCTCAAGAACGTAGGTTCCAGGAGCGTCCGCAAGTGCCGGGTACTTTTTTGTCGCAACCGGGGGAGCTACCACAAGCGGCCCCGACTGCGGCTTGAGCCATGCCATCCAGTCTTCCCACCAACTGCCGTGGCGGAATTCCGATTGATCGAGCCATTCGTCCGGCGTGTCGTGTCGCTCCGCCTTGCCCACATGAAAGTCCCGCTTGGGGGGATTGACGACCGGATTGACGATGCCCAGGATATGTCCCGAGGTCGACAACACATAGCGTCGGGGACCAGCGACAAAATTGTTGATCCTGAATGTCTGGCGCCACGGCGCGATGTGATCGTCTTCGGCCGATACCGCATAGAGCGGCTGCGATATTCGCCCAAGATCGATCTTTTCGCCGGCAAGTGTCAGCGCATCCTTCTTGATCAGCAGGTTCTCTAGATAAAAGTTGCGCAGATACCAGGAATGCATTGCCGCTGGCATGCGCGTGGAGTCCATGTTCCAGAACAGGACATCGAAAGCCGGCGGCGCTTCGCCGAAAAGATAACCACGAACCACATAGTGCCAAACAAGGCTGTTGGAACGAAGCAGTCGGAATGCCGAGGCCATCTCCTTGCCATCGAGGTAGCCCTTTTCGGCCATCGACTTTTCGAGCCATTTGATGCTGCTCTCGTCGAGAAATACTTCGATATCGCCTGGCTTATGGTAATCAACCAGGGTTGTCAGCAGGGTTACAGTGGCCACCGGCACATCCTTGGCCGCGTATTTGGCGTTCGCCCATGCCATCCAGGCACTCACGGCCGCACCGCCAATGCAGTAGCCGACCGCATGTACCTTGGGCGATCCCGTGATGTCGCGCGCGGTCTCGATAATCTGGCCGACGCCTTCCATCAAGTAGTCGTCGAAAGTCACGTCTCGCATCTCGACAGTTGGATTCTTCCAACTGGTGATGTAAACATCAAAACCCTGGTCGACCAAAAACTTGACCATGCTTTTCTTCGGGTTCAGATCAAGCACGTAGAACTTGTTGATCCAGGGCGTGACGATGACGATCGGCGTCTGCTGGACCTTCTCGCGCGTCGGTGTGTAATGGATGACTTCGAGCAGTCGATTGCGGAACACGACCTTGCCCGGCGTCGTCGCCAAATCCTTGCCGACCGCAAAATCAGTCGGTCTCGCCATTTGCACATCACCCGCCTGGAAGTCGGTGACGAAATTGTTGAAACCCTTGAGCAGACTTTCGCCATGGGTCTCCATCGCCTTCTGCATTGCTGCGGGGTTGGTCAGCAGGAAGTTTGTCGGCGCCATCGCATTGAGCCATTTGCGCCACCAGAACGCCGCCCGGCGCCGATCTCGATTCGATAGCCCCGGGGTGTCGTAAAGCATGTCCTGCACCTGGCGCGTAAGCGTCAGATACCACTCCTTGACAATATCCCAGGTTGCTGAGTCGTTCCAAACCGGGTCGGCGAACCGGGTGTCATCGGGCTTGGGTGACACCACGTCCTTGCTCGGCATACCCAGCGCACGATTCCAGGAATGAACCTGCAGATCCCACATCTTTGCCGAAAATTCCGCCAGCGCCTCCGACATTTCCTGCGGGTGCGACAGCCATGCCAACTGGGCATGCACAAGGGGTGTTGTCATGCCTATCGGATCGATCTTCGCCTCGACGGCCTGATGCACTGCGCGCCATGCCGCCTGGGGGGTGGCAGGAACTTTGTTTTGCTTGTTCGAACTCATGGCAAATCCTTTCATCAACCCGCATCCCGCTCCCGCGTTGCGGTCGCTGATGCTATTTTGCTCCTCGCTCCCGAGCTCACGCTCACGGGACCGTTGACCTTGATCAATCTCCTTGTTATTTAGTAGGCTAGGCTAGGTTTACTACCCAAAGGACCCACGCACATGTTCAAACATATCCTCGTTCCGACCGACGGCTCTCAGCTTTCCTCCGACACGGCAAAGCGCGCGGTTGCCTTCGCCAAGGAGACTCGCGCCAAGGTGACGTTCTTTTTCGCCAAACCAGACTATCCGGTAGCGTTTTACGGCGAGGGAGCCTTGATCGACCCGACAACGCCGGACAAGTTCGCCGACATGGCGGAGCAACAGGCCAAGGAAATTCTTGCGGGCCACGAAGCCATGGCGCGAGCCGAGGGAGTCGAATGCAGTTCGACCACGGCCGTCAGCGATATCCCCTATGAGGCGATTATTGGAGCCGCAGAACAATCAGGTGCGGATCTCATTTTTATGGCTTCCCACGGCCGCCGGGGCATCAGCGGGCTATTGCTGGGATCCGAAACGCAAAAGGTTCTGACTCACTCCAAAATCCCGGTTCTGGTGTATCGTTGATCTGGCCCGGTTAAACCGGGGAAATGTTCAATTCGGCACTGAACATCATCTACGACGAGCATCGGTCGCTCGTCGCTGTGGTTCAAGGCTTGCGCCATCTGGTCGGGGAGTATCGGCGCAATGCGCTCGAGCCCGACTTCACGCTATTGCGATCTATCGTCTTTTATCTTGACGAGTTCCCGCAGAAACTTCACCACCCAAAAGAAGAAGCCTATCTGTTCGCCAAGTTGCAGAATCGCACGCGTACAGCCGACAAGGTCATCGCAGAGCTTCGGCTACAGCACCGCGCTGGCATACGGCATGTCGAAGATCTGCACAAAACCCTGGAAAAGTACGAGATCGATGGATCACCCGGTCTCGCCGCCTTTTCAGATGCCGTTGAGGGGTTTGCCGTTGAGATACTCCAGCATATGGCGCTTGAGGAAAACGCCCTGTTGCCGCTCGCAAGTCGGCATCTGACCGGTGAGGATTGGGTTGATATCGCACTGGCATTCGGCAAGAATGGCGACCCGCGTTTTGTCGCTGATGCCGAACATGCATATGCTGAACTTTTCCGCCGACTGATCAATGTCGCCTGGCCTTACGTAGCGGATAGTCGCACCGGCGGCCCGAACCGGGAGTCGGGAGCGCCCGGATAATGGAAATATCTAGCTCGGATCGCTGCGTGATCGATTGAGATCACCCGGCCCCAACAGCAGGAACCAGGTCATAAGACTGGATGCGGCGCAAACCACCCAGAATCCGAGGAAGCCGATCGAATAGGTGGCCAGTTTCGAAAAATGAACCGGTTGGCCGAAGAGATAGAGCTCTTGCGGGTCGATCACAGTGAAGAATAGGCCTTCGGCTATTCCTGCCACCACGAATGAAGGCCACAACACCAAGAGTACCTTGAGCATTCCCGTCTCCCCGGCTAACCGTGCATGAACAACGCAACTTGCCTATTGTGCGTTGCGGGCATCTTCCTCGGCATGCTTTTTCACATATCCAACCAAGTAAAAAGCCATCACTATCACAAAGCCGATAGTGAACAGGCTGAGCAGGCCAATGTCGCTACCAATCAAGAGCTTCAGTGCTTCCATGATGTTGCCTCCTTCAGGTTAATGAACAAATTCAATTCCGGATGTCGGCGGCTTCTGACTTTGTTCCTGCCCGCGGCGCACCGATCAGAGCTTCGCCATTGGATGGCAAGATCACATTGCCCATCAATCGCCACGTCTTGGTTTCGTCTTCCAGAAGTACCAACCAATGTCCTGCTGCCGGCAGGCGCACTTCACCTGAGTAGCCGTCGGTCCCGCGCGTCAACGTACGTGACTGGTCGAGGCCGGCACGCGTCGGATGCGAAATCGTCACCGCAAGCGTCGCCGGCATGGTGAATGCGGGATTGGCGGCCTGCAAGCGCACTTGCATCCGCTCTTCAACGATGCGAACACCGGCGACAAGGCCCATGCTGGTGGCCAGTTCATTGCGCGTGATTGTCTGATTGGCCGCGAGACCCTTCTTGTAGTAATCGTCGGTCACCAGGCCGTCATTGGTCGTGACTGCCAACCATGCGGTATAAAAGCCGGCGATGACAACGATAAAGGGGCCGGTAGCAAGTATCCACGGCCATGGTTCGCGATACCACGGACGAACTTTCTCTTTGGTGACGTCTTTGCTCATGGCTGGAGGAAACTGGCTTTCTCGTGTACCGAGATCCTGTCGTCGGCAAGCGATTTGACATCGAAAAAGATCTGGTTCGAGCCTTTTTTGCCCGACTCGGAGGGGACACGGACTTGCACTGAAATCGAGGTAGCTCCGGCGGCAGGAACTTCAACAATGCGCTCTCCTGCCAGATCAATGCCTTGCAGCCCGGTCACACTTATTGCATAACGGTGCGGAGTTTCCGATACGTTAATGACATGCAAGCGGTATACGTTTTCGATCAACCCGCCCTCGACTTCCCTTGCCAGCGTGGCCCGGTCGCGAATGACATCGACACGCAGCGCCGGCTTGGTGGCAATGCCCCAGACAAATGCCACGCATATTGCGCCCAGTATCACAGAGTAAATCACCACTCGAGGACGCACCACGTGTCCGACGATCTCACGCCAGCTCCAGTGCTCCTCAATCGCGTGCTCGGTGGAGTAGCGTATCAGGCCCTTCGGGTAACTCATTTTCTCCATGACCTGGTCGCAAGCGTCTATGCAAGCCGCGCACCCGATGCACTCATACTGGAGACCATCGCGGATATCGATACCGGTGGGACACACCTGGACGCAGATGCCGCAATCGACACATTCGCCCTTGCTGATCGACTTTGGATCAACGCCTTTCTTGCGCGGGCCACGCGGCTCTCCGCGTTCGGTGTCATAGGTAATTGTCAGCGTGTCAGGGTCGAACATCACGCCCTGGAATCGCGCATAGGGACACATGTGCTTGCATACCTGCTCACGCATGTGGCCGGCAAACAAATAAGTGAAGGCACCGTAGAAGAACATCCAGAAGGTTTCCCATGGTCCGAGGGAAAAGCTCCAGGTCAACGTCCACAGGGTGGTAACCGGCGTGAAGTAACCGACAAAGGTAAAGCCGGTCCACAGCGAAAGCAGTGTCCAGGCCGCATACTTCGCGCTGCGAAGCCCGAATTTGCGCGGACTCATGGGGGCAGCGTCCAGTTTGATCCGCGCGTTCCGCTCTCCCTCGATTTTCTGTTCTATCCAGGTGAAGATCTCGGTATATACCGTCTGCGGGCAAGCATAGCCGCACCACAGACGGCCACCGACCGCAGTGAACAGGAATAGCGAATAAGCAGAGATAATGAGAAGAATGGCCAGGAAGAACACATCCTGCGGCCA
>SXGT01454540.1_pt1 | contig 11560 bp, 6 predicted proteins | sample 3176221 | NCBI WGS metagenome assembly SXGT01 (sample SAMN11356862, study PRJNA531348) | freshwater metagenome | isolation source: freshwater sample F1-120 | place: China: Fuxian Lake, Yuxi | collected 2017-12-25
CTCGATCTCGTCGAACGCGGCGGCGTCGACGGACGGGCTACACCGCGGACAACGGACCTCGTCGAGCTCCGTCGAGCACCCTCTGCATGCGGCCACGATCAACGAGTATCACGCCAAACGTCTGCGCGTCGGCTCGACGAATCGCGGCCATGCGCAGCTCGACCGACATCGCCCCCGGTCGCCGCCGATCGCGCCCCACCCTCCCCTTCTGGCCCGGCGGCTGCGACCCGCAGCCGGACCTCGAAGCCCACGAGCCCGCGTAGGCCAAAGGCCGCTCCTCTCCGCCCCACTCCCACGCGCGCCCGCCACATCTGGTTGACGCCCGTCAGCGGCAGAAGTCGCTGGACCCCGACTCGACGCACGTGAGGCCCACGACGCACTCGCTGTTGGAGTCACAGTCGCGGTTCTCGTCGAAGGTGCATGGGCACTGCGAAGAGCACTGGCTACCGCAGGTCGGGTTGCCGGACATGCAGATATCGGTGTACCCACGCTCGACGCACGTGAGCCCCGCGGCGCACTGGCGATTGGAGTCGCAGTCGCGATTCTCGAAGAGGGTGCATGGGCATTCGGCGGAGCACTCGGGGCCGCACGTGCTGGCCTCGCAGCGGTCGATGCTCCCACGCTCGACGCAGACGAGCCCCGCGACGCACTGGCTGTTGTTGTCGCAGTCGCGAGTGTCGCTGGCGCTACATGGACACTCGGGGGTGCACTCGGGGCCGCAGGCAGGGGGCGTGCCAGAGCCGACCTGGCAGATCTCGATGCTCCCCTTGGGGCGGCACTTCGACCCATACTTGCACTGGCCGTCGTTGTCGCAGTCGCGTTCTTCGCCGTAGGTACATGGGCACTCGGCGGTGCACTCGCTACCGCAGTTGAGCGTGCCGGAGACGGCTGAGATCTTCGCGCGGTTGTTCTGTGGCGTCGAGCTGCTGTACTCGGTGTACAGGTCCGTTCGCCACGCGAAGCCGCTGGTGAACTGGCCATCCCCCCGCCCGCCCATCCAGTCGCCCAGACTGTCGACGCTGCCCGACGGAAGGTCATCCAGCTTGTACCAGGTCCCGTTCCGATACTTGCCGGTGTGCTGCAGACCGAAGCCGTGTCCGAACTCGTGGATGAGCAAGTAGCCGGCCTGCGACGCGTAGTCCGGTTCGAAGACGAAGTCGGCGCCGGCGTAGCCGGTCGGGTAGTTCCGGTTGCTGGAGATGCCGCCGATCTTGAACTTGCCCCCCGATCCGGCGTCGTTCGTGAGCAAGATCCAGCCCCAGTTGCGCGAGCGCTGCATCTTGCTCTTGTCCGTCGTCACGTTGACGTCGAAGCCGCGGTAGCCCAGCTCCAGCTCCATCGCCGCACGGATGAGCGCGATGCCTTCCTCCTCGTTGAAGTCGTTCTCGTCACCGTCGAGATCTGCAGGGCCGTAGTACTCGTCGTTGTCGTAGTAGCCGCCCATGACGTCGATGTACAGGGCGACCCGGGCGCCGGGCTTGCTCTCCCAGAGCGGCACTCCCCGGCTGCTCAACCTGCCTGCCGATACCAGGCCTCGGTAGACCTGCTCCGCGCCACTGTCGGGTACGCGGATGATCAGCGAGAGGGACGTCGTGGAGCCGGTGTCCTCCGCGTCCGTGATCGTGCCGTCGCGGAGATGGAAGGCTTCGCAGTACGCCTCATCGTCCTCGACGTCCACGCGCTCGCTGGGAGCGCAGGCGCCGGCCGCACTCGCGACCGCCGCAAGCACGCAGATCGCCCTCCACGATGATCCGGACCTGACCCTGAATGTTGCGAGCATGTCTCGACGTCTGAGCAAGCCCGATGCCAGCGCGCCTGGACCAGCACATCGTCGCAGCGGGCGGCGAGGGTCGTAGCAGGCGCTGAACAGTTCGTTCAAGCGTCGAACAGCTCGTTCAAGAGTCGCCGGCGAGGGGCGCGCGAGCATGTCCATCCCGGCCAGATCGGCGCTGGCACCGTCCGTGCTCCTGGGGTCGCCCGACAACGCCATGCCCCACCTCAGATCAGGAGACGACACGATGCCCGACTCATCCACGCTCGCTTCTGCCCCCTCGCACCGGCCCTCGCTCTGCCTGGGCCTCCTCGCGGCCTCCAGTATGCTCGCAGGCTGCGTCGTCGACGATCCCAGCGACGAGCCCACCGACGACTCGATCGACGAGCCCACCGACGACGTCGACTCGAGTACGGACTCGGACGGCGTGGGCGAGACGTGGGCCGCGGGCCCGATCGCGGTCGTCGCGACCACCGGCGGCACCGATCAGGGCGGCACGCCGACGATCCGGGTGCCCAACGGCACCGAGTCGGGCGACCTCCTGCTGCTCTTCCTCCACCGGACGGACGACACCAACTTCTGGGCGAACAACAGCAGCGGGAATCGGCTGGTGGATCGACTGAGCCCGTGGCGTAGCGGTGGCTGGCAGGGACCGGTCGCGACCTGCGCCTTCGACAACAGCGCCGGTGATTTCGACTGCGCTGGCCAGCAGAACGACCTCAATCAGGTGCTGTACTGGAAGAAGGCGAGAGCCGATGATCTCCGCACGGACCCGAACGACAGCTCGCGGTACGAGCCGCTGACGATCGACTTCCCCGGCAGCCACGCAGCCTGGGCCATCATGGCCACGATCCGCAACGGCGGCGCCAGCTCCAACCCAGTGCGGAACTGGGCCGGGCAGACCCGGTGCGACAACATCGAGGGGACCCGGTTCCGGGCGGTCAGCGGCGCCAAGGCCGGCGATCTGCTCCTGCTCTCCCAGAGCTTCGACGACGGGACGGGTTCGCCAGGCTACGTGTCGTCGAGCTCCTTCACGGCCCAGAGCCCGATCACGCGCTACCGCCAGGTGCTCGACCGGGACGAGGCCGGCCATCTCTACGGTCGCGTGCTCAGCACGGACGGGACCACGTCGGTCTACGAGACCAACGGCGACCCGGATCGCAATCTCTCCAGCTGCAAGGACATCGCGGTCTCCATCGTGATCCGCAGGTCCGGCACCTGACCCCCAGGACCCGGACGAAGTCAGGGCTTACGCGGACGGACGATGCCGTAGGCAGTGAGGCGGGCGACCAGCGTGCCGCGCGCGATGCCCAGCTCGCGGGCGGCGCGCGTCTGGTTCCCTGCGCAGCGCTCCAGCGTCGCGAGGATCCGGGCCCGCTCGAGCTCGCCAATCTCGTCGCCCAGCGTCGCGGCGGGGGCGGGAGCGGGCAGCGGTGGATCGATCATCGAGGCCGCGGGCGCGGTGATCGCCTGGCTGCGGTGGCGCGACGCGGTCGGTGGCGCGGCCTCCTCGAGCCCGAGGTGGCGGCGCTGGATCACGGCCCCGGACGCCAGCAGCACGGCGCGCGTGATGACGTTGCGCAACTCGCGCACGTTGCCCGGCCAGGTGTGCTCGGCCAGCGCGGCGAGGGCATCGGGCGACAGCGGCGGTGGCGCGACCCCGAGGTCGCGGGCGGCCAGGTCCGCGAACTCGGCAGCCAGGGCCGGGAGCTCGTCGGCGCGCTCGCGCAGCGGCGGGACCCGCACCGTCACGGCGCTCAGCCGGTAATAGAGATCTTCCCGGAAGCGGTTGGCCTGGACCTCCGCGCGCAGGTCGCGGTGGGTGGCGGCGATGAACCGGACGTCGATGATGCGCGGGGTCAACCCTCCGAGGCGCAGCACCTCGCGGGAATCGAGCACGCGCAGCAACTTCACCTGCACCGCCGGCGGCAGTTCGCCGATCTCGTCGAGAAAGACGGTCCCGCCCTCCGCGCTCTCGAGCAGGCCGGGCTTGGCGGAGACCGCCCCGGTGACGGCGCCGCGCTCGTGGCCGAACAGCTCGCCCTCCAGCAGCGTCTCGGGCAAGGCTGCGCAGTTCAGGCGCAGCAGCGTGTAGTCCGCGCGGGGCGAGAGCCGGTGGATGGTCTCCGCGCAGATCTCCTTCCCGGACCCGGTCTCGCCCAGGATCAGCACGGTGATCGAGCCCGCGGCGACCTGGGCCAGGCTCGGCTCGAGACGCTCGAACAGGCGTGGCTGCTCGAGCGGCAGCGGTAGCATGGTCTCGCGACGCAGCACCAGCACCACGTCGCCGAGGTGGACGGCGTCGCCGGGATCGAACTCGGTCCACTCGCCGGGGACCAGCCGCTGGCCGCGTACGGTCGTCCCGTTCGTACCCGCGAGATCCTTGATCGCCAGCGTGGGGGTGATCCGCAGCGCGGCGTGCTCGCGCGACATCGTCGGGTGCTCGACACAGACGTCGACGCCCCGACCGCGGCCGATGACCACCTCGCCGCCCGTCGGCAGCGTCACGTACCGCACCTCGTCGCCGATCACGAGCACGGCGTGCAGCCGCGAGGCCAGCTTGGCCTGCGGCTTGGTCTGGAGGTCGTGTGTCGTCATGGGGCGCAGAATCGGTGAGGACGATAGCAAATTACCCGCGACGCAGGTACGAGCGCTCGGTGGCGACGTCGGCCGCGCTCGCTCGTTGAACAATTCGTTCAACCGATGAACGAATCGTTCTCGGGGACCGCAGGCAGTCGCCACGATTCCAGCCGCCTGGGCCTGGCACCGTCCGTGCTCTGCCTCCGCGCAGATGAGCGCCATGATCATGTACCCGGACCCGGTCACCCGGAGGTGGACTGCGTGCCTGCTGCTGGCGGTCGGACTCGCGGCCAGCGGATGCGTGGACCCCGACGATCCGTCGTCGGCGCTCGGTGAGAGCGAGCTGTCGGCCGGCCGCTTCAGGCTTCGCAACCCGACCACCGGGCTGTGTTTGCGGCGTAGCACCACCCAGGTGGTCGGCGCCGGATACGAGGTCTACCAGGCCTCGTGTAATGACACGGCGGCGCAGAGCTGGTGGCGCGACGACTGCGTCGGCGCCGACTGCAGGCTCGTCGGCGGCGACGGCGCGGGATACTGCCTCAAGGCGAGCAGCTCGATCGTCGCCAGCGGCGGCTCGTACAACATCTACGCCGTGGCGTGCTCGAGTGACGTCGATCAGCTCTGGACCGTGACCGAACGGGGCGGCGGCGAGCTCCAGCTCCAGAATCGCGACACCGGGCGTTGCGCCTATGCGAGCGAGAGCGAGACGACGGCTGAAGGTCAGCCGCAGATCGTGCAGCGCGCCTGCGATAGCAGCGCCGCGAAGCAGCGCTTCGTGAAGGTGCCCGAGCCGGTCGGCAGCACCCGTCACGAGGCCGAGAACCGCACCAGCCAGAATGGCTGCGTCGTGGCCTCGAACAACCCCGGCTATACCGGCGCGGGCTTCATGGACTACGGTGGCACCGGCACCTGGATCGAGTGGAACAACATCAACGCGCCCGCGGCCGGGCAGTACACGCTGTCGCTACGCTTCGCCAACGGCGGAAGCAGCGACCGGCCCATCAGCTTCACCGTGAACGGCGCGAGCGCCGGCTCGCACCGGGTGGCCCCGACCGGCGCGTGGTCCAGCTGGACCACGACGACCCTCGCGGTGTCGCTGCGTCAGGGCAACAACACGGTGCGCGTCACCGCCACCGGCAGCGCCGGTCCGAACGTCGACCACCTGGACGTGACCGCGGCCGGCACGCCGGTGCCGCCACCCCCGCCCCCGCCCCCGCCCCCGCCGCCCCCGCCGGGCACGGACAAGATGCCGATCGAGGTGATGGGACCGTCCGGTACCCGCGTGAGCATGCAGGTCCGCGTCGACAATCCGAGCAACATCACCCACCTCTACCTGCGCTGCAACGCGTGCGGTTATCACATCACCGAGCTCGACTCGAACGCGAGCAAGGTCAAGGCCTCGGTGCGCGTCAACAACGGCCCCGCCATCGCGCTCAAGCGCTACTCGAGCGACGGTCCCGTGGTCGGCAACGCCAGCATCGAGATCCTCGACGCACCCGGCGACTACGGCGGCATCGGCGGGGTGTTCCGCACCGTGCGCATGAAGGTGCCGGTCACCGGGATAGTCGCCGGCCTGAACACGCTCACGTTCGAGCACGTGAGCGCAGCGCCGCCGAGCATCGGGTTCCGCATCCTCGATCTGAACCTGCTGCGCGGCGGCTCGCTGTCCAGCCGCGCGCTGCCCAGCTTCGCGCAGGACGACCCGGCGACCTGGACGCCGCCCTCCACGAGCCCGGCCGAGATCAGCGCCGGGCAGACCCTGTGGAGCCGGCGCAGCAGCCTCTACGACCCGGGCGTCGACGCGATCGACGGCGTGATGAACCGGGGCGGCGCCGTGAGCGGCAACATCTCGGCGTCGTGCGCCGACTGCCACGCGAGCGACGGGCGCGACCTCGCCTACTTCAACTTCTCGAACCACTCCATCATCGAGCGCTCGGTGTTCCACGGTCTGTCGCGACAGGACGGCAGCCGCATCGCCTCGTACATCCGCAGCCTGCGACCGCGGGTGCCGGTGGTGCGGGCGGCGCGACCATGGAACCCGACCTATCAGCCCGGCCCCGGGCTGGATACGCGGCCGGCCTACGAGTGGGCCGCGGGGGCCGGGGTGGACGCCATCCTCGCCCGCGACGGGGACATGTCCGGCTTTCTCTTCCCGGCGGGCGAGTCGCTGGACGCGGTCCGCCAGGTCGTCGATCGCCACCGCACGCTCAACCTGCGCCAGCTACCCGTGGCGTTGCCGATGCCCGAGTGGAACCAGTGGCTCCCGCAGATCCACCCCGACGACGCGTTCAACACCCAGGCCTCGGCGATCCGCTCCGACGAGAGTGGTGACAGCGTCGGCCAGCCCTTCTACACCTGGCTCTACGAGGCGGCGGAGGACGACCCGACGCCCCGCAACATCGGCGACATGACCAGGCGGGTCAAAGCCTGGCTGAAGCGCGGCATGACCTGCGACACCAACGGCGCGGGCAACGGCGAGCCGTGGCGCGGGCTCAACGGCAACGTCCTGAACTCGATCAAGCTACCCCGACGGACCTACACCACATGCGTCGCCGAAGACCGCCGGCGCTCGGACGAGGAGGCCTACGAGATCACCAAGCGCGGGCTCGCTGCATGGATCGCGGTCAAGCAGTGGGAGCTCGTGCACGGCAACAAGCTCGAGGAGGAAGGGGCCAAGACGCAGACCGCGAGCATCCCCTACGTGGGTGGCAGCCGAACGCTGAGCAGCAACCGGGTCTGTGGCGAGCAGTGCGTGGACGCGCGCGAGCGCGGCTGGTTCGTCACCGGGCGCAACCTGTTCGATCGTCCGCCGCACTTCACCGGGCACAACTCGCGGCACTTCTACGGGCAGGACCGCGTGGCCGGCGTGGCCGAGACCAACTCCTGGTACCACCTCAACATGCTGGTCAATCCCGGCTATCGCATCATGATGCCCAACCACTTCGCCTACGTCTGCAGTCACATCGAGATCCTGCAGGACTACGCGGGCGTCGATCAGGGCTACCGATTCTGGGCCTCGATGATCAAGCAGCGCCAGCTGCAGACCAATGGTCTGTACGGCGCCGAGACCGGCCACGACCTGCGCACATCCCAGCCGCACGTCTACTACAAGGCCAACCGGAACGGCTCCTCGGAGACGCAGGCCTCGGTGGGGCAGCCGCTCTGGCGCTACCTGGCCCAGGCGATGGTCGAGGACTTCGTCGACGACGCCAACCGAGCGACTCGCGCGCAGTGGGAGGCCGCGGACAACAACAGCGCCGTGCAGGACTGGGACAGCCGCGACTTCAGCTCCGGGACGACGTTCGACACCGGCAAGTTCCAGGGGCGCAACACGTTCCGAGTGGTCCCCCGGCTGCGCCAGATCGGGGTGTCGCCCGCCGTCGTGAGCTCGCTCATCGACTGGGGCGAGCGGACCTGGCCGAACGGGAACTGGGACTCGTTGCGGTAGCTCGTTGCGATAGCTCGTCCAGCGGGCCGGTCGAGTGGACCCGCACGCTCACACGGCCCCGAGCGGCTATCGTCGCGCGGCGACGGTTCAGCCGGTCGTGTGCGGCCGCGATCGCCTTGCCCGAACCAGACGGGCCGACCAGCGCGGTCAGCTCGCCCGGGCCGACCTTGAGGTCGACGCCGTCGAGCGCACGGGACAGGCGTTCCCGCGCGCTGGCGCCAGTCGACCCCGGCGCGTGAACCAGCTCAGTCCGCGTTGACCCCGGCCACGCGCACGTTGACCGGCGGCGTGGGACCGTAGTTGCCAGCGCCCAGGTTGATCTCGATGGCGGTGAGGTCCCACGGCGCATCGATGCGGTGAAACTCGGTCCACGGACCGGAACGGGTCGGCGCGGTCTCGAAGATCGCGGTGCCGGGCACGGCGCTCATGCGCCAGAACTTCTGGTTGATGCGGTCGAAGGTGGCCGCGCGAGGAACCCCGGTCGGCGTGCCGTTGAGGAAGCCGCGCGCCTCGAGGTCGGGACCGTCGACGACGAGCTCGACACGAGTCGCCCCGTCGCGCGGGGCCGTGGCCTGGAAGTAGCCGGCGAAGCTGGTTTCGCGGGGAAAGCTCGCGCCATCGATGGCGACGCCCTTGCCGGCGGTGAGGTCCCAGAGGTGGTACGAGGTGATGCCGCAGAACGCATTGCCGTTGTTGCCGGCGAAGCTCATCGCTAGTTTGCCGTTCATCTCGACGACCGTGCAGCCGGCCGCGTCGTAATCGTTCCAGATCGGATCGAGCGGAGTCGCGGCGAAGTCGTCGACCAACCCGTCGGTCGAGCAGAATCCGACGGCGGAGCCGAGGAGGTTCACGTCCTCGAAGCGAGCCCGTGACGTCGACGCGGATACGCCGCCGGCCGCGATCAGGCCGCGTACATGGGCGACGTCGAACGCCAGCGTCCGGCGGTGGAGCTCGCGCCAGCTCACCCGATCCGCCGAGGTCTCCCAGACCAGGGCCCCAGCATCCTCGCGGATGCGCCAGTGGATCTCCGCTGCCATGCGCGGCGCAGAGGCGTGGGTGCCGGCGCCGGGGTGGTTGGTGGTGGCGGCTACCATCATGCCGCCTTGATGAAGCAGCTGGGCAGCATGGCCCAGGTGGTTGCGGACCTCGATGAGGGTGTCGGCGCCAGCGACCTCGTCGACCTGGACCAGCAGCGCGCCTCCGCGCAGGTCGTAGAGGAAAGACGAGGAGTACCTAGCGTAAGCGTTCGTACCGGCAGGAAGGTCGATGATCAGCTCGCCCCCGGTCTCGGCCAGCGCCGCGCCGGCATCGACGAAGCGCTCCCAGAGCGGGAGGTCCCCGGCCAGATCGAAGGTGTCGCGGAGCAGCGAGAGGTTGCCACACGCCGCCTCGCCATCGATCGCATCGGCGTCATTCGCGTCGACACCGACGGTGCATACCCCCGAGACGCAAGTCTGGCCCTCGGGGCACCGCTCGCCCTCGCCGCAGCGATAGCGGGTTCCCTCGAACCCGAGATCGAAGGTGCAAGCGGGCCACAGCGCGAGCGCCGCCAAGATCAGGCCGGGTCGCATGCCGGCAGTATCGATCAGCTTCGTCGGCGCGCGATGCGCGTAATCACCAGCGAGGACGATTCGTCGATTTCGCTTGCCCGAGAGTGTCCGACCCTGGACCATTCGCGTGACGCCTGTCGAGCGTCGAGCCATGACCGTCAAGCGCGCCACCGGGCAGGACGCCAGACTCGGACGCTATCGACTGTGCGGTCGGCTGGCCGCGGGCGGCATGGCAGAGGTCTGGGCGGCGCAGCTGCTCGCGCCTGGCGGCTTCGTCAAGCCGGTGGTCATCAAGCGCGTGCTGCCTGAGCTGGCCGCGCAGGCCGCGTGCAGGAGGATGTTGATCACCGAAGCGCGGGTTTCGGCGCGGCTGTCGCACGCCAACGTGTGCAGCGTCTTCGAGCTGGTCGAGGTCGACAACGAGTGTTTCATCGCCATGGAGTTCCTGCGCGGCGCGCCGCTCTCGGGTGTGCTGCGATCGGGCGCGGTTCCTGCGGCGGTGGCGGTCGCGCTCGTGGCCCAGGCATGCGACGGGCTGCACTACGCCCACGAGCAGCCCGACGGTGCCGGCGCCCTGCTCGGGCTGGTGCACCGCGACGTCTCGCCCGGCAACCTCTTCATCACCGTCGATGGCGTGGTCAAGGTGCTGGACTTCGGCATCGTCAAGGTCGATGACGGCCTGGCCGAGCGCACCGAGGCGGGCAAGATCAAGGGCAAGCTGAGCTACATGTCGCCCGAACAGCTCTCCGCGGCGCCGCTCGATCGACGCACCGATGTGTGGGCGCTGGGGGTGGTGCTCTGGGAGCTCCTGACCGGCAAGAGGCTCTTCGGCGCAGGTGGGCCCGCCGATGCCGTCAACGCCATCAGCAGTGGGCGGGTGCCGACGCTGTACGGGCGCGGGCTCGGGCAAGATGCCGAGCGCCTCGACGCCGTGCTGTCCGTGGCGTTGCGGGTCGAACGCGCGGAGCGCTTCGCGACCGCGGCCGAGCTGCGGCGAGCGATGGTCGAGGCGCTGGCGCCGACTCCGCCGGCCACGCGCGAGGAGCTCGCCGCAATGACGTGGGAGCGCTGCGGCGATCAAGTGAGGGCCAACGACCGGCGCTTCGAGGATCACGACGCCCGGGCCGAGACCCCGCCGATCACGCTCGCGACCTTGCTGGACCGGCCGGCGCCGCGCGCCGAGCAGGCCGCGAATCTCACCATCGTCGGCGCCGGCGCCGGGCCGCCGTCGGCGAGGTCGGCTGACGGTAGCTGGCCGGAGATCAAGGTGCATCCAGCGCCCGACGAGCCTCGCGTGGCGACGGCACCGGCGCTTGAGCCAGTGGTCACGGCTTCGCTCGAGGAGCCGCTCGGGGCGCCGCCCGGGCCTCGCTGGAAGCTCGTGGCCACGACCATCGTGGTGGTGGGCGCGTTGGCGATCGGTGGGCTCTACGCGGTGCGGACCGATCCACCGCCGCCATCGCGACCGGGGGTGCAGGCGCAGCTGGAGCCGCGGCCGCAGCTTCGTCGAGCGGAGATGGATCGCGAGCCCGCGCCGGCCAGCGTCGGCAACGTCGCGGCCGTCTCCGAGGGCGAGGTGGCCCCGCCCACGTTCATGGTGGAGATCGCGCCCGCGCTGCGCGAACCGCTCCGGCGTCTTCCGCCCAAGCGTCTTCCGCCCCGATCCAGGCCGGCGAGCACGGGCAAGCTCTCCGTCGACGCCCGGCCCTGGGCCACCATCTACGCCGACGGCAAGAAGCTGGGCGTCACCCCGATCATCGGCAGGACCCTCACCGCCGGCAAATACACCCTCAAGGCGGTCACCGAGGACGGCCGCACCCAGGAGCTGCGCGTGACGGTGCCGCCCGACGGCTCCGCGCGCGAGATGGTCACCTGGTGATCCGCCACGCCCTGTCCATCGCCATCTCGTGCGCGCTGGTTGGCTCCGCCGCCGCCGAACCCACGTTGCTCGATCAGGCGCAGGGAGCAATCGACGAAGTCGACCCCTCGACCGCGCTCGTCCTGGTCGGCCAGGCCCTCGACAGTGGCGGGCTCGACGCGGCCGAACTGCACCGTGCTCACCGCCTCGCCGGCGAGAGCGCCGCGGCGCTCGGCGGCACCGCGGCCGCGCGCGGCCACTTCCTGCGCTGGGTTCTCCTCGATCCGGCGGCGGCGCTGCCCGACGGGGTCTCCCCGAAGCTCGCCGAGCCGTTCGCCCAGGCCCGCGCCGAG
>SXGT01477348.1_pt1 | contig 11559 bp, 7 predicted proteins | sample 3176221 | NCBI WGS metagenome assembly SXGT01 (sample SAMN11356862, study PRJNA531348) | freshwater metagenome | isolation source: freshwater sample F1-120 | place: China: Fuxian Lake, Yuxi | collected 2017-12-25
AGGCCCTGCTCGACCGGGCTGCGGTAGGCCTTCTGGCCGTGGATGACCAGCATCGGCTTGGTCCAGTCGGCGACGTGGTTGACCGGGTTGAACCGCTCGTAGCCCTGCGGGTTGGCGAAGGCCGCGCCGCCGTTCTCCCATTCCGAGAACCACAGCTCCTCGGTGGAATAGCCCATCATGCGGTTGTCGAAGACGCCGTCGGGATTGACCAGGCACGTCCACGGGCCGGTCCAGTTTCCGGCGATCCAGTTGACCATGAATCCGCCATACGAAGCGCCAAGGGCACAGGCGTTTTCCCCGTCCATCCAGGGGTAGCGGTCGAGCGCGGCGGCCAGGCCGAGTTGCAGATCCTCCAGTGGTTTGCCGCCCCAGTCGCCCCTGATGGCGTCGGTGAACGCCTGCCCGTAGCCGACGGAGCCGTGAAAATCGACCATCACCACGGCGTAGCCGGCGGCGGCGTAGCTCTGTGGGTTCCAGCGATAGTGGAAATGATTCCCGAACGAGCCCTGGGGGCCGCCATGTATCAGGAAGGCCACCGGATAGGTGCGTCCCGGGTCGAAACCAGCCGGTTTGACCACCTGTGCATACACGGTGTCCCCGCCGGCCCCCTCGAAGCTGAACTGCTCGTGTTCGCCGAACGACAACTGCGCGAGCCGATCGTCATTGAATCGCGTGATCTGCCGCAGGTCGGTGCCGTCGTGCGCCGCGGTGAAGACCTCGACCGGCGACCGGAGGTGGTCCAACTCGAACACCAGGCGGTCGCCTGCCAGAGCGAGCGCGCCGACATACCCGAGCTTGTCGAGGAGCGTGGCGACGGCGCCGGCCGCCACGTCGATCGCGAACAAGGAGACGTGTCCCAGATTCTCGGCCGTCGCGTAGAGCGTCGTCCCATCCGCCGACCAGAGCAGGCTGTTCGGCGATCGATCCCAGTCTGGCGCCACGGCGCGGGTGACCCCGTTCCGCCAGTCTCGAAGCATGATGCGCCGCCGGTCCGACTCGAAGCCGGGTCGCTCCATCGCGAGATAGGCCAGGGTGGCCCCGTCAGGGGAAAAGGTTGGGGCCGTGTCCCAGGCTTCGTTGCCCACCGTCAGCACGACCGGTGGGCGCGACCCGTCGACCGGGCTCACATACAGGTCGAAGTTCGTCGACCACGGTTCGCTGACACCCGCGACCCGCGTGGTCATGACGATCGCGGCACCGTCGGGCGTGAACGCAAATTCCTCCGCTCCGCCAAAAGGCACAGAGGGAGTGTCGGCGTCGAGGCGCGCCATGGTATCCACCGGTGTTCCGCCGTCAGTCGGCATCACGAAGACGTGCGACCGACGTCCGTCTTCCCAGGTGTCCCAGTGCCGGACGAAGACACCGTCATAGACCTGGCCGGTGGCGGGGGTCCGTTCCCGCTCGGCGAGCCGTTCGGCGGTACAGTCCAGCGTGTCGCAGTCGATAAAGACCTCCATCGAGACCGCGACGTGCGAGCCATCCGGCGAGAGGGTCAGGTTGGACACGTCGAGCGGGAGGTCGCTGACCTGCCTGGCCCGTCCGTCACCCACCTCGAGACGCCAGACCTGAGACGATCCGGAACGGGTCGACAAGAAGTACAGATGCTCGCCGTCTGGTGACCAGCGCGGATTGAAATCGCTGGCCGGGTCGTTGGTCTCACGGCGTGGCGAGCCGCCAGCGACGGGGACCGTCCAGATGTCGGTGCGTCGCCGATCGGCGTCCAGGTCGAGGGCACTGACGACGAACGCAATGTCTTGGCCGTCGGGCGAGACCTGCAGGTCAGACAGGCGGTCCATGGCGATCAGATCTTCGGTCGTCATGGACCGCGTGGCCGGTCCGGGTTGCGCCCGTCCCGGGCTGCTGCCGGCAATGGTGAACAGGACCGCCAGCAGCAGTGGCACCGCGCGCCCGGCCCACCTCTGGGCGCGTGTGGTCTGTGCCGGGCCTTCTTGCGGTGTCGACGGACCCGCGTACTGTGTCCAGGTCATGACGAGTGGCTCCAGTCGAACGGGGTGAAGACAGGACGCTTCCATTAACCCATTAGGGCTCGCTGCCGCGTTCAGCGATGAACTCCCGCGCCATGCGCCGGGCGCTCTCGCGAATCGCGCGGACGGCGGAATCATTGGTGATGGTGGCGCGCGAGACCGCGTCGATGTCTTTGCCGACTGTCATCGGCGCCAGCACGCTCTTGCCGCGGAACTGCGCAAGGAATGCTGGCGGGTCCACCGAAAAATATCCGAACGGTTCGTTGTGGTACACCATGCTGATGTCGATCAGCGTGCCCCCGGGATCCATGCCCACCAGCATCCAGATCTCGCCTTTGTAGCCCCGGACATCCGGTGCGAAGTCGACGGTGAAGAATGCCAGGCCGACGAGTTCTTCTTCGCCGTTCGGCCCAGTTTTGTAACCGCGGTAGTGGGGGGTGCCGCGATTGATCCACCGGAAGGTCTCCGCGTCGGGAAGCGCTTCCTTCAGGTAGTCCTCGTAGCGGGGGATGTCGTCGGTGGCGCGCCAGCGTTGCGCCTGGGCGGCATCAGGCATCCATGCGCACGCGACCGCGGTAGTCAGCATGACGAGGGCGAGACGCGTGTGATGTGTCACAAGGCTCCTGGTTCCGTGCCGCCCGATCGCCGGGTCGTCATCCGTCGTGGCGGGGCCGCGGACGAAGGTGCCGCCAGCCCGCATTGTAGCGTGTCGGCACCGGCCTCCGGCGCTCGTGTTGCGAATCGCCGGCCCGGAACACTAGAATCGGGCGCACCTTCGAACGCCAGATGTCGGCTGGCGCCCCAGGCGCCCTGTTTCGGCTGACCGCTGAATATGGACCGACGACGATTCATCAAAGTGACCACCGCGGCCGGCTTCGCGCTCGGAGCCGGTCCCGTAACGTCAGTGGGCGCCGCCGGAGCCCGTTCCGCGGCCGTGCAGGCGACCGCCTCCCCGGACGTCATCGTCGTCGGGGCGGGCGCGTTCGGTATGTGGACGGCGCTCAATTTGCAGCGGCTGGGGGCGCGGGTCACGGTGGTCGACGCCTACGGCGCCGGGAATTCCAGACAGACCTCCGGCGGTGAAACCCGCGGGGTGAGAACCTCCTACGGTGATCGTCCCCATGGACGACTGTGGACCCGCTGGGCAGGGGATGCCATTCGCAAGTGGATCGAATGGGACGAGATGGGCCGTGACCGCCTGCTGCCACAACTCTTCTTCAACACCGGCGACCTCATCCTTCGTGCTGAGACAAGCGACTACATCCGCAACACCCGCTCCCACTGGGATGCACTCGGCACACCGTACGAGTCGTTGACCGCGGACGAAGTCGCCTATCGGTGGCCGTGGATTCGATTTGAGGATCTGGCGGTCGCCCTCTACGAGCCGGCGGCCGGCGTCGTGCGAGCTCGAAGCGCCATCGAGTCCGTCGCGCGGGTGTTCGAGCAGGAGGGCGGCACGATTCAGATTGGCCTGGCGTCGTTTGGGGACCGGAGTGGGGCCACGCTGCAGAACATCGCCATCGATGGAGGCATCTCGCTGTCGGCCGGCACCATCATCTTCGCGTGTGGCCCCTGGTTCCCCAAGGTCATGCCAGCGTTGATGGGCAATCGCATCCGCATCCCGATGGGGCACGTGTTCTATTTCGCGGTGCCTCCGGGCGATAACCGTTTCTCGTTTCCCAGCATGCCGAGCTACGGTGTGCCGGGGTGTACCGGTTGGCCGGCGCTGCCGCCCGACCATCGAGGGTTTCGTGTGCGCACAGGTGGTCGGCCGCCCGACGACCCGGACACCAGCGACCGGTGGATTCCACCTGAATCCCACGCCAGTCCGCGGCAGGTCTTGGCAGACCACTTTCCCGACCTCGTTGGCGCTGCGGTCAATGAGACACGCGCGTGCCACTACGAGAGCAGCGTCGACGGGAACTTCATCGTTGACCACCATCCCGATTTCCAGAACGTCTGGTTGCTGGGTGGCGGGTCGGCGGAGGCGTTCAAGTTCGGGCCGGTGCTTGGCGAGTACATCGCCCGGCGCGTCTTGGGCATCGAGGATGACCCGGACCTGGCCGCGGGCTTTCGGCTCAAGGACGAGGAGTTTGATTCGCGCGGCGCGTGAGTGCTCGAGATGGCGACCAGCAAACCGGGTGTGGCCAACACGTGAGTGCGCGCACGCTGCCTCTGCTGGTGTGCGGGTTGGCGCTCCTCGCCGTGAGCGCGCGGGCGCAGCCGGGCGCGGTGACCCAGGCGGATGAAGCCGTCCTGCGTCAGTTGATCCCGGCGGCCGACCGCTTCGAGCTTGTCGAGACCGAGTCTCGCCATTTCCGCGCCTACGCGCCTCTTCAACCCGGTGGCGACCCTACGCTCGTCGGCCTGGCCTTCTTTACGACAGATATCACCCCTCGCGTCTACGCGTACAAGGGACGCATAACGATGCTCGTCGCGCTCGATCTGGTGGGGACCGTGACCGGCATGCGAGTCGTCCACCATTACGAGCCGTTCGGGTACTTTTCCATCGACATGCCGAAGTTTCCGAAGCAGTTCAAGGGGAAGCACGTGTTGGATCCGCTCGAGGTGAACGAAGATATCGACGGCGTGTCCCGCGCCACGATCACCGTGGAGGCGGCGACCCGAGCGATTCGGCAAGGCGCCCGCCTGTTGTTCCGCGAGTTTCTGGACGAACAGGCCGCCGACCGATGACCCAGACCCCCGCTCGTCTCGTTCTTGCGTGCTGCGTGCTGCTGTTCGTCGGGCCGGTTGGCGGCGCGGCCGTGCTGGGCGCCGGCGCCGGCCAACCGGACACGCCCTCGCCGTTGGCACTGGACGACCTGGCGGCGCTCGACGCCCTCATCGAGGAAGACGAGGGCGCCGACGAGGCGGTGGTCGAATTGGATGCCGGGGCGGCGCTCGACGTGACGCTTCTGGCCGGGGTGCTGGGCTTCGCGCTCTACAGTTTCAAGCGGAGGAGCGAGTCGCTCAAGCTGGTCAGCTGGCTCTTGTCGATCGGGTATCTGGGCTTTTACAAAGCCAGTTTGGTCTCGGTGGTCGACATTTTCGGTGCGCTGCGAGCGAGCCTGCCGGCGTTCCAAGACGGCCAGGCCTACTACCTGCTCATCGCTTTCACATTGGCGTCGACGGTGCTGTGGGGGCGGTTGTACTGCGGTCGCATCTGCGCGTTCGGGGCGCTGACGCAACTCATGGACCGCATCGTCCCGGCGCGGTTTCGCGTCGAGCCGCCCGCCTGGCTCGACCGGCGTCTGGTGTATCTCAAATACGTCATGCTCGGGACCGCTGTCCTCTATGTCCTCGCGAGCGGAGACACCCTCGTGTATCGCTACATCGAACCATTCTGGATGTTCACCCGGAACGGGAACGCGATCATGTGGACCCTGCTGACCATCCTCCTGCTGGCGACCGTGTTCGTCCGCAATGTGTACTGTCGGTATCTGTGTTCAGTGGGAGCCGGTCTCGGCCTGCTGTCCAATCTCACCGTGTTCAAGATCAAGCGGTGGGGCGAGTGCTCCACCTGCAAGCTCTGCGAGAAGACGTGCGAGTGGGGTGCCATCGATGGCCCCAAGATCCTAGTCAGCGAGTGTGTACGGTGCGACGACTGTGAACGGCTCTATGCGGACGAGGACAAGTGTCCGCACTGGCTTATTCAGAAGCATGTGGCGCGGCGCGCGGCGAGCGCTGGCTGATCCGCGCTGGTCTGGGTTCCCGGATGTCAGAAACGCGGTGACCTCCCTTCCGCTCTCTCACCGGCGTCCCTCTCGCACTCCGCCTCGGCCGGGCGCCGTGCTGCTGAGCGTGGTCTGCTGGCTGTGCGTTGCGTTCGCCGGTGCGCCCCGCGCGGGGGCCCAGACCGGGGTCCGGACGCAGGAGGGGGTGGTGGTCGTCGCCTCCTTCGCGAACCTCAGTCAGCAAGCAGCCGACGATTGGATCGGCGCTGGTATCGCCGAGACGTTGGCCGCGGGGTTGTTCCAATCTGGCGCGGTCGGCCGGGCGGAGACGTTGGCTGGTCTCGACACGGCGACAGGGGAGCCGACCGCCGACGGGGCTGCCCTGCGAGCCGCGGCCCAGGGGAGGGGTGCGGCCTGGTTGGTTCACGGCAGCTATCAACATGTGGGCTCGGCGCTGCGGATCACGGGCCGGATGATCGACGTGCGCACCGGGCTGATCGTGAACACGACCCAGGTCGATGGCGATCTGGACAATCTGTTCGGTGTGCAGGATCAACTGGCCGCCGCTGTGCACGAGTGGCTGAGCGGGACGGCCGTTGCCGTCGTGCGCTCCGCACCGACCGATCCACCCGTGCCAGCCGCACCGCGCGTCGACGGGACCCCGGGTGCGGTCACCGGTGTCGTCGCGTTGGACGGCGCGGACAATCCCCCGCGGACGCCACCGGCGACCCGTGGCGGACGTGGCGGATTTGCTGCGACGCCGGTGCTCGAGCGACCGCGCGCCGTGGTGGGGCGGGCGCTCTCCGCGCCCCAGATGGACGGTCGTCTGGACGATGCCATCTGGCAGTCCGCGACGCATCTGACCGAGTTCGTGCAAATTGCCCCGCTGGAGGGCGTGCCCGGTACGGAGGAGACCGAGGCGTGGATGGCGTATGACGACGACCAACTCTATGTCGCGTTCTATGCCCACTACACCGAGCCCGGTATGGTTCGGGCCAACCGCGCTGACCGCGATGAAATCCGTGGCGACGACCGACTGTCCGTGCTCATCGATCCCTTTCTCGACCAACAGCGGGCGTATCAGTTCGAGGTGAACGGGTCTGGGGTGCAGGGCGACTCGATCGTGAATGCGGATGGCAGCACGGGCGCGTCGAGCGGTCGAACCGTGCGCCCGCAGACGACCGGCGGGGTGCGACGGGCAGGCGGTGACGGCGGCGGCGGTGGCCTTAGCGGGTCTGGACAGTTCGGGATTCGGGGCGACGAGTCCTGGGACAGCCTGTTCGTGACGGCGGGCCAACTGGTCGACGATGGGTGGACGGCGGAGATGGCGATTCCATTCAAGAGCCTTCGCTATCCGGCCGCGGCGGGCGACCGCGAGTGGGGGCTCCAGATCACGCGGATCATCCGCGGTAAGTCCGAAGCGGTCGCGTGGTCGCCCATCTCCCGCGGGGTCTCCGGACAGTTGACCCAATTTGGTGTGCTCGAAGGGCTATCCGGGTTGTCGACAAGCCGCAACCTGGAGATTCTTCCCGAGGTCACCGGCGTGCGGTTGGGGTCGTTGGACACGCGCGCGGGCACGTTCACGGACCGGGATCCGGTCGGCGATCTCGGCGTCGGCGTGAAGTATGGGATTACCCCGAACCTGACTGCTGACCTGACCTACAACCCAGATTTTTCGCAGATCGAGTCAGACCAGCCGCAGATCGACACCAATCGGCGATTTCCGCTGTTCTTCCCCGAGCAGCGGCCGTTCTTTCTCGAGGGGCAGGAGATCTTCGCGACGCCGACCATCACGAATCTGCTGCATACCAGAACCGTCATCGATCCTCGATTTGGGGCCAAGCTGACCGGCAAGGTGGGTCGGACCACGATCGGTATCGTGGCGGCTGATGATGAGGCGCCCGGTCGGTTCGACGATCGCACGGACCCGCGGTTTGGCACCACGGCCCAGACGTTCGTGGGGCGGGCCAGGTATGACCTGTATTCGGAGTCGTACCTGGGCACCATCGTCACCGCTCGCGAATTCGGGCACGAGTACAACCGGGTCGGAGGGGTTGACGGTCGCTTTCGGATCGGGCGGACCCATCGGGTCAGCTTTCTGGCCGTCGCGTCCGACACGTTGAGCGACGACGTCGGGGACCAGCCGCTGAGCGGTCCGGTGCTCGAGGCCGACTACACCCGGCAGGGGCGGAACCTCGGGTATGGCGCCTCCTACAGCAGCGTTGACCCGGACTTCCGCACCGGTAGCGGATTCCTCTCGCGCATCGACTATCGCCAGGCGGCCGGCGAGGTGTCCTCTCGATGGTGGCCCGAATCAGCCCTGATTACCTGGGGACCGACGTTCGAGTACTTGCGGCTGTATGACCACGAGGGCGTGCTGCAAGACGAGCAGATTCAGGGGCGTGTGAGTATGTCGTTCCAGCGCAACATTTCGCTGAACGGCACCGTGAGTCGCGACCTCGAGCGGTTCAACGAAATCGATTTCCAGAAGACCGGCTACGGATTGTTCGGGGTCATCAGTACCCAGCGAGTGTCCTTGGTGGGCGGCTTCAACGTCGGCGACGGTGTGCTCTTCAGCGACAGTCCCTTCCTGGGGCGAACCACGAGCGGCAATTTCCTGCTCAGCGCTCGCGCGACGTCGCGCCTCCGCGCGGAAGTCACCGGGATCTTCAGCCAGTTTGTCGACCCACGCAACAATTCCGAGATCTTCGACGTCAAGATCTTCCGCACCCGGTCGACGTATCAGTTCACCAACCGGCTGCTGGTCCGTCACATCCTGGAATACAACACCCGGTCCGTCACGTTCGGCAACAACATCCTGCTCACCTACCGCATCAATGCGGGAACGGTCGGGTTTCTTGGCTACGACGATCGCTTCCGACAGGGGTCGCTCATCGACGCGGTTCAGTTCACCTCGAGCGCGCTCCAGCGAACAAACCGGGCGGTGTTTGCGAAGGTGTCGTATCTGTTCCGGTACTAGCAGCCCGTGGTTTCACCACGGGCTGCTAGGCGCCGGGGGCTCCGGCCGAGGCGGGTGGGTGGTCTGGACTCTGCAGCGCTTTGAATCCGGCCCACACCATGCCAGCCATCAGGATGGCGAGCAGCAGCCAGCCCATGGCACCCGTGAACATGGCGCGGCTGAACGCGGCCCAGGTGATGGGGAACTGACTCAGGATCTCCCAGCGCTCGGCCATCCAATGCCAGGACGTGTGCGCGACAAGCGCTGACAGCAGGATGGTGCCCATGCGCTCCGCCACCAAGTAGCGGAACAGGAGGTTGAGCGCCGGTACGAGCAGGAGCAGCACCAGCAGTTGCCCCAGTTCCACCCCGATATTGAACGACAGCAAAGAGGTCAGCAGGTGCGTGCCCGCGAACTGGAGGGTTTCGCGGAGGGCGAACGAGAAGCCAAACCCATGCACGAGGCCGAAGATGAACGTGATGGCCCAGCGCCGTCTGGTTTCCGCACCGATGATGTTTTCAAGCGCCATGTAGGCGATGGACATCGCGATCAGGGTTTCGACGAGCGGTGGAAACCAGAGCGCATCGGGGGCGAGGTTGTAGGCCGAGGCGAGCAGCGTGAACGAGTGGGCGACGGTGAAGGCTGTGACGATGACAGCCAGCGACCGGAGGCGGCGAAACGGAATGACCAGACAGGCCAGAAACAGCAGGTGGTCTGTTCCGTCCAGAATGTGCTCGAATCCCATGACCACGAAGCGCCAGGCGGCTTGGTGCCACCGAGGGTCCAAGCGCACGAGCCCGGGGTCGCCGCGCAGCTCGAAGGCGCGCTCAGCCCCGTCCGGAGGAAGGAACCGGAGCACAGTGATGACCCGCACGCCCATCCGTTCGAGACTGGGGCGGATCGAAAACTCCGAGCGGTCAGAATCAATCGGATAGTCGAACAGCACGTCCAGAACGGCCTGCTGCCATGGCAGCTGGGTACCGACCGGGAGCGGCGCACCCTGGACGTGCTCGAGCGCCCCGTCGTAGGTCTCGAAGGCCCGGCTGGAGGGGAGCGAAATTTTGATGGCGGCGATGGTGGGTGTCTCCAGCCGCGTGCCATTCTCGAAGATCCGCACCTCCTGGCCCATCCAGACCATGGCGGCTTCCTCGAACTCTCGCCGCTCACTGGCCCGCGCAAAGTCGATATACCCGGGTCCGATCGTGGAAAAGGACATGTCGGACAGCGCCTCGAGCGGGACCCGGACCAGCAGGCGAAGCCGTTGCCCCTCAGGCTTGACGAAGGCCTGCACGGTCACGTCGGCTGGGATGTCGTGGGCGCGCGGCGGGGCCGGCAATGTCAGCAGGAGGCCCATGGTGACGACTGCCAACGCAATGAGGCTGTCCGGGCGAGTCAGTCTATGGAGAGTCATGGGGTCTGCGGATTCACGCCAAGTCGGTCGCGGACGCAAAATATAGCGTAACTCGAAGGCATTGCAAGTATACTGGCGGCTTCCGAGAGGATCTCGGAGCCCAGACGTGCGTGGGCTCTTGCGTTCGACTTACATGGAGGCATGCCGATGAACCGGAAGCAGCATCTTCTTTTTGGCTCAGCGCTGGCGACTACCGCCCTCGTTGTGGCCTGCGCGGGCGGCGCCCAGGAGTCTGGGTCCGGTGGTGGTGGCGACGCGACGGCAACCTCGGCGTTGTCGCAGAACCCCGATGACGGCGTTCCGACCTTCGAGGTGGATCCGCTCTTCCCGAAGAACCTGCCGAACCACTGGCTGATGGGCCCGACCATCGGCGTGGACGTTGACTCGCGCGACCACATCTGGGTTGTGCATCGCAACACGCCGGACAATTTCGTGCTCACCACCGAAATCGGCATGACGACCGACCCGCCGGTGGCACAGTGCTGCCAGCCCGGGCCGCCCGTCCTTGAGTTCGACCCGGAAGGCAACCTGGTGCAGGGTTGGGGTGGTCCAGGGACCGAAACCGGCGACTACGTGTGGCCGACCTCGAACCACGGGATCACCATCGACGCGATGGACAACGTCTGGATCGGTGGCAACGGTGAGTCCGACTCGCACGTGCTCAAGATGGATCGCCAAGGGAATTTCCTGAAGCAGTTCGGCCGGGTCAACGCCCGCATGACCGGCCCGGTCAGCGAGCGCACGGGACAGCCCACGGCGGTGCGTGACAGCTTGTCGACCGACAGCTTCGGGCGGGTCGCCAAGATCGCCATCGATAATGAAGCCAACGAGGCGTACTTCTCGGATGGCTACTTCAACCGTCGGATGGCGGTCGTCGACATGACCACCGGCGACATGAAGCGATTCTGGGGCGCCTACGGCAAGGAGCCGGATGACTCTGTCGACCTCGGTGCGTACGTCCGTGGCGACGAGTCGACCTACACGCAGTTCCGCGGTCCCGTGCACTGCGGCGAGATCGCGAAGGACGGCAAGGTGTACGTCTGCGACCGGGGCGGCGACCGAGTCCAGGTCTTCGAGAAGGACGGCACCTACGTGTCCGAGCATTTCTATGCGCCCGACACCCTCTCGCAGGGTTCCACCTGGGACATCGACTTCTCGCACGATCCCGAGCAGCGGTGGATCTATCTGGCGGACGGCCAGAACATGAAGGTCTACATCATCGAGCGCGAGACGATGCAAGCCGTCACGGCATTCGGCGATGGTGGTCGTCAGCCTGGGATGTTCTTCGCGGTCCACAGCATCGCCGTGGACTCGAAGGGCAACATCTTTACGACGGAGACGTACGAAGGGTCGCGGCTGCAGCGGTTTGTGTTCAAGGGCTATGCGCCGGTGCCCGCCGGGGCCGAGGGCGAGAACAGCCAGGGCGTGCTCTGGCCCACCACCAACTAGTTTCGCTCGTCGCAGTCTGAATATCGGGTGTTCTCCGGCCGGCCTCCCAAGGGGGGCCGGCCGTTCGTTTTTGTGCGATGG
>SXGT01570018.1_pt1 | contig 11559 bp, 7 predicted proteins | sample 3176221 | NCBI WGS metagenome assembly SXGT01 (sample SAMN11356862, study PRJNA531348) | freshwater metagenome | isolation source: freshwater sample F1-120 | place: China: Fuxian Lake, Yuxi | collected 2017-12-25
GAGGCGATGGACAACCATCGGCCGAACACGCCGTTGGGGTCCTGCGCGTCGTCGTACCAGCCGCGTCGAGTGGCGGCGGGGGTGCCGAGCGGGTCACCGTCGGGGGAGGGCAACTGCGCCAGGAGGAAGCGGTACTCGCCCTCCCACGCCCATGGGCGGGGGTGGGCGTCGGGCGCCCGCGGTACCGCGAGCGCCGCCAGGCCGAGCACCCCGAGTCCGGCGCCCACCCGTCGATCGACGCGGACGGCGCGCCACGCCGCGACGCCGCCGGTGGCGGCCGCCAGGATCAACCACGGCAGGGCCGGCAACGAGAACCGCAGCGGGTCGGCGGCGGGGAGGTCCTTGGGCAGGTACGGCAGGGTGACGGCGGCGAAGATGGCCGCCAACCAAGCGATGGACGGCAGCGGCAGGCTCCGCGCCCGCGGCGCCGCCGCCAGGAGCACCCCCGCTCCGGCCAGCGCCAACCCCAGCGGCGCCAGCGGGCCGGCGGGCGCCCAGAACGCGCGCACCATCCAGGGCCAGTCGCGCAGGACCAGGAGGCGGCCGAAGTCGATGGGGCTGTGGTCCGGCCGCGGCAGGTACCCGAGCCGCGCCGCCAGCAGGGCGGCGCCGACCCCGAACGCGAACCACTGCCGCCGGGCGGCCAGCGGCAACAACAACAGGGCCGCCACCGGGCCCTGGTCGGGCCGCAAGTGCCCCAGGAGCGCGGCGGCGCCCACGGCCAGGGCCGCCTCGGCACGCGACCGCCCGAGCACGGCGACCGCCGCGACCAGTTGCAGCGTGCCCGCGAGCACGGCGTGGTCCTCCATCCGGGCCAGGAGCACCGCCTGGGGCCACACCACCAGGGCAACGCCCGCCCCCAGGGCCACCCGGCCCGGCAGCCCGAGCCGCAGCGCGAGCGCGTACAACAGCGCCGGCGCGGCGGCGGACGCGACGAGGTTCACGTCGTGGACGAAGTCGGTCGCGCGTGCGCCCGCGATCCCCAACATCCGGGTGGCCGCCGACACCGCACCCATCCACGACAGCCAGGTCTCCCCGTAGTAGCGGTCGGCCGCCCCCCGGCCGAGCGCGCTGACCAACCGCTCGTACGCGGCGTCGCCCCCGAGCACCACGGTCACCGGCGCCGAGGCCAGGCGGATGGCGAGCGCACCGCCTGCCAGCGCACCGCTGACGAGGAGCCGCCGGTCGCGCGGCCACGCCGGGAGGGTGGCCAGCGCGGCGAGCACGGTCACCCCGACCACCAACTGCCAGGGTCGGAGCCGCCCGATCGCCAGCGGCGCGACCACCCGCGGTTCGCTGCCCACCGGCCCCGTCGGCGCGAGCACGTCGGGGTCGGGGGTCTGGTCGGGGGCCACTGCGACGGCCATCGCCGCGTGCATCGTGGGCGCCGCCGCCGCGAGGCCATCGCACACCGCGGTCACGGGGGCGGGCAGCGGATCGAGCTCGAAGCTCTCGGCGTCTGCTGCGAGGGACCGCCGCACCTGGACGGCGAGCCCCGCCGCGCGACACACGCCGCCCCCGCGGTCCGGGGTCACGTCGACCCAGTAGTGCCCGGCCTCCGGGCTCTCCCACTCGAAGCGGACCAGGTCGGGGCCGACCGCTTCGCTCACCAGCCGGTGGCCCGCGGGCGGCGCGCCGAACGGGGCCCAGGCACCCGCGAAGGCGACGGCGGCGATCGCGAGCAGGAGCATCCGCGCCCTGTAATCTGGGCGGGCGACGCGCCGCGACCGTCCGCTGTGAGCCGCCGAGGCCGGCGCGCGTCGCGCGCGAGGGCGAGCTCAGCGTCGACGTCGGGGGGCGGCGACCAGGACGCCGAGCGCCGCGGCGATCGCGGCGTTGCCGGACGATCCGGCGCTGCAATCGCAGGAGGAGTAGGTGGGCGGGAGCGGTGTCGCCGCCTTCGGGACGGTCGCGCGCCATCGCCCGGGGTTTCGGGTATCCTGGGCGCATGACCCTGGTTCTCCTCTGGTTGGCCTGCGCCAGCCCTGCCACTGATACGTCCGACACCGCCGACACCGGCGCCGACACCTCCGACACCGGCGCCGACACCTCCGACACGGCCGAGACCGGCGACACCGCCGACAGCGGCGTCTCGGCGTTCGAGGGCGTGGTGTTCCCCATCTACGAGGCCAAGTGCGCCGGGTGCCACACCTACTGGGGGGCCGACGCCGACGCGCTCTACGCCGCGTGGAGCGACGCAGGGCTGGCGCTGGTGGTGGCCGGGGATCGCCACGCGAGCCCCCTCTACGACAAGGTCGCCAACGAACCCCCGGCCGAAGGCGGCCGGATGCCGCTGCAGCTCTCGTACCTCGACGACGACGCGCTCGCGAACGTGGCCGACTGGATCGACGCCGGCGCCGCGAAAGCCACCTTCGGCAACCTGTACGACCAGGTCTTCCGGGCGCGTAGCTGCTCGATGTGCCACCAGGACTGGGGGTTCTCGCCGGACGAGGTCCACGAATCGTGGTTGGCGGACGAAGGTGCGGGTGCGTTGGTGGTGCCGGGCGACGCGGCCGGTTCGTACCTGTACCAGAAGCTCATCGACGGGGGGACGTACGGCTCGCGGATGCCGGTCTGGTATCCGCCCCTGGATGCGGGCGAGGTCGAGGCCATCGGCGCGTGGATCGACGCGGGGGCGACGCGATAAGGCCACCGGCCTCCGGAGCCTGCCATGACCGCGACGATGACCGCGCTGACCTTCGACACCGTGCGCGACGGCTGGGAGCGTTCGGTCGGCATGGTCAAGGACCGGGTGCCGGTCCCGGCCTTCGACGCCGAGGCCGACCACGCCAGCGTGCTCATCAAGGTCAAGTACGCCGGGTTCTGCGGGAGCGACCGCGGCATCTGGTGGCGCAAGGCGTTCGGCGACATGATCCAGGGTTCGCTGGCCGAAGAGGCGCGCACCACGCGCGTCATCGGGCACGAGCTGCTCGGGGAGATCGTGGCGGTCGGCGTGAAGGTGGGCCCGAAGTACGGCTACAAGCCGGGCGACATCGTCAGCACCGAGTCGCACATCATCTGCGGCACCTGCTACCAGTGCCGGGTCGGCGACAGCCACGTGTGCCAGAAGGACAAGATCATCGGCATCTCGATGGACGGGTGCTTTGCCGAGTTCCTCAAGCTCCCGGCCAAGGCCCTGTGGCCGACCAACCTCGAGAAGATTCGTCCCGAGGTGGCTGCGGTCCAGGAGCCGTTCGGCAACGCGGTGCACGCGTGCCAGGCCACCGACCTCCGCGGAAAGACCGTCGCCATCTTCGGGTGCGGCACCATCGGCCTGTTCGCGGTGCTCATCGCGCGCGGCATGGGGGCCACGCGCATCATCGGCGTCGAGGTCGATCCCAAGCATGCCCAGATGGCGCGCGAGCTGGGCTGCGACGTGGTGCTCACGCCCGGCCCCGCGAACCCCGCCCGGCCGCACGGGTCCGACCCCGAGCTCCGCGCGGCCATCCGCGAGCTCACCGGCGGCGTCGGGGTCGACGTGGCCATGGAGATGGCGGGCTTCAACAGCTCGATGAACAACGCCATCAAGGCCGTGCGCCGTGGCGGGCACGTGGTCCTGTTCGGCGTCAAAAACGGCGACGCCGTGGTCGAGGACGTGCACCGCCTGGTGATGGACGGCATCCAGCTCCACGGCATCGTGGGGCGGCGCATCTTCGGCACGTGGGAGATCACCCAGCGGCTCCTGGAGGACCGGTCCAACGGCATCCAGGACGCGATCTGGAACACCATCCTCGAGCGCGGCAACGACACCATCGTCGACATCGACGCGTGGGAGAAGTCTGCGTTTGAGGGGGTTATCTCCCGGCACCCCAAGGCGGTCATCCGGTTCGCGGGCTGAAGACTTCGGCCGCCCCTCTTGTCGCCGTTGACAAGTTCTGTACAATTGCGGCGTGCTCGCGATCCTCTTCACCGCATGTTCGTCTGTGCCCGTCCCGACGGTCGACGACCCCGCCTCGCAGGGCGACGTCACCGCCGACACCGCTGACACCGGCGACAGCGCCGACAGCGCCGACAGCGCCGACAGCGCCGACAGCGCCGACACCGGCGACACCGGCGACACCGGCGACACCGGCGAGGCGCCGCCGACCTTCGACGAGAGCTTCGACGTGATCGTGGTCGGGAGCGGGCCGGCCGGCACCGCGACGGCGCTCAGCGCCATCGACGCGGGGGCGCACGTCGTCCTGCTCGAGAAGGTCGAGACGCCGGGGCTGGGCATGCGCCTGGGGGGCATCGCCTACGGGGCGATGACCCAATGGCAGGTCGACGAAGGGATGGAGGACTCGTTGGCCCTGGCCCAGGCCGCGTGGACCGAGAAGACCGGCGTGGACGGCACCACCGACAGCGTCACGCGGTTCATCGAGGGCAGCGCGGCCACGTTGGAGTGGATCGTGGCCCACGGCGGCGAGGTGGTCATGCTCGGGGCCGAAGCGGAGGAGGGCGAGATCACCCGTACGCACCGGCTCGGCTGGCCGGGGGACCTCTCGCCGTTCGAGATCGCGGTGGGGGAGAGCGGGCTGGACGTGCGCCCCAGCACCACGGTGCTCGACCCGATCCAGTACCGGGGCGCGGTGGTCGGCGTCACCGTCGAGGTCGGCGGGGAGACGAAGCGGTACGGCGCCGACGCCGTCGTCATCGCGACCGGGGGGTTCTTGCGCGACCTGGACACCGTGGCCCGGTACCGTCCCGAGGTGGCCGCGCTCGGCCCCGTCTACGAGACCAACCCCGGCTCCACCGGCGACGCGGTGCCGTTCATGGAGCAGGTGGCCGCCGACTGGCACGCGCCCGAGGTGATGGGCGTGTACGTGCACTCGGTGCCCGACCCCCGCGCCTCCGGTGAGGCGCTCCTCCTCGAGGTCCCCGCCTACATCCTCGTCGGCGCCGACGGGCGCCGCTTCGTCGCGGAGGGTTCGCTCGGCAGCTACGACATCATCGCCTCGGCGCCGGCGACCGGGGTGTGGATCCTCAGCGCCTACGACGAGATGGACGTCGTCACGTTCTCGCCGCCCGGCTTCAACTGGGCCGACCCCGTGGACCCGGAGCGGTACACCGCCGACGAGGTGATCGCGTTCGGCTCGGGGGACGTCTTCGCCGCGGACAACCTGGCTGATGCGGTCACGATGTCGGGCATCTCGGTCGACGCGATCACCGAGCTCAACGACTACAACGACCTGGCGCTCGCGGGCGCGCCCGACCCGGTGGGCGGCCAGACGCTCGCGGTCTCCGACATGGTGGACGGGGCGCACTGGGTCGTGGCCGCGCTGCGGCCCGGGCTCGCCAAGAACTTCGGGGGCGTCCGCACCGACGTGCAGGGCCGGGTGCTCACCGAGGCCGGCGCCGAAGTGCCCGGCCTCTGGGCGGTCGGAGAGGTGGCGGGGATGGTGCCCGGCGGGGGCTCGGGGACCGGCTTCGATGGCAGCGTCGGGGCCTGCTACTACGGCGGCCTGGTCGCCGGGGCCGACGCCGCCGCCTACGCCGCGGCGCGCTGAACCTCAGCCCGCCGCGAGCGCCCGCAGCACCCTCCCGGTGGTCACCGCGGCCATCTGCCGACGCCACACGACGTCGCCGGCCACGCTGCCCTGGGGGCGGGTCTGCTTGTGGACGAGGTCGGCGATCGTGGAGATCGCGACGTCGTCCAGCGGCGCGCCCAAGAACGGCTCCAGCCCGCGCAGCGGCTTGGGTTGGGGGCTGGCGGCGCCCACGACGATCTCGAGCGTGAGCGGGTTTCGGCCGTCCCACCGCCCGCACACCGCCACGCCGAGGAGCGGAAAGTCGATGCTGTCGCGCGTCCGCACCTTCTCGTAGGCGCCGCGGAACCCCGGGCCGGGCGCGGGGACCACGATCTCGGTCAGGAGCTCGCCCGGTGCGAGGGAGAGGTGATCCATCCCGTTGAACCGGTACAGCTCTCGCAGGGGCAGCTCGCGCATCCCGCCGCTCCCCAAGACGCGCAGGCGCGCGTCGAGCGCCAAGAGCACCGGGACCGTGTCGCTGGACTGCGTCGCAACGCACGTCTTCGGGCCGCCGACCACGTGGCACCACGTGCCCTCCGCCTTCAGGCAGTGGCCGAGCGCCCCGCGCCAGAACTCGGTCTGGTTGTAGTACAGGCAGCGCGTGTCGAGCATCACGTTGCCGCCGACGGTGGCCATCGCACGGAGCTGCGGACCTGCCACCACGCCCGCGGCCGCCGCCAGGGGCGGCAATACGCTGCGCACCACCGGGTCGGCGGCCAGCTCGTCCAGGCGGGTCATCGCCCCGATGACCACGGCGCCGTCGGCCTCACGGACGCCCCCGGGGATGCCACCGAGGCCGACGAGCACCGAGGGCCGGAACAGGCCGTGTTTCACGTTGGGCAGCAGGTCGGTGCCGCCGGCGACGTAGCGGGCGTCGGGGCTCGAGGACCACAGCGCGAGCGCCTCGGGCCAGGACCGGGCGTGTCGGTAGGTGAATCCCTGCATCCGGAGCATCAGGACCTCCCTTGGGCGCGGATGGCGGCGAGCACCCGGTCGGGCGTGAACGGGATGCGGCGGAGGCGAACGCCGACCGCGTCGGCGATGGCGTTGGCGATGGCGGGGATGATCGGGTGCAGCGGGCCTTCCCCCGCCTCCTTGGCCCCGTACGGGCCGCCGGGGTCCATCGACTCGACGATATGAGCAAGAATCTCAGGCGTTTCCTTGCTCGTCGGGATGCGGTAGTCGAGGAGATTGGGCCCCGAATGCAGCCCGCGCTCGTCGAAGGTGTGGGCCTCCATCAGCGCCTCGGCGTAGCCCATGTACACCGAGCCCTCGATCTGGCCTTCGACGATCTGCGGGTTGAGCGCGCGCCCGCAGTCGTGCGCCGCCCACACCTTCTCGACGCGGACGATGCCGGTCTCGGGGTCTACGCTCACCTCGCACACGTGGGCGGTGGCGGAGTAGGCCGGCGACGCACCGATGGTGCCGCCGCGGTAGTCGCCGCCCACCTTGCGGGTGCGGTAGCCGCCCGCCGCCGAGAGCGGGGTGCCGGCCGCGGCCTCGGCGAGGATGAGCGCCTCCCGCGCCGAGAGCTGACGCGATCGGTCTTCCTGGTCAAAGAAGAACCCATATCCCTTGCCCACACGTCCGATTTCGACCTTCCACGTCGCCGCCACCGCCTCGCGGAGCTTCTGGCCCATGGCCGCGCCCGCCTCCTGGGCGGCGATGCCGGCCATGAACGTGACCCGGCTCGAGTAGCTCCCGAGGTCGACCGGCGTGAGCTCGGTGTCGCCCGACACGACGGTGATGTCGTCGGGCGACACCCCGGTCTCCTCGGCCACGACGTAGGCGAGCATCCCGTCGCTGCCCTGCCCGATGTCGTTGGCCCCGCAGAAGACGGTGATCTTGCCGCTCCGATCGGCGCGGAGGAGCACCCCGGACTGCGGCATCTCGTTGGGATAGATCGGGTAGGCGGTGCCGGAGATGTACATGCTCGTGGCGACGCCGAGCCCGCGTCCGCGGCCGAGTTTTCCGCGTCGATCCTTCCACCCGCTCGCCGCCTCGACCGCGTCCAGGCACGCGGCGATGCCCGAGGAGGTGACGAGCTGGCCGTTGACCGTACGCTCGCCCGCGCTGACCAGGTTCTTCCGACGCATCTCGATGGGGTCCAGCCCGAGGCGATCGGCGAGCTCGTCGACCGCACACTCGAACGCGAACCGGGGCTGGACGCTCCCGTGGCCACGCTTGGGACCGCAGCAGGGCTTGTTGGTGTACACCCGGCGAGAACGGAAGTGGTAACTCTCGAAACCGACGGGCCCGGTCAGCAGTTGACCGGAGTAGTAGGTCGTGACCAGGCCGAAGCTGTGGTAGGCGCCCCCGTCGATGAGGATATCGCTTTCAACGGCGGTGATTCGCCCATCCTTGGTGCCGGCCACCTTGAACGCCATGTCCATGGGGTGCCGTCCGCGGTGGGCGTAGAACACCTCTTCGCGGGTGTAGAGGATCTTCACCGGCCGCCCCGCCTTCTTCGAGAGCGCCGCGACGCAGAACTCCAGGTCGAACGGTTCGGACTTCCCGCCGAACGCCCCGCCCAGGACCGGTTGGATGACGCGCACCCGCTCGGCGCCGATCCCGAGCACCTTGGCGAGCTCCCGGTGCAGGTAGTGGGTCACCTGCGAAGCGGACCACACGGTGAGCCGCTCGTCGGCCGACCACTGGGCCACCGCACAGTGCGGCTCGATCGCGGCGTGGGTGCTGCCCTCGTAGAACCAGCGATCTTCGACCACCGCGTCGGCGGCGGCGAACCCCGCTTCCACGTCTCCGAACCGCAGGTCGACGTCCTTGCACACGTTGTCCGGCCACGGCCGCCCCTTCCAGTCCAACTCGTGCACCAACGGCGCGCCCGGGGCGATGGCCGCCTCGGCGTCCTTCACGATGGGGAGCGGCTCGTAGCTGACGCGGATCGCGGCCAGCGCCCGGTTGGCGGTCTCCTCGTCGACCGCGGCGACGGCGGCCACGCCCTCGCCGATGTAGCGCACCTTCCCGACCGCGAGCGCGGTCTCGTCGGGGGTCCAGGGGATGATGCAGTACGGCGTGGGCAGGTCCGCGCCCGTGACCACGGCGAAGACCCCCGGCATCGCTTCGGCCGCGCGGGTGTCGACGGCGAGCAGGCGTGCGTGTGCGTGGGGCGACCGGAGGATCTTGCCGTGCGCCATGCGTGGGAGCGCGAGATCGTCGGTGTACACCGCCTCGCCCGTGGCCTTGTGGATGGCGTCCGCCTTGCGCCCGCGCGCGCCGATGACGTCGAACCCCGGCGCCGGCGTGCCGTACCGGACGGGAACGTGGCGATCGACGCCCCGCGCCGCCAGCCTCACCGCCTCGAAGATCTTGGTGTACCCGGTGCAGCGGCACAGGTTGCCGCTGAGGGCCTCGCGCATCTCGGCGTCGGTCGGGTCGGGGCTGTGAGCCAGGAGCGCCTTGGCGGAGAGGATCATGCCCGGCTGGCAGAACCCACACTGGAGCGCGCCGGTGACGTCGAACGCGCGCTGCACCGGATCCGGACCGGCGGGGGAGGCGAGCCCTTCGATCGTGGTGATCTCGCCGCGCACGGCGTGAGCCAGCGTGAGACAGCTCAGCACCGGCTTGCCGTCGACCAGCACGGTGCACGCGCCGCAGTCGCCCTTGTCGCAGCCCTGCTTGGTGCCGGTGAGGCCGGCGCCGTACCGCAGCGCCTCGAGCAAGGTCCACGCCTCGGGCACCGCCAGCTCGAGGTCCTCACCGTTGACGCGGAGGCTGACCAGGGACTTCATGTCCCCGGGGCTATTCGTCTGGTGGGCACCGCGGTAGGCCCGTCCCGAGGCGCGCGTAGGCCGGACCGCGGTGCGCCGCGTGATAGGCTGGGTCCGTGCTGGCCCTGGTGCTCCTGCTCGGTGCGACGCCCGAGGCGACCGACCCGACCGTGTTGATCCCGGCGGGCCGCTTCCGCATGGGCGACGCCGACATGCCCGACGCGCGGCCGGTCCGCGAGGTGGCGGTGTCCGCGTTCCGGATCGACCGGAGCGAGGTCAGCGTCGCGGCGTTCGAGCGGTTCGCCTCCGGTCCGGGCTGGGGCGACGACGGGTGCTGGTCGAAGGAAGGGCGGAGTTGGCGCGAGGCGCACCCCACCGGCGCGGGGGCCACCGCGCGCGCGTCGGGGCGGTCGGCGGACCACCCGGTCGTGGCGGTGTCCTGGTACGAGGCCGAGGCGTTCTGCGTCTGTGCCGGCGGCCACCTCCCCACCGAGGCGCAGTGGGAGCGCGCGGCGTGCGGGGTCGACCCGCGGCCGGCGCCCCCGGCACAGGAGTCGGGGGTGGCGTGGTGGTACGAGGAGGGCAAGTACGGCAACCTCCCCGGGGTGTACACCCATCCGGTCCAAAACTCCTCTCCGAAGAACGTCTTCGGCTTGTCGGACATGTACGGCAACGTGTGGGAGTGGACACGCGACGCCTATCGGGCCGATGGCTACGCGCACGCGGGCGCGGCCGACCCGGTGGGGACCGGTCCGTCGCCGTGGCGGCCGGTCCGTGGCGGCTCGTACATGAACCTCCCGTCCTACGCGGGGTGTGCCCACCGTGAGCCGGTGCGCCCCGACGAGCCGCGGCTCACGGTCGGGTTCCGTTGCGTGTACGCCCCATGATGGTCCTGTGGTCAGCGTGCGCGTCGCCCCCGGCGGAGGCCCCCGCCACGGTGGTGATCGTCGAGCACGGCACGGGCGAGCTCGCGGGGATGGTGAAGGTGCCCGCCGCCGACGTGCGCCTGGGCGCGCCGGAGGCGTCGACGCCCCAGGGGCCGCCGGCCGGCGCCCCGCACCACCCGGGCGGCAAGGGCGGACCGCACGGGCCGCCGCCGGGAGGTGCGGGGGGGCCGCCGCCGGGACCGCACGGCGGCCTGCCGCCCAAGGCCGAGGCCCCGCTGCCGGACTTCGTGTGCACCGACGCCGAGGTCGGGTCGGGCGGGTGTCCGGCGCTCGCCCACCAGGCCCTGTCGACGCAGCGGGGCGCGGTGTCGGCCTTCTGGATCGACACCACCGAGGTCACGCGCGCGGCGTACGGCGCGTTCCTCGCGGCCACCGGCTACCGGCCGCCGCACGTCGAGGAGGCGTGGGCCGAGGCCGAGTGGAACTGGGACGGTCCCACGCCGCCGGCCGGCACCGAGGACCACCCGGTCGTGCTCACCAACTGGTACGACGCGCGGGAGTACTGCGCGTGGCGCGGGGCGCGGCTCCCGACCGAGGCGGAGTGGCGGTTGGCGGCCCACGGGCCGTTCGACACCGAGACGGCGTACCCGTGGGGGGACGCCTACGAAGAGGGGCGCATGAACCGCGGGCAGCTCCAGGAGCCCTTCTACGACGACGCCGACGGCTTCCGGACGACTTCACCGGTCGGCAGCTTCCCGGGGGGCCGCAGCCGCTACGGCGCCGACGACCTGTTCGGGAACGCCTGGGAGTGGGTGGCCGACGTGCGGGTGCGGAGCTGGGACGAGGTCCGCTTCGCCGACGCGGCGACCCGCCGCGATCCGCGCACGCCGCGCTTGGGGCTCTACGCCGGGGCGCTCGGGTTCGCCTACTTCGCCGACCCGCGACCCAACCTCGCGATGAGCCACAACAGCTTCCCCGTCGAGCTGCGCCGCAAGACCAGCGGGTTCCGGTGTGCCAAGGACGTGCAGCCATGAAGCCGGGGCGCGCGGAGGGGCTGGCGGGGCTCGGGCTGGCGGGGCTGGTCTTCGCCGCGTGGTGGGGCTGGGCGGGCACCCGTGACGAAGGCGGGGGCGTGTGGGCGCTGGCCGGCCAGCCGGTGGAGCTCACGTCGGTGGCGCTCGCCGGCACGATGCGGGACGACCCGTCGGCGATGGAGCTCGGCGCGCTCCAGGCGGCGCAGGCGCCGATCCCGCTCCGGGCGGGGGACCGCGTCGAGCTCGACGTGGAGCTGCTCCCCGGCGGCTCGCTCCTGCTCCGGAAGGGGCAGGGCGCGGGGGTCAACGCGCCGACGCAGAAGGCGCCGCTGGGCACCGCTCCCCCTGGGGGCGGGCGGCCGCCCGGGGGCGGTCCCGGTCCGGGTCCGGGCGGGCCGCCGCC
>SXGT01922120.1_pt1 | contig 11559 bp, 6 predicted proteins | sample 3176221 | NCBI WGS metagenome assembly SXGT01 (sample SAMN11356862, study PRJNA531348) | freshwater metagenome | isolation source: freshwater sample F1-120 | place: China: Fuxian Lake, Yuxi | collected 2017-12-25
CTGCTGCAGCTGCTCGACGACGGTCGCCTGACGGACTCGCTGGGCCGGGTCGTCGACTTCCGCAACACCATCGTGCTGATGACGAGCAACCTGGGCAGCCACGCCATCCTCGAGGCGCAAGGGGCGGGGGCCGACGACGAGGCCGTGCACACCGCGGTCCATGCGTCGCTGCGCGGCCACTTTCGACCGGAATTCCTGAACCGAATCGACGAAATCGTCGTGTTTCACGGCCTGCGTCGACAGGACATGGAGCAGATCGTCGAGCTTCAGCTCCGGCGGCTGCAAAAACGCCTCGCCGAGCGCAAGTTGAAGCTGGAGGTGACGCCCGAAGCCCGCGCAGCGCTGGCGGAGTGGGGCTACGATCCGCAATTTGGTGCGCGGCCGCTCAAGCGGGTTCTGCAGCGCAAGGTCGAAAACGCCTTAGCGATGGCGATTTTGGCCGGGAGCTTCGGCGACGGGGCGTCCATCGTGGCCGACCTCGCCGACGATTCTCTGGTCTTTCGCTTAGCCGCGCCGACCGCCTAATCTGCCCGGGCGACTGCAGGGCTCCCTGTCGTGGAGGCGCCGCCGGCGTGCCACCGGGACGCCGACCCGCCACAGAGCTGCGACGACCGAGGGCCGGCAGCACCGAAGTTCCATCTCGGGACACCACCGCGCTGGCGACGCTGGCGCCCACCGTCGCTCCGGCGCAGCCGTGACCTAGGCCGCGGCAGCGACCTGGCCGACATCGGGTGTCACGCTGACATCGCTAGCCGAGAGGTCGCAGCCCTGCCAGACCTCGACGTGCCCGCCGAAGTCGCGTCCGGCGCCACCGCTCTCGATGGCGATGAGCCACGGGTCGGCCGCCGCGGAGTCGGTGTGAAACTCGGCCATGGTCAGCGGGAACTGCTCCCCGTCCGGGCTGCGCGGGACGCTGCCGGCGCGGAGCTTGCGCACCTCTTGGCGAGAGAAGTGGACCTCCTCCTTGCCCGACTCGCCCATACCTTCCTGTTCGATGTCGAGGGCCCAGTCCAAGTCGACGGGTCGAAAGCGGTCCGGGTTGGCCGGCGCCTGGAACAACCAGAAGGCGCCGGCGTCGAGCAGGTCGGCGCGGTTGCCTGACGGTGCTCCGTCGGGGCGGTGCAGGAGCCGCAAAGAGGCCGCCTCGCCGTGGACGCTGACCAGCAACAACAGCGGCTGGCTGGGGTTGTCGAGCAGGGCGAGGGCGAAGCGCCGGCCGCCGTCATCCTCGGCCCAGGTGACCCGGCTGACCGCATAGTCGCTGCCGTGGACCGAACCGCGGCCGATGTCGAGGGCGTCCTTGAACGCGACGACGTCGGAGATTGCGACCTGATCGCCCGGTCGCAGGCCCAGCCAGTGATTGGCCAGCTCGGGATCGAGCTCGCGTGGCCCCGGCGGTGGGCCCGGCGGAGGCGCGCCCAAGACGCCTGCGGCCTTTGCGCCGCCGAGCCGACGCTGCTTCTCGTTGCGCCGCACCATCACGACGATGAAGATGACGGCGCCAAAGACGATGGCAGCGCCGACAAAGGCGATGATGATGACCACCGCGACGCCAGCGCTGGCGCCGCTGCCGGCGCTGCCGGCGCTAGCGACGCTGCTGCTGCGGTAGCCGACGCCGCCCGCGCTGTAGCCAAAGCCCGTCAGTGGAGTCAACGGCCCGCCACGCATCCGACCCATGGGGACGCTGCGGCTACTCGACCTGGGACGGTCGGTAGCGCTGCGGGTGGACGACGAAGACGAAGGCCGCGGGCTATAGGAGGAGCGGCTCGGGCTGCTGCGCGGGATGCTGCTACGGTACGAGGAGCGCGAGCTTGACCAAGAGCGCGAAGAGCTCGACCGAAAAGAGCTCGACTTGAAGCCCCGCGCCTCGGCGGTGCTGGGCGCCAGCAGCGTGGTGAGGGCCAGCGCGGTGAGGGTCGGGCCGAGGACCATGGGCAGCGCGAGGGCGAGGGCGACGAGCGCCACGGCGGCGCGACGCAGCGAGGAGCCTGTTCGCCATAGGAGGCTGATCGCGTTGCGCTCTTGCATCTGCCCTGCCCCTCCCGATCGACAGCCTAGAAGGGCCGCAGAGCGCCAGCCAACAACAGCGCGCTGGCGACATGGACGCAGCCGACGACGAGGCCGGACGCCGGGTTGTGCTGCTCGCCGATCTGCTCGCGCAGGCTCGCGCGTAGCACCAGGGCTGAGACGATGGGCGCCGAGGCCGCCAACACCAGCACACCGAGCGCGCCATCGACGGCGAGCACCAGCAGCTCGTGCGCGAGGTCGCTGCTGGCGCCGGAGATCGCCGCCCGGGTCACGATGCCCATGCCGAGCAAAAACCCGGCGAGCCCGTAGCCGGCGGCAGCGGAGTCGCGCTTCTCGATGGCGTCGTGAACCTCAAAGGGCGCGACCTTGGCGTAGACCAAGCCGCCGACGACCATGAAGGCCTGTGACGCCACGAAGTACAACAGGATGTCGCGCAAGCCGAGCTGCCAACTCTCCGAGTGGCCGGTCAGCGCACCGTCCAAGACGAGGCCGGTGCCGATCGCGCTCGCCGCCAGCACCACGCCGGTGCCGACGTTGCGGTCGCGAGCGATCTCCACCCGCGCGTCGAAGGTCGGCAGTACGAAGCGGTCGATCAACCAGGAGCCGCTCGGCAGCAGCACCAGCGCCAACCCGCCGCCCAAGAGCAGGCTGAGGAGGTCAGCGACGAGGTCGTACCCACCGCCAAACATCGCGCCGCGCAACGCCATCCCGAGGCCCACGAGATGCCCGGCCCACCACGCCGCCGCCGCCGGGTTGCCGCGCGCGACCACCTCACCCTGGATGTCGAGGCCGCACAGGCGCTGGAAAAGTCGGGCCCCGCACCAGAACATCAGCGCGGCAGCCAAGTACCGAGGCATGGCCAGCAGACCCATCATCACCCAAGACTCGTCCACGCCGCCTCCTCGCTGAACCGCGCGCCTACATCGCCGCCGCCCGCTACTCCATGAACGAGAGCTGGTCCTTGAGACCCTGCGCGCGCTTCTTGAGCTCGGGCAAGAGCTTGTGCTTGGCGTCGATGGCGGCGACGGCCTGCTCACAGGCTTTTAGCGCACGGACGACGTTGTCCTTGGTGCCGGTCAGCACCGCCTGGCCCACGACGCAGCGGTTGTAGTGCGCTTCGGGCTTGGGCTGCTCGGCGACCACCTTGTCGAGCATGGCCATCGCCTCGTCGGATTTGCCCAGGCGCCGCAGCGCGACCGGCAGCGTGACGAGCGCCCAGTAGTTGTCGGGTTCGCGCGACAACACCTCACGCAGCAGCCGCTCGGTGGCGTCGAAGTCGAGCCTGCGGATCTGCAGCGAGACGATGTCCAGCAGCGGCCGAGTGGCCTTGTCATCGGCGTTGGCCGCCTGCTGCAAGCCGTTGAGGCCCTGGCGAATACCGTCGATGGCCAGCCAGCTCATGCTGATGAGGCGCAACAGCTCGACGTTCTTCTCCAGCTCCGGGACGACGAACATCGCAGCGTTGCCGACCATGATGGCCTCGCGGTGCTGGTCGATCGCGTGGTGAGCCGCGGCCAGCTCGACAAAGAGCGTCCCGACCTGCACCTGCCCAGCGGCGGCGTCTCCGGCATCGACCATCGCCTCACGGCGGGTGCGACCGAACAGGTAGGACCGGATGCGCTCGATCGTCTCTTTGGGCCGCTCCTTGCCCTTCCACTCGATAGACGACAGCTCCACCGCGAACTCGGGCATGGTCACCGTCGCGGCAAACTCGGTGTCGAGCTCCTTCAGGTTGTCGCGGGCCTCTTCCCAGTAGCGGTCGAAGGCAAACAGCGAGGCGGCGCGCTTGAGGGCAGCCTGGTAGAGCTCCTTGGCCTTCTGCTTGTAAGGCTCGGCCTTCTCGAACATTTTGGTCCGCCACTCCTCGCGCAGATCGTCAACCTTGGCGAACGCTGGCGGCGGCGGCAGGTTCTCAAGGCTCTTGGCGATCTCGTGCTGGGCGCGGCCCCGACGCGAGGCGGCGGCTGCGATCCACTTGCCGTTCTTGCTGTTCTCGACCTCGACGTAGAAGGCCTCGGCCTGCGCGGCCAGCTTGGCCTTCTCTGCGGCGTACTTGACCGCGTCCTCCAGCTTCTTCGCCTTGGACTTCACGCCGAGCATGCCGCGGAAGCTCGTCTCACCCAGCAAGAAGAGCGCCTGTGCCACCGCGTTCTTGCCTTCGCGGTCGAGGGTCTCGAACTTGCCCTCTTCGCCGAGCTTGCGGGCAGTGGCGACGATCTCGTCGAGGTAGGCGCGGGCCTTCTTGGCGCCCCCTGGCAGGTTCATATACGCTTGTGCGGTGTTGGCGAGGGCGGCGAGCCGCAGGTGCAGCGGCGCCTCTGCGTTCTTCTTCAGGAACGACTCGCTGGCGCGGATGACTCCCTTCCAGTCCTCTTTGTTCACGTACTGCACCGAGAGCTTGTAGGCGACCTCAGCCGCCTCTTTGGCCGCTTCGGGGTCGCCGCTCTTGGCCTTGAGCGAGCGCTCGGCGTTGTCGATCACCTTGTCGTACTGGCCGAGGCCGTCGCGGATCAGCGCCGCGCGCTGCAGGGCCGCCTTGGCCAAGGCGTGCTGCGGGTACGCCTCTGCCATCGCCTCGTAAGCGTGGGCTGCCGCCGAGAAGTTGGCCACTTCACGCCAGACCTCGCCGATCTCGTACAGCGCCTCAGCGGCCCGATCATCGTCTGGATAGGCCTTGGCCAAGGCGCGGTAGGTGTCGATGACGTCGTCCCGCCGGAGCGCCTTGCGATAGAACTGCGCCGCACCCGCGTAGGCGCGCTGCGCCTGGTTGCTCGTTGGATACTCACGCGCGTACTTGAGCAGGCACTGGGCGGCGTCGACCGGCTTGTCCTTGAGCTCAAGGCAGCGGTTGTAGTCCTCGTTCTCCTTGATCGACACCAAGATCTCGCCAAGTCGGCCGTTGTTGAAGCGCTTGTCGGCGAGCAGCGTGTTGGTCCAGTGGATGAGGTTCTTGCCATCCTGGCCGAGGGCGAACGACGACAGCATCAATCGCGCCGAGTCGAGCGCGAGCTTGTCCACACCCGGGTCTTTGAAGAGCTTGCCCTCGATGTAGTCTTGGACAAAGACGCCAAACAGCTCGCCCGAGCGCTCAAACTGGTTGTGCTGGTAATACAGTCGCGCCAACACGAAGGTCGCCTTGGCGAGGTCCTCATCGTCGGTCTTGTTGTTGGCGCGGGCCACCTTGATGTAGCGCTCGCATGCGTCGGCGACCCGCTGCTTGTTGCTGTCAAGTGGCTTTGGCGTCAAGATCTTGTCGGCGTCTTTCTCGCCCGTCTCCGCGTCGAGGTCTTCCAGCTTCAAGTACGCGATGAGCGCGCGATGCGCCGCCGGTTCAGCGTGCTTGCCGGTGGCGTTCATCGCGATCACCTTCTCGTAGGCCTCGGCCGCGTCTTGCCACCGCTCGAGCTGGTAGATCGCCAGCGCGTGCTGGTAAGACAAGTCATAGTAGTGCTTGTGCTTTGGGTAGAAGGTCAGGTAGGCGCGGTAGATGCGCTCGGCGAACCCGAGCACCACGCGGTCGAGCGTCTTGTCGGCCTCGAAGTGCAGCGAAGACGCGACCTCGGCCAAGAGCTCTGGGATCTCATCCTTCATCGTCGCGGCGTCGCCATGCTTAATGAGCGCCTCGCTCAGGCGCTCCACGGCCGCGACAGTCCCCGATAGATTGGGGATCCGAAAGTTGTTTTCGACCGACAAGAAGTGGTAGGCCATGACCTTGGGGTCGTCGCGGTGGCGCTCGATCAGCTCGTCGAGCACGGTGTTGCTCTTGGCGTAGGCCGAGACCTCAATGTAGTGGCGGGCCAACAGGTCAAGCATCTTGTCTTCGCGGCCGGGCGTCACCGACTCGAAGAACTTGAGCGCCGTCTTCGGGTCGCCGTATTCGCTCCAGGCGCGCACCATGTAGCGGCTGCCGTCCTCCCAGAAGGTGACACGTCCGCTGCCGTCGCGGTCGACTTCGGCGGAGTGATCGAGCGTCTCGATGAAGGTCTTGACCGCCGCCCGGTAGTCTTGCCGATTGTAGTGGACCCAGGCCTCGTAGTAGAGCGCCCAGCCGTAGGCGTTGGTCTCCTTGTACTTGCGGACCTTGGTGTACCACTTCAGCGCCTCGATGCCTTGGTTCTTGCCGAAGTAGTAGTTGCCGATGCCGAGGTAGGCGTCGGCGATGTACGGTGAGTCCGGCACCTTGCGGACCAGGCGCATGTACGCGTCGACGGCCTCGCCGTGCCGCTCGAGCTCGTTGAGGTGGAAGCCGAGGGCGTACAAGACCTCGTCGAGCTTCTGAAAGCGGGCAAAACGGCGCTCGATGCGCTTGAGGGAGTCGATGACCTCGCTCTTGGTGGCGCGCGCCTGCTCCAGCAAGTTCTGCTGCTCGATCTCAAGCCGCCGCGCCGTCTCTTTGTCGCCCTTGGTCTTGGCTTCCTCAATGCCGATGATGAGCTTGGTATCGTAAGCCTCAAACTCATAGGCTTCTGCGCGATCCCAGAGCACGTAAGACAGCTCAAGCAGGGTGTCTGCCTCAGTCGGGCTACCACGCTCGATGTCGAGCAGCTCGCGCAAGATGTCGATCTCATCGTCGATGTCTTCGACGTCGCTGCGCTGCCGGGCGCGCCGCTGCGCGATCGAGCGAGGCGCCGACTTCTCGGTCATCTCCTCACCCGGCTTGCCCTCCTCTGACTGGGTGTCCTTGGTGCTCTTGCCGTCCTTGGGCTTGAGGCCCTTGGCCGGGGCACGGCGGTCGCCAAAGCGCATCACGTCGCCCGCGGACTGCACTTTGCCAGTGGCGTCAGCCTTGGCGTCGCCGACGGCCTTGGCACCACCGCCGGCCTTGGTTTCGCCGCCTCTCTTGGCCTTGCCCTTCGGCGTCTGTGCTGACAAGGGCTGCCACGCCGCTAGGCAGAGCAGACCCGACAAGCCCCACACCGCAAGCTGCAGCAGCGGCCGATTTCGGCCCGAAGCGTTCGCGCTCATTGGCCGCCTCCGCTGCGATCTGACGCCTTGGCGCCGTCCGGTGCGCCAGTTCCTTCGGCGGGCGCCGCTGCAGGCGGGGGCGCCTCTCCTGGGCTGGTCGGCTTTGCCGCCGGCGCCGCGCTGCCATCTCCGCCAGCGCCGGTCTTGGCCTCCGGCACATTGGCGTCCTTGTCGATATCGGGGCGGCCGTCCTGAACCTTGCGCGGGCCGGCCGGCGACCGCTTGACCTTGGATGGCGCTAGCTTGAAGCCGATAGGGAAGTGCTTCTGCTCACAGCGGGTCTCGACCTCGTAGGTGTAGCCGCCGAGCTCGTCGCGCCAGTAGCTACCGTCGAAGGCCCAGACGATGTGCTCTTCGTCCTCCTCGCGGGGCTCATTGGCGGCGTCGGCCGCCTCGGCCATAGAGAGGCGGACCTCATCGTTGATGCTGTTGCGGCGCGCACGCAAGGCCTCGTACTTGATACGCAAGCCCTGCCGGATAATCTCCGTGAGGTCTTCTCGCACCCGCGACAGTCGCCGACGTGCCATCGCGCCGGCCTCAGAGATCATCACGTTGCGGACGCGGCCGAGGTCTTCGGACAGCGCTTTGGCGGCCGCCTTCGCGGTCGTGTTGCGCTGGAGCTTGTCGAGCTCTTGCTGCTCGGCGCCTAGCTTGGCCACCAAGGTGAAGGTGCGCTGCAGCTCGCGGTCATTGAGGGCGGCGTTGAAGATCCGCCGCAGCGACACCGAGAGGCTCTCCTTGTCGCCAGCCAGACTCGCGAGATACCAGTAGAACTCGGCGTCGGATCGGTCGCCGCCGAGCTGGGCGTCGAGCTCCTTGCGCAGCGGCCGATAGTCGCGCAAGAAGCGCGCCACGACCACCAGGACCTCGTTGAAGCGGCAGGTCCGGAACAAGATCAGGGCCTCGAGGACGCGCGCTTCTGGGTAGTAACGGTCCTCGAAGTACGGCGAATTCAGCGTGTGTAGCTGACCGAGCACGCGGTCGAGGCGCTTGAGGTGGAAGTAGGTCCAGCCCAGCTCGAACAGGGAGTCGAGCCAGAGGCTGCTGCCCTCCTGCACCTGGTCGTAGTACCTGCCGGCGGTCTCGAAGGCGTCGTTCCGCTGCTTGGCCGAGTCGTATTGGGCCGCCTGTGAGTAGAAGAGGCGCCCGAGCGCCATGTAGGCCCGCTCGCGGTACTCGGGGTAATAGGACGGGCTGCCGACGATCTTCTCGAACCGCAAGATGTCCTTGAAGGCCTCCAGCGCGGGCCGCACTTGCCGATCCTTGTCGCGGACGAGGTGGATGACGCCGATGAGGTAGCGGGCCTTGAGGTAGAACTCGCCGCCCTTGGGCGTGATCCGCGACAACACCTCGATGGCCTTTTCGTGCTCGTTGGCGTCGAAGTGGGCGCGGCCGACGAGGAAGTCGATCTCTGGCTGATCTTCGGCCTTGAAGGCGCCCTCGGGGGCCGTGGCGAGCCGCTCCAGGGTCGCCATGTCGCCGGGCATCGCGCGCTGGATGGTCAGGTAGTCGCGGATCTTCCGAAGGAACAGCGGGTGGTCGCGGCCGACTTCAACCTCGTCGAGGCTGCGCAGCGCCGTCTGGTAGAGGTTGAGGCCCATGAGCAGGCGCGCCATCTGGTACTGCGCCTCGTGGCGCGCCGGCTCACCCACTGGCAGCGTCGGCAGGACGTCGGCGAGCTTTGCGAAGGCGTCGTAGTAGCGCTCGTCCTCGATCAAGGCCCGCGCCTGCTCGACGGCGGGCGTTGGCTGCGCCCAGAGCGGCAGGGCGCAGAGGACCACGAGCGCGGCGGCAATTGACGCGGCGAGGCGACCGGACCGCTGGCGGGGACGCTGGACGCTGGGTTGCCCGGAGGCTGCGGGGATGCGCCTCGGGTCGGGGCAATGGCTGGCTGGCGTCATCGCGGGCTTTTCCTCTTGGCGGCGCTGCCGCGCGCGGCAGGACCCGGCAGGGCTGCGAAAGATACCCGGTGTCGTCGGGCGCGTCGAGGGGACGCCGACGGCACCTGCATGGCGCGAGATCATCAGGTAAGACTCATGAATTAATGGAAGAACTCGGACGGATCGATAGGCTGCCCGCGCTCGCGGATCTCGAAGTAAAGGTACTTGCCTTTGCGAGAGCCGCTGCTACCGACCAGCGCCAGCCGCTGCCGCGATCGGACGACCTCGCCCACCTCGACCGCCACCTGCTCGACGTGGGCGTAGACGCTGTGCCAGCCGCGGCCGTGATCGAGGATGATTGTTGTTCCGAAGCCGGTAAGCCAACCGACGTAGGCGACGCGGCCCCAGAACACCGCCCGCACCACGGCGGGGCCAGGTGACAGCGAGCGGATGTCGACGCCGCGGTGGAATATCTCGGTGCCGAACCGCGGGTGCTTGCGCGGGCCGAAGCCGAGCTCGATTCGGCTTGAATTGACGGGCCGCAGCAGCTTTCCGCGGGTGCGGCCGAAGGTGTAACGCCGCTCTCGCCACTGAGCGAAGGTGCGGATCTGCTCAGCGAGGGCCTGCTCGACGGAGGCGAGATCGCGCTCGACGAGGTCATGGTAGCGGCGGTCTGCCTCGATCTGAGCGATGAGGGCCAGCTTGTCGTGGCGGGCTCGCTCCAGCGACGCCAGCTGCCCGTGTAGCTCGCGGTCGGCGGCCTCCAGCTCGCGTAGCGCCCGGTCGCGCTCGGCCGTCTCCTGCGTCAGACGCGCCAACTGCTCCCGGTAGCGCTGCAGGCGGACGCGGTCGCCTTCCAGCAGCTTGCCGAGCAGGCGCTGTTGCACCACGGCGCTGGCGAAGCCCTCCGGCGAGACGGCGAACCGCAGCTCCGGGCTGCGCTGCAGTCGCAAAACCGCACGCAGGCGCGACCGCACCGCAGCGCGCATCTCAGACAGGCGGCGCTCAGCGCGGGCGCGGCGCAGCTCGGCCTCTCGTAGCGCGTCGGTGGCGTCGGCGCGGCGCGCGCCGCTGCGGGCCAGCGAAGTCTCGATCGCGTCCGCGTCCTGATCGAGCCGGTCGAGCGTGCGAAACAGGCCGAGTTCACGCTCCAACTCTGCCTTGTAGCGGGCGTCGAGCGAGGCCTTCTCGTCGCTCTCAATGTGTGCCGGCCGCGCCTGCGGGTTGGTGGCCGAGCGCGGCGGCAGCGCGATGTCCGAAGCCTGCAGGGGCTCGTTCGCGACCACGGCGACGGCGGCGCTGGCCCGGCCCTTCGAGCTCCCGACAGCGGCGGGCGCCTTGACGGCCACCGCCAACGGCGCAGTCGCGGCGGTCCCGACCGTCGCCATCGCCGGTGCGGCTCGCAGCGCGGCTCCCAGCGCGAGCCCGAACATGCAGCCGGAGGTCAGTGCCCTGGCGGCGCGGGCGGCGAGGGCGGCCATGGCGGCTACACCTTGAACGCGCGGCCCAGCGAGAGGCCGCTGGCCAACACGCCGAGACAAGGACCGCCCACCAAGAGCCACAGGACCATGCCTGGCGGCAGCAGCGATGGTTGCACCTGCAGCAGGTAGACGTCGCGCACCAGACCTTCGAGCTCCAAGTGCAAGAGCCCAACGGCGACGATCGCGACCACGGCGCCGAGCAGTCCCTGTAGCGCCCCTTCGAGCAAAAAGGGCGCGCGGATGAAGTTCGGCGTCGCGCCCATCAGCGACAAAATCTCGATCTCGCGGCGGCGGCCCCAGACAGCGAGTCGCACCGTCGTGAAGACGAAGAACAGGGCGCTTGCGAGCAGCACCGCCGACAACACCGCGCCGACGCTGCGGATAATCTCAAGTACCGCGAAGAGCAAGCGCAATCGCTCCGCGCCAAAGGCGACGTCCTCTACAGCCTCGACCGCCTCGATCTGACCCGCCCAATGGACGAGCGCCTCAAGGTCGCCGCGTGAGGCGAGCGACGAGTCAAGCTCAAGCGCCAGGACGGGCTGGCCGGGGATCGCCTCGTCGTCGAGCCCCTCCAGCAGCGCTGGGTCGAGCAGCTTGCGGTTGCGCTCGCGGTCGGCTTCGCTGCTGAGCGCGCGGACCCGCTTCACCCCTTCGTGCTCGCGCAGCCTGGCCTCGATCTGGCCGATGCGCTCCTCGGGCGTGTCCGGCTTGAGGTAGACCTGAATCGTCAGGGAGCTGCCCAGCTCATCGATCAGCGTGTGCGCGTTGAAGAACGCCATGGCGAAGAGGCCGCAGAGCGACAGCGAGGCGGCGATCGTCAGGACGCTGACCGCGTTCAGCCAAGGACTGCCGCGCATCAGCCGCAAGGCCGCTCGCAGAAAGGAGATCAGGCGTAGCGTGGCGCTCATTCGAGCTCCGCCTGCGGGTCGTCGAGCCTGCTGAGATCGAGGCCGCCGGCGAGCAGATCGCCGCCGCGGTCGGCGCGGTCGCGGTCCTGAACGAGGCGGCCCCCCGTGAGGGTCAGCGTGCGCGCCCCAAACTCCTCGATGAGGGCAGCGTCGTGGGTGGCGACGACCACGGTGGTGCCACGACGGTTGACCTCGGAGACCAGCTGGATGATCTCGCGCGAGAGTTGCGGATCGAGATTCCCCGTCGGCTCGTCGCAGAGCAAGATCGCCGGCTCGTTGACCAGCGCACGGGCGATC
>SXGT01125394.1_pt1 | contig 11558 bp, 14 predicted proteins | sample 3176221 | NCBI WGS metagenome assembly SXGT01 (sample SAMN11356862, study PRJNA531348) | freshwater metagenome | isolation source: freshwater sample F1-120 | place: China: Fuxian Lake, Yuxi | collected 2017-12-25
ACCGCGCCCACGATCATGATCGCCGAGAAGGCCGCGGACCTGATCCGCGGCAGCTGATCTCGAGCCCGTCGTCAGCTCTTCAAGCGCGCCGCGCGCTGCTCCCAGCGGGCCCGCCCCTTGGCGGCCTCGCCCTCGCGGGTCCGCGGCTCGCCTCGCGATTCGAGCGCCTCGAGCAGCCTGGTCGTCGCCGCCACCACCGCTTCGACCGCCTCGTCGAAGGCCTGCTGGTTGTTCTGGGTCGGGCGCGCGCTGCCGCTCACCTTCCGCACGTACTGCAGCGACGCGGCGTGGATCTCTTCCGGCGTCGTCGGCGGAGCGAAGTTATGGAGGACGCGGATGTTCCTGCACATGGACGCGGGGATACCACGCCCTGTCGGCGCCTTACACGGCCGTTCGACGCCGGAGCCCGGTGCTAGCCTGGCCTCGCGTGCTGCTCCCCGCCGACCTCGATCTCGACCAGCGTTCCATCGATCGAGCCGTGCGCGGCGGCCACGACGCCGGGGGCCTCGGCGCCGCCTTCGTCGCTGGCTACGGCGCTGCGTTGCAGGCGCTCGTCCCCGGCGCGCCGCGGCGTACCAGCCTGTGCGCGACCGAGCAGGGCGGGGCCCACCCGCGGGCCATCGCCACCACGCTCTCCACCACCGGCGCCGACGGCGCACCGCTCGAAGGCGACCTGCGCCTGGTCGGTCACAAGCGCTGGTCGACGCTGGCGACCGAGGCCGAGCTCTTGCTGGTGGTCGCGTCCACCGGCGTCGACGGCAGCGGCAAGAATCGGCTCAAGCTGGTGCGGGTGTCGCCGCGCGCCGCCGGCGTCACCATCACGCCCATGCCGCCACCGCCGTTCGCGCCCGACGTCGGCCACGCCGAGATCCAGCTCGACACCCGCGTCGCCGTGACCGCGGTCCTGCCGGGCGACGGCTACAGCGACTACCTCAAGCCCTTCCGTACCGTCGAGGATCTCCACGTCCACGGCGCACTTCTCGGCTGGATGCTCGGCCTCGCCGCCCGCCACGCCTGGCCCCGGGAGCAGGTCGAGCGCCTGCTCGCCGCCGTCGCTTCGATCCGCAGCCTGGCCGCGGCCCCGCCGCTCGCGCCGGCGACGCACCTGGCCCTGGCCGGCGCGATCGCCGTCACCCGCGAGCTGGTCGAGCGCGCGCCGTGGACGACCCTCGACCCCGACGCCCTGGCGCGCTGGCAGCGCGATCGCCCGTTGCTCGAGGTCGCCGGCAAGGCCCGCGACGCCCGCCGCGATGCCGCGTGGCAGGCGTCGGGGTCGGCGCCGGCCTGACGCGGGCGTCCACCCGGCGTCACTCCTTGTAGACCACGCCGCCCTTCATCACCCACCTCACCTTGGTGAGGGCCTTGATGTCCTTCACCGGGTCGCCCTCGACGGCGATCAGGTCAGCGAACGAACGGGGTGCGATCACGCCCACCGCCTCGCGCTCGCACTCGGCCCGCTCGGGTGGGCAGCGGCGATCGAGCAGGCTGCCGGCGACCGAGGTGGCCGCCCGCAGCGCCTGCGCCGGGGTGAGCCCGTAGTCGACGAGCGCCACGATCTCGCCGGCCAGCCCGTTCTCCCAGGGATAGCTGCCGGCGTCGCTGCCGTTGGCGATGCGGACGCCGCGCTTCGCCGCCCGTGCCACCGCGGCCTTGCCGAGGTCGATCACCTTCTGCAGCCGCGGGTTGGCGACGGGCTTCTTCGCCGCCTCCACCCACGGGGTGACGGTCGGCACGAGCGCCACGCCCTTGGCGACCATCCGGCCGGCGAGATCCTCGGTGAGGCCGTTGCCGTGCTCGATGCTGTCGACGCCGGCCTTCAGCGCGGCGTCGATGCCATCCCAGCCCATGGCGTGAGCCGCCACCTTGACCCCATGTCGGTGAGCCTCGTCGACGATCGCCGCGAGCTCATCGCCGGTGAAGTTGGGCATGCTGCGCAACGGCCTCGCCGGGTTGGTGGTCAGGTACATGCTGAAGTCGGCGTAGATCTTGATCCACCGCGCGCCGTGGCTGATCTGCTCGCGCACCGCCTGGCGTAGCGCGTCGGGCCCGTCGGCGATCTGGGCACCGGTCGGCACCATCACGTCCCAGGCGATGTCGTCGGGCAGGTAGCCGCCGGTCGGCGCCAGGCCGCGGGTCGCGACCTGCAGCCGCGGTCCCGGCACCACGCCACTGTCGATCGCTGCGGCCAGGTCGGCGTCGGCGTACATCGCACCTTCGCTCTCCACGTCGCGCAGCGAGGTGAACCCCGACAACAGCGCCGCCCGCGCCCGTGCCGTCGCGCCGATGGCGCGGGTGACGACGCTCTCCTTGATCAGGTGCAGCGCGTAGTCGTCGTCGCGGCCGGTCGACATGATGTGGGTGTGGGCGTCGATCAGACCGGGCAGGAGCGTCACGTCACCGAGATCGATGATCTTCGCCCCCGGCGCCGCCTTCTCGAGCGTGGCCACGCTGCCCATCGCGGCGATGCGATCGCCCGAGACCAGGACCGCGACGCCAGTCTTCACCGCGTCGCCCTTGCCATCGAACAACCGCGCCGCCTTGAGGATGATCGGCGGCGGCTCGGGCGGCGCGTCAGCAGGCTGGGCGTGCGCTGCGGCCGTGAGCAGGAGTGGCAGGATCACCAGCGACGCGGGCGAGGGCTTCATCGCCTGCGGTCATACTCCGACTTCAGGGTCGAAGCAGGCGCAGCGGGCCGCTACTCGGCCCGGCCGTGGCCGGTGTCCGCAGCACGACCGTGCGTCCGGCCTCGCGCCCCGCGACGTGCGCATGATTCATCGACACGCTGCGCCGGCGGGTGACGATGTGGGGATGGCGCAGCCGGTAGAACCGGTCGAGGTCCGAGTCGCCGACCCACACCAGCCCTTCGCGCTGCAGCCCACTGCGCTCGAACAGGAGCTTCTCGCGGAAGCCGCCGATCACGCCGGCCTGGTACTGGACGCGGTCGCGGCCGCTGCGCACGCGCGGATCGGCGCGGTTGTCGCGCCACAACCGCTCGGCGGTGGCGAGCAGGAAGGCGTGGACGTGACACGCCATCTCGACGTTGGGCCGGGTCCCGCTGATCTCGAACAGCGCGCCGGTCCGCGCCTCCCGCGGCAGGTACACCGGCACCCGGATCACCTTCACGAAGAAGAACTCGGCCAGGAGCGATACGATGTCGAGCTCGACCCGGTTGGAGCGCCGGCCGGCCTCGCCGAGGTGACGGATCTCGTAGGCGTGGTCCGCACCGAGGCTGTCGATGTTGTGGCGCAGCATCAGCTCGTGGGCCTTGCGCATGGCCAGCTCGGCCTCGTGCTGGTTGGGGCTCGAGGCCAGCGCCAGCAGCTTGCGCACGCGCTCGAGCGTGCGGTTGACCTCGGTCGCCGCCGCCATCGGCACGCCACCGGCGCGGGCGTCGATGCCGCGCTCGCCGCAGACGCGCTGAAACGTCGGTCCGTGTGGCGCCTCGTCGCGCACGCCCAGCACCTCGATCACGAACTGGTGCGCCATCTCGTGCTCGATGACGCTGGTGACCTCTGGCCACGGTCGCGTGATCACCATCGCGCGCGACAGCTCGAGGCGGCGGCCGGTCGGCACCCACAGCCCGAGCCGCGACGCGGCGTCGGAGAGCACCATCACCGGCGGCGTCAGCCGGCCGCCGAACCGCGTGCGGTTGATGCGCCCGTAGAGCTCGCGCAGCTCGCGCACCAGCGCGGCCTCGAACGCCGCCGTCAACGGCTCATCGGTGACCATCCCGCCACCCTAACGCGGCGATCCGACATACGACGCGCTGCGTGATGGGAGGCACCTGCGGGAGTGACTCTCTTGTCGTCTTGTCAGGGAGTCCCGGACCCGCGGTCGCTCGCAAGATGGGGCATGAGCTTGGTGCGGGATCCGTACGCGCGACGCGCGGGAGCAAACCTCCGACGCTGCGCCTCAGGGCGTATTGCCCATCCGGCGCTGGAACTCGAGCAGGTCGGTGGCGAGCCAGGCGCCGGCCTGCTCGGGCGGAAACCGCCACGGCGCGTTGTACGTTCCCTCGTACACGCCGTGATCGTGCCTCGCCTGCACCGACGCGATCAGCGCCTCGAACCACGCACGCCCCTCGCGCCCTCGCACGGCCGCCACGAGCCTGGCGTGCTGCTCGGCATCACCCTGTCTTCCGCAGGCGGGAGACCGCAAGGAGCGTGCGCCGCCACGCCGCCGTCGGCGGCTTCGATTGGCTCTTCATAGGTGTGGTCTACATCATCGCGGAACGCACCGCGGCCCCACCGGCTCCAGCTTGTCGACCGCGAAGGTCCAGCGCTCGACGCAGGGGCCGGGGTGGGTGCGGCGGAGCTGGCCGTTCTCGACGGTGAGCGCCCAGTCACGGAGCCGGTTGCCGGTGGTGTCGGCGAGCGGCGTGGCCACGGCGTCGGCGACCCGGAACGCCATCAGGTGGGTCACGCCGTACGAGCCAAGGTCGCCGCAGCCGTAGTAGTGCTCGTCGACGGCGACGATGGCATCGTCGCGGCCGTCGAGGTCGAGGTCGCCGAGCATCGCGGTCCGGAACATGAACAGCGTGGTGGTGTGCTCGCCGTTGTCGCAGGCGTAGAGGTGCTCTTCCCAGTTGCCTTCGACGAGCTGGCGCGGCACCAGCCCGTCGAGCTCCTTGCCATACATCCGGTTGCACCAGTCGACGCCCAGCACCGTGCACTGCCGCGGCGGCGGCGGCGTCGGCGTGGACGCCGGCTCTGCTGGAGGCAGCGAGGTGGACGTTGCTGGCGTGATCGGCGGTGACGCGCCGGGGCCGCACGCGCTGGTGGCGAACACGATCACGATGGCGCTGGCGCCACGGGCTCGAGTCTGGAACACGCTTCACTATCCGCGACGAACGCTGTCCTCGCCAGGTCCGAGTTCCCTCACCGGAGCTGACGTCGGGCGGATACGCTGCCCCCATGCGCGTGGTCCTCTTCGGTAACTCCGGCGCCGGCAAGTCGACCCTGGCCGCGCGCCTGGCGCGCGAGTCGTCGCTCGCCCACCTCGACCTCGATACCCTGGCCTGGTTGCCGGTGACGCCGCCGCGCCGCGCCCCGCTCGCCGACAGCATCGCCGCGATCGAGGCCTTCCTTGCCGACCACGACGCCTGGGTGGTCGAGGGCTGCTACGCCGATCTGCTCGCGGTCGTCGCCGCGCGTTGCACCAGGATGATCTTCCTCAACCCCGGCCTCGACGTCTGCATCGCCCACTGCCGCGCTCGTCCCTGGGAGCCGCACAAGTACGCGAGCAAGGAAGCGCAGGACGCCAACCTGGACATGCTCGTCGACTGGATCCGCGCCTACGCATCCCGCGACGACGAGTTCTCGCTGCGAGCGCACCGGGCGCTCTTCGATCGCTTCGCCGGCGACAAGATCGAGCTCGGCGAGCCCGTCACCGCCATCACCTGAGCCTATCGATCGGCGACGAACGATGACGCGGCCAGCTCCATGGCATACGCCGCGTAGCGGAAGTCGCGGATGACGGCGATACGATCGCCTTCCCAGGTCAGGAGCACGAAGCTGCCCGGCATCGGCGCGCCGGCCGGCGCGTACACCGCCAGCGCGGGCCGCCCGTCGAGCTTCCCGGGCACGACCCGCAGGTCGGGCAACGCCGCATACCGGGAGAAGTACTCGCCCACCGCCTTGCCTCGCCGTTCGGCGCGCGACACCAGATCGAGTCGGGTCTCCTCGCCGAGCAAGGCGCGCAGGCCGTCCCAGTCGCGCGCGTTGAAGCGCGCCGCGTAGTCGTGAAGCCGCGCCCGTTCGTCGGGGTCGGTCATCGCCGGCGCGACCCGGTCGTCGGCGTGGGCGCGCAAGGTGGCGCGGCCGCGGACCAGGGCCGCCTTCACCGCCAGCAAGGTCAGCCCGGTGCTCTCCGCGATCTCGTCGAGCGTGCAGCCGAGCACGTCCTTCAGGATCACTGCGCTGCGTTGCGCCACCGGTAGGCGCTGGAAGGCGGCCAGCGCCACGTGCACCACCGCCGGGTCGACGCGATCTTCGTCTGCAGCCGCGTCGGGGACGTCGGCCGCCTTGTCGGCGAACCGGCGTTCGTGGCGCCGCAGGGCGTCGATCCCCGCGTTGTGCGCGATGCGAAACAAGAGCGGTCGCGACATGTCACCAGCTCCGAGCGCACGGGTGAGGGCTTCCTGCACGAGGTCTTCGCCATCGACGATCGAGCCCATCAAGCGGGCGCAGTAGCGATGGAGATCGGGACGGAGTGCGTGGAGCTCGTCGGGCGTCACGGCACGATCACAACACCTCGAGGCCCTTGCCAGTCAAGCCGAGCCAGGTGGCGCCGGCGCCGGCATCGCCCCGGGCGATATCGAGGATGCCCTGCGCAGCCCCGGCGGCGTCGAGCGGCACCGGGAAACGCTCCATGTACTTCTCGACGGAGATCCCGGCCTCTGCCGCGTAAGCCGCGGCGGCCTGGGCGCCGATCTCGGTGCCGACGATGAGCTGCTTGGGCACGACCGCCACGAAGCGGACGCCGAGCGTCCGGGCGGTCGACTCGCGCTGGAGGTAGCTGGCCAGGAACATCTGCGTGCGCTTGGCGCCGGCGTAGCCGCCCGAGAGCGGGGAGCCGCCTAGCCCGGCGCCGCTGGAGACGATGATCACCGTGCTGCCCGGCCGCAGCGGCTGCTGGAGGGCGGTCCGACCGATCTCGAAGGCGAGCTTGACGTCGTTGTTCCAGGCCGCCGAGAAGTCTTCCCAGGAGAGCCGGTCGACCGGCGCCATGGTCGGGTGAACGCCGGCAGCCACGACGATCAGATCCGGATCGACCTCGGCCAGCAGCGCTCGGACGGCGCCCGGGTCGGTGGCGTCGAGCGCGCGTGCGTCGGCGCCGGCGAGGCCGGCGAGGCGGGCGCGATCGCGACCCACCGCGGTGACGCGGGTGCCGCGGGCGAGGAGCGCAGCGGTGGTGGCGCGGCCGACGCCGCTGCCGGCGCCGATGACGATGGCTTGCGTGGACATGGGTTCCTCGGGTTGGGGCTCTAGTGATAGGTGAACGTGACCAGCAGCGCCGGCGTCGCGATGCGGATCGTGTCGTCCACGCCGTACAGGCGATAGGCGGAGAGGCGGGCGAGCGCGCCCACGCTCCACTGATCCGAGATGAAACGGTCGTAGCCGACCCCGGCCATGGCGCCGTAGCCGACGCCGACCTGCGACGGCCGGGTGTCACTGCCGTCGAGGTAGCCGGCGGCGAACAACAGGCCGCCCTGGACCTGGAGCCCGCCGCGTGCGTCGAGCCAGTAGGCGACGAACGGTCCGGTCGCTGACACGTGCTGGCCTCCCGGATCCGCGTCGTCGTAGCTCGGCGCCGGTGACACCATCGGGAAGGTGCCACCGCCGATCACCAGCCGCGGCCGGATGGTCGTCCCGACCGCCAGCTCGGTGCCGACGCCAGGCCCGCTGGCGTCGCTATCGCCGCCGGTGTCCGGCGTGAAGGTGGCGATCGGGAAGGCCGGACCAGCGCCGGCGCGGAAATAGAAGCCGTCGTGGCGGCGGGGCTCGGCCGCCGCGGTCCCGGCCAGGCCGCCGAGGCACAGGATGAGAAGAAGAGGGCGCATGCCTCCACGACGTCCGGGCCCGCCGAAAGGATGCGCTCGTTCGGGAGATTGTTCGAGTGCCATCAGGGCGGCGCCGGCGGGGGCGATCGGCGCCAGCACCAGGACGGCGGCGCGGGCGCGAACCATCGAGGGGTACGACGAATGTACGGGACCGTACTGGATGCTGCACACTCGCTCGGTGCGCCCCGCGCCCGAGCTTCCCGAGCCGATCGCCGTGCCCTGGACGATGAAGCCGCTGTCGTCGGCGAAGACCGCGATCGAGCACCTCGACAACGGCCGCCTGCGTATGTCGATCGAGCACGACGTCCTCCACGGCGTCACGCCGGCGATGCTGGTGTGGTGGTTCCGCAACCTGGAGGGCGACGTCGAGATCGAGGGCACGCGCCATTCGCGCTATCGGGTCTGGCATCCGCGCGATCACGTCGCCGTGCGCTACCACCGGTTGCCGCCGGGTGGGGCCGGGCCGGGCGCGGTCTTCCACATCCACGAGGTGCTGGCCCGCGACCCGCGCTACGTCGTGAACGTCCTCACCGACGTCATCCGTCTCGACGAGGGCGGCTTCGCCCACCGGCCGCGCCGTTTCGGGCTCCACCCTGCCGCCATGGACTACACCTTCGAGCGGGTCGCCGGCGGTACCCTCTACAAGAACAGCTTGACCGTCGGCCTGGGCCTGCCGCGCCCGCTCGGCTTCGTCAATCGCGCCATGGTGCGCCGCGAGTTCGACGAGGCCCACGGCCGCGCCTGGCTCCTCCACAACGTCGAGGAAGTGGGCAACCTCGAGCACTTCCTTCCCCGGCTCTTCGCCGGTGCCGGCTGACCGCGTCTGTTATCCTGCGACCGTGGCTGACGACGACGATCGCGACGGGCCGAGCAAGCGCCAGCTCGCCAAGAAGGAACGGCGCGACGCCGGCTCTCGCTCCGGCGACCTCGCCCACAAGCTCATGGAGATCAAGGACTCGGCCCTGGCCGCCCTCGATCTCGACGAGGAGCTGCGCGACGCCATCGTCCGCGCCCGCAAGATCACCGCCATGGTGGCGCGCCGTCGCGCCGAGCGCCAGCTCGCCGGCGACCTCCGCCGCTTCGACGTGGAGGACGTCGAGAAGCGCCTCGCCAACGTCCAGTCAACCGGCGTCGCCGAGCCCCAGCTCTTCCAGAAGGCCGAGCGCTGGCGCACCCGCCTGATCGAGGAAGGCGACGACGCCCTTGCTGCCTTCCCCGGCGGTCCCGTCGACCCGCTCCCCAAGCTGATCGCCAACGCCAAGCGCGAGAAGCTCACCGGCAAGCCTCCCGGCGCCGCCCGCGCTCTCTTCCGCCAGATCATCACGATCCTGCGCGCGGCCCCTCGCTGACCCCGCTCGTCCGGGCCAGCGCCCGTTCGTCCCGAGTCGGAGGCCCCACCGCCTCAGAAATCTGAGCCGTCCCCGACGAGGATTGCCACATCTTTTCCACCCTCCGCGTTAGCTCCGTCACTCCCTCTCCGCCGGCGCTCACGTACGCTTCCCCCATGCGCCGCTCCCTCACCGTCCTCGCGCTCGCGCTCACCGCCGCCGCGTGCGTCGACACCGACTCCACCGACCCCACCGACCCCACCGATCCCACCGATCCCACCGACCCCACCGATCCGCCGCGCACCATCAGTGTCACCCTCGACCACCTCGAGCCGGGCTGGCTCGTCACGACCAGCCGCCTCACCGGCTCGGCGCCGCCGACCGAGACCACCCTCATCGCCGACGGCACGCCGCTCACCCTCACCGGCACGTCCACCGACGTCTTCGTCGCCACCGTCACCGACGGCGACGGCGCCCTCGTCGACACCCAGTCGATGCAGTCCACGTCGTGCCTGTCGCCCACCGCGCGCCGCCTGAACGTCCCCGCCGACTACCCGACCATCCAGGCGGCCATCGACGCCGCCGGCCCCGGCGAGGCCGTCAAGGTAGCCGCCGGCACCTACACCGAAGCCGTCCGCATGAAAGCCGGCGTCTGCCTGCTCGGCACCGGTGGCCGCCGCACCATCCTCGACGCCGGCGCCGCTCCGCACCGCAACCTCGTCGATCTGACCGACGCCCCCGGCGCCGTCGTCGCCGGCTTCGTCTTCCGCGGCGTCCGCACTCCGGGCGGCTGCGCCGACCCGTCGGACGTCTTCGCGTGCTCCGGCAACTGGTACCGCGCCGCCGTCTACCTCGGCGGCACCGACTGGTTCGATCCTACCCAGTTCGCGCCGCCGGTGATCTCCAACAACGTCTTCGAGGACAACGAGATCGCCGTGATGCTGTACTGGCGCGGCGTCTCCATCATCCGCAACAACGTCTTCGAGGCCAACCGCACCGCGTTCATCGCCAACCACTTCCAGAGCCGCACCCTCGTCGCCAACAACGTCTTCTACGCCAACACCTCGCTGGCCATCGGCAACCAGGCTGCGTACCTCGACATCATCAACAACATCCTGGTCGGCTCCGAGACCGCCGTCCGCTTCATGTACATCCAGACCGGGTTCATCCGCTGCAACCTCTTCTGGCAGAACACGACGGTCGCCAACGAGTCCCGCTTCGCCATCGGCGCCGGCGGCAACATCTCCGCCGACCCGCTCTTCGTCGACCCCCTGAACCACGACTTCCGGCTGCAGCCCGGTTCGCCCGCAGCCAACACCGGCTGCCACGCCTCGGCCGCGTTCGAGCCCGACGGCACCGCCCCGGACCTCGGCGCCTTCGGCGGCCCGCTCGCCGCCTCCGTCGCGTTCTGACCACGCCCGGCCGCGTTCAGCGTCGCGCCATCACCGCGCCGAGCGGGAACGTAACGCCGTTGATCACCGCCTCGATCACGTGCCGCCCCGGCCGGTGCGTCCGCGTCGTCAGATCCTCGAACGACACCCGCCCGTCGAGCCGGACCCGCTCGCCCGGCCCCAGCGCCACCTTCCGCAGCTTGAACACCTTCGGCCGCGCCTCGCCGTTCGCCTTGACGAAGTGCACCGCGTAGTCGACGAGCAGCCCCTGCGCCTTCCGCGACCGGCTGACCACGTCGAACGAGAACCGCAGCGTCGCCCCCAGCCGCACGGTCCTGGGCACCTCCGCCGCCGCGATTGCCACCTGCGGCGCGCCGGCGAACCCCATCGTCGCCAGCGCGCCGCGGTCGCCGCCCTTGATCAGCGAACGCAGCGCGTGTCTCACGATCCATTGCCGCCCCGGCGTCGCGTCTTTCGACCACCGTCGGCACAGCGCCACCGCGACGTCCGGGTGGTCCTTGGCGATGTCGTTCACGTTGTTCGCCACCGAGCGCTGCACGTACCTCTCCGGATCGTCCTTGAGCAGTTCGAGCAGCTCGATCACCGGCCGCGGATCGGCCTGGAACTCACGCAGCCGCGGCGCCCATGGCAACCGCGGTCGCGTCCCCTCCGACACCAGCCGCCGCACGTGCACGCTCGGATCCCGCGCCCACACCCGCAGCCTCGCCAGCGTCGCGTCCCGGTGCTCGACCAGGAACCCACGGATGCTCCACTCCGCCGTGAACCGCCTGGTCAGCTCGTGCTGGGCCCGCATCGATGCCTCGAAGTGCTCCAGCCCGTAGGTCCCGATGAAGCACACGTGCGGCAGGTACCGGAACGGCGCCATCCCCGACGACTCGCCGCCGTCGCTCTCGGGCCCGAGCGATCCCACGATCACCTCCGCCGCCCGCTCGAAGTCCTCGGGCAGGTGCCGCCGCATCACCTCCGCCACCCGCCGCCCCCGCGCGATCAGCTCCAGCTCGTCCAGTCCGTCGACACACTCCTTCACGAACGTCCGGAGCTTGAACCCGGGTACCAGTTCCTGGAACGACGCCCCGATCGATCGGATCAGTTCCTCGTTGAAGAAGTGCTTGAGCGCCTCGGCCATCCCCCTTCCTACCGCGCCCGCCAGCCAGGATCGGTCAGGTTTCTCGCTCCCTCCCTGTCACCCCTCCCCGAGATCGCCGGAAGTCCTACGCGCCATGCCGATCCGCGTCACTCACGCCCTCGTCGATTGGG